>Ga0208714_1000399_pt1 | contig 12582 bp, 9 predicted proteins | sample NGESurshal072012_3_FD_184461 | JGI IMG/M metagenome (GOLD analysis project Ga0208714, IMG submission 184461) | Arctic peat soil microbial communities from Barrow, Alaska - NGEE Surface sample 415-1 shallow-072012 (SPAdes) | ecosystem: Environmental > Terrestrial > Soil > Wetlands > Peat ... | reverse complement strand
ACCGTGACCGGCATGTCCTCGACCTCGAATTCGTAGATGGCTTCCATGCCCAGATCGGCGAAGCCCAGCACGCGTGACTTCTTGATGGCCTTCGAGACCAGGTAAGCGGCGCCGCCCACCGCCATCAGGTAAACCGCTTTGTGGTCGCGGATGGCTGCGATGCCTTCCGGGCCGCGTTCCGACTTGCCCACCATGCCGAGCAGGCCAGTCTCCTTCAGCATCTGGCGCGTGAATTTGTCCATACGTGAGGCGGTTGTCGGACCTGCTGGGCCAACCACTTCATTCCTCACCGGATCGACCGGGCCAACATAGTAGATGAAGCGATTAGTGAAATCCACCGGAAGCTGTTCGCCGCGCTTGAGCATCTCCGTCATGCGCTTGTGAGCGGCATCGCGACCGGTGAGCAACTTGCCGCTAAGGAGAATCACCTCGCCAGTCTTCCACGTCGCCACTTCGTCGCGCGTGACCGTGTCCAGGTTCACGCGTCGCGCGCCCGCCGGATTGTAGGTCAACTCCGGCCAATCCTTCAGCGACGGCGGCTGCAACGCCACCGCGCCCGAGCCGTCGAGAACAAAGTGAGCATGGCGTGTGGCCGCGCAATTCGGGATCATCGCTACGGGCAGGTTGGCGGCGTGCGTGGGATAGTCCTTCACCTTTACGTCAAGCACCGTAGTCAGGCCGCCCAGTCCCTGCGCGCCGATGCCCAGCGCATTGATCTTTTCATACAGCTCGACGCGCAACTCCTCGGCGCGGTTCTTCGGCCCGCGTGCAATCAGCTCCTGGATGTCAATCGGCTCCATCAGGGCTTCCTTGGCCAGCAGCATGGCTTTCTCGGCCGTGCCGCCGATGCCGATGCCGATAATTCCCGGAGGACACCAGCCTGAGCCCATCGTGGGGACTGTCTTCAACACCCATTCGACGATGGAGTCGGAAGGATTCAGCATGACGAACTTCGACTTAGCTTCCGAGCCGCCGCCCTTTGCGGCCACGATAACGTCAACCTTGTCGCCGGGAACAAGCGTCATATTCACGACCGCCGGCGTATTGTCCTTGGTGTTCTTGCGTTCGCCGGCCGGATCGGCCAGCACGCTGGCGCGCAGCTTGTTGTCGGGGTGGAGATACGCGCGGCGTACGCCCTCGTTGACCATGTCCTCCACGCTCATGGTCGCGTCCCACTGCACTTTCATGCCGACCTTCAGGAAAACGGACACGATTCCGGTGTCCTGACAGATGGGCCGGTGGCCTTCGGCGCACATGCGGGAGTTGATCAGCAACTGAGCAATGGCATCGCGAGCGGCGGGCGACTGTTCTTTCTCGTACGCGCGCGCCAGGCTTTGAATGAAATCGACCGGATGGTAGTAGGAAATGTATTGCAGAGCGTCGGCAACGCTCTGGATAAGATCGTCTTGCTTGATGACTGTCATTACTGCCTCGCTGTAGGAAAGAACGTAAGAGTCCGGGCAAAGGCCCACATGTTAATTATAGAAAGCCGGATGCATGATACCTAGAGAATTCAATGTGCGCGGAGGAATCGGCATTCCCCAAACGTGGGAGATGGCGTTGAACTGCATCTAGCACTCAGCAGTCAGCACTCAGCATTCAGCCGTCAGCAGTGGGCCAACAGGATATTCCGCGAAAACGAGACCCCTACAGACCCTGCGTCTTTGTCCTTTGTTGCAGTTCCTTCTTGGCTATTCTGAGTGCTGAGTGCTGAATGCTAAGTGCTGAGTGCTGAGTGCTGCTTTCAAACCAGCTTTCCGTACATCGACGTATAGTTCAGGCCAATCTCCCCGCAGCTGCCTTGTTCTACCGAATAGACAATGCAGGAGTCGAACGGGCGTGAGTAAACGTGCAGGCTCACGGCGCGCTGTCCCCATTCGCGCGGATTGCGGACGTCGTGCACCGGATTCAGCGGATCCACCGCTACCGGATTCGCTGGCGTGATCTCGACGACATTGGTGGGAACGATGTTGCAACGATGGGCGGCGAGGTCCTCGGAGAGAACACGGAAGTTTTGCACGGCAAGACGGCCGATCGGCGCAGCCATCCAGCAATTCTGTCCCTGGTGATTGTGGATGGAGCTGCCCAGGCCAACTTCCCAGCAGATCGCCAACAACTCATAAAGTTCGGTCTTGTCAATCAGATTACGGGTGTAGTGCTGGGGATTCCAGAACAGATAGGGGGCCAGCGACTCAGGATCGACGGAATTCTCTCGCAGATATCGCAGCGTGCCGTTGACCCCGGTGAAATCATCTTCCTTGAGCTTACGCAGCGCTTCGATGAATTGCTGCACTGAAACCTTTTGCGTTGCCCGATCTGCTGACGTAGCCGTTTCCAAGGTCACCTCCTTCTGGGACGAACCGCTCATTCTAACCCGGTTTGTAAAATCTTTGTGTCCGGCGAGATTTCCGGGAATTCAACGTGCTACAAAGTGGCTCCGAGTCTATAATGAGCGCAAGTACCACCCCGGCAAGGTGGCTCAGCGTTCGACACTGGAGTTTTCCATGAAGTCACGCCCTCTCGCCGTTGCAACCGCAATGCTGCTGAGTGTCCTCCTCGCTGTTCCTTCGTTCGCGCAGAACAGCTCGCAAACTCAGGCACCGTCAGCGCAGTCACCAAGCAATCCACAAGACCAGGCTCAACCCGCGGCAGACACCGGCGCTAACCCAACAACTCCCGCCAGCAACGCGTCGACTCCGGCGTCGACGCAGGACGCGCCGAAAGCGACCCATGATAAGGGCAAGAATGACATCGATAACATTGGTAATCGCAAGGTCGGCTCAGGCAAGAGTATCGGGGACTGGTATGGGTACGACACCGAGATCAAGATGGGCAAGCAGTACGCCATGATGGTCGAGTCGAGTGCGCGGATGATCCAGGATCCGGTCATTGTTGAGTACGTGAATCGCATCGGCCAGAACCTGGTGCGCAACTCCGACGCCAAGGTGCCGTTTACCATCAAGGTTATCGACTCCGACGACATCAACGCCTTCGCCTTGCCAGGCGGTTTCTTCTACGTCAACAGCGGCCTCGTCCTTGCCGCGGACGATGAAGCCGAACTGGCGGGGGTGATGGCGCATGAGATCGCGCACGTTGCGGCCCGGCACGCGACTCGCGAGATGACGCGCGCCAACTACGCGAGCATGGCTTCGATTCCGCTGATCTTCGTGGGAAGTTGGGGCGTGTATGAAGCCGCGAGTATGGCCTTGAACCTGGCGTTGCCGCTGACCTTTATGAAATTTACGCGCGGCTTCGAAGCGGAAGCCGATTACCTGGGCGTGCAGTACATGTACAAGGCCGGTTACGATCCGCAGGCCTTTGTCTCCTTCTTCGAGAAAATCAAGGCGCAGGAAAAGAAGAAACCTGGCACCCTCGCCAAGGCCTTCGCTTCGCATCCGCCGACTCCCGATCGAATTCTCAAGACCCAGGAAGAGATACGCGCAGTCCTTCCCGCGCGTCCGGAATACATCGTCAACACTTCTGAGTTCAACGATGTGAAGGCCCGTCTGGCAGCGCTGGAGAACCGCAAGAAGGGCATCGAACAGAAGGACACCACCAAACCCTCGCTGCGGCGCACTCAAACCGCGGACAGCGACAAGGGCCAACCTGGCAACGATGGTGACGATCGCCCGACCTTGCAACGGCGCGATGATGACTTCATCGCCAGCGCAGGTCAATGGTAGCATCGCCAGAATCTAGCTCTGCCGGCGGCCGCGTGCCGCCGGTTTGCTATTTGGGGACCGTGTTCGAGCCAGATTCGTTTAGAGCGATGGTTTTGTTGCCGTCAACCGATCACTTTTCTGTCAGCTCAAACACAGGATAGTTTGCGGCGATACTTGCAAAAAGCTGGACGGCTGAACCGGCGGGCACGGGGAAGTAGCGCTGTACGGTGGTCTTGAAGCTGTCCAGGTAAGCTTTCAGCAGTGCAGGCTTCTCTGCATCGGCAACCGGCCGCAACCGATAGCTCTGTCGCGACCGTCCTTTCTTGAGCATGACATCGCCGGCTGCTTCCGCGTTGCGGACCCACTGCGTGCGGCCGCGAGGCGCCACCAGAAACCGTTTGCCGCTAATCTCCAGCAGATCAATCGGAGTGGAGTACAGCTTTCCGCTTTTCCGCCCTCGGACCTGAAGCAGGTAATTGTGTTTCAGTCCAAAGCCGAGGCCGACCAGGAATCCGAACAAACGATTGAACGCGCGTTCCATTGCGCTCGGTTGCCGGAAGACAGGCGCGCTGGAGTTGGTCGCCATGGATCTATCTTAACGCGGCCTCTCGCCCGGCCGTTGCGGTATAGTTCACGGTGACTGGGCCTCGTCTGCGGCCCATGCAGGAGGTCTGGATGCAACGGCTACCGCGCTTCTGGTTCACGCGTCTCTTACTGCTGGCCGCGCTGGCGGGCAGCGCCCTATCGCTTGCTGGCCTTGCCAGCGCGCAGGAGCCCGACACTTCCGTGATGCCTCGCATGACGTTTCCCCTGAAATCTGACCTCCCCAACTTGGACCAGCATCTAACCTCGGCAACGGCCAAGGTAGATTCGGTCTTCGATCATTCGATGTTGGATTCGGCCACTGGGCGTTATGCGATCTATGGGTGCGACAAGACGGTTGTCGCTTTCACCGGAACGACAGCTCAGTACGGTCCGGGAATTCGTATCCTCGGCGTAGGCTGCAATGCAGGGTACAAAGTCCTCGATGTGCAGTATCCACCGCCTATCTCGCTGGCGCCCGACATGAATTACTGGGGCTGGGGAGGTCCGAACTACCTGTATTACGATGGCCATCCCGGAATTGACTTCAAGGCTGCGATGGATACTCAGGTGTATGCCGTGAACGGCGGCACCATACACTATCCCACCAGGATTGTGGGTTTGGGATATCCGGCTCCGGCGTATCACGTTCTGGAGATTGTGCCCGACCATGCACCGAGTATTCCTCCGCCGTACGTCGTCTACTACCTGCACCTGGACACTTACGTAGGGCAAAACAAAATACCGGTCTCCGACCCCGACCCCTTGCCGGGATGTTCCGCGACTGTGTACCTGCCGCTCGATGAAGGTACCCACGTTCAGGCGGGATGCCTGCTGGCGCTCTCGGGTAAGGCAGCTCCTCCGATCTACCATTACTTGCCCCACCTGCACCTTGAAATACACAAAGTCGTGCCACCCTTGACCGTGTTCACCAGGTTTGGAGCGCGCACTGCCGACGTGTGCATTGATGGCATCATTGGGGCGGGCTTCGACTGTGTTCCGGTGGACCCTTATGGCTGGACGGGAGGAACAACCACTTGCGATCCGCAAACTGGGCTGGCGAGTTCCGGCGATCCGTACTACTGCCTGACAGGAGTCGCAAGCGGATCGCTCTGGAAGTGAGATCGTTTAACCGCAACTGAATCCGCACGTTTCCTGAAAAGGGAATAGCGCAACCGCCAGATAGCGGAGTACACTTTCGCCGGGAGTTGGTCGCGTGTTGTCCTCGCAATGTCCTAAGGAGAACTCGGAGAGCGCACCTTACTATTCCCGGCAGCCCACATCATCCTCCTATGACCTAGTCCGAATGTGGGTCGAATGCCGCGACCGCCCATGTGCAAATTTAACGCCAGTGTTCCATTAGATCGGACGTGGCTCTTCGCTTCATAACTTTCCACCTCAGGAGAGGCTCTATGAAACTCCGCATTCTTCGCTATATCTTCCTGCTTTGCTTGTTCGGCGGCTTGCATGCCGCCGCCCAACAGGTAGCACCCGATGCAACACTAGTTGGCCCGCTTCCAACCGCCTCCGGCGAATACGATCTTGGAGCTCAGATTGACAACCTTGTCCTCCCAGGTTGTCAGCCCACGTCTGGATATGACTGCAAGGTTGATGTCCGCGCGCACGTGTATTACCCGCAAACACTTACTGGCACTTATCCGGTGATAATTTTCCTGCACGGCAACCACGGAACATGCGGCGCTCCCGATCCGGGCCTGCCGGGCGATCCCCGGAACGATAACAGATCGGACTACACCGGCACCGGCACATGTCCGACGGGTTATATCGAATCCCCCAGCTATCTCGGGTACGACTATATGGCCTTTCGGCTGGCCAGTTATGGATACATCGTGGCGTCCATTGATGCTAATCGCGGCATCACTGCTGGACCGGGTCTGCCCGGCGACAGCGGTCTTATCAAGGCGCGCGGGATCATGGTGCTGCGCCATCTTCAGCACCTGAGCACCTGGAACCGGCACGGCGGAACCCCCGCCGGCGTTGGGGTCGAATTGCAAGGCCATCTCGATTTCAGCAATACCGGTATGATGGGACACTCGCGCGGCGGCGATGGCGTCCGCGCTGCCTACGACGACTACATCATGACGGGCAGCATCTGGCCGGGGATGATCGAAGATCCCATCACCTTCAAAGGAGTCTTCGAAATTGCACCGGTCGACTTCCTGGGCAACAATTCCAAAGGCGTGGCGTGGAACATCATTGCCGGACTTTGTGACGGCGACGTATCCGACATTCAGGGGATTCATCCCTATGATCGGGATATCTTACCGCCATTTGAACAGACGCCGCTGCAGAAATCCAGCATCATGATCTGGGGCGCCAATCACAACTTCTTCAATTCCCAATGGCAAATCAGTGACGCCACCAGTCTGAGTCCGCCTTACCCCGCAGACTGCATTGGTGCGGGGCAAACACCAATCTTTCCGGTGTCGCCGGGTTCGCCGCAGCAGCGCCTGACAACGATGACGTCGCTGATGGCGTTCTTCCGCGGCAATGTGGGCAGCGGAGCCGATCAGACATTCAACCGGAATTTCAATCCCTGGTGGGGAATTCCGGCTACGGTGACCGATGAAGGCGGTGTGATGCAGCCTTACCCAACCCGCGCTGATAGAGGTTTCACTCCTCCGGTCGCGATCAAGGTCTTTGAAGACTTTACGGGGCAGACCGGAACCAGCAGTTACGGATTTCCCAACGACGCTTCCAATATCACCATCGTCCACGGAACTGTGCCCAACCACGATCCCAGTCTGCGCGCCGGCAGAATCAGTTGGACCACGGCCGGTCCCGCCACCTACTTCCAAACCAACTGGACGGCAGTAGGTACAGGCAGGTTTCTCACGGGCTATACAACGCTAGAACTCCGTGTTTCCCGGCAAAGCAGCAGCCTGAATCCCACTACGCCAACCGACTTTTCCATCTCCCTCCAGACACCGGTCCGCATAACCACGGGCTCGGTAAAGCTCAGTAGGTATATCGATCCGAATTTTGTGGGCCAGCCCGGCAATCAGTCGTATTTGCAAGGACCGGTAGGATCGACAGACGGCGGACTGCATCCGATTTTGCAGACGGTGCGCATCCCCCTCAGGGACTTCCCGGGTTTTGCTACTGTCCTCGGTACGCAGGTGCACGGCATAAGGCTTACCTTTGACCAGACCAACTCGGGGGCCATTTATGTCGCGAACATCCGGCTTTCCAATCAGCCGGTCACTCTTGGGCCGGAGATGGATGTTGCCGATGCGGTTGAACTCATGCAACAGTCCGAACCACCAGCACCGCGAGTACATGCGGGAGCGATTACGTCGTTGCGGCGGCTGCCAGCAGTACCTCAGCTTCGTGGCGCTTCGGGAGTGGAAATCGAAATCACCAGTCCTGAAGTCTTTACGGTGCGCAACGCCATGTTGACCTTGCGCATCGGCGAAAAGTACTTCACCCTTAGCCGCTACGCAGGCGGAGATCTGCATCGCGTGGTGTTCTCGCTTACCGACGCGGAGTTTGCCAGCGTTTCTCCTAGGGATCCCATGACGGTTCAATATGGAACCAGACCCATGGGTGACATCTGGGATTGCGGCAGACTTGACAAAGAGGCAACGACGAAGAAGTAATTGAGTGGCCCAGTCCGTGAATCCACGGAAGTGGGCATAGAAGCAACAAGAGGGCGTTCCGCTGGAACGCCCTCTTAACTTTCTACAGCGCCTGAGTACCCGCCATTGAGTGGGCTGGAGCTCCCAGAACTATTACGCGGCCTTGCTGCCCGATGGGACAGAGATCGCCTGGGGTGCCGCCGAAGTCTGCGTCTTCGTGCGAACCAGCTTCATTTCCTTCCAGTCGTAAGGAAATTCCCTGCCACAATCCAGGCACACGACATAGGTTCCGGTGACTGAGGCCGCTGGGCTGCGCCGAAGTTTTCCTTTCACCGTGATGGGAAAGCTGCAACGTTGGTGCGAACAACCGAAGACCAAATCGAACAGACTCATAAGCCTCCTCTCGCCCCCAGCAAAGGAGAACCAGGGGACTGCGCCCGGTCGAGGCGCGAACTCGGGTCAAGCCTCTCGCGCAAGATAACCCGCTTCTGGGTCTTTAGATTCGAAGGCTACGGAAAAGGTTCGACAAGACCAACCAAGCGTTCCCGTTTCGACAACCTTAAGATTACTAAAGTGCCTTCTCTAAAGTGCTATCGCAAAGCTGAGGGCCACACTAGATATCGGCAAGTTGGGAGACGAAATGAGTTGCATGCTGTGCAAAGCTGGCATCGGTTTTCAGCGGAGTTGACTATGAGCGCCGGGTGTCCCAAAGACCGGAGACCAGGCGCAACCGCAGGCTGGCACGCTCCGTTGGAATGGATGCCATTAGGAACGAGCTACTTGGTAGTAGGAGAGTCGCTCTGTCCCTGAGGATCGCTGGCTTGGCTCTTGTGGCATTCGCACTTGGAGACGATAGCCGTCCGTAGCCGGGTGCGAAGGTCGTCGGGAAGTTCGTACAAGTGGGAGTCGCGGTAGATCTCGATGGTCATCTTGGTGGTATTGCAGACCACGTAGCAGTTGTGACACCACTGAAGATGGTCTTCCAATTCGGCTCGTGTTTGAGCGTCCATCGAGTCGTCAAGGTAGTCGGTGAGCTCTTTCAGAAAATCAGAGCAGGTCACTGTTTGCCATCTCCACCAGTACGATTTTTGAAATACTTGCTCAACCGTTCACGCAGCTGCAGCCGGGCCCGAAGCAGGCGGGACTTGACCGCGGGAATACTCAAATCCAAGGCATCCGCCGTCTCTTCGGTGGAGAGGCCCTCAACGTCGCGCAAGACAAACACCGTCCGAAAGCTTGGCGGCAACCCTTGTATCGTCTTGCCCAGGATCTCTTTCAACTCACCCTGGTTGTAAAGCTGTTCCGGATTCGGAGACCAGTCCGCGACTTCGCGCGGCATGGAATCTTCTTCGGTCTTGATGTCCTCATCGAGCGACACCATGCGCTCGGGACGCCGGCGGCGCAAGCGCATGAGCGCTTCGTTCACCGCGATCCGTACCAGCCAGGTGTAAAACTTCGACTGCTCCTGGAAATTCGCCAGGTTCTGGTACGCCTTCAGGAAAGCGTCCTGCACCACGTCTTCCGCGTCTTCGCGGTTCTGCGTGATGTGCTGCGCAATCCGGAACACGTTGCGGTCATACCGCTTCACCAGCTCTTCGAAAGCGCTGATGTCGCCGGCCTTGGCCGCGTGGACTAGCGTAAGTTCATCGCCAGCCGCTTCTACCTTTGGTTGGATGGTTCCCATGTTTGCAAGATTCAGGATTTTACGCCCAGCATAAAAATCCCGAAAGCCATTGTACCTATACCGCCGGGGATTCGGGAAAGCCGGGAAAACAAAATTTCACTTGTCGCGCTACCGCTGCCTGCTCCGTTGACTCACGGGTCTGGTGGAAATACGTCTATTGTACGGACGCGCGAGTCCAACAGATGTCACTGGCGGGAACCCATTTCGTAAATGAATTGTTTTGGCCCGGGCTGGAAGGAATCGCGCTAAACTGAATCCAGTGAGTCCTCAAAGTCGCTTCCACGTCGTTTTTCTGGCCATTGTGCTGGCCTTGCTGGGCAATGGAGTGCTTGCGCAAGAGACGTCCTCCGCCCACAAGAAAAAGTCTGGCTCCGGTACCAGCACCCATAAATCAACAAAGCCGGCGAGCAAAAAGTCGACGTCCGCCCAGCACCACGCGCCGCGTAAGAAAGTAACGGCTGCCCGCGCCCACAGCATGAAGCGGACCTTCGTGGCCTCCAGCGACTTACGTCCGATGGCGCGGCAGCTCGTGGAATTTCGCACTCCCGCCGCCTATGCCGGGGTCGAAACGTACGCCCACGCCCATGCTGGAACTGAGGCCGGAGCGCTGGCTTGGTTTGCCATCGGATACGCACACTATCTCGACACCCAGTATCCTGCGGCCATTGCCGCCATGCAGAAAGCGCAGCCGCAGATCGGCGAATTGAAGGATTACACGGCGTTCTTTATAGGCAACTCGTACGTACTCAGCAACAATCCCGAGGACTCGTTTGCGTATCTGCGGGACTTCGGCACTCGCTTTCCGGACTCGCTCTACGCGCACGACGCGTTGATCTCGTACGCGAGGGCTTTGCTCGCGACCAATCGGTCGAGCGACGCCATCCGGCTGCTGGAAGCGCATCGCACCCCCGCCAGCCCCGAGACGGAATACTTCCTGGGCAAGGCGGAGGTGCAGAATGGGCAGGACCGAGCTGGGGCGGAGATCCTGCGTCACGTTTACTACAACTATGCCACCAATTACACCGCCGATAATGCAGCCGCGGATTTGAAGAGGATTCCGGAGGTGGCTTCGCTTCCGCCGGTGACCTACGCCGAGCACCTGAAGCGCGCTGAGGCGCTCTACAAGGCGCGTCGCTATCCCGCAGCCGCCGACGAGTATCGCACCCTGGCGGATCTCGCTCCGCCGGCAGAGCAATCCGCAGCGCTGATTCAGCTCGCCAATTCCTACATGCACGATGGCAATACCCGCGATGCCCGCGCCGCGCTCGATCGCATTCCCGACGATGGCAGCGAAGCCAGCGCGGAGAAGTGGTATCAGCGGGCCGAGATTGCCCGCACTGCGAACGACGAAGCTGCTTTGACCACCATTCTGGAGCACATGCGAAGCACCACTCCCAAGTCGCCGTGGCTGGAATCGGCTTTGTTCACCGCGGGAAACATGTACTTACTGCGCAAGGATTACGACCGCGCCATTGACTATTATCGCGAGCTTCACGAGCGTTTCCCGTCGGGAACGAAAGCGGCGTACGCGCATTGGAAGTGCGCCTGGCTCACCTACCGCCAGAACCGCAAGGAGCAAGCCAAGAAATATTTCGACGAGCAGATTGAGTTCTATCCCGCCACCAACGAAGTTCCGAATGCCATGTACTGGCGTGGACGCATGGCGGAGGACGAGAGTCAGTATGGCGCGGCCCGGGCGTACTACCAGAAGCTCGCGGAGCGTTATCGCAACTACTACTACGGCGTGCTGGCGCGCAAGCGCCTGGCGGCCTTGCCGACGGCTCCTGCGGTGGTCGTGGCGTCGCTGCAGCACATTGGTTCGGCCCCGTCGTACGATCCCGAATCGAAAGTCACCGACCCACCCGAGGACGACCTTCACTACATGCGCGCCCGGCTGCTGGAAAATGCTGGCGTGACTGACCTGGCGGTTCGGGAATTGCAAGCCGGGAGTTCGACCGGCCCGTCGTGGGAGATGCTGGAAATTGCGCACATCTATTCCAGCGGGGGCGAGTACTTCCGTGCGCTGCAGGCGTTGAAGCGCGCCATCGCGGGATATTTTGCCATGGATGTAGATGCGCTGCCCGCGCCCTACTGGCACGGCCTGTTCCCGCGGCCCTACTGGGATGCGCTGCGGCGCTACTCCGACGAGAACGGAATCGATCCTTACCTGGTGGCGTCGCTGATCCGTCAGGAATCGGAGTTCAACCCCAGCGCCATCTCCCATGCCAACGCTTACGGGCTGATGCAACTGTTGCCCAAGACAGGGAAGGGCGAGGCCAAAAAAGCGGGACTGCAGCACTACAACACCGACTCGCTGCTCGATCCGACCACGAACATCGAACTGGGAACCCGCTACTTCCGCCAGATGATTGACCACTTCGGCGGACAGACGGAGTATGCCTTGGCTGCTTATAACGCGGGGGCCGAGCGCGTCGAGGATTGGCGCGCCTCAGGCAACTTCCGCGACGTGGAAGAGTTCGTCGAGTCCATCCCGTTCACCGAGACCCGCGAGTATGTGCAGGCCATCGTGCGTAACGCAGAAGTGTACAAACGGGTGTACGGGACACCATAAGACACTGCTCTTGGCGCTCAGTCGCGCAGCGGTAACACGCGAAGTTTTCGGGAATAATCTCCAATCCGATGTTCCGCTAGGGGTCAACACCAATCCAGCGATTGCGCCAGCCCCGCAGGAGGCGAAAGAGTGTACAGTCCGGCACATAGTTTCGCCCCTGTACGTTGCAGGTTCACACCAAACAGCCACAGTCCCACATAGTCCGATTACTGCAGCGACGATCACACTCGAGGACTGCATAGTATTATGAGAAAGTGGCAACGAGAACCCTGCCGACTTCTTCGCCGGAGCACGCCTAGTACTGACCCCTATGCCCAGCAAATTCAGTAGGACCCTTTGTTTGTTCCTCTTCTGCTTTCTTACGTTGTGCCAGGCCCTGGCGCAGACTCCTCAGTTCGTTCCCTTTGCATCGGCCCAGCCCGTTCTTTCGGCCATGCGAGACTCGCTTCCGCCGGAGCTGAAAACCTCGGGCCCGGTTACAGC
>Ga0208714_1000398_pt1 | contig 12601 bp, 13 predicted proteins | sample NGESurshal072012_3_FD_184461 | JGI IMG/M metagenome (GOLD analysis project Ga0208714, IMG submission 184461) | Arctic peat soil microbial communities from Barrow, Alaska - NGEE Surface sample 415-1 shallow-072012 (SPAdes) | ecosystem: Environmental > Terrestrial > Soil > Wetlands > Peat ... | reverse complement strand
CGGTGTCCTCCTTTGGGACTGAGTTGGCTTCAGCTCCTCTCAGCCTCCAAGGGGGCCCGGATGTCTAGTGACGAACGTGTTTAGGAACTACAGCTAGGCGACGACGTTGATCGCGCCCGGCAGCACCGAGTAGCGCGCCTCGTCGACATCGCCGAGGAAGTCGCCGTCGACCTGCAGCGGCAGCTTGCGCCCGTCGGCGCTGCGCACGGTCAGCTGCGACAGCGGCTGCAGGGCGGTGATGTTGCGGTGCCCGACGACGCGCGCACGCGGCAGCATCGCGCGCAGGCCGATCAGCGACACGCCGAGCGGCGTGGCGCGGTGCAGCACGGCGCCGACCAGGCGTCCGGAGCTCAGCGACGCGCCCTCGGAGATCTCCACGGGGCGGTCGTGGAAGTAGGTGAACGGCGAGCCGTTCTGCACGATCGTCGTGACCGCCTGCAGCGTGCGCTGGCCGTCCTGCACGTGCATCCGCGGGGCCCGTATGAGATAGCGGCGTAGGAGTGACGTGAGGGCCTTCCAGGCGAAGAAGTAGGGGCCGAAGCGCGCCTTCATATCCGGGCGCGCGTCGACGCCCTCGACGACGCTGGCATCGAGGCCCACGCCCGAGTTGAACGTGAAGCAGCGCTCGTTGACGACGCCGAGGTCGATCCTGCGCACGCGCCAGTCGTCGGCCATCGCCAGCAGGTGCTCGGTCGCGTCGACGAGCTCTCCGGGAATGCCGAGCATCTTCGCGAACACGTTGGCCGAGCCGCCGGGAAGCGCGCACAGCGGCGTCTCGCAGCCGCGCAGGCCGTTGGCGGCTTCGTTGACGGTGCCGTCGCCGCCGAGCGCGACGACGACGTCATAGCCGTCACGCGCGAGCTCGCGACACAGCTCGGTGGCGTGCCCGCGTGCGCGGGTGTCGATCGCGTCGACCTCGAAGCGCCCTTGCAGCGCGTGCACGACGAGGTTGCGCAGGCGATCGGAGACGGTCGCGGCGTGCGGGTTGACGATCAGCAGCATGCGCCGCCTGTGCGCCGCGCCGGCGGGGTGCAGGTCCGCGCGGTCGTCGGCGAGGCGCTGTTCGTGCTCGCGCAGGGGGGTGCTCATCTGCAGCGGCCTACACCGCTCGCGCGCGAGCGTTACCGTCCTGTGGCAAAGTGCGATTCTGGACGCAAAGCGGACTTGCCGTCGCCGCGATCGTTGCTAGACTTCGCGCCAGACATAGCTGGACACATCCAGAGGGGTGAAGGGACTGGCCCTATGAAACCCCGGCAACCACCGTCACGTCACAGCGGGAAGGTGCCAATTCCAGAGAGATGTGTGGCGAGCCTTCGCGCTCTTCGCACAAGTGACACAGCGAAGACAAGAGCGAAGGGAGCCCAATGGCTGTCAGTCATCTTCAGTGCAAGGAGTGCAAGGCGCAGTACCCGCTGGAGGCCGTATACGTGTGCGAGACGTGCTTCGGCCCGCTCGAGGTCGTCTACGACCACAGTCGTACCAGCGGCGACGTCGGCGAGCTGCGCCGGCGCATTCAGGGCGGGCCGCAGAACATCTGGCGCTACGCCGATTTCCTGCCGCTCGCGGGCGGCCCTCCCGGGCCGTCGGGACGGCTGGCCTCGCGCGTCGGCCTGCCGGCCGGCTGCACGCCGCTGATCCGCGCCGACCGCCTGGCCGAGCGCCTGGGTCTGCGCGAGGTGTGGGTCAAGAACGACGCGGCCAACCCGACGCACTCGTTCAAGGACCGCGTCGTATCGGTCGCCGTCACGCGCGCTCGCGAGCTGGGCTTTGAGACGATCGCCTGCGCCTCCACGGGCAACCTCGCAAACTCGGTGGCGGCCCACGGCGCGGCGCTCGGGCTGGACTCCTACGTCTTCATTCCCTCGAACCTCGAGGAGCAGAAGATCCTCGCGACGGGCGTCTACGGAGCCAAGGTCGTCGCCGTGGAGGGCAACTACGACGACGTCAACCGTCTGTGCACGGAGCTGTGCGCCGAACGCGACTGGGCGTTCGTGAACATCAACCTGCGCCCGTACTACGCCGAGGGATCCAAGACGCTCGCCTTCGAGATCGCCGAGCAGCTGGGCTGGGAGCTGCCCGATCGTTGCGTCGTTCCGGTCGCCTCGGGCTCGCTGTTCACGAAGATCGCCCGCGGCTTTGAGGAATGGCGCGAGCTGGGCTTGCTCGAGGGCGAGCTGCCGAGCATGAACGGCGCCCAGGCCCAGGGCTGCTCACCGGTGGCCAGCGCCTTCGCCGACGGCCAGGACGTCTGCCGGCCGGTCAAGCCGGACACGATCGCCAAGTCGCTGGCGATCGGCAACCCGGCGGACGGCCCCTACGCGCTGGACCTCGCCCGACGCACGGGCGGCGGCGTGGATGCGGTCACAGACGACGAGATCCGTGCGGGCATCAAGCTGCTGGCCGAGACGACCGGGGTCTTCACCGAGACCGCCGGCGGCGTCACGACCGCCGTGCTGGCAAAGCTCGCGGCGCGCGGGGATATCGACCCCGACGAGCGCGTCGTGCTGGTGATCACCGGCGAGGGCCTAAAGACGCTGGACGCCGTGCGCGGGACATTTGAGACGCACACGATCGCGCCCACGGTCGACGCGTTTGAGGCCGGGGACCGATCGAAGATCGGCCAGCAAACGGTCTCGGTCTGATGTCGGTGCTGGTGAAGATCCCGACGCAGCTGCGTGCGGCGGCCGGCGGCGAGGCCGAGACGCAGATCGACGGGGCGACCGTGCAGGAGGTGCTCGACGGGCTGTTCGAGCGCCACGACGAGTTGCGCGCTCGCCTGTACGACGACCATGGCGGCCTGCGGCGCTTTGTCAACGTGTACGTCGCCGGCGAAGACATTCGCTTCCTCGACGGGCTTGCCACGCCGGTCAAGGACGGATCGGAGCTGACGATCCTTCCCGCCGTAGCCGGCGGCTAGGGCGGCTACTTCGAAGCGGCGGCGTGGTGCGCTGGGCCCTTGGCTGACGCGCTCGCGGGCGTGGAGCCGCTGATGCCGACGGTCGAGACGAGGCCGGCGGCACACATCGCGGCGATTGTGAGCGCGCGCATGCGCTTCGGCGTCAGCCAGCCGAAGTGGTGGCTCTGCAGCCAGGTTCTGAAGCCTGTGGCGGCCGAGGCTGCGACCATCGCGCACCCAGCGCACATGCGCAAAGCTTAGCGCCGAGCTCAGGTGCGCTCGGCAGTGCCGGCGCGCCCCTCCAGGCGCCGGCGCAGCTCGGGGCCGCGCCCGGCAGCGACGGCACGTGCGGCGCGTGCCTCGCTGAGCTCAAGACCTTGGGATTGGGCGTAGTCGAGCAGGTTCTGGCGCTCCTCGCCCTCACGCGCGGCGCGCAGGAACAGCCAGCAGAACAGCCCGAGCGTGAGAAAGGACTCCTCGACCATCATGATCGCCCCGGCGATGTTCTGGTCGGCCAGCGGCGAGATGTGGTGGACCGCGTCGCCGCGGCTGTAGAAGGGGTAGAAGACGGTTCCCGACCAGAGGAAGATGTTGCCGAGCACGGTGCCGGCGAGACGCACGGCGACGATGTAAAACAGACGCCCGAGGTTGCCGAACCAGCCCGGCGTGGGCAGCGGCCCGACCAGGCACATCCACATGTTGATGCCGAAGCCGAGGAACATCGCGTGCTCGAGCGCGTGCACGCCGGTATGGCGCAGCGCGGCCTGGTAGAGCACGGGGATGTGCCAGACGTATAGGTCGATCGTCCACAGCGGGAAGGCGATCGCCGGGTGCGAGAGCGCCCGCAGGCGGTCGAACAGCTTGATCCGCAGGATCGGTGCGATTACCGGGCCGGTGAGGCCGAGCACGATCAGCAGCGCGGCGACGTCGCCGATCAGCAGGTGCTCGACCATGTGCATGTACAGCAGCTCCTGGCTGGCCGTGTCCAGCGCGGTCAGCGCGGCGGCGATCACGACGAAGCCCGCGTAGAAGCAGGCCTGGCGCCAGCCGGGGACCGGGTGCTTGCTGCCGGCAAGCGCCAGCACGCGACGCGCGTAGAGCAGCGCCAGCAGAGCCAGCGGCCCGAGCTGCAGCGCGGCCTCGAGAACGGGTGAGACGGCGAGCGGGAGCGCGTGCATGCAGGCTGCAGGGTACGCCAGCGTGGGCGCCGGCGGTGGCAGGCCGAGTGCCGCGCTTAAGCGTTTCTTCGGAGGTCTTCAGGAACACGTGAGTAGCATGGGGTTGTCTACGTCTATGAGTACGCAAACACCCAGTCGCTCCGCGACCGCCGAAGGCCACACCGAGCGCGTCGACGCGATCGCCTGTCTGGACGAGACCGTTCGCCAGAAGGCGATAGCCGAGCGCCCCAGCGGCCCCGGTCGTTTCCTTGAGGTCCAGGGCACGGGTGAGGCGCTGCTGATCCCGCTGGGCACCGGCGTGATGCACATCGGGCGTGGCCTGTCGGCCGACCTGCACCTCGATGAGAAGTCGGTCTCGCGCCGTCACGCGATGCTCGTGCCGCGACCGACGGGGGCGCGCCTGCTCGACGACCGCAGCTCAAACGGCACGTTCGTCAACGGCCGGCGCATCGTCCAGGCCGACCTGCACAACGGCGACGTCGTCGTGCTCGGCCGCGTCGTGCTGCGCTACCTGGAGATCTGAGCCGCGGCGCCGGGCGAGGGCCCGCGCGCGAACGCCGTGACCGGGTGCTCAGCTATGGGCGCCTGGCGTTAACCGAACAGCTGATCTGAGCCTATACTGCGCGCTCGGCCGTCCGGTCGCGTTCAACGAGCAGGGAGTTCAGATGAGAAAGTTGGTCGTCGCATTGGCTGCGCCCGTTTTGGTCATCGTCGCGCTGACCGGGTGCGGCAGCAGCAGTTCCACCAGCAGCTCCGCGACGACCGGCTCGACCTCGGCGACGCCTGCCGTCAACGCCTCGATCGCCAGGCAGGTGCCCGCTGCGATCAAATCGAAGGGGACTCTGTCGGTAGCCACCGAAGCGCAGTACGCCCCCGACGAGTTCGTCGCGCCCGACGGCCACACCGTCATCGGCATGGACGCGGACCTGATGCACGCCATCGGTGCCGTGATGGGGTTGAAGGTGAACATGATCAACGCCGACTTCGAAACGATCATCCCGGGGCTCGCGGCCGGCCGCTACGACATCGGCGCCTCGTCGTTCACCGACACCAAGGAACGCGAGAAGACGGTCGACTTCGTCGACTATTACACCGCGGGGATCTCCTTCTACGCCAAGTCCTCGGCCAACCCGGGGGTCAGCACCGTCGCCGATCTCTGCGGCAAAACAGTGTCGGCCGAGAAGGGCACCGTCGAGCAGGAAGAAGCGACCAAGCAGTCGGGCAAGTGCAGCAAAGAAGGCAAGCCGGCGGTCAAACTGCTCGCGTTCCCCGGCCAGAACGCCGTCAACCTGGCGGTCGCCAGCGGGCGCGCGCAGCTCGGCATGGCCGACTCGACGGTCGCCGACTACCAGGTCAAACAGTCCGGCGGCCAGTTCAAGCTGATCGGCAAGACCTATGAAGACGCCCCGTATGGGTTCGCGATCCCCAAGAAGAGCGGCATGACGGCGCCGATCCAGGCCGCGCTGAAGCAGCTCATCGCCGACGGCACGTACACGAAGATCCTTACGAAATGGGGTCTTCAGTCGGGCGCGATCTCTTCGCCGAGCATCAACGGCGCAATCGGCTGAGCAAGTGATCGAGTAGCAGCGGGTGTCCTCGGGCGAGGCGATTCCCGAACAGGCCGGGCGGCCCGAGGACATAACGGCCGTCCCGGTCCGTCGCCCGGGGCGCTGGGTGGTGGCGGCGATCGTGCTCGTAGTGGCCGTCGCGATCGTCCGATCGGTCGCGACGAACCCGAACTTCCAGTGGGGCGTCGTCGGCGAATACCTGTTCGACGGGCGCATTCTGCACGGCCTGCGCGTGACGATCGAGCTGACGGTGATCGCGATGGGGATCGGCATCCTGCTGGGCGTGTTGCTGGCGATCATGCGCCTGTCGCCCAACTGGCTTGTGTCCTCGGCCAGCTCGTTCTACATCTGGTTCTTCCGCGGCACACCGGTGCTCGTGCAGCTGCTGTTCTGGTACAACATTGCGGCTCTGTACCCGAAGATCGGGCTGGGCATCCCGTTCGGGCCGGCGTTCATCCACGCCGATGCGAACACGCTGATCACACCGTTCGCCGCGGCGATCCTCGGGCTGGGGCTCAACGAGGGCGCCTACATGGCGGAGATCGTGCGCGCGGGGATCATCTCGGTCGATCCGGGCCAGGCCGACGCCGCGCAGTCGCTGGGCATGACGCGCCTGCAGACGATGCGCCGGATCGTGCTGCCCCAGGCGATGCGCGTGATCATCCCGCCGACGGGCAACGAGACGATCTCGATGCTCAAGACGTCCTCGCTGGCGAGTGTGATCGTGGTGACCGAGCTGCTCTATGCCTCACAGCTGATCTACTCGGTGAACTTCAAGACGATTCCACTGCTGATCGTCGCGAGCCTCTGGTACATCGTCTGCACGAGCGTGCTGTACGTCGGGCAGTACTACCTCGAGCGCTACTACGGCCGCGGCGCGCGCGATCGTGGCGCGACGCCGCTTCAGCGCATCCGCGCCGGGCTGCTGTCCGTCCGCCACCAGCCTTCGCAATGACGCCGCCGATGGTCAAGGCCGAGGCCGTGCACAAGCGCTTCGGGCGCCTGGAGGTGCTCAAGGGCGTCTCGCTGGAGGTGGCGGCGGGGGAGGTGATGTGCCTGCTGGGGCCATCAGGCTCGGGCAAGTCGACGCTGTTGCGCTGCATCAACCACCTGGAGAAGATCAACTCCGGACGGCTGTCGGTCGACGGCGAGCTCGTCGGCTATCGCCAGGTCGGCGAGAAGCTGCACGAGCTGCGCGAAGGCGAAGTCGCGCGCAAGCGCTCGCAGATCGGCATGGTCTTTCAGCACTTCAACCTGTTCCCGCACATGACCGCGCTGGACAACGTCACCTGTGCGCCGATGCGCGTCAAGAACGAGTCCCGCGACGGGGCTGAGGCGCGCGCGCGAGAGCTGCTGGACCAGGTCGGCCTCGGCGACAAGGTCGACGCCTACCCCTCACAGCTCTCCGGCGGCCAGCAGCAGCGCGTGGCGATCGCCCGCGCACTGGCGATGGAGCCGAAGCTGATGCTCTTCGACGAGCCCACCTCGGCGCTTGACCCCGAGCTGGTCGGCGACGTGCTGGCGGCGATGCAGCAGCTGGCGCGCGACGGCATGACGATGATCGTGGTCACGCACGAGATGGGCTTTGCCCGCGAAGTAGCCGACACGGTCGTGTTCATGGACGCCGGCGTCGTCGTCGAGTCGGGCAAGCCGGCGGACGTGCTGAGCAATCCCCGACACGAGCGCACGCGCGCATTCCTCTCGAAGGTGCTCTAGCTCGTCGCCGGCGCAGGCGAGTCAGCTGCTCTGAGCCGCCGCGAGCTCCTTGCTCATCAGCGCCACCGTCTTGACCGATCCGTGCGCCAGCCGGCCGACCTCGTGGTAGCCGCGCGCGGCGTGAAACGCCAGCGAGGCGTCGTTGCGCGGCTCGATGTTGACGTCGCAGACCATCCGCTGCAACGGCGCGGCCACCGTCTCCATCGCGTCGTACAGCCGGGCGCCGATGCCCTGGCGCCGGGCTTCTGCGGCGACGGCGATCCTGTCCAGGTAGAGGAAGCGCTCGTAGCGCTCGCCGAACCAGGCGTAGTTGGCGCTGTCGTAGTCGGTCCCCGGGGCGACGGCGATCGCGAAGGCGACCACCTGGCCGTCGCTGTCGGCGACGAGGCAGCGGTGCGCGAGCGCGAGGATGAAGCGCAGGCGCTGCTCGTCCAGCGGGCTGAGCTCCGCCACCGAGGCGGCGTTGAGCTCCAGCAACCGCGGCCAATCCTCCTGCGTGGCGTCGCGCAACTGCATCGACGGGCCGGCCATCGTGCTCCCTTCCAACGGGTTCGCGTGCGCCCACCATATGCCCGGCGATGGGGGAGGGGGGCCTGGGCTGCAACGACTGAGGCCTAGTGCGGGATCGGCGCGCCGAGCAGGCCGGCCACCGCGCCGATCACACCGGCGCCGAGCAGCGTCAGGACGACGCTACGGCGCAGCAGCAGCAACGCGATCGCAGCTGCGGCGAGCACCACGTACTGCCAGCTCTCGCCAAGGGCGCCGGTGAGCGGGATCGCCGAGCCGATGATCGCCCCGGCTGCCGCCGGCGCTGCCCCGGCGAGGAAGGCGACCACGCGCTGATTCACGAGCAGCCGCTCGAAGCGGTTGGCGCCGAGCAGGATGAACGAGAACGAGGGGGCGAACGCCACGAGCGAGGCCAAGAGCGCCGCCGGGACGCCGCCCGCGGCGTACCCGACGGCCGTGACGGTGTGGGTGACCGGGCCCGGGGTGACCTGGCCGAGCGCGACGGCGTTGAGGAACTGCCCGTGAGTCATCCAGTGATAGGTGCTCACGGCGTCCGTCTGCATCAGCGGGACGATCACGAAGCCGCCGCCGAAGGCCAGCGCTCCGACCTTCAGGGAGGTCCAGACCAGCGCGCCGGTCCCGCCGGGATCGGCCACGGCGGCGAGCAGCGGCCAGCCGTGCAGGCCCGCGATGTCTCGCGCCAAGCCGCGCCATGCCAGCTCGATCGCGCCGCAGGCCAGCAGTACGAGCACGAGCCAGGAGCCGGCCGTCGCAGCGGCGAGAGCGCCGACGATGGCGTACGCCGAGATGCGCAGTCGAGCGTCGCTGCTCCTTCGCCAGATCGGCAGCGCCACGCCGAGCCCGGCGCCGATCGCCACCGGCGCGACGGCCGCGCCCGCGCCCATGCCGGCGCCGCGTATCCACGCCGGCGGCGAGTTCGCGAGGAACAGCGCGGAGAGCGCGAGGATCAAGACGAGGCCGGGGAGGACAAAGCCGAGGCCGCCGACGACCGCGCCCTTGGCTCCGCGCAGCCGCCAGGCGCAGTAGATCGCGAGCTGCGTCGAGGCCGGCCCGGGCAGCAGGTTGGTTGCCGCGATCGCCCGCTCGAACTGCTCGTCGCTCAGCCAGCCCCGCTCGGTCACGCAAAGCTGGCGAAACAGCGCGATGTGCGCGGGCGGTCCACCGAACCCGATACAGCCGATCCGGCCCCACTCGCGCGCGATCTCGGCGAGTGGACGCTGCGAGGGCGTCGAGCTCATCGCGGCAGCGTAGTCGTCAATCGCACAGGGCCTGGCTGGGACTGAGGAGCGCGATCGCGATCGCGATCGCGTCAGGTAGGTTCAACTCACCCAAGAACGAGAGGAGCAACTCATGGCATACCTGATCACGCACTTCTGGCCGGGGGCTACCGAGGACCAGTACAACGCGACCGTCGCTGTGGTGCACCCCCCGGGAGGTCTGCCCGAGGGCCAGGTCTACCACGCAGCCGGTCCGACCGACGGCGGCATCCTGATCACAGCCGTCTGGGACTCCAAGGAGCAGGCCGAGAGCTTCGTTCACGACAAGCTGATCGCGAGCATGCCGATCGCGGGGGGCTTTGAGGGTCAGCCCGAAGAGCGCAGCGCCGAGATCGCGAATCTCCTGACGGCGTAAGCGGCGCGTACGGCCGTCGAGCGTGCGGGACTACGACCGAAGGAAGTCGAGGTCGAGGTCACCGAGCGCTTCGGCGGGCGTACGGCGGCGGGAGATGGGGCACCGGAGGGCTACCCACCACACCATCTCTCCCGCGGGCTACGGCATCTGGAGGTTGTGGACCGCGAACTCCACTCGATGCGAAAGCGCTGCTCTCCGAGTGCCCAGACAGACGCATCGCCGATCGTCAGGAAAGGACCAAGGCGTTGGTCTGCCTGGGCTCAGGCTTTCGGTCCACCGGCGATGGCTACCCGCGCGCGTCGCGGGGCTCTACAGGACCGTTCACGAGACGATCGTGAAGGGAAGCGAGCGCGAGATGGCTTTCAGGCCATGCGCGTCGCGTACGGCGATGCTGACGGCGTAGGTCCCCGGCGCGAGCGTCTTGGCGCTCGACAGCCGGCCCTGGAAGCGCACCTTGTTCAGGCCCGCCTTGCCGGAGACCCCGAAGCCGCCGACGACGACCGTGCGTTTGCACTTCGGCTTGTGCGCGTTGCCGTGGCTGGGCGCCACGCACCTTCCGTGCGCTCGCCGCCCCGCCACGCTGTGCGTGAACGTGAATGTCGCCGTCGCCGGCTCGTTGAGGCTGAAGCTGAACGTCGTGCCGACCGGCGCGCCCACGCTGCTGATGCGTGGCAGCGAGTGGCCTCGCCGCCACTTGGTCGCCGACTCGCTGAACCCGGTTACGGCGGGGTTAGCCGGTCCGAGGTTGGGGCCCCCCTGAATCAGCGGTTTCGGAGCGGGATTCACCGGAGCCGCCGGGGGGGTGAACGTGTACTTGTCCGCCGATGCGGCTTCGCTCGATCCACCTGGTCCAGTGACGTGCACGTCGACCGTCGAGGCCGTCCCGGGCGGGGCGATCGCGGTGATCTGGCTGGAGAAGTCGACGCTGAAGCTGGACGCGGGAGTGGAGCCGAAGCTCACGCCCGTCGCGCCGTCGAGATAGCGCCCGCTGATCGTCACCGTATTGCCTCCGGACGAGCTTCCGGATGCGGGCGAGACGGAGAAGACTACGGGCGCGAGCGTGACATCGGCATTGAGGACAAGCTCTGTGCTGAAAAATTCTTCCGACGCTTCGTGGGCGACGCCGTTGTCGGCGAGCGCGGGTTGCCATTCGAGCAGTTGGGTGTTGCCCGACGGGACTATTTCGCGGAGGTCGATCTCCGCGCCGCTCGGCAGGTCAACGCCAATCACATCGCCGGCGCGAATCGGCAGGCTCGTCGCGTTCGCTTCACCTTTGACGTTGGTCGCCCCCGCGCTGGTTCCGTCACCGATCCACTCGCCTTCCGGTGCCGGCCGGAGCACGCGCAGCCTGGGCGCTCCGGAGCCGGTCACCCGCCAGCTCGTAATCACACCGGCGGCGGGCGCTTCCTCAACGACGCCAGGGGATATGAGCTGCGCAAAGGTGCTGCCGCCCGTGCATGGAGCTTTACACGCGAGGGTCGTGGTGGGCGAAGCTTCCGGCCCCAACCTGACGGTCGTCGCGTGCGCATAGGCCGGCAGCAGCGTCGCCACCGTGAGCGCGACGGGTGCGAACATCGTGGCCACGGATAGCCTCTTGAGTCTCATGCCTTGCCCCCCAACATCGCGATTGGTGCCGGCGATCGTACAGACTGGGATCGTTGGTGGGGCGCGGGGCGGATTCAGTCGGGTTAGGCCGGCCAGCCCACGTGCTCGATCGCGTAGCTCGCGGGCAGCAGCTTCAAGGCGGAATAGCCTATTGGGAAGGCGTTTCCAACGCCAGAGGAAGGACTCGAATCCCGACACGCGGATTATGATTCGGGCCGAGCGGCGTAGTCGGTGTAGGCCGGTCTGAGACTCACACTAGACCGCCGAATCGCACCGACGGGTGTAGCTGAACGGCCTGGGCCATGTTCACACCGGCGTTCACGTGCTCGCCGGTGGGCCGCCGCACGCCCCCACACCACCGAGTCCCGGTCGACAAGCGGCGTGCCGGATGCAGTAACCTCGCGCGCAATCGACGAGACAAACTGCTTCGTCGGAGCTCTGAGAGGTGGGGGAGTGATGCGCAGACAGGGACGCTCACGCATGGGCCGCGGCACCGCTCGGCGAGTTCTCGTGACGCTTTTCGCAGTCGCGCTGCTGCTCGTGGCGACGGCGAGCGCATCTGCGTCGCCCGGACAGATCTACGCCTTCGGCAACAACTTCGGTGGACAGCTGGGCAGCGCCACGAACAACGGCGTGTTCGCTCCGAACCCGGCGCCCACGCTCGTGTCGCTGCCCGGGGCGACTGGTCCACCCGTACAGCTCGCGGCCGGGGAAGACCTCAGTCTCGTGGTCACCTCGACGGGCCAGCTCTTCGCGTTCGGCGAAAACAAATTCGGGCAGCTCGGCAGCGCGACGAACAACAGCACCGCCAACGCCAACCCCGACCCGACGCTCGTGTCCCTGCCCGGGGCGACCGGGCCCGTCGTGCAGGCCGCCGCAGGCCGCGCGTTCAGCCTCGTGGTGACCTCGACCGGCCAGCTCTTCGCGTTCGGCGAAAACCAGTACGGACAGCTCGGCACGGCGACGAACAACGGCACCGCCAATCCGAACCCGACGCCCACGCTCGTGTCCCTTCCCGGAGCCGGCGGCCCGGTGGTCCAGGTAGCCGCCGGCGCCTTCCACAGCCTCGCCGTGACATCGACCGGGCAGCTCTACACGTTTGGCCGCAACAGCGCCGGCCAACTCGGCACCGCGACCAACAGCGGCACGCTCAGCCCCAACCCTATGCCCGCTCTGGTGGGCCTGCCGGGAGCGAGCGGCCCGGTGACGCAGGTCGGCGCAGGGTCCTACCACAGTCTCGTCGTGACCTCGACTGGCCAGCTCTTCACATTCGGCGAAAACCTGTACGGCGAACTGGGCAACGCGACGAACAACGGGAGCACCAACCCCAACGCCACGCCCACGCAGATATCCCTTCCTGGAGCCGCCGGCCCGGTCGTGCAGGCAACGGGAGGACTCGTGCACAGCGTCGTGCTCACCGCCACGGGTCAGGCCTACACCTTCGGCAACAACACCGGCGGTCAGCTTGGCAACGCGAC
>Ga0208714_1000397_pt1 | contig 12606 bp, 12 predicted proteins | sample NGESurshal072012_3_FD_184461 | JGI IMG/M metagenome (GOLD analysis project Ga0208714, IMG submission 184461) | Arctic peat soil microbial communities from Barrow, Alaska - NGEE Surface sample 415-1 shallow-072012 (SPAdes) | ecosystem: Environmental > Terrestrial > Soil > Wetlands > Peat ... | reverse complement strand
GTCGCGCTTAGCGCGCCGATTGCCGTCGTCGACCCCAACACGCGGCGAACCTATAATGAACAGGTCGAGCACTTGGGCCATGTCGTCGATGAGACCGTCGACTCGGCGACAACTCAATAGCGATGCTCAATGCCCGGACAGCATGGCCGCGGTCAGAACGATGGCCACCGCCAGAAGCGATAGACCCGCCGCGGGCCACTGCCGAAGCCGCGCATCCGTTCGCTCCAACGCGGCGCCGAAGACGTAGCTTGCGCGGAAGGCAGCCTCCTGCCCTACGACAATGTCACCTTCAGGTATGCGCGGGAGTCGGTTCCCCCAAAACCACAATCCGATAGCCAGCGCGGTGCCGCTAAGAACTGGCCAGAGCGCTTCTAGGAGCGCTGCAGGGGCAAGCCCCTCACCGGCATCGCCGCCCAGGACGGGATACATCAGCCAGGGGACCAGCAAGGAAGCCAGCGCCATCGTCAGCCAGGGCACGGCGAGTCCGGCGGGAGCGGCCGCCTGTGCGACTTGTGACGAGCCGCGAGTAAGGCGCAGCAGAAAGTGCACCATCAGAAGCGTGGTTCCGGCTGCCGAGATGGCTCCGAGCATGCCGACAACGCCATTTCCCAGTGGGGCCTTTACCGCCAGCTTCGCTAGTGCGCCGCCCGTCAAAGGTAATCCGCCGAGGCTCAGCGCCAGGACGGCCGCTGGCAGCAGCACCAGCCACCGACGGCGCGAGGAAGTCGCGGCGACGACGCCTATGGCCAGAAACAAGGCACCTTTCACCAGGACATGGTGCGCCGCATAGAAGGCCGCATCCAGCGCCGCTCCCTTGTCAGCAGCGGCAAGGCCCATACCCAGCACCACGGCGATCACGCCCATCTGGCTGATGCTGGAGTAGGCCAGCACCGCCTTCGGATTTCGTTGTGTGATCCCAATCGCAACACCATAGAAGGCAGAGACGAACCCAAACACGACCAGCGCATCGCCCCAGCCAGGGAGGGCGGCTTCAAAGGGCAGAAAGCGGATCAGCCCGATCACGCCGGCTTTGACGGCGGCGCCGCTCAGCACGGCTGCGGCGGGTATGGGCGCCGCCGTATAGGCGAGAGGCATCCAGCCATGCATCGGCACGAGCGCAATTTTTAGTCCGAAGCCAGCAATCGTCAGCGCCAGCGCCGCATCGCGCCAGGGCAATCCCGGCAGTGCGGCCATGACGTCGCCGATCTGCAGGCTGCCGCTTGGCTCGCCTGCTGCGAACAGGACGAAGCCCATCAGCAAAAGCGTCTCGCCAAGCACTGTGAAGGCCATATAGACGCCGCCGGCGCGCTTTGAGGCCGCATCGCCGTCATGCGCGATCAACGCGAAGGCCGGGATGCTGACGAGTGCGTAAACAAGATAGAACGTCAGGAGGTCGGCGGCGATGAAAACGCCGAGACTGCCAATCAGCGTGAGCAGCCAACAGACTGCAAACCGCTCGCCATTCGCCCTCCCGCGCATATCTGCGAGGGCGTAGGCGCTGGTGCCGATCCAGAGAATTGCTGCGACGGCGAGCAGCATTGCGCCCGGCTTATCGAGAAAGAGGCTCACACGGAGCGCGGGCTCCACGAACGCCAATGGAGGGCCGCCGAGCACCAGCAGCGCAGCCGCAAGAGCGGGCAAAGGGGCGAGCCACTGAGCCGCCAACGCATGGCGGCGCAGCTTCCCCGACAGGCAGATCGCCAGCATGACGAGGGGCATCGCCAGCGTTGCGACGAGCAGTCCCGGGCCTATCGCGTTCATGGGAGGCCACCGATTGGCGCCACGCGGCCGATCTGCAGAAACTCGAAGAAGGCCGGCGGAGCAAAGCCGAGCAGCACGGCGACGAGCGCCAGCACCAGGGCGACGCCTTCGCGGTTTCGCTGCGGAGGCGCTTTCAAATGGACGCCCTCGCTCGACAGCGCCGGGGCAAGCACACGGTAGATGTAGCCGCCCGCGAGCAGCCCGCCCGCCAGCATCACCACCGCCCACGGCCATTGGCCGGCCTCGACAGATGCTTTGAGCAGCAGCCATTTCGCGGCGAAGCCGCTGCTCGGCGGCAGCCCCATCAGTGACAGTCCGCCAAGGCCGAAGGCAAATACGGTCATCGGCATCGCCGGGCCGACACCGCGAAGATCGGCGATCCGGTCATGGCCCAGAGATTCGGCAATGAGGCCAGCCGCCAAGAACATCGCCGCCTTGGCGAAGGCGTGCGAGAGAGTCTGCAGCAAGCCGCCGCTCCAGGCATCCGCGGCCCAGGGATGCGCGCCGGCAGCGAGCGGAAACATCAGGAACAAATAGCCAATCTGCGCTACAGTCGAATAAGCGATCAACAGTTTCAACCGCTCCTGCCGGAGCGCCAGCACGCCGCCGAATAGGATCGCGGCCGAACCGAGGGCCGCAAGAATCGCGCTTGCTGTCTCGTGTGGCAAAGTTGGCAGCACATTAAACCAGAGCCGCACGATCAGAAAAAAAGAGGCTTTGACGACCAGCGCCGAGAGCACGGCGCTGCCGGCGGCGGGAGCGTTGGCGTGGGCAGGTGGTAGCCACAAATGCAGCGGGAAGAGGGCAGTCTTGGCGAGCAGTCCGGCCGTCATCAGACCGGCTGCGACCCAGACGGCCGGCTCTGCGTGGATTCGGGCGGCCAGGAGCACGATGTCGAGCGTGCCATACGCCCCGTAGAGTAAAGCGGCCCCGAGGAGGTAAAACACAGAGCCGAACAGTGCGAAAAGCAGATAGCGCAGTGCCGCGGCAAGCGTTTCTGGACGGCCATCAAGACAAACCAGCGGCACGGCGGCGAAGGTCAGAAGCTCCAGGGCGACATAGAGATTGAACAGGTCGCCGCCGAGAAAGACGATGTTCAACGCCGCCCAGACGGCCTGAAGCAGAATCCAGAACGCCAGCGGTGCGCGCGCTTCGGTCACCCCCTGCGGCGTCCCAAAATTGGCCCGCGCGAAAAACCCCGCGGCCGAGATCACCATCGCCGCCGTCACGAGCATGACGGCCGAGAATCCATCGGCGCGCAGCGCGATACCGAGAGGCGGAGGCAAGCCGCCGAGACCATAGACGAGCGGCTTGCCCGAGCGCCAGAGAAGAACCGCGATTGCGATGGCGACGCCAACCCCGGCAGGCATGAGGACGAGCGCGATGCGTTCAGCATGACGTCCGCCGAGGACAAGCGACAATAAGATGCCCGCGACCGGCAAAACGATCGCCAGCACAAGCAGGAACCCGCCCGCCGTTGCGGCAAAGGCAAGCGCCGTCACATGCATTAGGTGTCGGCTCCGTTTGCAGGAGGTCCCGCCGAGGCATCGGGGCGCAGCGTGACGCGCCCGGTCTCCTGAAAAAGCCTCAGCACCAAAGCGATCGCGAGAGCACTCGCCGAGAAGGCGACGACAATGCCGGTGATAACCATCGCCTGCGGCACAGGATCGGCGACGAACCCGGCTGCCGCGCCTTTACGGGCGATGATGCCGAACAGCAAAAAAACGCCGCTGCCGATAAGATTGAAGGCGAGAATCTTGCGCAGCGGCTGCGGATTGGTGATGAGGCCGTAAAGGCCAAGACCCACCAGCGCCGCGCCGATGAGTCCAGCCAGCGTTGGCGCACTCATCGCCGGGGTAACCGTCGTGGCGGACCAGCAACCAGCATGGGGAGGGTCACGGCGATGGAAAGCGTCATAAAGGCCTCGATGAAGAGGATCAACGGCTTGGCGAATCCGGCGGGATAGGCGAAAAATCCGCTCGCCATGGCGACTCCCGCAACGCCCGTCGCCAGAAACACAGCTGGGCCAGCGATGAGTGCGAGCCGCAGCCAAATTGAGCTGACCGGCGGCGCCTCGGTGAGCCTCGCCATCATGGTGATCATCCACATGGCCGCGAGAATCGCGCCACCCTGAAAGGCGCCGCCCGGCTCATCCGCCCCGACCCAGAAGATGTGAATGCCGATGAGTATTCCGAACGGCGGCAACAGTTGCGCGAGGAAGGCCAGCGTGCTTTCCGGCCGCGCCGCGCGCGGTGCTCCAGGCGCGCCCCCCCAATAGCGGTCGGGAGCGAGCGACCATACTCCGACGACAGCAAGGACGAGCACAACCTTCTCAAGCATGGTGTCGAATGAGCGAAAGGCGATCAGAACGGCGGTGATCGGGTTGCCGAGGCCGGTCCCGGCGAGTTTTTGGGCCGCCTCGGGAGCCAGCGTTGGAGCTGGATCGGGCAGCGACAGCACAACCCCGGCAAGGGCCAAAGTGACGAGGACGCAAAGAAAGGAAGCCCAAAAGCGCTGTGGCTCGCTGGGTTGTTCGTCGGCCGCGGCCATCTCGGCTTCCCGCAGCCGCGCGGCGGCGCCAATGAGCAGTACGCCCGTCACGCCGCTGCCGATCGCAGCTTCCGTCAGTGCCACATCGACCGCAAACAGGCGGACCCAAACGATCGAGAGCAGCAGTCCATAGGCGACGTAGCCGACCACCGCCGCGAACGCCTCGCGCGCGAAAATGGTCCAGACGGCGACCGCCAGAACCAGGGCCGCAAGGCCGATATCGAGCGCCTGAAGCACGCTCACGGAGCTGGCCCCTTACGCCGGGCGGCGCGCGCAATGAGCTGCGCAGCCGTCGCGCCGGCCAATTGAATGAGCGCCCAAACGGCGACGAGCTTGAGTGAGGCGAATAGGCTTCCGGTGCGTGGCAGTAAACCGAGCACAACGAGACCAAGGCCGAGATTGTCGGCCTTTGTGAGCGCGTGCAGACGGGACAGTGCGTCGGGGAAGCGCAGTAGCCCCACGGTGCCAGCGAAAAAGAAAAAGGCGCCGGCGCAGATTGCCATGATAGTGAGGATGTCGAGAACGAGACTCATCCGCCGTTCGCCCTCTGGGGATCATCCGGCTCCGGAGGAGCGGCGCTGTTTACGAAGGCGACGGAGGCAAAGGCGGCAAGGAGAGCAAGCCCAAGGGCGACGTCCTCCACCCCGTGCACGCCCGTCGCCGAAGCGACCAGCAGGAGCGAAGTGATTCCGCCAGTGCCAAGAAGCTGCGCCGCCATCATGCGATCGGCGTTCGAGGGTCCGCCGAGGATGCGGATGAGACCAACCGCCACCGTGAACAGAATGAAGCCTGCGGCTGCGAGCAGAAAATCAGTCATGGCCAAGCACCCGGATGAATAAGGCCTCTTCCGCCGCCAGATTGGCCGTAATGGGCTGGTCAACATCAAGGCAGTGGACGAGAAGTGCGCCATTTTCGTCGGTCCCGGTCGGCAGCGTTCCTGGCAGCAAACTGGACAGAGCGCAGAATGCACTCCGCGCTCCACCCGGCGACTGGTGCGAAGGGTAAATCACGAAGCCTGGTCGCAGTTGAAGCCTCGGGTTGAGCGCGCGCCACGCGACTTCCGTTCCCGAAACGACCGACTGACGCACGAAGCGCAGAGCGAGTGCCGCGAGAAACACGGGTCGCGGCCGCAATCTTCCCGCCGGAAGGAGACGCAGACTAGTCCATGTCGCAGCTGCAACGGCAGCCAGTCCGACGGGAAGATCGGCCGTGTTACGACCGGAGATCATGAGCCAGAAGCCAAGGAATACCGCGGCTCGCGCCACCGCAGGCCTCACAAGGCGAGGCGCGGGTTTATCTTTGGGGGCGCTCAAGGTGCAATTCCAAGGATTATCAGAGGTGCGATGTGCGATGGATCATGGACCCAACAGCTCAAGGGTACGCGATAGAAATTTTCGTGCCGTATGCCGGTGCGGCTGGACATCACTAATCTCGATCAGCTTGGGTCGGCTTGCGCAAATTTACCATGTTCCTTGGGTTCCGCCAATGGTGAGCGCCTTAGGGCGCTCCGAACAATAACTGAATCGTCATCCGCCGCTCGTGCGTCGGATTGACTCAGGGGCACCTCGAAAAATAGGCGCTTCCCTTCACCGAGCAAATCAGATTCAAGATTCTCACGCTCTGAGCGCGGGAGGTTGGCAAGGGACAGCTTGGCTTCTTCGATTTGAACCGACGCTATGAAAGTCTCACCGAAAAGAACGATCCGCTTGTAGCGATTGCGGCGATGGTTCCGTTCGAATCCTTCCGGCCAAAGCTGAATGCGGCGCTGATTAAAGGTGAGCTTCGCAGGAGCGAAGCGGAACGCAAGAATTCGGCGGGACGCAAGCCTTGGGATGAAGTCGTGATCTTCAAGGCGCTGGTGTTGCAGGCGCTCTACAATCTCTCCGACGATCAGGTGGAATACCAGCTTCGTGATCGCTTCTCCTTCATGCGCTTTCTCGGTTTGGAGCTGGAGGATGCGGTTCCCGACGCCAAGACTTTGTGGCTCTATCGCGAGGCGCTGGCCAAGGCGGGCGCGGTGGAAGAGCTGTTCGATCTGTTTGATGAGTTCTTGAAGAACAAGGGCTATCTCGCCAGGGGCGGACAGATCATCGACGCGACGATCGCGTCGGCGCCCAAGCAACACAATTCACGCGAGGACAACGAGACGATCAAGGAAGGCGAAACGCCGGACGACTGGAAATCCAAGCCGGCCAAGAACCGCCAGAAGGACAAGGACGCGCGCTGGACGAAGAAGCATGAACGCTCGTATTTCGGTTACAAGAACCATATCGCCGTCGACCGCCGGCACAAATTCGTGCGCCGTTACATGGTGAGCGACGCGAGCGTGCACGACAGTCAAAAGTTCGAAGATGTTCTCGATACGAGCAACACGGCTTCGGACGTGTGGGGCCGACAGCGCCTATCGCAGCGATGAGATCGAGGAAAAGCTCGCTGAGCGCGGCCTAAAGAGCCGCATTCATCGCAGGGCCTATCGCAATCGCAAACTCAATGAGGCGCAGAAGGCCGCCAATACGGCGCGCTCGAAGGTGTGTGCCCGCGTCGAGCATGTATTCGGTGATCAAAAGAACGGCATGGGAGCCGGGATCGTGCGCACCATCGGCATCGTTCGCGCGCGGTGCAAGATCGGAATGACGAACCTCGTTTATAACATGCGCCGCTTCGTCTGCCTCGAAAGGATGGTGGCCGCGGCCGCGTGACCCGGCGCGCCACGCGTTGGGTCGCGTGAGTTGAGCCGATCAAGGCACCACCTGCGAAACCGGCGGCGACGTCAGGCAGCCACGATGAGAGGCCAAGGATTGAACGATCTACCGCGCTGCGAACTCGAACGCCGGTCATCACACCATAAGGGGATATTCTTCGAGGTGCCCTGTCGCCCATTCGATGGGCAATTGGGTGACCCTTAAAGCGCTGCGGCAAATGGCCATTCGGGATGGACAAGGCGAGGATCAAACTGGTCTTGCTCGCGGCCCCCGACGTTCGACGTCGATATCTCTCGTCAACAGGTCGCGGCCATGGGACCTGATGGCAGACGTTCTGGCTGAGTGCGCGCCGCCCTATTGACAAGTAAAACCCACGAACGTGACAAAGCCTGCGACCATGCTATTAGCCGTTGCAGAGCCCTTTGCCGGGTCTTAGGAATCCTATAGTGCCCAGATCACGTGTCCTCGCATTTGCGATCAAAGAGTTCAAGGAAATCATCCCGCCGACGCTGTTCTTCGCGGGCGGCTTCAACATTATTGTGCTGACTACGCAGCTCATTCTCGATGATTATTTCGTTCAGTTCGCCAATTTCCTGGCAGCAACAGCCGCTGCACTGGTGGTGGGAAAGGCAGTCCTACTGGCAAATGCATTGCCCTTCTTGTGTCGCTTTGATCGGGCGCCCCTGATTCAACCGATCCTGTTCAAGACCGGTGTCTACTTCGCCGTGGTTTTCGTGGTGCGGTTTCTGGAAAAGATCATTGAATATTGGTTCAGTGGAGGAACGCTGTCCGGGATTCCGGAGTATGTGACGGAACATTTTTCGTGGCACCGCTTTGCTGCTATCCAGATCTGGATCTTCATCCTGTTCCTGATTTATGTCACCTCAACGGAACTGAATACGCGGTTCGGCGATGGCGAACTCTTCAAGATGTTTTTCACCAAGCCTTCATCTGATTTGAAGCTCATCCGGCGGCAACGGATTCGTAGCCTCGTCAAACTCAGTCTCCTGACGGACGCGCATAGCTTTGATGAGCTGCAAGACCGAAACTCGGCGGCTTATCGAGAGTTGGTCAGCCTGATTCGCGGACTGATAAAGCAGCAAGATTCATAGTCACTTAGCCAGATCCGACCACGTGCGATTCACTAGCATAGGCATCATCCAGCGAGCCCGATTGCCCCTTTGCTTCAGAGCCTTGTTGCGCTCGGCCCAACAATCTTTGGACTTACCACGCTGTCCCTGGAACCCCCACTCTGCGGCACTCAGCTTAGCTACGACAATGATCGCGGGTGTGGAAAGCTGACACTCGCTCAAGCCGCCTCAGCGCGGCATAAGAGATCATTGCGATGATTTGCAAGGGTCAGGTCGCGAGGATTCCGGCCAATGACACGGGGCCAGGAGGATCTAGATCTAGATCGTGTGATCCCTCGCGATCGCGGCCTATGACCTGGAGCCACGCGATCAATGCGCGACCCACGCAAATTTTGCAACAAAACCGGTTCGCGGCTCTTATTGAGGCTTGGGGCTTGTCTTCCCTAGTCGAAGCGCCTCGCGTTGTTTCTCGATGGCATGCTGGGCGTGTGCGATGGCGATGGTAAACGCAGCCGAGTCGACTGTGACCCTCGCTTCTCCCTTGACGAACCACACTATCACCGCGTTGAGCTCGTCCTCCAGGGCCTTGAGTTCGGACGCTTGCGCCGTGAGCGCCTTGTCGGCGAGCGCGATCAGGCGGTCGATCTGCCGCAGATCGCTCTCGGATTTCTTGCGATTGAGGCGTCCGACGAGGAGCGCGATCGCGGAGCCGCCCATGCTGAGGAGCATGCCGCCCAGATAGAAATATTGCTGGAACTCGTTGAAAAAGCTTTGCTCGCCGCTGTTGAGATAGGACGCGACGCCTGGATGAACCGGCAAGACCGGGTTCTTGTCATCGGGGTCTGGCGCTTCGATCTGGCTGGCGAGCGGCGTTTTGGCCACCAACTGGGCTTTGGTCTTGAAGAGGGATCGCGCGATCACTCCCGCCACGGCATCGAGCATCGTATTTGGCGCGACGAAGCGGTAGGTGATGGCGAGGGTTGTCACGGTATCGTCGGGGGTGGGTGGCCGGCCCCTAAAGGCCCCGGCGGGCACGTCGATCGACTCAAGGCCAGGAAACCGCTTGTTGATCGCGTCCGCCTCGTCGATGGCGAGGATGCTCGGGGCGCCCTTGGTCGCAAGCTTGATGGCGCCGACGACGTCGACGGCCTCCCCTGGCCCCATCGGGCCGACGGCGAGAACCGCTGCCACCTGCTTGTCATGAACAGCCGCGCCGAGTTCGGCGAGCGGGAGGAAGACCCGTTTCACCGAGTTCGCAGGAATATTGTAGTAGCTCAAGATCGAGTCGAGCGTCTGCTCGTTGTATTTTTGCAAGGGTCCCTGCGGGATGCCGATGGTCTTGCCGGCGAGGCTCGGGACCTTGTCGATCGGAGATTTGGCCGGCACAACAAGAGCAACGACATCCCGGCGCAGAATGGCAATGGTCTGGCCGTTGCTGGGGATTACGCCGTCGCTCCGCACGATGCCAAGATCAGTCGTGTGATCCTCGATCGCCTTGGCGCTGGCCGCCAAATCGTTAACTTGGACGAGTTTAATGTGCACGCGCGGATGCGTTGCTTCGGTGACCGAAGCGAAGGCCGTGATGAACCGATAGGCCGCACTACCAGGCGGCCCAGTCGTCACACGAAGATTCACGTGCGGCGACCAGAAATAGACTGCGGCGATGAGCGCGGCCGCGATGGTCAAAAGACCTGCAGTCACAAGTATCGCAGGGCGCATGGACGATTCCCACCATTCTGGTTTCTCGCGCCGGCGCTAAAGCATTTTTCATGTCGGCGCAAACTTCCGTGAGCCCGCATCAGCCGAAGCGCGGCCACCACATAGCCGAAGGCGGTGTCAGCAACGCCGCGCATTTTCGATATCGGGGAGTGACTCGTTGTCCCACACGGTATACAAGGCAGGCGCTGCCGCGGCGACGTTTCTCCGTTTGATGCAAATGTGGACGCCAGACATAAGTTGAATCCGGTGTCAAATTCAAAGAGAGAGAACGACCCATGCAAGAGCTATTGCTTGCAACCGCAGCCGTCACGGCCTCCCCTGTCTCCGGCGCGAATGCCTAAACGGAATTGAAGGCCAAAGCGGATTCGGAGGGAAATATCGATGTCCACGCTTTGACCTGTGCGGAGCTCGCCAACACTTTCCAGCAAGATGCGGACACGCTGAGGACCTGTACGGCGGCTGGTACAATGGGCTGGCGAAGAAGCGCTAGATCAACTTGCCCCGCTTCAAGCAAGCCGCGCACGAAACAATTGTGTAATGCGCGGCCCATCCCGACGAAAGGGTGATCCAAGCGATTGGTCTCGTCATCGATGAAATGAGAGCGAAGCGTGGCATCAAACTAAGCAAATAACGAAGCGGTTGTCCGCGTATCAAGGAGAGTTAATATGAAATCGACAATTATGCGCGTCATGGCCGCGTTTATAGTGATGGGAACAACGATCGCCTCGGTTGAAGAGGCCAACGCCGTCGTTTGCGCCCGGGGAGTTTATCGCGCCGGGTGCGCCGGGCCGCGCGGCGCCGTCGTCGCTCCGCGCGGCGCCGTCATCGTTCCGCACGGAGCCGTCGTGCGGCGCCCTGTCGTCGCTCCGCGCGCGGTGATCGTACGGTAGAGTCTTTGACCGTGGAGTAATCCATTCGATCTGACTGGTCGCGCCCGTTGAAGAAAGTTAGGGCGCGGCTGGACCGCCATGATTGATGATCGGAATACCTTCCGGTGTCATTTCTGTCGCGGGACCAACTTCAGGCCCGTCGACGCGCAGGGATCGAAGCAAAGTTGCGCTGACCTGAAGATGCCTTAGCGCCAAGAGGATGATGGCGGTCGTCCGTTGCGCCCTTCGCTACGCTGGCCTGTTGACTGTCGCGGCGGCCATCGTTGTCATTCGCTTTGCGATACGGCAATATCAATTAAGCTCGCCTGAAGCTGCGAATAAGCCCGCGCCGGCTCTCCCACCGCAAGAGCCTCTTCCCCTGCGCGAGACTTGGCTGAAGGCGGTACTCTGGAAGTGATCGGAGTTTAGAACGGCTTCGTGTCCCGCCGGTGGTCAAGCGCAAACAAACACTGCGAAGACCGAGTGCAATACACGGGTCAGCAATAGGATAAGGAGCGTCCTTTCCTCGAACCAAGCAATGATGGGAACTCCAAGGCGCAGCGCGATTCCGGCCAGGCAATCACGCCCGAGGCAATGTGAGTCTGCGACAAAGAAGTAGACAGTCAACGCCATAGCAAACGGCGCATTCATAGCGAGAGATGCAGCGAGTTCATCAGCTCGGCGACGTTCGACCAAAGGTGATCGTGCGCAGACCGTATGCAACTGCTTTTGGTTAGTGGCCTTTACCCGCGAACCCCAGCGGCGCACGTTCCTGTGGATAGCCTCTCTCAGCCTTCTCATATGCATAGTGATACAGCGCGCGCATGTAGACTTGATCGAAGTCCTCCTTGTGCTCGGCATTGAAATCGTCGCCAATATAGGCGAGATTGAAGCTGGCTCCCGCGCGCTGCGTGACCATATACATGCGATACAGATCACCGATTCCATTATAGTTGATCATGGTCAAGACGGCCTTCTGGGCGATCGACAGGGTCAGTCTATCGACATTGCTACATTCGGTTGTCAGGCGCGAATTCCGGATGATGTTAATCTCACGGTCCGATCCCGCATCGCAGTGGGTGTTGTCACGTTGGCGAACGGAGCACGTAACAAATTTCCCAGACAATTAGGCTCACGCTGCAGCGACGGCTTCACGCCATGTCTGAAAGGCCGACTGAAGGCTCGGCGCGTTCTTGCAGAGGCGAGATGACGCTGGACGTTGGAGGTGTTGTGGGCTGCGGCCTCAGCCGTCCCATCACAAAAGTGAGTATGCCGGCTACCCTACGCACCGGACATCACGGCACAGAATATGTGATCTTCTCATAGGCGCGCGAAAATCAAGACTTGCGCGGTCCGTCACATTCGTTGCGCATTGCATCTGAAGGCCAAAATCAGTTGCGGCGTGACGCCCCGGCTGAGACTCGGCGCTCTAACTCTCTTTTGAGGGGGCAGGCCACGCATGAACACTTTTCTATCGAGGCGAGCGCAGTGATGACGCCGGTTCGAACGACGGTCGCGCCCTCGGAATTTTTGACTCGAATAAACGCGCTGTCCTTGTTTTCGACGCGAAGTGCCAGAGCTTCTGCACGGCACCAAATCGCTCGTTCATCGGACAGCCACGCTTCTGCGCGGCACCACATCACTCGTTCATCGGTCAGCCTCAGGACGTCAGCAATGACGGGTGCTTCGCCGTGCCGAACAATTTCGAACGTGAACACCGGCATCTCATCCATCCCCTCATTTTTCGCCGTAGATCATTTACAACCGTAGGTACGAATTTTGATTGAGAAATACCCGCTATGCGAGTCTTGCGGTACGGGAATTTGGTTTTTCGATAATCGTTGGTGGGGGCGTGCCATGCCAAGTTGCCACTTCGTCCACCTAATTCTACTGTCGAGTGGCCCAAAAGTGCCA
>Ga0208714_1000396_pt1 | contig 12607 bp, 11 predicted proteins | sample NGESurshal072012_3_FD_184461 | JGI IMG/M metagenome (GOLD analysis project Ga0208714, IMG submission 184461) | Arctic peat soil microbial communities from Barrow, Alaska - NGEE Surface sample 415-1 shallow-072012 (SPAdes) | ecosystem: Environmental > Terrestrial > Soil > Wetlands > Peat ... | reverse complement strand
AGCATCGAGGCGAACAAATAGCGAAAATGCTTGACATGGCGAAATAAAAGCGAAATACTGATCCCGCTTCGAGGTGATCTATGTCCCCAGTTCTTCCCCATTCGGCTCCGCGCTTTATCCCGCGGCGTCGCCCCGTTCGTTCCCACGCTGTTCCTTTCCTGCCTTTTCGCCCTAATGAGCCAAGCCCCATACCTGAGGCCGGCGCCCTTTCGGAAGGCGCTTCCGGCTGGTGTAAGGGAAGTCTGGAGAGCACCACGGCGGATTGCCCCCCGCCACAACTCCAAACTCCCCATGCGCCACTGGTGGGCATAGCTCGCCTCGCCGCACAATCTCCGTCGGCGGAAACGAAGCGCAAATCGCTGGAGAAGCCGGAATATTTTCTGCTACCCGTGAAGTCCATCCTGAACCGTTGCGATTCCGATCGCGTGCCGTTTGAATGGACCATCAATCCGTATCGCGGGTGCGAATTTGCCTGCAAATATTGCTATGCGCGCTATACCCACGAATACATGGAAATCGATGGCGGGGAATTCGAGAAGAAAATATTCGTGAAGCAGGATGCGGGGGCCCTGCTGGCTCGAGACGTCACGCAAAAATATTCCTACGAATCAAAAGCTAGCGGTTACACACAAGCGGAGCACATCGCCATTGGCACCGCGACGGATCCCTATCAACCCGCGGAAAAGGAGTATGGCGTGACACGTGCCTGCCTGGAAGAACTGGCGCGGCGCGACGGCCTGAGCGTTTCCATCATTACCAAGTCCGATCAGGTGGTGCGCGACATCGACATCCTCAAGGTGATTGCCGCGAAGTCCGCGCTCTCGATCAACATTACCGTAACGACGCTGAAGCCGCGCCTGGCTCGCCTGCTGGAGCCGCGCGCGCCGCGTCCCGACCTCCGCCTGGAAGCGGTGCGAAAATTGCGCGAAGCCGGAATCAATGTCGGCGTCTCCGCCTCGCCGCTGGTTCCGGGCATCACCGATGGAGAAGGCGAACTCGAAGCCGTGGCGGCCGCCGCCAAGCTGGCCGGGGCGCAGTGGTTTTTCTCTGGAGTACTTTTCCTGATGCCCGCGTCCGCGAAAGCTTTCTTGCCGTTTATTCGCGAGAAATTTCCCAGGCTCGAGCGGCAATACCAGCAGTGGTTTGCGAAAAATGGCTACGCGCCCGAAGAGTACCGCAAGAAAGCTTCCGAACGCGTGCTGCGCATCCGCCAGAAATATGGCTTCGCGGTGCGGCCATGGGAAGGCGATCGGCCGAAGTCGCGGGCTCCACAACTGAAGTTGACGTGGGATGCGGCCGCCGTGAGCACAGAATTGCAGAGCATGCGTTCCTGCTCCGCAGGATAACTGACTTGACCAACGAAGCAATTCGTCCTCTGGGTGAGGCACATCCCGCGTCGCTGCGGTGTCTAATTGGGGTAGCGATGGCATTCATGCTAGCGCCTTTGTGAGACTGCCTCGCTCCAAACCATATTCAATCGCCGTGTCGTACTCATCTCAGAGGTCCCGCCATGCGAGTCGATGGATTCTATCCCAGCAGGAAAATCTCGAAGCGCAGCAACCGCTATTTGGCACAGACTGATCTGCTACCCCTCTTTTGTGTGTTGCTTGTTCTCCTTGTGGTCGTAATGGTTGCTTCCGCTCCAGCCAATGTTTGCTCGCGCGGAGTCCGAGCGGACCTTCCCCTAGCAGGGCACACTGTCTGGCTACCGAAAGCGATGCAGGAAAACGCGATACGCATTTATGTTGTCAGGGATGAATCCCTCTATTTTGGGAATTCGCGAGTTCTTCTCGAAGGTATCCGGCCTGGAATCTTGGAGAACCTCAAAGGCGGATCGGAAAAGCACGTATATGTTGAAGTCGACAGCAGGGTGAGATACGGATTTGTGAAGAAAGTACTTGATGAAATTCGAGACGCCAAAGTCGAAAACGTCTCATTCTTGGTCGAGACCAAATCCGTAGTGGATTGAGTAAGGCCCGAAAATCCTCACGGCAGGATGATGCGCGATTCTTCCTTCTTCAATTCTTGGGCATCGGGAAATTGTCCACGAAGAAATTCGATGTACCGGCGCGCGCGTGGCCGCCCGTTGGTGTGCATCAATCCCATGCGGTAGAGAAAGACCAGCAGCTGAAAAGTTTCCGAATCTTTGGCGGCGCCAAAATTGATTTGGGTATTTTCTTGTTTTGTTTTGACCAGAAATTCGGCGAGCGTGGAGTACAACTCTTTCTGCACCGGCAACGCGGGCAGTTGTTCGTAGATGATCCCGGAGGCCAGGGTCTTGTAGGCATTCGCCAGCGATTCTATCGCCGCCAAAATGTCCGGGTCGGTGGCTTCGCGATGCTCGGCGCAGTATTTTGCAATGGTAAACGCCATGGCCGAAAGAAGTGGCTGATGCGTTTGCACGATATCTTCGGTCAACCGCGCATCCAGCAGCGGCGTATCGGGCGGCAGGGTGCGCTGGTGCTGGTCTTCATAGCGATGCGCGGAAACCAGATACGCGCAATCCGAGGGGCAGTCAATGGAAACTTCACGCTCCGTTCCGCAGCATACCGGACAAATTTTCTCCGCCTTGGCCGGACAAAACCGCCCCGGCTTGCGCTTCTGGCAAATTGGACAAAGCAAATCGTTTCCCCTGGCGCGCTTGCAAATTTCCATAGCGGGCGGCGCAACTTATCCCTGAAGGACCTGCACTACTGTTGTGTGTTTCGATTGGGGATAGGTACGAACAAGCGATCCCCCGCGTGCCCGACCGTTCGGCGGACTACAGAATATCACGCCATGATGACTTTATTGTGGAAGCGGCGGGCGGCAATCACCAGCAGGATTGTTCCCATCGCGAATAGCGCCAGCGCATCGGTCCACAGGTGCACCCAGCCCGCGCCGCGCAAAATGATGCCGCGCGTGATGTTAATGAAATAACTGGCCGGGACAAAATAACTCAACACATAGAAAAACTTGGGCATTGTTTCGCGCGGGAAAATGTAACCAGAGAAAAAGATGCTGGGCAGAATGGTAAGAAACGCAAGCTGCATGGCTTGCGCCTGCGTGCCTGCTTTGCTGGAAATAAGTATCCCCAACGACAATGAAACGAAAATGTACGGCAGCGAGAGTAGCGCCAGCAGCCAGACACTTCCATGAATCGGCACATGAAAAATAAAACGCATGAACGTCAGGATCATGCACAGCTCAAAAAAGCCGATACCCAGGTAAGGCAGCAGTTTGCCCAGCAACAAACCCATGGGCCGCACCGGCGTCACAAATAACTGTTCCAGGGTGCCGCGCTCCTTTTCCCGCACGATCGAAAAGGCGGTAAGAAACGTGGTCACGTTCAGCAGCAGAATCGCCGTGAGCCCCGGGAGGAAGAAATTCGGTGAGCGTGAATCGGGATTGAACAAAATCTTTGGCCGCATATCGACCGCAAAGTTTGCACTGGTGCTGGTCAGCACGCGCCGCAGCGATTCATCGAGCCCAATCGCGGTGGTCACGTTGATCGCCTGCCCCGCGACCGACGAGTCCGATCCGTCGATCAGCACCTGAACCTGGGCGCCCATCTGGTGAATAAGCCGGTCCGAATAATCCACTGGAATTTTGATGCCCACGCGGCATTTGCCGGAGATGATGGCGTCGTTCAAGTCGTGATCATTGTTCACGAAACGCACCAGCCGGAAGGTGTCGGAATTCCTCAGGCGGTCCAGCAGTTCTCGACTTTCCTTCCGCCCATCGGCGTTGTACACCACCGTATTGATCTGGCGTACGTTGGTATCGATGCCCCAGCCGAGTAGAAACATTTGCAGCAGTGGGATGATCAGCGAAAAGAACAGCGTCGCGAAATCGCGCCGTACGTGCAGCGCTTCTTTGTAAAAGACCGCTCCGAAACCGCGGAAGGGATTAACCACCGGCTTTCTCCGCTTCTGACTGGTGCTTATACGTCAACTCCACGAAGACATCTTCCAGCGTTGGCGCCAGCGGCCGGATCTCCGCCACCACCACGTGATTCTTCTCCAGTTGCGCGCGCAAGTGCTCCAGATCCAGGTGATCGTCAATCAGCGCATGGATCGACTGCCCGAAAATCGTCGCGCTGCGCACCCCTGCGATGGTGCGCGCAAAACGCAACGCCCGTGTCACCTCCGTGGTGGTTACTTCCACGCGATAAGTTCCCGGAGGCTGCACGTCCGGCAATTCACGCAGCGTTTCCGGCGTGCCGTCGGCGATCATTTTCCCGTAATAAATATAGGCGACGTGGCTGCACCGCTCGGCTTCATCCATATAGTGCGTGGTCACGAAAAAAGTGATGCCGTGCGCGGAAAGTTCGAACAACAGATCCCAGAGCTGGCGCCGCGCCACCGGATCGATGCCCGCGGTCGGCTCGTCCAGAAAAATTAATTTCGGCTCATGCAGCATCGCACACCCCAGCGCCAACCGCTGCTTCCAGCCCCCGGAAAGCTGTGCTGCCAGCCGGTTCAGATACGGTCCGAGATTGTTCAACTGCACAATTTCGTCCATGCGTTTGCGCAGCCTCTCCGGTGAGAGGCCGTAAATCCGCCCATAAAAAGTCAGGTTTTCAGAGACCGTCAAGTCGCTGTACAAACTGAAATTCTGCGACATATACCCGATGTTTTCGCGCACGCCCTCCGCGTCTTTGCGCACATCAATGCCTTCCACGATGGCCGTGCCCGACGTCAGCGGCAGGAGACCCGTGAGCATCTTGATTACCGTGGTTTTTCCGCTGCCATTCGGGCCCAGAAATCCGAAGATTTCGCCCTTCTCGATCCGGAAGCTCAGGTCGTCGACCGCGGTGAAGCTGCCAAATCGCCTGACGAGATGTTCGGCCAAAACAGCGGGTTGTGCTTTATCGGTCATCCGTCAGCTCTTGGGCGACAGCTTCACGTCCGCGGCCATGCCCGCGCGCACCCGGTGCGTGGCATCATCGATGCGCACTTTCACGCCAAAGACCTGGTGGACACGCTCCTCGCGTGTTTGCACGTTGCGCGGAAGAAATTCCGCCTGTTGATTGATCTGTTCCACGACACCCGTGAAGGTCTGATCGCGGAACGAGTCGACACGCACTTCCGCTTTTTGCCCCACTTGCACCAGGCCAATTTCCGTTTCCGGCACGTAAATGCGCACATAAATCTGGTCGCGCTCGAGCAGCGTGGCCACCGGCGTGTTAGGCGCAATCAAATCTCCCGGCCGCACATCCAGAACTTCCACAGTGGCTGCGGATGGCGCAAGCACCTGCCGCTCGCGATAGCGCGCTTCATCCAAAGCAAGCGCCGCGCGAGCCGCGGCGATATCCTCCGGCCGGTTACCGCGCTCAAATTTTTCCAGCGTCGCTTGCGTTTGGTGATAGCGCGCTTCGGCCGAGGCGATTTCTTCCGTGCGGTAGCCGTGTCTCAGCTCGTCATATTTGTGTTGCGCGCTTTGCTTTTGCGCCAGCGCAATTTTCCAAACGGCCTCCGCAGTATCGCGTTGTTGTTTGGAGACCAGGTCTTTCTTCGCCAGCGCGTCGTAACGCTCGAAGTCGAGTTGCGCGCGCGTTTCATCCGCCGTAGTGCGGTCTAGGTCCGCCTTTGCGGAATCGATATCTTCCTGGCGATAACCATTTTTGCGTTGATCATATTCCGCCTTGGCTTGCGCCGCCGCCGCGCGCGCTTCGGCGATGTCTTCTCTGCGGAAACCGCTCACGGATTTGTCCGCCGCCGCGTGCGATTGCATCAGGGCCGCTTGCAATTCCTTGTCGTCAAACGTAATCAACACCTGGCCGGCTTCGACGGAATCTCCCTCGCGCACCAGCACCTTGTCGATTCGCCCGCCGATCTTCGAACCCACGCGGATATTCCGCGCCTCTACCGTCCCCGAACTTTGCAGCGCGGTGTCGTGCCGAAACCATCCCGCCGAATAAGCCGCGGCCGCCGCCAGACCGGCAATGACCACCACAAGAATGGGCCACTTGCGTTTCATGAGAATTTCCCTTCGTTGCTCGAGCTTGAGTTTTCCAATGAGCCGCTTCTCGCGGCCATTCCGTTCCACAAAACTGCCAGCACCGTTTCGATGCGGCTTTGCAATGTGCCGTCACCATAAAGCGACCAGATCAGCATTGCGCCGAGCAAGGACTGACGAAGCGTCTGGGCGAGCTCGGCAGCATTCAGGTCCTTCTGGATTTCGCCGCGCTTCTGACCTACTTCCACAATCTGCGACAGCAGGGCAGTCGCCTTGGTATGGATTTCGCGCATCGTCTCGCGCACCGGCGCGCTGGATAAGTTAGCTTGCAGCAGCGCGCGAACCATAGCGGGATTTCGCGCCGGCTCGGAAACCGCTTCAATCGCCAGTTGCCGTAAAATTTCCCGTATGGGCAGCTTCGTCGCGGGCGCCTCATCCACTGCCGCTTGTACTTTGTCCATTTGCATGCGGCCAAACGCCGCCAGAATATGTTCCTTGCTGGGAAAGTAATTAAAGAAGGTGCCTTTGCCCACATCCGCAGCGTTGGTGATGTCTTCGACCGTCGTTTCCGAGTAGCCCTTTTGCGCGAAAAGCTGCAAAGCCGCGCGGAACAGCCGTTCGCGCAATTCGGCGCTGCGGCGTTCGCGGCGGGAAGCGGGGAGGGTAGCGGAAGGGGCCATATTGACCATTATTCATAAATGACTGTAGGTCATATTGCCCTCTAGGTCAATGAAAAAAGAGCCCTGAAAAATTCCAGAGCTCTTCCTAAGTTATGCCAAACCGTCAGTTTAATCTTAGAACGATTTTCCCGAGGACATATTCTTTGGCGACTTCTTGTTCAGATAAGCGACCATCTTTTGCGCGGAAGGAGGCACCGGAACGGCGCCTTTGAAGATGATCTCATCTGCCGATACTCGCTTGTGGTAAAGATCTTGATTGGCGGAATTATCCGGGCGGACGGAGGAGCCGGCCAGGGAAATACCCGCGAACAGGCCGCGTGCCCGGGAATAGGAAAGAATTTCGGCGCGCAAGGTAACGTCGGTCGAAGCTTCGGCATTGCGTCCTTTGGGGCCGGCCGCCGCGGAGGCGTCCGCGCCCAGTTTGACTTTATTGGTGAGGATGGCCTTGGCTCCGCGTTCGTTCATGACCAGTAGAACAAAATCGGTTGCCTGGCCGCCAATCTGAAATCCGAAACTGCCGCCCTCCAGGGCCATCATCGCCGGGGCGCTCCAAGGACCCCGGAAATCTTCGCCGGTGCGGCAGATCATCGCCCCGCGGCCGTAGCTGGCGCCAAATATAAACGCCGCTTTGACTACCGAGGGGTAAACAATCACGCAATCCGCTTTATCGATCAAGGCTTGCGGGATGTTATCGGGAATATCCATAATTTCCTGGATTACCAGGCCGCAACTTTCCAGCCGGTCGTTTATCTTCTTGTCGCCCGCTTGTAGCGGAAACCCGATCAGAACGATAGCCAGGAGGAAGGGAAGAATTTTTTTCATGCAGTTTCACCTTTTCAGTCGGATCTAGAATGAATCAAACCATGGCACCGCTGGGCAGTAGAATCGGCGGTGGGCACGGCGCACAAGCGGCCCGGCACCCGTCCATGAATTCGGAGTGGAGGGGTGACCGCAGACTTTCGAATATACTTTCAGATGTTGGATATTGCCATAGAGGATTTATGAGCGGAAAAGCGGCTGTCGTCGCCAAAAAAAGTTTGCTGGCCTTCGTGGTTATTGTGGGGCTGGCATTTGCCGGAGCGGAGAGTTACTCGCAAGGCCCGAACCGCAAAGCGGCCAAAACGAAAACCGCTTCCGCGAATGCGGGTTTTGCCGCGCGCGCCGAACAGGTCTCCGGCACGACGCCGGTAAGCAAAGGCGAATGGGGCATGCTGATTGTGGATGCCGCCAGCGGGGAGATGCTGTATGGGAAAAACACCGACGCATTTTTTGTTCCCGCATCAAACATGAAGCTGCTAACGACGGCGCTGGCGCTTGACACTCTCGGCGCTGAGTATCGATTTCGCACCACCATCGAAACCAACGGAAAAGTGAAGGATGGAATTCTCCATGGCGACTTGGTTTTGGTGGGCCGCGGCGATCCTAATCTTTCCAATCGCAAATTTCCCTATGACGCCAAAGAAGAGTTTGACGGGCCGCCAGAGCGCGCGTTGAGTGAATTGGCAGAGCAAGTCGCCGCTCGAGGCGTGAAGGAAATCTACGGGGACATCGTGGGTGACGACAGTTATTTCCCGCGCGAACGCTACCCCGACGGCTGGGAAATCGATGACATGGTCTGGGAATACGGCGCGGCCATTTCCGCGATCGTGGTCAACGACAATACCGTCACGCTGACGCTGCTTCCCGGCGACCAAGTGGGCGAAGTGGTTCTGGCGAGCCTGGAACCGGCAACGCCAGAAATTGTAGTGAAGAATGAAGTGATCACGATTGGCTCGAAAGAAAAGGATGAACTGCGGTTGACGCGCGAACCCAGCGCAAACACCGTGGTCGTCAGCGGAACGATGGCTGCCGCCAGCGCACCGCGCAAGCTGGTGCTTGCCGTCGAAGAACCCGCGCAGCAAGCGGCTACTATTTTGGCGCGGTTGCTGGCAAGCCGTGGGGTGATTCTCCATGGCAAAGTTCGCGCCAACCATGAACCCGATCCCGCGGAAGCTTCGCGGACTGTGCTGGCGGAGCGTTTATCGTTGCAGCTTGGCGATACCGTGAAGCTGGTCAACAAGATCAGCCAGAACCTGCATAGCGAAGTGCTTCTTCGCACTGCCGCGCGGCAACAGGCAAGATGGCAAACGCCCGAAGAGTTGCAAAAATTTCCCGAAACGTTTTATGCCCAGGCGGGGATCGCGGCGGGAGATGTAATTCAGACCGACGGCTCGGGATTGTCGCGCCACGATATGGTGACGCCACGGGCACTCGTCGCAGTGTTGCAATACGCACAAAAGCAGCCGTGGTTTGCGGCGTATTATGCGTCGCTGCCGGTCGCGGGTGTGGATGGGACGCTGACCGAACGAATGAAAAACGCCGGATTGACCGGTAAGATTCACGCCAAGACCGGTTCCGTCACGCATGTCCGCACCCTCTCTGGCTATGCAGAAACCATCGGCGGGCGGCGTTTGATTTTTTCTTTTTTGAGCAACAATGAGGGCGGCACCAGCAAGGAAATTCATGACGCGATTGACAGCTTGTGCCTGGCGATGATCCAGGAATTTGATGGTGTGGAAACCGGCCATAAGGCCGCGAAGTAAGGAAACCAGAGCCATGAGCGAAGAAAAGATCATCACCGTTTTTGGTAGTTCGCGACCGGTGGAAAAAGATGCGGATTACACTGAAGCACGCGAACTGGGAAGAGCGTTGGCCAAACAGGGATTGGCGGTGTGCAGCGGCGGCTATGGCGGAGTGATGGAAGCGGTTTCCCGCGGCGCCAAGGAGAGCGGCGGAAAAACCTATGGGGTGACCGCGGAATTTTTCAAACGCAACGCCAATGAATGGATCGATGTGGAAGTTCGCAAGAAAACCTGGGAAGAAAGATTGTTCGGATTGATCGATCTGGCGGATGGCTTCGCCGCCTGCAAAGGTGGCACCGGAACACTCGTGGAACTTGCCGTGGTGTGGGAGATGCTCAATAAATCGCTGATCAAAGCAAAGCCGTTCGCGGTGCTGGGAGATTTTTGGCAGCCCATTCTGGATCGCGTGCGGGAAGTGGAGCAAGACCAACGGCCAACGAGCGAATCACCGAATTGGGGCGAGGCCCGGGCGAGTCTGGTGAAGAGCGCGGAGACGCCGCAAGAAGTTGCTGCGTACCTCGCCGCGCAGTTGGAGACCTAGGGGAAAAATGTCTCGATCCGCGCAAGACGTTCTGGAATTCGACAAGCTCCGCCAATTGTTGCGGCTGAGGAGCACCTGTCTGCCGGGACGCCGCCGCTTGGACGAACTCCAGCCGGGAACCGATCGCGCGGCGCTGGAAAATGATTTCCAGCGAATTCGCGAAGCCAGCGAATGGCTGCGCCTGGGCCGCGAATTGGGTTTTGGCGCGCTGGCCGATCCGGTCTCGTGGCTGGAGCGACTCGAAGTCCCGGGCGTGGTTCTGGAGGCCAAGGAGTTTTTGGATGTGGCTACGCTCCTGGAAACCGCGAATTGGCTGCGGGTGCAATTCCGCGAGGAGGCGGCGAGCTTTCCCCTGCTTGCCGCACAGTCCGGCGCGCTGTTGGACTTTCACGAAACGCAAAACGCTATCAAGCGCTGTATTCTGCCGAACGGCGAGATCAGCGACGATGCTTCGGCCACGCTGCGGCGAATCCGCGCCAGCATCTTAGAGACGCGCGACTCCATTCAGAAAGCGCTAAAGCAGATTTTGCGCTCGCGGCAGACCGAAGCGGGCGAAGACTATGTCACGTTGCGCAACGACCGCTTCGTGATTCCGGTGCGCTCCGAACATCGCCGCACCGTGCAGGGCATCATTCACGGCGCCAGCGCGACCGGGCAGACCGTGTTCGTCGAGCCGTTTGAAACCGTCGAGACCAACAATCAGTTGGTGCAGCTTGCCGAAGACGAAGCCGCGGAAATTTTCCGCATCCTCAAGGAACTCACCGAACGCTTGCAAAGGGTGAGCGGGCCGTTGCAGGCCGCCGCGCAAACCATCGCCGATATGGACAGCGTTTTTGCTCGCGGCCGTTTTGCGAAGGATTTTGACGCGTGCATTCCGGAGTTTACGGAGGCTGCAGAATTGCAACTGGACGCGGCGCGTCATCCGGTGCTGGAAGACAAGTTGCGCTGCGAAAATCGCGCGGTTGTGCCGATGTCTTTGGCGATGGGCGGCGAAGAGCGGCTGCTGGTGATCAGCGGCCCCAACACCGGCGGAAAAACCGTGGCCTTGAAAACCACGGGACTCGCGGCGCTTTCCGCGCAAGCGGGCGTGCCGGTGGCCGCGCAGCGCGCTCGGTTGCCGCTGTTCGATCATGTGTTGGTGGATATTGGCGATGAGCAGTCCATCGCCGCCGACCTTTCCACTTTTTCCGCGCACATGCTGAATCTTAAATCCATGTTGGAAGAAGCCACGCCGAAGTCGCTGGTGCTGGTCGATGAAATCGGCACAGGCACGGCTCCCGAGGAAGGCGCAGCGCTGGCCGAAGCCCTGCTGGACGAATTCCACAAGAAAAATTGTTTTGTGCTGGCCACCACGCACCATGACCGCTTGAAGACTTACGCTTCCACAACTCCCGGCGTAGTGAATGCGGCCGTCGAATTCGATGACGTGAATTTGCGGCCCACCTATCGCCTGATGCTCGGCGTGCCCGGCGGCTCGAGCGGCATTGCCATCGCGCAACGACTGGGCCTGCACAAAGAGATCATTGAACGCGCGCGCGAGCTGATGACCCCGGAATCGCACGAAGCCGCGGACCTGATCGCCTATCTGCATCGCAGCCGCGATGAACTGGACCGCTTGCGGGTGCAAATGGCCGAAGAACGCCACGCGCTCGAAAAAGAACGCGAGAAACTGCGCGCCGAATGGGTGGACCGGCAAAAGCAGCGCATCACGCAACTGGAAAACAGTTTTGCGGAAATGCAGAAGCGTTTTGAGGAGAACGTTGCGGCGGTTGTCGAAGCGGTGAAAGACCGCGAACTCCGCAAGCAACTTGAGAAAACCGCCGGGCGGAAACTGCGGGATGTCCGCGGCGATGCCAAAGACGAGCTCAACGCCGCGGTGGTGCAGGCGATTTCCGAATCGCAGCAGGATTTGGGACTAAAGACCGAAACTTCGGACGCGATCGATTTTGCCAATCTGCAACCTGGAAGCAAACTGCGCGTGCGCGGCTTTGGCAAGCCGGTGATTTTCCGCCGGCTCGATGGCTCCTCGGTGGAAATCGAGGCCGGGCCGTTGCGCATGAAAGTCGCCAGCGACGAAATAACCGGGGTGGAAGAAGACGCGCCGGGAAAAATGGCGGTGCTGCCTTCGAAGCGCGACAACGTTACCGTCACCTCGCGAGTCTCCGATCAGCCTTCCACGGGCGAGATCAACGTCATCGGCATGACCGTGGAGCAAGCCAGCGAACTGGTGGACAAGTTTCTCGACGAGTCGGTACTGGCCAGCCGCACGCGCATCCGCATCATTCATGGCCACGGCACGGGCGCGCTGCGCCGCGGGCTCGCCGAATTTCTGCGCACGCATCCCTCGGTGGCGCAAGCCGCGTTTGAAACCGAAGAGCACGGCGGCAAAGCCATCACAGTTGTAGAATTGCGGTTGTAGCCATGGCCGAAGCAGGATCATTCGCGGATCGCGTTAAGCAGCAGGCGGACATCGTTCGCGTGGTGGGCGAATACGTGCGCTTGAAGAAAAGCGGACAGAATTTCACCGGGTTGTGCCCATTCCACGGAGAGAAGTCGCCCTCGTTCGCCGTGCATCCCGTAAAGCAAATCTTTCACTGTTTCGGATGCGGTAAGGGTGGAGACGTTTTCAGCTTCGTGATGGAAATGGAGAAGTGTCCATTTCCGGAAGCAGTGCGCATGGTGGCGGAGAAGTGCGGCATCGCCATACCCAAGCCAAAAGAGCGTTCGCCCGAAGAGCGCAAGGAAAATCAGCAGCGCTCCGCTTTGCTGGAGATGCATCGCGAAGCGCAATCTTTTTTCGCCAAGCAACTGGATGCCACGCCGGA
>Ga0208714_1000395_pt1 | contig 12657 bp, 9 predicted proteins | sample NGESurshal072012_3_FD_184461 | JGI IMG/M metagenome (GOLD analysis project Ga0208714, IMG submission 184461) | Arctic peat soil microbial communities from Barrow, Alaska - NGEE Surface sample 415-1 shallow-072012 (SPAdes) | ecosystem: Environmental > Terrestrial > Soil > Wetlands > Peat ... | reverse complement strand
GCAATTAGCAACTACTGACTACTGACTACGCTGTTTCCACGAACGCCATCACCAGTTCGCGCTCGCGGGGCCCGTCGAGTTCAACCAGAACGACCCGCTGCCAGGTTCCTAACAACAGCAAACCGCGATCTAACATCAACGCCAGCGAAGTTCCGATCAGCGTGGACAGGATGTGGTCGGGCGTATGCGCCGGGTTGTGGGGATGGCGATACTGAAGTTTGGGAATGAGGTGCTCGAAGGCGTCGAGCATGTCGAGGTCGGTTCCGGGGTCAAGATCGGCCGTGGTCAGCGCGGCCGTTGTGTGAAGCACACTCAGTTGGCATACTCCGGTCTTGTCGCCATACTGCTTCCACAGAAAAGATTCGAGCTGCTCGGTGATATCCACGATCTCGCGCTTCTTGTGGGTTTTGATCGTAAGCCGATGCATGACTCACCTACCGCTCGGCGTGAACAATTCTAATCGCACCCGCCAGGACACGGATTGCCCAGGCTGCAGTAGCACCATGCCGGTGTCGACGCTCCCCCAATTCTTGTTGTAAGGATCGGGTAGATTGAACTGCGGTTCCAAGGCAACAAAACTTTTCTGCAGTGGAGCATACACCTGGATTGACTTGATCTGGGGTGAAAGCGTGATCAGCCGCAAACCGTACTTGGCTTCAGGATCGATGATCTCCGAAACTGTGCTCCCGTTGGGGCGATACTTCAGTTCGGAGAAATTGTCGTCAAGGTACTGCGTGCCGAGTGGACGTCCGCCGGGCGCGCTGAAGTCATACGGCGTCCCTTTGACCGGAACTCGCCGGCCGGTGGTGAACGAATCGTCGTAGTTATTCATGACGGCGCGAGTGTCGCTCGGCAGTTGTAGCCTGACCTGCTGACGGTGGCCGCTGGGGAGAACGAAATAAGGATGCCAGCCAATCCCCATGGGTAGCGGCTCATGGCCCACGTTCTTGGCGGTCACCGTCATCTCGAAGGCACCATTCTTCAGCGTGGTCTCGACATGGACCTCCGTGTCAGAGAGCCAATGCCCATCGAAGTTGCTCGCGTGCAGTACGGCGGCAACGCTTGAATCGCCGGCTCCGCTCTTCTGGGTAACATCTTCGAATTTCGAGCGCAGCATCAACCCGTGAATCGCGTGCTTCTCCGCACCCGGATTGTTGCCGCTCCAATTCGCCGCCAGCGTGACTGTTTTTCCGGCTACATCAGCGATGATGGTTTTGCCATCCGCCGAGGCCTTGCCACGAATGCGATTCGCGAACGGCAGAAGAATGGCCCCACCCATCTTGAATACCTGGTTCCCAAACTCGTCATCGTCCTTGTCCAGCAACTGCTCCGCTTCCGGTAAGGGAGGCGAGTTCAGCAGGTCGATCTCTCCCTTTCCGGGTATGTAAGCCTTGATCTGCAACACTGCCATGCCACGTCCCGGCATTACGGTGGCTTCCAGAAACTGCGGTTCGCTCTTATCGCCAGAACTCGGCGGTTGAAGCACCACCACGGGCTCTCCTCCAATGGAAATCGCCTGCGATGGCCTGGCTGAATGGTTGTCAGTCACGGCTTGGCTGATGCCATTGTCAGGAATCCAACCGCACGGCAACAGGATTGCCAGACACAAACTCAAATAAGTCCTTAAGCTCTTAACAGTGCGCATTAGTCCCTTACCTTTGCCTGACCCATCCGCAGGTGTTTCCGCGATGAGCAAGAGCATTCGCAGCCTCAAGGGCGGCGTTCACCGTGCCCTCATCTCTTATTCAGGGCACCGGTGCGGCCCTCGATTGCTTGTTCAAGCGTGTTCTCCCCTTCGGTGAGCGCCGTGCTGGAAGTCTAACAAATCGAGGGGCATGATCGTCCCCATGGAACTGCCACTCCAGTTGACAGGACGTGTGCTACAGACTACATTTTTGATGCAAGCGGTGTGCTCTGCGCAACCCCTGTTCTGCCGTCCCACCATCCACCTTGCGCCTAATGAAATTCATTTTGGAGACTAATAACTATATGAACGTCCGCAACTTTCTGCTTGGGACAATTCTGGTGGCACTTATAGCCGGAGTAGTTCCGTCGGGCTGGTCAATTCAGACTGGCGAGATGAATGGAAAGATCGCGTTCCGCGTTCTTTCCGAGACCGCAAACGGCGGCTCGACCGAGGCCCTGGTTGTACTGACTACGCAGGCCGATCTTAGTGCGGCTGCGACCCTGAACACCAAATTGGAAAAGGGCTATTTCGTGGTTAACACGCTTCGAACTGTTGCTGCCCGTACCCAGGGTCCGATCCTGAGCTTACTGCAGCAGCGCGGGGTCGCTTACCAGTCCTTCTACATCGTCAACATGATTAAAGTGACCGGCGATCGCAACCTGATGGAAGAACTCGCCGCGCGTGCAGACGTCGCACGCATCGATGCCAACCCGCGGGTACGGACCGCATTGCCCGGGGCCACCGGAATAGACTCCACCTCTCAGCCCAGCGGCGTGGAATGGAACGTTCAGAAGGTGAAGGCGCCAGATGTATGGGCGCTGGGATTCCATGGCGAAGGCCTGGTGGTTGCCGGAGCCGATACCGGCGTGCAGTGGGACCACCCTGCGCTCAAGTCGCATTACCGCGGCTGGGACGGCCACCAGGCCAACCACGACTACAACTGGCATGATGCCACCCCCGACCACTCACCCGCGCCCATTGACCCGCATGGTCACGGAACGTTTACGGTCAGCGAGATGGTTGGCGACGACGGAGCAGGCAACCAGATCGGCGTAGCTCCAGGAGCGAAATGGATCGCCTGCCGCAACATGGATGCCGGCGGCAACGGTACCCCCGCGCAATACACGGAGTGCTTCCAGTTTCTGATTGCGCCTTATCCGGTCGGCGGCGATCCGAGCCAGGGAGACCCTACCAAGGCCCCGGATTCCATCAATAACTCGTGGGAGTGCCCGCCCAGCGAGGGCTGCTCGTTCGGTACACTCCAGAGCATTGTGGACGCGGTGCGCGCTGCGGGAATCTTCCCGGCAATGGCGGCCGGCAATTCCGGACCCAGTTGCTCCAGCATCCAGTATCCCCCTGCTATCTACGCCAGCTCAGTGGATGTTGGCGCCCTCGACTCCTCAAACAACATCGCCAACTTCAGCAGTCGCGGTCCGGTGACCGTAGACGGCAGCCACCGCACCAAACCTAACTTGTCCGCCCCCGGCGTGAACATCCGTGGAGCGGTGCCGGGGAACGGCTATAGTTCCGGTTGGTCAGGAACGTCCATGGCTGCTCCACACGTCGCTGGGGGTGTTGCCCTGCTGTGGCAAGCCAAGCCCAACCTCATCGGGAATATCGACCAATCCGAGCTGAAGATGGAGCAGGCGGCCCAGCATCTGATCGACGTCCAGGCCTCCGGATACTGCCGTGGTCCGAGCTTCCTGCAGGACAATACATTTGGCTATGGACTTCTCAACCTGCTGAAGGCGGTGCAATAGAAGTTCTCAACCGCCGATCGGCGCTTTCTCGCGGCTCCGCAATGATGCGGGGCCGCGACAGTTTTCACTAAGGATTTGCCTGGGAAGGCGCGGCAGGCAGGCGGCTCATCCGGCTTCTGATCTGCATGCGTGGTTCCAGTGTCTGGTGGACCTGGATATCGTCAGAATCCGACCCGCCCTGCGCGAATCAGCGCAGACCAATCCGGCGACTGACCGGCCGCCTTGGCGGCTGCATTAATGTGCTCACGCTGCTTTAGCTCAGGGAATGGAAGGCCGCCGGTTACCAAACGCCCTCTGTCGTACAACAAGTCATCCAAAGTTCCGTTCAGTAAGAGCTGGTAATTCCAGGGTTGCGGGTGACTCACATCCTTAGCGATCTGCCGGTCCATCGTCGTCGTACAGTTCCTGGTCACGGCGTTGTACCACTCCGGATGATCTCTCAACTGGTTCAGGTAAGCGAGATACGCCAGGAATATTTCCCGTGCTCGACCCGGTGGTACCGTGGTGCGGTACAGGTAGACTTCCTCGTCTTTGCGGTAGTTGGTGCGCAATCGAATGACGTCGCGTTCATCGGCGGTGATAAAGATCAACTCGTATTGCCGGAAAAATCCAAGTATCGCCGAGTAATCCTGGCCCACTTTGTACCGCGCTTCGATCGAGAAGGCGATATGGTCGTGGTCGCCGAACTGGAAGCTGACAATCGGGTGGCCGATATACTTCGGTCCCCAAGTGGTGAAGAAAAGGTCTGCGTAACGGAGTTGCGACAGGTACACCGTGCGATCGCTCCAGCAATTCGTGTAGTCCTTCTTCGTACGGTAATCGCAGTTGCGCAGGTTGTGAATCACGACCCGGTCTCCGCTAATCTCAGCCCAGGCGGTTCGATCGGCGTCGGGTTGCCAGTTCCCTTCATTCGAGGGCCTCAGGCTGAGCCACCACGCCAGCACAATGCAGAAGCCTGCGAAACACAATGGTGCAGCCCACGGTCGCTTGGCCATTAGCAGGATTGCGAGAATTCCGAGAACGTAGATCACAGTCGCCGGAATGCGCAAGACTGCAATCCGAACATCAACGTAGAGAGCCGCCACAGCCCACAGAGTAAGCAGCGCGAGAATGAGCCACATGATTGTGCGTCCTAGGGCCCGCATCGCTCTGAACCGAGCCGGAGATGGCGTAAGCCGATGGCCGACAGCATTGTCCATGATATTTCCCGTCTTTAGGTCTTGAGGTCGAACCGGTTCGAGGCCGGCTTGTGGGTCTCACGTCTCAGCAGACACCGTCCGATTGTACCTGCAGCGAGAGACCGGAAGGCTACCCACGATGAGCCGCACAAATTGAGTCGGCGCAAAACGGTCTGCACTCATGGTGTCCCAATTCCCGTCTGGCATCGCGACCAATCGGCGGTTTCATTCACGCCGTCGTGTGTCCCCGCATGATTAACGCATATAAAGGGGAAGCCGGCCAGACTTCGACTCGCAAACCGGCAAATTTACCAGTGGTAATCCGCAAGTTTTTAGGCTAAAAAGACAGCTACCCTTTTAGCCGAGAGTCGAATTCTGGCCAATGACGCCTAGGAGTGTCTCAATGCGAACCGGACCTGAGCTTTACCACGCTGAACCACCTACAAACAGTGCCGGGTTATGGCATCCGACGGGTTTGCGGCGCCATCACCGGCTGCAGAACGCGACCGCCCTAGGCGTATGCCTGATAACCCTCCTGCTGTTCGCCGGCTGCGAAAAGAAGGAGGAGCGTCCGCAGGCGGGCCCGCCCGAGGTCGAGGTCACGGACGTCGTTCAAAAGGACATTCCCATTTTCGAGGAGTGGGTGGCGCAGCTCAACGGCTCTAACAATGCCGACATCACGCCTAAAGTGCAGGGCTACCTGCTGAAGCAGGATTATCCGGACGGCCTCTTCGTAAGAAAAGGCCAGCTCCTGTACGAGATCGACCCAAGACCTTTCGTGGCGGCGCTTGATCAGGCCAAAGCCCAGGTAGCCGTGGCCGTGGCGAACCTGTCAGAGGCCGACAACAACGTTGCCCGAGACACCCCGCTTGCCGCACAGAACGCGATCCCGCAAAAGCAACTCGACACCGACATTTCGACCCAAGCCGCGATGAAGGCGCAAGTGGCGGCCGCCAAGGCAAATGAGCAGCAGGCGGTGCTGAATCTTGGCTGGACCAAGGTCTATTCACCGATCGATGGAATCGCCGGTATCACCAATTCTCAGATCGGCGACTTGGTGGGAACGACTACCAAGATGACGACGGTCTCCCAGGTAAATCCGATCTGGGCGTATTTCAATATCAGTGAAAGTGACTACCTGACAAACGCCGAGATGATTGCCCAGATTGCACGTGGAAACGCCAGCCGGCGTCCCGACAAGCCGGTCGAATACATCCAAGCCAATGGACAAACCTACCCGGAGAAAGGCAGGCTCACCCTCGTCAACCGCCAGGTCTTTGCCCAGACCGGCACGGTCCAGATTGTTGCCGAGTTCCAGAACAAGGATGGCATTCTTCGTCCCGGTGGCTTCGGACGGGTGCGAATAGAGACGGGTGACAATAAGAATGCATTGCTGGTTCCGCAGGCAGCCATCATCGAAGTCCAGTCGATGTACCAGGTGGTTGTGGTTACTCCCGATAACAAAGCGATGTTCCGTCCGGTCAAGGTGGGCGAGAAGGTGGGTACGAATTGGATCGTCACTGAGGGACTGAAGCCTGGTGAAAAGATCATCGTCCAGGGATTCATGAAGGTGCGCGAGGGCACGCCGGTCAGTCCCAAACCGTACGTGGTGGCCGCCTCGGCAGGGGGCAACTGACCATGTCGAAGTTCTTCATCAATCGGCCCATCGTCGCCATCGTCATCTCCATCCTGATGATCATCGCCGGCGTCGTCTCGATGCTCAGTCTGCCCACAGCCCAATTTCCAAACATCGCCGACCCGCAGATCCAGGTTATCGCGAATTACACCGGTGCAGACTCGGGAACCGTCGCCGAGTCGGTCGCCACCCCCATCGAGCAGCAGATGTCGGGTGTCGACAACATGAACTACATGTACTCGCTGAGTTCCAGCAACGGGCAGATGACACTGACGGTGGACTTCAAGATTGGCACGGTTGCCAGCACCGACCAGATTTTGTCGCAGATGCGCGTCTCCCAAGCTAACTCGCAACTGCCCAGCGCAGTAATCAACAACGGAATTACGGTGCAGAAGTCCACTGCAGCACCGTTGATGCTGATCGATCTGTCCTCTCCCAACGACACCTACAACAACATTTTTCTGGCGAACTATGCAGTCATCAACCTGAATTATGCGTTAACCCGCGTGCCGGGCGTGGCGTCGGTGTCGGTCTTCGGCGCTGGCCAGTACGCCATGCGTTGCTGGGTCAATCCTGACAAGCTGGCGAATCTGGGTATCACGGTTTCCGAAATTATCAACGCCGTCCAGGCCCAGAACACAGTCAACCCCGCCGGTCAGATCGGCGGCGAGCCGGTGCCCCCGGGCCAGCAGTTCACCTACACCGTGCGCGCTCCGGGAAGGCTTCCTTCGGCTGAGGAGTTCGGGGAGATCATCGTTCGGGCCGATCCCAAAGGTGGGATTCTGCGCCTGAAGGACGTCGCGCGTATCGAGCTGGGTGCGCAGAACTACATCATGCAGGGCCGGTTGAATGGCAAGCCGGCCGCCCTCGTGGCGATCTATCAGGCCCCGGGCGCCAATGCAGTCGCAACCGCCAAGGCTGTTCGCAAGTTAATGGAGGAAGCCAAGACTAGATTTCCCCAAGACCTGGACTACATCGTCGCACTCGATACCACGCTGGCCGTCACCGAAGGTATCAAGGAGATTGAGAAGACTCTGTTCGAGGCGCTGGGGCTGGTAATTATCGTGGTCTTCCTCTTTCTCCAGGGCTGGCGGGCCACACTCATCCCGTTGCTGGCAGTGCCGGTTTCGTTGGTCGGGACCTTTGTCGTCTTTCCATTGCTCGGGTTTTCCATCAACACGCTCTCGCTCTTCGGTCTGGTGCTCGCGATCGGCTTGGTGGTGGACGATGCCATCGTCGTGGTCGAGGCTGTGGAGCACCATATTGAGCAGGGCATGACACCCCACGATGCGACGGTGAAAGCGATGGAGGAAGTGGGCGGCCCGGTAGTTGCCATCGCGTTGATCCTGGCCGCCGTCTTCATACCCACAGCGTTTGTCCCTGGCATTACCGGCCAGCTTTACCAGCAGTTCGCAGTAACCATCGCAGTCTCGGTGGCCTTTTCGGCCTTCAATGCCCTGACCCTCAGCCCTGCCTTGGCGGCGATGCTTCTTCGCCCGAAAAAAGAGTCGCGAGGACCGTTGGGTGCATTCTTCCGCGGTTTCAATAAGGTATTTGGCAGGGCGACCGACGGTTACGTAGGCGCCTGCAGGCATTTGATCCACAAAGCGGGATTTGCTTTCATTCTGCTTGCCCTGCTGGCGGCGGGCGCGGCTTTCTTCGGCTCAAAAATACCGAGCAGCTTTCTTCCCGATGAGGACCAGGGATATGTCTACGTCGGCCTGCAACTGCCCGATGCGTCATCTTTGCAACGTTCCTCCGAAGCCGGAAGGCAAGTCGAGGACATCATCCTCAAGACGCCCGGCGTGGAGTACGTAAGCTCGGTCATTGGGTACAGCATGCTGAGCGGCGTCAACACGACTTACAGTGCGTTCTTCTTCGTCTCGTTCAAGCCCTGGAGTGAGCGCAAGACCCCGGAAAACAGCTATGACGGCATTAAAGCTCACCTTCAGATGGCCCTTTCCAAGGTCACGTCGGGTATTGCATTCTCGTTCCCGCCACCCGCAATTCCGGGCGTGGGCACCTCCGGAGGATTCACCTTCATTCTCGAAGACCGGTCCGGTAGCGGTACCGAGTTCCTGGCCAAGAACACGAAAATCTTCATGGCCGCGGCCCAGAAGCGCCCCGAACTGGCCGGTGTCATGACGACGGCTCTCTTCGGGGTCCCCCAGGTCGGGGTCACTGTGGACAAGGCGAAGGTGCTGACCCAGCAGGTCCCGCTGAGCAATGTGTACCAGACACTGCAGACCTTCATGGGCGGATCGCTGGTGAACTACTTCAATCGTTTTGGACTGCAGTGGCAGGTTTACGTGCAAGCTGACGGTGATTACCGAACCAACGCCGACAACCTGGGCAAGTTTTATGTGAAGAGCATCGAAGGCCAGATGGTCCCATTGAGTACGTTGACCGCCATCACTTCGCGCAGCGGATCTGAGTTCGTCATGAGATACAACCTGTACCAATGCGTGCAGATTAACGGCTCATCCGCACCCGGTTACAGCTCTGGACAATCCATGGCGGCGCTGGAGGACGTCTTCAAACAGACCATGCCGACCCAGATGGGCTTCGACTACAGTGGCATGTCGTACCAGCAGCAGCAGGCTGCCCAAGGGGTCAGCCCCTCTACCATCTTTGGCTTGTCATTCCTCATCGTTTTCCTCATCATGGCCGCGCAGTACGAGAGTTGGACGCTTCCGTTCAGCGTGCTGCTCGGAGTCCCCATCGCTGTCTTCGGGGCTTTCGTCGCACTCTATTTCCGGCGGCTCGACAACGATGTTTACGCACAGATTGGCCTGGTGATGCTCATTGGTTTGTCCGCCAAGAACGCTATTCTGATCGTCGAATTCGCCAAAGCGGAGTACGAAGGCGGCAAGTCACTGATTGACGCTTCTCTGGCCGGTGCAAAGCTGAGGCTGCGCCCCATCCTAATGACTGCATTCGCCTTTATTCTCGGTTGCGTTCCGTTATGGGTAGCTTCCGGGGCAGGTGGCATCTCGAGGCAGGTGCTGGGAACCGTCGTGATCGGCGGTATGATCGCCGCCTCGCTGCTCGCCATCTTCTTCATTCCCGTCAGCTTCGACGTCGTGGAGCGGTTTGGCCTATGGATAGGTGGCGGCGAGAAACCGAAGCCCCCGGGGCCAGAGGGTCCGGATACGGGGTCGAAAGGAGCCGGACATGACTAGCGCGAGAATATCCACTGCTGTCTTGCTATTGCTCGCGCTGTGCGGGTGTAAGGTCGGCCCCAACTACAAGCGTCCGCCGCTGACAGTCCCAGGTGAGTATCGCGGGGTTGCGCCGGATGCTTCCACGCAGCAGCCAACTGGTGAACAATTCGCCGAAATGAAATGGCCGGCCGTGTACCAGGATGAGGTGCTGCAGGGTCTCATCAAAGAAGCTCTCGTCAACAACTACGACATGCGGATTGCCGCCACGCGTATCCTTCAGGCCAATGCTTCTCTGGGGATCACACGCGCCAATCAATTTCCGACTTTGAACGGTTCGGCGGCAGTCACCAACGAGCGTTCCGCGATTTACCCGGGGGCTCCGACGTTCGACACTCTGGGACTGCAGTTGAACTATATCGTCGATTTCTGGGGGCAATACCGCCGGGCCACGGAATCGGCGCGTGCCACTCTTTTGGCGACACAGTTTGGGCAAAGCATAGTTCAAACCACCCTGATTTCCTCCGTGGCCAGCAATTACTTTCTGCTGCGCCAATATGACGGCCAGCTCGTGTACTCGCGAGATACGGTCGCAGCCGACCACGAAATCCTGAAGCTCAACACTATAAAGTTCAAGGGCGGCGAATCCGCAATTACGGATGTGTATCAGGCGCAGACCCTGGTAGAACAGGCGGAAGCGGAAGTCATCAGTCTTCAACAGGCGATAGAACAAACGGAAAACAGTATCAGTATCTTGCTGGGCAGAAATCCAGGGCCGATTGCGCGCGGGCTCAATCTGGTTGATCAGCCACACCTCCCAGAGGTACCGGCCGGACTGCCTTCGGCGCTTCTGCAACGCCGGCCGGATGTGCGTCGCGCCGAAGAAAACCTGGTCGCCGCCAATGCCAACGTGGGTGTGGCCAAGGCAGCCTTCTTTCCCCAGATCTCATTGACCGGCGCATTTGGCGCGCAGAGCATCGCCATAACCAGCTTCCTGCAGGGGCCGGCGACATTCTGGTCCGTGGGTGGACAGGTAGTCCAACCGATCTTCCAGGGAGGCAGGATCAGGAGCGGGTACCGTTTGGCGTGGGCGCAGCGCGACGAAGCGGAACTCTCCTACAAGCAAACCGTGCAGCAGGCGTTCGGCGATGTTTCCAATACTCTCGTGGGCTACAACCAGTCTCGACTGTACCGGATGAAGATTGAGGAGCAGACGAAAACGTACAAGCAAATGGCGGACCTTGCCACCGTACGTTTCAAGGGTGGCGTCACCAGTTTTCTCGAAGTGCAGTACTACGAACAGCAGTACTTCCTTTCGGCGCTGAGCCTGGCCCAGGCGTGGTACACGGAATTGCAGAACTATGCGCAGCTTTACCAGGCACTGGGTGGTGGTTGGCAGCAGTAACGGACGGTCATTTCCGATTACAGCTCTTAATCCGGAACTGCAGATAACTTTTGGGCAATAGAGGGAGATCATCATGGCACTTTTTGACCTGGTATTTCAAGGCGGCGGCGCAAAGGGAGCCGCCTTCGCGGGAGCCCTCGAAGTACTTGGGGCAGCGGGACACACGCACAGGCGATTGATCGGGACCTCCGCAGGCGCCATCACCGCTACTTTGCTCGGAGCTGGCTATTCCGCGGCGGAGCTATTGCAAGCCACTGCCGAAACTTTACCGGGAACCACAAATCCAGTCTTCACCACCTTCATGGATGCTCCCAAGTTGGGTGACTTCGATGCGGCCCAGATCTCCAATAGCCAGACTATGGATTTGATGGAAAAGGCCCATGTACCAGGATTTGCAGCCAGGGATATGCTCGATCTGGCGCTGCGAGTCGATCTCTTTCGCGAACTGTTCTCCTTTAACGAGTGTGGCGGATTTTACACGGGTGACGCTTTCCTGGCCTGGTTTCGAAGCAAGCTCCAAGCCAAGGGGCTTGATCCCGATCTTACGTGGAGTCAGTTTGCAGCCCAGACGGGATCAGACGTTTCCGTGGTCACCTCCGACGTGACGGAGCCGGAGATGCTGGTATTGAACGAGCGAACTGCGCCACAGGTTCCGGTTGCCCTTGCGGTACGAATGTCGATGAGTATTCCGTTCGTGTGGCGAGAGATGATTTGGGACACGGCGTGGGGCACCTACCGCGGCCGCAATAAAGTGGACCACATCTTCGTGGACGGTGGCGTCTTATCGAACTTTCCATTAGAACTGGTCGCAGAAAGCAATCCCGAGATCATCGAGATCATGGGCAACACCGATCCCAATGGCGCCGGAACGTTGGGATTGATGCTGGACCAGAGCATCGCCGTACCGGGCGCTCAAAATTCGCAGACGCCTCGCCCCAGGTTACGCACTGCGGACCGCGTGACCCGTCTGATCGACACTATGACGGGAACCTCCGATGCAGAGATAATGCGAAAGTATCCCAAGCTTATTTGCCATTTGCCAGTCGGGGGATACGGCACCACTGAGTTTCGCATGTCCCAGGACAGGATGAATCGTCTGATCGATGCGGGACGAAACGCGATGACTGCCTATCTATCCCAAATGGGTTTGAGTTAATTCTTCGCAGGTGCGAGACAGTGGCCGGCGGCTTGTACATTCGTGAGCTGCACAGGTCAAGCCGCAGTTGCTGGTTCTTTACGAACCGGATGAGCCGAATCCCTTCGCGCCGCGCGCTGCGTCGCTCAATTCGTCCTCCACAACCTCATGGGCGAGAAACGGATGCTCAAGCAACTGTGCGATCTTGTCGCCTTTGCGGATGGAATACGGCCCGTCGCCCAGGTTTTCCATGAGCACGATAATCTCGCCGCGATAGCCGGCGTCAATGACTCCTGCATTGCATAGCAGCCGCTTCTTGGCGAGGCCGGACCTGGTCTTCACGATTCCACCCGCTGCCGGCATGAACTCGATGGCGATACCGGTATGCACCCCTGCCGCGCCGTAGGCTGCAATGGTGAGATCTTCGGACGAGTACAGATCGTAGCCGATGTCTTCTCCGGGGTGGGCTACGGTCGGTAGAACGGCATCGGGCGAGAGCTTCTTCACTTTGAGCATGAGCACCAATTGTGCCAGAAGTGGTTACTACAAGCGAAGGACAGATTCCGTGGGGTGATGTTAAGCGGTTAGAGCGGTTCCAGGATTGGTGTATCCGCTCGCCCGGGTAGTGCGGACCTTCAGGCCTGCGTCCAAGAGCGCGACGAAAAATCGCGGGCGTTCCTAACGCGGGCCTGAAG
>Ga0208714_1000394_pt1 | contig 12673 bp, 9 predicted proteins | sample NGESurshal072012_3_FD_184461 | JGI IMG/M metagenome (GOLD analysis project Ga0208714, IMG submission 184461) | Arctic peat soil microbial communities from Barrow, Alaska - NGEE Surface sample 415-1 shallow-072012 (SPAdes) | ecosystem: Environmental > Terrestrial > Soil > Wetlands > Peat ... | reverse complement strand
CTCACCCGCCCTTCCGACTGCACCGGCCCAGCGGGTAAGCCGTGCGGTCCTTCTCGCCTCGCCGCCGCACCGGGTCGCCCGCGGCGGCGGCGTGCGGGCCGGGCAGCGTGTCGCCGCCCCGAACCACCGGCTGGAGCAATCAACAGCGACACTAGTGAGCACCCGCCCGGCGTCGCCGCGGACGCGCCGGCCACCTCGGGAGGCCCGCTGGGCCCACTGCCGCTCGTCTCGGCGGGCTGGTCCTCACGGCGGCCACCGTCGCCGATTGCGGATCGTCCACCGCGGCGGATGCCGGCCGGCCATCCGTCCCCGATCGGGTCCGGCCCCTGCACCACACAAAGATCGACCCCGTTTGCGGCTGATGACAGCTTCCTTGCCGACAGGCCGATCCCTGATCGGGCAGATGCACACTCTGTCCGCGGCATAGTCGGACGTTATACCGCGCTCCGACAGCGGCATCTCCGGATGGAACTCACTATGTCTCCAGGAGCTTGTCCATCTCGGCCCGAAGGAAAGCCAGCCTGAGACGTGACGGCGTTCGCTGCCCGACGACCGTTGATTTGGGTTCGCTGTGAAGCTCGGTGACCCGCATTGCGGCGCCCCGCGCTCATGGACGCTTCAGGAACCTCAAATAGAACGCCGCGAACACCAGGACAGTTCCGACGTTTACGGTCAGCCGCAGCCAGAAATGGTGCCTGAAGAACAGGACGTCCACGCCGACGACGACGGCTACCATCGCGAGCACGTAAAGTACGACGGCTGCCTGTCTTCCCATCGTTTGTTCCTACTCTGTGCGACGGAGTGGAGCAAGAGCGGCGCTCTTGATGCGACTTTCGGCATGAGAGTGCATTTCGGTCGGACACACGCTGACCGCGAATGTTGTCCGTTAGCTAGTAGGTGGGATGTAGCAAGCGCACCTGGCCATGGAAGTAGCCGACAGTCGTAAGCGATGACGTCGCCCGCGATGAGGACGCGGGGCCGATCTCAGCTCAGACGACCGGTATGGGGAGTTTGCGCTCGTCGCAGGTGCTTCGGCAGCTCCCAACGGCATGGCTCGACCCACCGCCGCCGTCGCCGCCAGCACGGCTAGACCTGCCACTGCGCCCCTGAACTGTCACGTCTCCGTCACGGCCTCGTGACGCTCAGTGGTATAGGCTCCGTCGAGCGGTCCTCATGTCGATGGCCGGGGCACGCCAATGCGAGACGCAGATTAGGAGCACAGATCATGTCTGAACAAGGAGTGCAAGCCCTGCTCGAGCGTGCGCGGACGGACGCGGACTTCCGGGCGACCCTCGAAGGTGCGCATACGAGAGACGACAGGCGAAAGATCGTCAAGGACGCCGGGTTCGACGTCGACGCCTCCGACGCGTCCTCGCTGCGGTCCATGGTCCCCCCGCACGAGTTGTCCGACAACGATCTCGAGCGCATCGCAGGCGGTGCCGGAGGCGCGGTGACGTCAGGTGGCGGCGCGGGCTTCATCGTGGGCGCATCAGCAGCCGCGGCGGCGGCCTGACCGCACCACAGACCGTTGGCAGGGCGGTCCCGGGTCCGTGCTTGCGCCTCGACGGACGAGCCGACCACGACGCGCGGTCGTCTCTTGAGGTCTGGCGGTCCTGAATCGATGGGAACCATCAACTGACAAGAACCGTAAGCAGTGGTTTGCGCGTCGCCCCCGCTACTGCGCCCATCGTGTTCCGGGGGGTCGAGCATCGCGCCGCGAAGGGATTCCTGGGCGCGTCGCATCGGATATGCCCGCCGGAGGTGACCCTCGAGCGCGTCAAGCCGTTGCTGGCCGGTGCGGGCATTACCCGGATGGCCGACATCACCGGACTCGACCGCATCGGGGTGCCGACCGTGCTGGCCATGCGCCCGAATGCTCCGACGCTGGCGAACGCGTCCGGCAAGGGATTCACCCGGACCGCGGCGATGGTGTCCGCCGCGATGGAGGGCATCGAACTGCATTACGGCGAGGAGTTCTCGCCGCGCACGTGTGGAGACGGCCACGGCGCGGGGCTGGAGGCCACGTACCGGGAGCTCGAACGCGACGGGCTGGTCTGCCCACTCGAGCATCTGCCGTTGACGCGGTCGTCGATCTTCGAACCGGACAGCCCGGAGGACTGGGTCATCGGGTTCGACGTCGCGCAGCAGCGACCGATGGCCGTCCCGTTCGCCGGCGTCGGCATGCGGTCGAGCGTCTTCAGGGAGCGCTCGCGATTCTCGTTCCAGGTCGGCTCGAATGGCCTCTCCTCGGGCAACGCGTTTCTCGAGGCGCTGTGCTCCGGGCTTGCGGAGGTCGTCGAGCGCGATGCGGTGACGTGCGCCAAGCTGCGCTGCGGGGGCCATCTCGAATTGGAACGGCGAGTCGACCTGGAATCGATCGCGGATGAGTCGGTGGCAGAACTCGTCGATCGGTTCCGGTCGGCCGGGGTCGGCCCGGTTGTCTACGACTGCACCGGGGACACGGCGGTACCGGTGTATATGGCATACCTGCTCGACGACCTCAAGCCGTCGACCGGTGTCTTCAGCGGCTACGGCGCGCACCTGCATCCCGCGGTGGCGATCATGCGGGCATTGACCGAGGCCGCCCAGAGCAGAGCCGTCTACATCGCCGGCTCACGAGACGACCTCATGAGCCTCGAGCACCGGCGGATGCGACGCGTCGGCGCGCAACGGTCGTCGGCGGCGGTGAGCGGCGACAGTGTTTCGGCCACGCAACTGCCGCCCTCTGCCGCTGCGGCCACCTTCGAGCAGGACTGCGCCACGTTCGTCGAACGAATCCGCAGAGTCGGGCTCGATCACGTGATTGTTGTCGACCTCGCGCCGCCCGAGCTTCCCATATCGGTCGTGCGCGTCGTCGTGCCGGGACTCGAGGGATACAGCTCCTTCGCTCACTACACGCCGGGGCGCCGCGGGCTGGCGGCGCAGCGGTCCGGTCGCGAGACGCCCGCGGACAGGCGGGCCGGGACGTGACCGCCGGCGGCACCGTGGTGTTCCTCGGGCCGACGCTGTCGCTCGCCGACGCGCAGGGAATCTTGCCGGATGCGAGCTACTGCCCGCCGGTTGCGCAAGGGGACGTCTACTCGCTCCTCGGCGCCGGTCAGCCGGCCGCGATCGCGATCGTCGACGGCGTCTTCTACCAGGACCTTCCCGTGTGGCACAAGGAGATCCTCGCCGCGCTGGAGCAGGGGGTTGCTGTGTACGGCGCGTCGAGCATGGGGGCACTTCGCGCAGCCGAGTGCGAGGCGTTCGGAATGGTCGGCGTCGGTGCGATATTCGAGGACTACGCCTCCGGACGGCTCGTCGATGACGACGAGGTCGCGCTGGTGCACGCGGACGCCGAACACGGATGGCGGGCCCGCACCGAGCCGATGGTCAACCTGCGCGCCACGATGCGCCAAGCCGTCACCGACGGGCGAATGGACGATGCGACCGCCTCGCGAGCCATGAAAGCCGCGAAGGCGATCTGGTTCGCCGAACGGACCCGCCCGGCCCTGCTGGAGGCGTTGCGCGCAACCGGCGCGCCGCCCGGCGAGGTCGACACCTTGCGCGATGTTCTCGAGCGCGCCTACGTCGACCAGAAACGTATCGACGCCGAGTTGCTGCTGCGCACGCTCGGTTCCTGCGATCACGGCCAGACCAGCCAGGACCGGACGAGGACGACGGCGGTCCGGTCGCACGTGTTCGAGGCATTCCTCGAGCGGGATCGGAAGGTCGAGCACCAAGGCGTTTCCCTTCGGCTGGAGGAGATTGCCCGGCACGCCGCGTTGCACGCGCGCGGCTACGCCGAGCTTCGCGACCGGGCCATGGATCGGCTCCTTGTCGACGAGCTCGCCTGGCTGTGGAACGTGCAGGTCACCGACGATGACGTCGCGGACGAGGCCCGCCGGCTCCGGGCCCGCCTCGGACTGCAGGAAGGCGACGCGTTCGAACGTTGGCTGAGCGCAAACGACGTCGACGTCTCCTGGTTCGACGCAGCCGCGAGGCGCGAGGCGCTCGCTCGCCGGCTGCGGGACTGGATGCAGATCCGTCTGGGAAAGCGGCTTGTGGTCGGCCCGGTGCTCGATGAGCTGCGCGTGGCCGGGCGCTACGAGCAGGCGGCGTCGGCCGCCGCGGTTGCCGCCCGGTTCCGGGCAATGCTCAACCCGGACATCGGATGGAGCGACGAACCGGGTGACGAGGATCGGCCCGACGGTTCCCCGACGCGCGCCGGTGAACTCGTCCGCGAGCACATTCGGTCCAGCGAGTGGCGGCCCGACACCGGCCTGGCGCGCCTTGCAGATGAGGCCGGGTTCGCCGGCACCAGCGACCTGCTCTACGAGCTGGTGGTCGCCGCCACCGTGCAGGAGCGTATGCGCGAGCAGTTGCGCCTCCTCGACACCCTGTTCGGCGGTGGATCACCATGAGCTCGACGATGTTCCGCGGGGCCGCGCTGAAGCGCGTCTCGTCACCAGAACAGCTCGACACCGTGGTGCGTTCGGCCATGCCCCGCCATTGGCTGGCGCTCGCGACGATGCTCGCGGTCGTCGCAGGGATCATTGCCTGGTCGTCGTTGGCCACCGTCCCGACAACGATGACGGGCCCGGGATACCTCTTGCCGCAAGGCGGTCTGCAGGAGGTTGACGCGCCCGTCGCCGGCACGCTCGTGACGCTGACGGTCAAGGTCGGCGATCACGTCGTCACCGGTCAGACCATCGGCACGATCCAGCCGACGCCTGTCGCCGGAGTGGCGCCGGCAGTCGTCGATGTGGTCGTGGCCGGCAGCGCTGGAACCGCCACCGAGGTCGACGACCAGCCCGGGGGCTACATCGCGGTCGGGGCGCTGATCGTGCTTGTCGACCCGGCGGCCGCACCGTTGACGGTCTATGCCTACCTGCCCACGGCCGAATCGGCCACGTTGCAGGCCGGCACTCCGGCTCGGGTGACCTTCGCCGGCGGCATCGGCAGCGCCTACGGCTATGCAAAGGGGACGGTGGTCTCGGTCAGCAGCTACCCGGTATCGGTCGGCCGCCTGCAGGACGTGCTCCATGCGGCGTCGTTGGTCCACAGGGTGGAGGCGCAGGGGTCATCCGACGAGATCGTCGTCATTCTCGACCCGTCCCCGACGAATCCGAGCGGCATCGCGTGGGGGTCGGGACACGGTCCACCAGGTGCGCTGCCCCGGACCCTTCCTGCGGACGTGGAGCTCGTCGTCGGCAGTCACCGCCCGATCAGCAACGTGTTCTAGGCCGTCGTGACCGACACCGCGCAGCGCACGGACGCGCCCAGCCCGCCGGCGAAGCGTCGCGTCAAGACGCCGTCGATTCTGCAGATGGAAGCCGTCGAGTGCGGGGCGGCCGCGCTGGCCATGGTGCTCGCCTACTACGGGCGCTGGGTGCCGCTGGAGGAACTGCGCGACGCGTGCGGCGTGTCCCGTGACGGGTCGCGCGCTGCCAACATGCTCCGTGCGGCGCGCGCGTACGGCCTGGTGGCCAAGGGTCTCCAGCTGGAGCCGGCCGCACTCGACTCGCTGCCGTTCCCGGCGATCGTGTTCTGGAACTTCAACCACTTCGTGGTCGTGGACGGCACGCAGCCATCCGGCGTGCACATCCAGGATCCGGCGTCCGGCCCGCGCACCGTGACATGGGACGAGTTCGACGGCGCGTTCACCGGCATCGCCCTGTCCCTCGAGCCGGGCGACGAGTTCCAGCGCGGCGGCACGCCGCCATCGGCGTGGCGCGGATTGCTGAGCCGCCTCGCCGGCGGCCACAGCGCTCTTGTCCTGTGCGTGCTGGCCGGCATCGGGCTGTTGGTTCCGGGCCTGCTCGTGCCGGCTTCGTTGCGGATATTCGTCGATCAGTACCTCGGCGGAGGCGATCGCACCTGGTTGTGGACGCTGGTCGGCGGCCTCGCGATCGCCGCGGTGGTTCAGATCGCATTCACCTGGCTCCAGCAGATCGTCCTGCTCAGGCTGTCGACGAAGCTGTCGGTGTCGATGTCGACGCGGTTCTTCCAACACGTGCTGCGGCTACCGATCACCTTCTTCAGCCAGCGATACGCCGGCCATATCGTCAACCGCATCCAGTTCAACGACCAGATCGCGATGTTGCTGTCGAGCCAACTGGCGTCGACGGTGCTCGCGATGATCACCGCTGTCTTCTACGCCGCGCTGATGTTCATCTACGACTGGCAGTTGACCCTGGTCGCGCTCGCGCTGGCCGGTTGGAACGTCATCGCGGTCGTGCGCGGCCGACATGTCCAGACGGAGGCGAACCGGCGGATCGTGCAGGAACAGGGACAGGTCATCGCCTCCTCGGTGGGCGGGCTCGCCAACATGGAGGCGATGAAGGCGACGAGCGAAGACGTCACCTTCTTCAGCCGATGGGCGGGACTGCAGGCCAAGCTCGTCGTCGCCCAGCAGGACCTGGCGCCGACGAATGCCGTGCTGGCATCGGTGCCGATCCTCATCGGCAACCTGAGCACCGCGGCCGTGCTCGGCATCGGGGCGTGGCAGGTCCTGAACGGGACCCTGAGCCTGGGCACGCTGACCGCTTTCCAGGTGCTCGTGGCGGGGTTCAACGGCCCCTTCGGGCAGTTCGTCGGGTTCGGCCAGACCATCCAGCAGTCGGCGGCCAGCCTTACCGCCATCGACGACGTGCTCGATCAGCCGCCCGACGCCGACCTCGAACCGCAATCGGCGTCTCGCCCCGAGCCCGAGGCGCGGCCGCAGTACCGCCGGCTGGCAGGGGCCATCGAACTCGATCACATCACGTTCGGCTACAGCCCGCTCGATCCGCCTCTCATCAAGGACTTCCGCCTGAGCGTGGCCCCGGGGCAGCGCGTCGCCCTCGTCGGCCCGACCGGCTCGGGCAAGTCGACGGTCTCGCGCCTGGTAGCGGGTATCGCTAGACCGTGGTCGGGCCGCGTCCTGCTCGATGGAGTGGACCGCGGCGAGCTCTCGCGGCCCGTCCTGGCCGCGTCACTCGCGCTCGTCGACCAGGACATCCGCCTGTTCTCGGGGACCGTGCGGGACAACCTCACCCTGTGGGACGACACGGTGATCGAGGACGCGGTGGTCGCCGCGGCGGTCGACGCCGTGATCCACGAGGACATCGTCAAGCGTCCCGGCGGTTACGACCGCGAGATCCTGGAAGGCGGGGCGGACTGGAGCGGCGGCCAACGCCAGCGTCTCGAGATCGCCCGGGCGCTGGCCGGCGAACCGTCGATCATCGTGCTCGACGAGGCGACGTCGGCCCTCGATCCGCTGATCGAGCTCACGATCGACCAGAACCTGCGCGCGCGGGGATGCACCTGCCTCATCGTCGCCCACCGGCTATCCACCATCCGCGATTGCGACGAGATCGTGGTACTCGACGCGGGCGCCGTGGTCGAACGCGGTCGCCACGACGAGCTGATGGCCCTCGGTGGGGTCTATGCATCGTTGGTGGAGACGTGACGTGACCGCCGTCGCGGTGGCGGGCAGCAGGCCGCTCCTCGGCAACGCCCCGCTCACGCTCGATGAGGGAACGACGCCGTGGCGGGTCATTTCCGGGCGGGCGCAGGTCTTCGCGTTGCTGCGTGTGGCCGACGCTGACGCCGACGGCGTTCCGCCGCGACGCGTGCCGCTGTTCCCACTCGATCCGGGGGATTGGGCGTTTCCGGCTCCGGCCCGTCGCGTCGGGGCGAGCCTCCACAGCGCGCAACTGCTGCTGGTAGCGCTGGAAGAGGGCACTGAGGTCGCGTCGATGGGGCAGCCGTGGCTTGCCGGGGACGACCGGGCCCCCGTCGAGCCCGGCGAACTGCGCCGTGCGGCGGAGACGTGGGCGGAGCGACTGGCCGCCACGATTGCCACCCCGAGCCCCGCGGGTGGCGAGGCGCTTCCCGACGCGGGTCCGGCGGTGGTCGCGGAAGGGTCGGCCGTGTGGCCGGCCCGCGGCACCGCGTGGATCTCCGGTGCGGACGCCCTGGGCGCAATGCACCTGTTCGGCGGCCCCGCCTTCGCCCCGCCGGCCGACATGACGACGGTGCTGCCGTTGCCGGCCTCGGCCTGGGTTCGGGTCACGACCACGACCACTGTGGACGTCGTTGCCGCAGGCACGGCGCTCGAGCCGGCCGACGGATGGCGCGGGCTGCAGGTGTTCACCGACGCGGCGCTGACCCGACTCGAAGCGGTCACGGCCGAGCGTCACGCGGCACGGGCGGAGGCGATCTCGCGGCGGGTGGCCGACGAGGCCGAGACCCGCGAACGTGTGTTCAGCCGGCTCGCCGAGGTCGTCGACGAACGAATGACGCCGCTGGACACCCTGCAACAGGTGCCTGCGGCCATGGCTGTCGTCGCCCGCGCGGCGGGCATCAAGTTGCGCGCGCCCGAGCGGCTCCCGCAGGCGGCGGACGACAGGCTCGATGCCGTCGCTCGCGCCTCCGGCGTGCGGTGGCGGCAGGTCACGCTCGAGGGACGCTGGTGGCGCCAGGCCATCGGCCCCCTCCTGGGCCGGATGATCATCGGCGATGTCGGGGTCGACGTCGCGCTGATCCCGCGCCGCATCGGCCGGATGGACGTGGTGGATCCCGAGGCGGGGACGAGCCGCCGCATCGACGCCGCGCTCGCCGAGCAGATCAGCCGCGAAGCGGTGGTGCTGTACCGGCCGCTGCCGGCCGGGAAGATCTCGGGAGCCGACGTACTGCACTTCGCCGCCCGGTCCGCGCGGGGCGACCTGGTCCGCCTGGCGGTGCTCGCCTTCGCCGTCGGAGCGATCTCCCTCGTCACGCCGCTCGTCACCAAGACCATCTTCTCCACCGTCGTCCCGCAGCGAGAGCAGGGGATGCTGGCGTGGCTCGTCGGCCTGCTGGTCGCGTTCGCCGTCGCGTCCTTCGTGTTCACGGTCGTGCAGCAGTTGGCCATCGCGCGTGCCAGTGGCGCGGTCACATCCGAGGTTCAAACGGCGATCTGGGACCGCGTGCTCGACCTGCCGCTGTCGTTCTTCCGCCGGTATGCGGCGGGCGCGCTGGCCAACCGCGTGATGGCGATCGACCGGATCCAACAGCTCGCCACGACGGTCATCGCATCCAGCGTGCTCGCCCTGCCGGTCGGCCTGTTCAATCTGGCGTTCGCGTTCTGGTTGAACGCCCGCCTGGCTCTGTTCGGGCTCGCCGTGCTCGTCGTCGTTGCGGCGGGAATCGCGCTGCTCACGAGGACGTCGTCGCGACACCTGGCCACGATGACGTCCGCGACGCAGGAGTCGTTCGGTGTGGCGATGCAACTCCTGGACGGCGTGGGCAAGCTCAGGATCGCGAACGCCGAGGACCGGGCCTTTGCCCAGTGGGCAACGCGCTTCGCGTCGTTGAAGGCAGCGTTCGTCAGCGCCCAGCGCCTGTTTGCCGCGGTCACGGCCTTCACCGCCTCGGCGACGGCCTTCGGCACGCTCGCGTTGTTCCTCGGCGCCGCGACGTTGTCGAAGGGAACGCTCAGCGGACCGACGTTCATCGCCTTCAACACCGCGTTCGCTCAGGCGATGGCGGCAACGATCGGGCTCACCTCCATCGCGATCTTCCTCGCGCAATCACGACCCCTCTACGAAAGCGCCCGCCCCGTGCTCGAGGCGCGCCGCGAGGCGTCCACGGTCAAGGCTGACCCGGGCACGCTGACCGGCGCCGTCGAGGTCAGGCACGTCACGTTCCGGTACGCGCCCGACGCCCCACAGGTGCTCAACGACCTCTCTTTCACCGTCGCCCCCGGTGAGTTCGTGGCCGTCGTCGGTCCCTCGGGCGCTGGGAAGTCGTCGGTCATGCGGATACTGCTCGGCTTCGAGCAGCCCGAGGTGGGTACCGTGCGTTACGACGGCAAGGATCTCGACAGCATCGATGTGCGATCCGTTCGGCGACAGATCGGCGTCGTCACGCAGAGCGTGCGTCTTCTGCCCGGCGACATCTTCACGAACATCGTCGGAACGCGACCGCTGACCATGGACGACGCGTGGGCGGCTGCCGAGATCGCCGGGATCGCCGACGACATCCGGGCGATGCCGATGCAGATGCAGACGTTCGTCGCCGAGGGTGTGAGTACCTTCTCCGGTGGTCAGGCCCAACGGCTGCTCATCGCCAGAGCAGTCGCGGCCAAGCCGCGGATCCTGCTTTTCGACGAGGCAACCAGCGCCCTGGACAACCGGACGCAGTCTCAGGTCGCGGACGCCATCATGGGTCTGCGTGCCGCCCGGGTCGTCATCGCCCACCGCTTGTCCACCATCCGCGAGGCGGACAAGATTCTCGTGCTGCAGGACGGGCGCATCGTTCAATCGGGTCCCTACGACGAACTTGTACGTGTCGACGGCCCGTTCGCCAAGCTCGCCCGACGCCAGCTCGTCTGACGATCCGTCGGGTTCGCAATCACCGGGACGAAAACACCAGGGCGCGAAGCCGGGGCGTTGGCTCCAGCCCGAGCTCGTCGACGATGAGCTCGCGGTACGTGGCGAATTGCCGCAGCGCCTCCGACTGGTTGCCCTCGGCCAGATGCACGCGGATAAGGGCGGCGTGACCGCTCTCGCGAAACGGGTCGGCGCGAATGGCCCACATGGCGGATTCGACGGCTGCGCCGAAACGGCCCATCCCAACCAGGTGTGCCATCGCCTCAAGAGCGTGCATGCGTACCTGGTGCCACTGCTCGGCCTCGCAGCTTGCCCAGTCTTCATCCCAGCCGGGTAGGAGATCCGTCGACAGCATGCCGACAGCTCTCGCGCTGCAGTCATCGGCATCGGGGCAACCGCCAGGTGTCAGCAGGCGGTCGGCGAGGGCGCGCGATTCCCGAAGGTCGATGGTGACGCCATCAGTGAGGCCGACTTCGGCCGGGCCGATCACGACCACCTGCGATCCGCCCTGGCCCGGGGCTCGAGTGTGCGCGACGCTCGGTCACCTCGGACCAGAGCTGGCCGGCGACCAGCGCTCGGTGAACCATGTTGCCGCGCAGCGCCAGCAACGCGAGCAACCGCCGGGCTTCTCCGACAAGGGGAACTGTCCCGTTGTCGGGGTTCGCAGTGAGAAACCGCCCTGAACCGTGACCCTGGGCGCGCGCGCAGCCGCCGGCCTCGTGTCGCCGGTCCGGCCGAGTTGTCGCTCATCTTTCCCGCGCTTCGCGGGCCGGAGTTGGCACCTGCCGGCGATGGTCCGAGCTCCCGAGACGTCTCGGACAATCGGGGAACACCGTGGTGGTTGCCGGGGCTTCGTCGGGCCGGTCCCTCTGCCCCCCGCGACACCGTGTCCGCCTTGGCCTTCGCCGCCGCGGCCACCACCTTCATCCCGCCGTACCCGATCGCCCGCGCCTCCGCCCCCAGCAGCAGCCGCCACGCCCGCTCATCCAGAAACGGCCTGATCTCCGCGAGCCGGGCCGCCATCCGGTCCCGCTCCATCACCGTGATCGACATACTGTCGACCGTCGCCGACCGACTTATCTCGGATGAACCCGAGTAATCTTCTCGCGAGCCCTAACCTCGACAACCAGCGCCGGCAAGGACGCTTTGCCTGCGCTCGCCGACAACGTCTGGCGGCGCGGAATGAAGATCAATCCCCCTCAAGTTCGCAAAGGCGCTCGGCGGAGGTCGGATGCAGGAGAGGGAGTGTTGGTGACTCTGTCGGAGGCGGAAGCCAGCCGATATGCCCGGCAGATGCTCATTCCGGGATGGGGCGAGGGCACCCAGGACAAGCTCCGGGACCGAACCGTGTTCGTGGCCGGAGCAGGCGGTCTTGGGTCTCCCGTCTCGATCTACCTGGCTGCTGCCGGCGTCGGACACCTGAGGATCGCCGACTTCGATACTGTCGACCAGACCAATCTGAACCGCCAGATCCTGCATGACGAGACACGGATAGGTGTCAATAAGGCCGACTCTGCCAGGATGACCTTGGAGCGAGTCAACCCCCACATCCGCATCACTGCACTGCCTATTCGCATCGACCCGTTCAACGTGGACGAGCTGGTCGACGATGCTGACATCATTATGGACTGCATGGACAACTTCGCCACCCGCTACCTGCTGAACGACAGCGCGATCCGCAAGGGCATTCCACTCGTCTTCGGGAGCATCTGGGGTCTGCACGGGCAGATCAGCTTCTTCCACGTTCCCGAGACTGCCTGCCTACGTTGCCTGGTTCGGGACGAGCCACCACTAGAGATATTTCCGGTGCTCGGAGCTATACCTGCCGTTATCGGTTCTTGGCAGACACTCGAGGCCCTGAAGTACCTCACTGGGGTCGGGCGAAATCTCAAGGGACAGCTGCTGGTCTGGGACGGAGACGACATGGAGGTGAACACTTACTCCATTCGGCCTGACCCTCAATGCCGTGCCTGCGCTTGGCTTCGCCAGTAGTAGTTTTGTGCGGCAGCGCTGGCGAGTTCCCTTCATCCGCGAACATTCGCATCCATTAGCCTCGATCTTTCACGCGACCGTGGATCTGGTTCTGCTTGGAGGCGTCATCGTCGTGCCCGGCGCAGGACGATGACCCGGCGGTCCGGCCGGGTGCGGGTGTCCGAGTCCCCCGGTGGTAGGGGCTGGGCCAGCTTGCTCAGGCGGGCCAGGGTGCCGCTCGGAGCCGGTTGAACGCGGTCGCCAGCTGGACTGCCCAGGGCCAGTCTCGGTCCAGGCGCAGCCGCCAGCTGCGGCCAGTGCGCACCAGCCGGGCGGCGACGTGGCCGACGCGGTAGCGGAATGCG
>Ga0208714_1000393_pt1 | contig 12673 bp, 12 predicted proteins | sample NGESurshal072012_3_FD_184461 | JGI IMG/M metagenome (GOLD analysis project Ga0208714, IMG submission 184461) | Arctic peat soil microbial communities from Barrow, Alaska - NGEE Surface sample 415-1 shallow-072012 (SPAdes) | ecosystem: Environmental > Terrestrial > Soil > Wetlands > Peat ... | reverse complement strand
CCTCGAGCTGCTCGAGGTCACCACCGAGCGCGACATCTGCTGTGGCTCGGCCGGGATCTACAACCTCGTGGCGCCCGAGACGGCGGCCGCGCTCGGCGCCCGCAAGGCGCGGAACCTGATCGACACCGGCGCGCAGGCCATCGCGGCCGGCAACCCCGGCTGCGCGGCCCAGCTCGATCTGCATCTGCGCGAGCTCGGCCATCCGCTACCGATCCACCACCCGATCGAGCTCGTGTGGCGCTCGATCGCATCGGCGACGTCATGAGCCGGATCGGCGCGGGCGCGTGGCGCGCCGCGATTCGTTCGCGCGTGGGCGCGCCGAGAATTCTTCTTGCCGTTGCTGTCGAAATCGCCGCCCGTGCCGCGTCGTAGATGATGAAGCCGCACAAGCGGCGGACCACACGGACCAGGAGGCCCCATGCCCCAGTACATGCTGTTGATCTACGGACCGGCCGATGGAGGACCCTCGCCGGAGGAGATGGCCGCCGAGATGCCCCGCTGGTACGAGTACACCGAGGGTCTCAAGGAAGCCGGGATCCACGTCGCCGGCGACCCGCTGCACGGCGTCGACGCCGCCACCACGGTCCGCGTGCGCGACGGCCAGACGCAGATCACCGACGGGCCCTTCGCCGAGACCAAGGAGTTCCTCGGCGGCTACTACGTCATCGACGTCCCCGATCTCGACACGGCGCTGGCGCACGCTGAGCGCGTGCCGAGCGTCCACTACGGGTCGATCGAGGTTCGCCCGGTGATGGACCTGGCCTCGATGCCGTCGCCCGAGCAGGCGGCGCAAGCCCAGTCGTGAACACGCGCGGCGAGTGGCGGCCGGGTCTCCCCGATCCGGCGGCCACCGTCGAGCGTGCCTTCCGCGAGGAGCGACCGGCGGTCCTCGCCACCCTGATCCGGCACGTCGGCGACTTCCAGCTCGCCGAGGACGCGGTGCAGGATGCCTTCGCCGCCGCGGTCGCCACCTGGCCGCGTGACGGGGTCCCGGACAACCCGGGCGCATGGATCACCGTCGCGGCGCGCCGGCGGGCGATCGATCGCCTGCGCCGTGACCGGGCGCTGGCCGACCGGACGGGGCGCCTCGCCGAGCTCGCGCGCATCGACACCGAGGAGCATCATGTGAGCCCCGACGACAGCGCGGTCGAGGATGACCGCCTCCGCTTGATCTTCACGTGCTGCCATCCGGCCCTCGCCGCGCCGGCCCGGGTGGCCCTCTCCCTGCGGGCGCTCGGCGGCCTCTCGACGGCCGAGATCGCGCGCGCTTTCCTGGTCAGCGAGACGACGATGGCCCAGCGCCTGGTGCGCGCCAAACGCAAGATCGCCGACGCGCGGATCCCGTATCGCGTGCCCTCCGACGAGCTGCTGCAGGATCGGCTCAGCGGTGTGCTCGCGGTGCTGTACCTGATCTTCAACGAGGGCTACGGCGCGGCCGAGGGTGACCGGCTGGTGCGCGGCGAGCTGTGCAGCGAGGCGATCCGGCTCGGCCGCCTGCTGGCGAAGCTGATGCCCGACGACCCCGAGGTGTGGGGATTAGTGGCGCTGATGCTGCTGCACGACGCCCGTCGCGCGGCCCGGATCGACGACCGCGGCCGCTACGTCGCGCTCGATCGCCAGGACCGCGCCCTGTGGGACCGGGGCCGCATCCGTGAAGGCCAGCGGGCGCTCGAAACGGCGCTGCGGTTGCGCCGCCCCGGGCCCTACCAGCTCCAGGCGGCGATCGCGGCCCTGCACGTCGAGTCCCCGACGCCCGATCAGACCGACTGGGCGCAGATCGCCGAGCTCTACGGCGCCCTGGCCCGGCTCGCACCCTCGCCGGTGATCGAGGTCAACCGGGCGGTGGCGGTGGCGTTCGCCTCGACCCCGGACGCCGGCCTCGCGCTGCTCGGGCCGCTGCTGCAGGACGCGACGCTCGACGGCTATCAGCCGCTCCATAGCGCGCACGCCGAGCTGCTGCGCCGCGCCGGCGACCGGAGCGGCGCCGAGGCCGCCTATGGGCGGGCGATCGCGCTGAGCGCCAACACCGTCGAGCGCTCCGAGCTCGAGCGGCGCCTGCAGGCGCTTCGAGCCTGACCGGCGCCGTGAAGCCCCGTGCGCCCGACCGGTACCGTGCCGGTATGACGCCGGCAATGGCATTCCGCTCGGCCTCGGTTGACTCTGGCCCGGGTGCGCTGCTCGCGCAAGCGATGCGCGATGAGATCGCGGCGATCTACGCGGGCCTCGATCTCGACGGCCCCCAGATGCCCAAGGCCGGCGCGGCCGAGCTGGGGCCGCCCGGCGGCGCATTCATCGTCGGCTATGTGGCCGGCGAGCCGGTCGGCTGCGGCGGCCTCAAGCGCCTGCCCGACGGCACCTGCGAGATCAAGAAGATGTTCGTCGCCTCCGCGGCGCGCGGCCAGGGCGTTGCCCGTGCGCTCCTGCACGAACTCGAGGACCGCGCCCGGAAGCTCGGATATACGGTCGCCCGGCTCGACACCGGCCCCAAGCAGCCCGCCGCGAGGGGGCTGTACGAGTCCGAGGGCTACGTCGAGGTGGCGAACTTCAACGGCAATCCGGTGGCGACGTTCTTCGGGGAGAAGGCGCTGGCGTAGTCCCGGCGCACGCTCACCCGAAAAAAGCCGGGCGGGAGCCCGGCCCCTAACCCGAGTACATCGCCTCGATCTCGGCCTCGTACTTGCCGGCGATCGGTTTGCGCTTGAGCTTCATCGTCGGCGTGAGCTCGTCGCCGCCGGGGGCCCAGTCGCCGGGCACGATGGTGAACTTCTTGATCTGCTCCACCCTGGCCAGGCGCTGGTTGGCGGCGTCGACGCCGGCCTGCACGGCGGCGATCACATCGGGCTCCGCGGCCAGCGCTTCGAGGCTCATGTCGGCCAGGCCGTGCTGGGCCGCCCATTGAGGCGCGTAGTCGGCGTCGAGGACGATCAGCGCCGTGTTGTACGGGCGCCGGTCGCCGATGCAGCATGCCTGCCCGATCAGCGGGCTCCCGGACTTGACGGCGGCCTCGATGTTGGCCGGCGACATGTTCTTGCCGGCCGCGTTGATGATCAGCTCCTTCTTGCGATCGACGATCTTGAGGAACCCGTCCTCGTCGATCTCGCCGATGTCGCCGGTGTGCAGCCAGCCCTGGGAATCGAGCGCCTCAGCGGTCTTGGCGGGGTCGTTGCGGTAGCCGAGCATCACGAACTCGCCGCGGCACAGAACCTCTCCGTCCTCGGCCAGCGTGACCTCCACGCCGGGGGCGGGCGGCCCCACGGTCCCGATCCTGACGTGGCCCGGGCGGTTGACCGTGCCAAGCCCGCACGTCTCTGACATGCCCCACAACTCGGCCAGCTCGATCCCCACCGCGTGGAAGAACTCGAGCACGTCCGGGGGCGTCGGCGCGGCGCCCACGTTGACGGTGACGGCCTGATCGAGTCCGAGCATCTCCCGCAGCTTGGAGAACACCGCCTCATCTGCGGCGGCCACGCGGGCCTCGAGCTCCTCCGGGACCGGCTCACCGCGCTGGCGCAGCCGCACCCGCTCGATCGACGCCGCGATCGCGTCCTGGATCGCCTTGCGCTGCTCCTCGGGCTGGCCGGCCTGCATCGCCTCGAGCCCGGCCTTCAGCTTCTCCCAGATCCGCGGCACGGCGAAGAACCAGTTGGGGCGGACCTGCGGCAGGTGCGAGAGCACGTCGCGCGGGTTGGGGACCGTGGTGATCGAGCCGCCGTAGATGACGGGGATGTAGTGGTGCGCGTTGCGCTCGGCGATGTGGGCCGAGGGCAGCCACGAGACGACCCGCGAGCCGGCCTGGAGCTCGATGATCTCCTCGATCGCCCGAGCGGTGAACATGATGTTGTGGTGCGAGAGCTGAACGCCCTTGGGGTGCCCGGTGGTGCCCGAGGTGTAGATCAGCGTGAGGACGTCGTCGGGAGCGACCATGGCCGCGGCGACGTTGGCGTCGAAGTCGGGGTTTGAGCCCTCGACGTCGGCCAGCGCGATCGTGCCCTCGGGCGCATCGCCGTCGACGACGATCACGTGCTCGACCCGGGGCAGGTCCCTGATCGCCTCGCGCATCACGTCGAGCAGCGCCTGCTCGACGATCACGACCCGGGACTGCGCATCGGAGAGCAGGTAGGCGATCTCCTCGGCCGGATAGGTGACATAGATCGAGAACGGCGTCGCGCCGACGGTGACCGCGGCGAGGTCGACGATGTGGAACTCGGGACGGTTGGAGAGCATGATCGCCACCGTGTCGCCCCGGCCGACTCCGAGCTTGGCCAGGCCGCCGGCGACGGCGTCGACCCGCTCGAGCAGCTCTGCCCAGGTCAGTGAGACGCTGGCGTCGGGCGTGCGCACCGCGACGATGTCAGGGTTGTTGGCGGCGGTGCGCCGGAGCGCCTCCGTCAGCGTCGGCGCATCGACGGCGCGACGGGCCTCGGCCGTGATCGTGCTGCTCTCCATCCTCTCCTCCGCCTCTCTGCCGTGAAGTATTGGCGCGAAAGCTATCGCAGCGCCGCCCTCGGGACGACGACAGTCATCTTCCTAGTGCGGGACGGTGAAGCCCTTGCCGCTCAAGGTCGAGATGTCGTTCGTCAGCCCGACGACGAACAGCATCACGATCAGCACGAAGCCGACCGCGCTCGCGCGCTCCATCACCGAGAACGGGATCCGCTTGCCGCGGACCTTCTCGGCCAGGGCCCAGAAGATGTGCCCGCCGTCGAGCGGCAGGAACGGGAACAGGTTGATGATCGCCAGCGACAGCGAGATGATCGCCAGCACGTACAGCGCCTCCGTGGTGTCGAAGGCGAACGTCTGCTGGGTGACCTCGAAGGTCCCGACGACGCCGTGCAGCTGCTTGCGGACCTTGGGCTCGAAGATCGTGGCGATCGTGGTCACCGTCTTGTGGGTCACGTACCACATCTGCGAGACGCTCTTGCCGGCCGCCGTCACCAAGCCCACCGGCTGGACGAGCACGTCGAAGCCGAAGCCGAGCCGGGTGCGCCCAAGCTGCGGGTCATAGCGGGGCGTGATCGAGTAGGCGATCAGCCTGCCGTTGCGCTTCACGACGATCTGCACCGGCGTGGTCGCCTGGCAGCCGTTCGCCGGCGTCCCCGCGCAGCGGTGGCTCGAGATCGCCTTCGTGATCTGCGCGACCGTGAGCCCCGAGCGGCCGTCGACGGACACGATCTTGTCGCCGGCCTTGAGGTAGGCCGACGCCGGCGCCACCAGCGACCCGCCGGCGACCTTGCCGGTCGGCACGTCCTGACCGTTCTTGGTCACCGCCACGCCGTTTGACCACACGATCGCGGTCAGCAGCAGGAACGCGATCAGCAGGTTGACGCCGGGGCCGGCGCTGATCACCACGATCCGCTTCCACACCGGCTGGCGGTAGTAGGCGCGGGGCGCGACGTCCGCCGGGATCTCCTCGTTCGGGTTCATCCCGGTGATCTTCACGTAGCCCCCGAGCGGGATCGGGCCGATCCCGTACTCGGTCTCGCCGCGGCGGACCTTCCACAGCATCGGCCCGAAGAACAACGAGAAGCGCTCGACGCGCATCCCCACCGCCTTGGCGGCGGCGAAGTGGCCGGCCTCGTGCAGGATGATCAGCGAGGCAAAGCCGAGAAAGGCGAGTACGTAGGACATGAGCGTCCTAGTGTGGCATGGCCCGCAGGTCGGTCCTCCGCAATGATGTGGCCGCGCATGGGGCCCAAGCCCCGGGCGGTGGCGGCGCATGGGGGCCAGGCCCCGGGCGGTGGCCGTTCAGGCCGCCGACCGGTCAGCCACCAGCTCGGCGGCGATCGCTCTCGCCTCGGAGTCGGCCGCGGCCAGCGAGTCGAACGAGTGCAGCCGCGAAGCCGGGAGCCGGGCCAGCGTCTCCTCGATCACGGCGGCGATGTCCAGGAACCGCAGCCGACCGGCCAGGAACGCGTGCACCGCGATCTCATTGGCCGCGTTCAGCGTGCACGGCGCCGTGCCGGCGGCGCGAGCGGCCTCGCGCGCGAGCCGCAGGCAGGCGAACGTGACCTCGTCGACCGGCTCGAAGGTGAGTGACCCGAGCGCCGCGAGGTCCAGCGGCGCGACCGGGACGTCGACCCGGTCGGGGTAGTTGAGCGCGTAGGAGATCGGCACCCGCATGTCCGGGTAGCCGAGGTGCGCCAGCGTGGCGCCGTCGCAGAGCCCGATCAGGCTGTGCACGATCGACTGCGGGTGCACGACGACCTCGATCTGCTCATACGGCGTCCCGAACAGGTGATGGGCCTCGATCAGCTCGAGGCCCTTGTTCATCAGGGTGGCCGAATCGATCGTGATCTTGCCGCCCATGGCCCACGTGGGATGGGCCAGCGCCTGATCGACGGTCACGTCGCGAAGCTCGGCCGGGGTGCGGCCGCGGAACGGGCCGCCCGAGGCGGTCAGCACGAGACGGTCGACCGTCCCGGGCCGCTCGGAGCTCAGCAGCTGGTGCAGCGCGGAGTGCTCGGAGTCGACGGGGATGATGACTGCGCCGGTGGCCTCGGCGAGCTGGGTGACGAGCTCCCCGCCCACCACCAGCGACTCCTTGTTGGCCAACGCGAGGTCGATGCCCTCCCCCAGCGTCGCGACCGTGGGCACGAGCCCGGCCGACCCGACGATCGCGTTCAGCACCAGGTCGCAGTCGCCCTCGGTGATCAGCCGCACGAGGCCGTCGGGGCCGGCCAGAACCTCGCCGTCGGTCCACGCCTCCGACGCACGCGCGGCGGCATCGGGGTCGACGAGAGCGATCCGTCCGACCCCGTGCTCGCGAGCCTGCGCGACCAGGGACTCCCACGAGCGCCCGGCGGCGAGCGCGACGACACACAGCTCATCCGAGCGCGAGACGACGTCGAGCGCCTGGACCCCGATCGAGCCCGTCGAACCGAGGATCACCAGTCGGCGCGGCACGGCGGGGATTGTAGGTGGGGACGGCCGGCCGGCGAGCGAGCGACCGCGACCCTCCTCAGGCGTGCATCACCGCGACCCAGATGTAGTAGCCGGCGACGACCGTGAAGATGACGGCGTCGAGACGATCGAGCGCGCCACCGTGAGCGCCGAACAGGGTGCCCGCGTCCTTGGTTCCCGCGTCGCGCTTGACCAACGACTCGAACAGGTCCCCGAGCGGGCCGAGCAGGGCAACGCCGAGCCCGAGCAACAGCGCGTGGCCCTGGGTCAGCCAGGTCTGGTAGAGGCCGGCCAGGAACACGGCCAGCACCGCGATGAACATGCCGCAGAAGAGGCCCTCCAGCGTCTTGTTGGGCGAGATCGCGGGGGCCAGCCGCCGGCGGCCGAACAGACGACCGCCGAGATACGCCGCCGTGTCGCCCAGGAACGTTCCGACGAGGATGTCGATCATCACCGCGCCGCCATGTGGGAGCTCGCGCAGCAGCTCAGCGTGAGCGAACGCGAGCCCGATCCAGTAGATGCCGAACATGGTTCCGGCCATGGCCACGGTCGCGCCGCCCGTCTGCGGTCGGGCCAGGGTCATCAGGAACAGCAGCGGCACCGCCGCGACGGTGACCAGGAGCACCGACGACACTCCTCCCCAGCGCGCGGCCAGCACCATCCCGGCCAGGGCCAGGAATCCGGCCAGCGGAATCGGCTTCCAGCGCGCGAGCATCGTGTAGAGCTCCTGCAGGCAGATGCAGCCGAGGGCGATCATGAACAACGCGAACGCGAGGCCGCCGAGGTCGATGAACACGATCGCGACCACCGCGGCGGGGATCGCGACCAGCACCCGCCGGGTCAGATCAGAGCGCTGTCGCCGCTCGCGCTCGGCCGGGCGCTGGCGCCGCCGCGGGGCGGCGCCGCGCTCGGTCCGCCCGCGCTCGGGCGCGCTGCCTGCCTCCACGTCGTAGAACTGGCGGCTCGAACGCGGCGCGCTGTCGCTCGAGCCGCCGCGCGAGGAGCGACTGCCGCGGGCCGATCGCGAGCGGCGACGCCGCTCCCGCGGGGGCTGCGGCATCTATGACCACCTCCGCATCAGCGGCCACCGAAGCGGCGCCGGCGGGCCGCGAACTCCTCGAGGCTCTGCTCGAACGCGTCGCGCGAGAAGTCGGGCCACAATTCCTCGCGGAACACGAACTCGGAGTAGGCCGCCTGCCACAGCAGATAGTTCGAGATGCGCTGCTCGCCGCTGGTACGGATGATCAGGTCCGGGTCGTTCATGTCGGGTGCGTACAGGTGGGCGCGGAACTCCTCTTCGGTGCTCCCCGTAAACGTTCGCGCCGCATCGACGATCTCCGCCCGGCCGCCGTAGTTGAAGGCGACGAACAGCGTGATCCGGGTGTTTTCCTGCGTCGTCCGCTCCGCCCACTCCATGCGCGTGACGAGCTCGGCCGGCACCGGATCGGTGCGCCGGCCGATGAAGCGCATCCGCACCCCCTCGGCGTGGAGCTCGGGAGTCTCGGCCTCGATCCGGCGGCCGAACATGTGCATCAGCCCGTCCACCTCCTCCGGCGAGCGGCTCCAGTTCTCGGTCGAGAACGAGTACACCGTCAGCTCCTCGATCCCGAGCGTGACCGCATCGCGCAGCCGCGCCTTGACGACGTCCGCGCCGGCCTCGTGGCCGGCCAGCGGCGGCAGGCCCTGGCGCAGCGCCCAGCGCCCGTTGCCGTCGGTGATAATCGCTACGTAGCGGGCCTCCGAGCGGGTGGCCACTTAGACCTCGAGGATCTCGGCTTCCTTGTGCTTCAGCAGCTCGTCGAGTTCGGCGATCCGGGTGTCGGTGAGCTTCTGCAGCCCGACCTCGGCGCGTTTCTCCTCGTCCTCGCCGGTCTCACCGGCCTCCTTGAGCTCACGCAGGTCGTGCATCACGTCACGGCGGATGTTGCGGATCGCAACTCGGCCCTCCTCGGTGATGTGCCGGACGACCTTGACCAGCTGGCGACGGCGCTCCTCGGTCAGCTCGGGGACGCCGAGGCGGATCAGATTGCCGTCGTTGGACGGCGTCAGCCCGACGTCGGACTCCATGATCGCGCGCTCGATCGCCTTGATCGAGGTCTTGTCGTACGGCTGGACCGAGATCAGTCGCGGCTCCGGGGCGGAGATCGTCGCCAGCTGCTTGAGTGGCGTCGTGGCGCCGTAATAGTCGACCATGATCCGGTCGAGCAGGGCCGGGCTCGCTCGGCCGGTCCGGACCGATCCGAACTCGTGGCGGATCGCCTCGACCGACTTGGCCATCCGATCCTGGGCGTCTTCGAGCAGCTCGTCGATCATGTTCGTACCAGCGTTCCTACACGTTCACCGGACACTATCTTGTCGATGTTCCGATCGTCGGCCATGTTGAACACGACGATCGGCAGATTGTTGTCCATGCACAGGGCGAACGCGGTCGAGTCCATCACCTGCAGGCCCCGCGTGAGTGCGTCCTTGTGCGTGATCTCGGGGATGAACTGGGCCTCGGGATCGGTGGCCGGGTCGGCCGTGTAGACCCCCTGGACGCCGTTCTTGGCCATCAGGATCATCTCGGCGTGCAGCTCCGCGGCCCGCAGCGCCGCGGCCGTGTCGGTGGTGAAGAACGGGTTCCCGGTGCCGGCGGCGAAGATCACGATCCGCCCCTTCTCGAGGTGGCGGATCGCGCGGCGCCGGATGTACGGCTCCGCGACCTCGGAGATCGTGATCGCCGACTGCACACGGGTGGGCACGCCCTCCTTCTCGAGCGCGTCCTGGAGGGCCAGCGCGTTCAGCACGGTGGCCAGCATCCCCATGTAGTCGCCCGTGGCTCGGTCCATCCCGCGCGCCGCGGCGGCCAGCCCGCGGTAGATGTTGCCGCCACCCACGACGATCGCGATCTCGACGCCGCGACCGTGCACGGCCGCCACCTCGCGGGCGATGCTGCGGACGCGGTCGGGGTCGGTGCCGTAGTCGCGCACGCCCATCAGCGCCTCGCCGGAGAGCTTCAGCAGGACACGCGAGTAGACGGGGGTGGGAGGCGTGGTCTCCGCGCTCACGCTCAGCCGCCGACCGCGAAGCGGGCGAATCGGCGGATGACGACGTTCTCGCGGAACTCCGCCGCGAGCTCCGCGCGCAGGTCCTCGATCGTCTTGCCGCCGTGCTTCTCCTCGTTCACGTGCTTCTGGCGCAGCAGCACGACCTCGTCGAGCCACTTGTCGAGCTTGCCCGTGACGATCCGCTCGCGGACGTTCTCGGGCTTGTTCGCGGCCTGCTCAGTGGCGATTCGCTCCTCGCGCTCGCGATCCTCGGCCGGCAGGTCCTCTTCGGTCACCGCGAGCGGGGCCGCCGCCGCGATGTGCAGCGCGAGGTCCTTGGCGAACGCGGTGAACTTCTCGTTGCGCGCCACGAAGTCGGTCTGGCAGTTGACCTCCACCAGCACGCCGATCTTGTTGCCCGAGTGGATGTAGCTCTGCACCGCGCCCTCGCGAGCCTCTTCGCCCGCGCGCTTGGCCGCCTGGGCCTCACCGCGCGTGCGCAGCAGCTCGACGGCCGACTCGATGTCGCCGCCTGATTCGGTCAGCGCGTCACGACAGGCCAGCATCCCGGCGCCCGTGCGATCCCGCAGGGCTTTGACGTCCGTGGCGGTGACCTCCGTCATCGTGACTCCTCCGTCGCGATCTCCGCAGCGGGCTCTGCGGGGGTCTGGGACTCTGCCGGCGTCTCGGTCGCGGGGGAAGGCGCCGCGGCCTCGGGCTCCGGGGCCGGCGGTGCCGGCGCGGCCGGCTCGGCCGGCGCGGCCTCGGGCTCGGGGGCCGGCGGCGCGGGCGCCGGGGCCTCGGGCTCGGGGGGCGGCGGTGCCGGCGCGGCCGGCGCGGGCGCTGCCGCCGCCGGGGCTGCGGGCTCCGGTGCGGTCGCTGCGGGCTCAGCCGCGGGCGCGGGCGCCTCGGCCTGGGCGGCTCCGGGCTGCGGGGTCCCGGCCTGCGCGGTGCGGCCGTCCGCGCGGGCCTGCCAGGCGTCTCCCCCACGGGTCCGCCGGACCGCCCGCGGGTGGCCGTCGGCGACGAGGTAGTGCGGGGCCGCCCGGGTCACCGTCGTGGTGACCAGGTCGCCGGGCCGCGGGGCGGTGTCACCCGGGGCGAAGTGCACCAGGCGGTTATCCCGGGCCCGCCCGGACAGCCGGTGCGTGGCACCGTCCTTGCGGCCCTCCCCCTCGGCCACCAGCACCTCGACCCCGCGGCCGGTGAACGCCTCGTTCTCGGCCAGCGTCATGTCCTCGACCAGCGCAGCGAGCCGCTGGTACCGATCGGCGACCACCCCGGCGGGGACCTGACCGTCCATCCCGGCCGCCGGCGTGCCCGGTCGCGGCGAGTACTGGAACGTGAACGCCCCGGCGAACCGGGCCTGCCGGACCAGGTCGAGGGTGTCCTCGAAATCACGCTCGGTCTCGCCGGGGAAGCCCACGATGATGTCGGTCGTGATGGCGGCGTCCGGCATGGCCGCCCGCACCCGGTCCAGGATGGACAGGTACTTCTCCCGCCGGTAGGCGCGGCGCATGGCCCGCAGTACCGCGTCGGACCCGGACTGCAGGGGCATGTGCAGCTGCGGCATCACGTTCGGGGTCTCGGCCATGGCGGCGATCACGTCATCGGTGAAGTCCCGCGGGTGCGGCGAGGTGAAGCGCAGCCGCTCCAGCCCCTCGATAACGCCGCAGGCGCGGAGCAGCTTGCCGAACGCCAGCCGGTCGCCGAAACCCACGCCGTAGGAGTTCACGTTCTGCCCGAGCAGGGTCACCTCGACGACACCGTCGTCCGCCAGCGCCCGGACCTCCGCCAGCACGTCGCCGGGCCGCCGGTCCTCCTCGCGCCCGCGCAGGCTGGGCACGATGCAGAAGGTGCAGGTGTTGTTGCAGCCCACCGAGATGGCCACCCAGGCGGAGTAGCCCGACTCGCGGCGGGCCGGCAGGACCGAGGGGAACCGCTCCAGCGACTCGGCGATCTCCACCTGCGCGGCCTCCTGCACCCGCGCCCGTTCCAGCAGGGCGGGGAGCGAGCCGATATTGTGCGTGCCGAACACGACATCGACCCAGGGCGCCCGCTCGGCGATGCCGGCCCGGTCCTTCTGGGCCAGGCAGCCGCCCACGGCGATCTGCATCCCCGGCCGGGACTGTTTCACCGGCAGCAGGTGGCCCAGGTTGCCGTAGAGCCGGTTATCGGCGTTCTCGCGGACCGCGCAGGTGTTGAATACCACCACGTCCGCGGGTTCCCCACTGGGGGCCCGCTGATAGCCGGCATCTTCGAGCAGCCCAGCCAGCCGCTCGGAGTCGTGCATGTTCATCTGGCACCCGTAGGTGCGTATCTGATAGGTGCGGGAGACGCTCATTTCGCATCCGAGGGTACGCGCACTGCTCGGCATGTCCGGAATCTCCCCGAGGAGCCTCCTGGCATGTCCGGAATCTCCCGTGGCAGACCCGCGAATGGTAGACGATATCCCCTATGACAGAGAGCGTTTCAGCACCCCGGATCCCCTACGGCGCCTGGCCCTCCCCCATCACCGCGGCCGACGTGGCCAAGGGCCAGGTGCTGGTCTCCTTCCCCATGGTGACCGGATCTGGCGTGTGGTGGCAGGAGGGCCGCCCGGATGAGGGTGGCCGGGTGACGGTGGTGCGCTGTGACGCTGAGGGGCAGCAGCGGGCCGTGCTGCCCGCGCCCTGGAACGCGCGGAGCCGGGTGCATGAATACGGCGGGCGGGCTTACCTGCCGGTGCCTGGCCGGCCCGGGAACGG
>Ga0208714_1000392_pt1 | contig 12679 bp, 16 predicted proteins | sample NGESurshal072012_3_FD_184461 | JGI IMG/M metagenome (GOLD analysis project Ga0208714, IMG submission 184461) | Arctic peat soil microbial communities from Barrow, Alaska - NGEE Surface sample 415-1 shallow-072012 (SPAdes) | ecosystem: Environmental > Terrestrial > Soil > Wetlands > Peat ... | reverse complement strand
ACGCAACGCTGACCCCCATGATGCGCGACTAGAGCTACGTCCCGCAAGACGAACGCCAGCTGGGACGAGCGGCCGCAATGCATCTCCCGGGACCTAACCAGGCCTGGCTAGCTCCATCGTTCTGGACGGTGGGCTGCCTGTTAGGCGACGTCTATTAGCGTGACCTCAGAAGTCGTGGACAACGGTGCCGGCGAGACGGACCATCGACCGATGAAGTTGCTCGCCGACCACACCACCGTGCGCAGCCCCAGGCTCGGGCTTACCGCGATCTGCTTGGGGTTCCTGATGATCACGCTCGACGCGACGATCGTGAACGTCGCTTTGGGGCCGATCGGCACTGACCTCGGCGGCGCGGTGTCGACGGCGCAGTGGATCGTCAATGCTTACACGCTGGCATTCGCGGCGCTGCTGCTCTCTGCCGGGGCGCTGGCCGACCGCCTCGGGCTGCGCACAGGATTCCTCGTCGGCCTCGCCGTCTTCGGGCTTGGCACCACGGCCTGCGCTTGCGCGACCTCGTTGACCGCGCTCATCGTCGCTCGCGTGGTCCAAGGCGCTGGCGCCGCTGCGTTGATGCCCTGCTCGCTGGGCCTGATCGCCCATATGTTTCCCGACTCCGGGGACCGCCGTCGAGCGCTCGCCCTGTGGGGTGGCGCGTCGGGAATCGGCCTGGCTGCCGGACCCGTCCTTGGCGGCATCCTCACTGCCAGCCTCGGGTGGCGCGCGATCTTCCTGGTCAACGTACCGATCGCAGCCGCCGCGGCGGCACTTCTGCGCCGTCACGTCGAAGAAACGCCGCGGTACCGTCACCCACTGGACCTCCCTGGCCAGATCATCGCCAGCGCTGGCCTGGCGGCGCTGACCGGCGGCTTCATCGTCGCCGGCGGTCAGGGATGGGATCGGAGTCTCACGCTAGCGTTGCTGGCCGCCGGCATTGCGAGCGCGGCGGGGTTCGCGCTCGTCGAGCGTGCGGTCGAGCACCCGATGGTCGACCCCGTCCTGTTTCGCGAGCGCACGTTTTCGATCGCGGTCGCGCTTGGGGTGATTTTCAACTTCTGCCTCTATGGCTCGATCTTCTGCCTGGCCATCGACCTCCACGGAGCCCTCGGCCTCGACGCCCTGGACACCGGTCTCGCTCTGCTTCCGATGACCGTCGTCACTGGGGCGATGGCGTTCCTCAGCGGCCACCTCATCAGTCGCATCGGCGAATGGCCCGCCATCGCGGTCGGCCTGACCGCCGGCGCCCGCGGAGCGCTGCTCATCTCCCTCACCCCGAGCGGCGGGGTAACGACGCTGATCGTGTCGAGCCTGCCGGCCGGTGTCACCGCTCTGGCCATGCCGGCCATGACCGCGATGGCGATGAGCCACGCGCCGCGGCATCGCATCGGCCTGGCGTCCGGTGTCTTCAACGCCTCCCGCCAGACCGGCGGCGCCCTCGGAGTCGCCGTCCTCGGCGCTCTCCTCACCGGCGGCAGCGGCCACCTCGGGCTGCACACCGCATTCCTCACCACTGCGGGCGCCTACGCCGGCGGGATCGCTCTGGCGCTCACCGGATGGCGCCGCACCCGCAGGACCACCCGCGTCCGCACAACAACGCAGAGCCCGCCACCGCCCGTTCGACGAACGCTGACGTATTGATGACCGCAACGGGGCGCGCGGGCCGCGATCTCAGGCGACGGTCAGGGCCGCGATCGTGTCGCGGTGCGGATCTTGTGCCGGCAGCCACGTCGCCTGGTCTTTCCGCAGCTCGGGGAGGTAGGCAGTCTGGGTCAGCTTCTCGGCGGTCTCGCGAAGCGCGAGCACATCGGGGCGGTCGTCGTCGGCGCGGGTCACCAGCGACCAGCACCAGAGCGGCGTGGGTTCGCGTACCGATCGGGTCCGGAGACCGGGCGGCAGCGATACCCGGTGACGCTTGGGCGATTGCAGCGCTGGCTTGTTCAGCTTTCGGCAGTGGTCGTGGAATGCGCGGCCGGTGATCCCGCCATCGTCGATCTTCACGACCCGCGCGCCGGTCGCCTGCGCGAACTCGCGGCCGAACTGGTTCCAGGGTCCCACGACGTCAGGTCCGCGTCGACGAGCACCCGCAGATCGCCGGCAGCGACCATCTCCTCGCTGAAGCGAGCGGGGACGACCGCGGCGAGCGACTCGGCCCACAGCAGCTGTAGGTGAAGGCGCTCGTGGGCGGCGGGAGCCCACGCGATCGCCGCGTCCAGGCCGCCGTCGAGAACGCGAGCGATCTGGATGTGGCTCGGCATCACCCATTCGTTCCAACCGCAGGTCCGAGCGCACCGAGGCGACGAGCTCATCGGGCAGCCAGCTGACATACCCGAGCCGCAGCGGGCCTGCGGTCCCCTCCAAACGCCGCTGGGCGCTGGCGGCGAGGGCGATGATCTCACGGGCATCAGTCAGGAGAAGGCGGCCGTCCGACGTCAGCTCGACGTGCCGGCGGTCGCGAATGAACAGCGGGCCCCCGACGCTCGCCTCGAGCGCCTTGATCTGCTGCGACAACGACGGCGCGGCGATATGCAGACGCTCGGCCGCGCGCCCGAAGTGCAGCTCCTCGGCGACCGCCACGAAGTAACGCAGTTGACGCAGTTCCACGTGGCGCAAGGTTACGCCGCCTGTTAGGCGGCGCCTACCAGTGTGACGTGAAGCGTCGTGGACGTATCGGCGCTTGCGCAGCAAGATCGAGCGCCATACGGGACTCTCACGCGACTCACCCGGGCACCGGCCAGGGCTCTGCACGGGCGCGACTCGATGCCCGAAGCGTGACGCTTCTTGCAACGCTGTTGAAGGGCTTCTTCGACAACTTCTATAACGTCGACGTCCTCGGCCCCGACCGCATTAGTGACCAGGCGTGGCAGGCCAGCTTCAACGTCGCGGCGGGCTCATCACCCTATGCGACCTACGCCTGCGTCGACACGTGGCTGACCGACTTCCGTGAGGACCTGCCGGAGATCGTTTACCAGAGCGGCTGACAGTTGACTGCTCTTCGTGGACCGGAAGATCTTGCTCATGCCGCCTCCCTCATCGCCGCTTCGACGATGGCGATGTCCTGCTCCGTCGTTCCGCCGCTGACTCCGACGCCGGCGATCACCCTGCCCTCGCTGGTGTGCGGCACGCCGCCGCCCATCGCGGAGTATCTGCCGCCGGAGACGGCGAGGAGGGGATAGAGCTCCGCGCCTGGTTGCACGAGGGGGACGAGGTCAGCGGTGCGCATGCCCACGAGGGCTGACGTGTAGGCCTTTCGCTCGGAGAGCTCGAGGGAGAACGCGGGCGCTCCGGTCATGCGGTGGGTGAGGACGACGTTGCCGGGGATGTCGATGACGGTAACCGCGACGGGCACCTTTTGTTTTAGCGACTCGTCCGCGACTCGGTCAGCGATTTTCTTCGCGATGGTAAGTAGGTCCATGGTCGTGTGCTTCCTTTCAGATAGTGAGATAGGCGGTTTGGATTTCAGCGCTCGCCGTTGAGGCCGAGCTGTCCCACGTAGAATCCGAATCGATCTTCTGAGTCTCCAGGGTTCTGGAGCCCTTGCTCCAGGAGGGCTTTGATTCTTTCCTGAGCCGCTGGTCGGTTGACGGACGCCATGCAGGCGTCCCAGCCCGCTCTGATTTCGACGTCGGGCGGCAGGCTGGCTTCGTTCACGAAGCGCTTGGTGTTGGCGATCGCCCACTTGTCGAACGAGGCGATCCGGGTTGCGAGTGCGTCGACGAAATTGTCCAGCTCGGCATCGAGTAGCGCACGGTTCACGTAGCCGAGGCGCTCGGCGTCGGCGGCTCCGATGTCGTCTGCGCTCAGAAGTACTTCGAGGGCGCGTCCCCGTCCCATGACCCGCGGCAATCGCGCCATCGGCCCTCCACCAGGGACGACGCCCACGCCCACTTCAAAGTGCGACAAGAGCGCTTTCTCTCGGCTCGCGAAGCTCATGTCGCAGGCTAGCGCGAGCTCACTGCCGTTTCCGGTCGCCCGCCCCCGGATCAGCGCGATCGAAACGAACGAGGCGCGCGTCAAGCGCACCAGGACGTCGGGCCATGCCTCGAGGCCGGTCGGACCCTGCGGGATGCTGGTCAGATCCTCGAAGTTCGCGAGGAAGTCGGAGTGATTCAGAAAGACGCCGTCGACGGCGCTTTCGAAGATCACTACCTTCACTTGGTCATCGTTCTCGAGCGCCGTGACGATCTCTCGGATCTGCAGAACGAATTCCGGACCCATGAGGTTGAGCGGCGGGTTGTCGAGTACGACTCGACAGTGTGAAGGCGTAACTCGATTGAGCCTGACCTGCGCGGCCTTCGTTGCTGAGGGCATGACGCTCCTGCTCCTGGCGTAGGGGAAGACGGTGTGACTGGGACGTTCCCACGGGGCGCGCCGGTTCGCGCCCGGGCAACACCCGGGTCACATCCCTGGTCTTCCGTCCACCGTTGTGTCGATCCGGGAACGGACTGACACGACACTGAGACCCCACCGTTCCGGCGGGGTCTCAGTGAGTGTTCCGGCTGTCTGCGGAGCTACCGCCCGATCGCGGGTGCGCCACCGCAATACGAATCGGCACACGCGCTCGGATAGGGCCGTGAGGCCGGCGAAGCTATCCGGGAAGTACATGAAGGGCCTCCTCCATGTAGCGCCCGGCGGCGTCGGAAGCCTGTTCCGGCGTGCTCCCGTGTTCGCGCGCGTCCATATAGGCGGCATACCAGTCCCACCAGTTGTGAGCGGCGTGGGCCTCCTCGTAGTGGTCGTGGCGCTCGGCCGTCTCGTGCAGAAGCTCGGCCAGAGTCGCGACGTCCATTGCTAGTCCTCCCACTCGCGACCGGGACGCCGGGTCGTGACCTCCTGGACGATCCACGTATTGCCGTCCGGATCGTCGAAGGAGAACAACGACCCGTAGCTGGCGCGCTCGGGGTCGGGGCCGGCTTGCCGTGCCTCGACCGGGAACGGCGGGCCGTGCCAGATGTCACTGACGCCGAGGCCGCGGCCGACGAGTTCGTCATGTGCCGCCTCGATATCGGAGACGGTCAGGCTGGCCTCGGCCGAGCCGGGCGCGGCCGTTGTGAGCCCCTGGCCGAACGTGACGGAGCTACCGGAGCGCGGCGGGGTGAACTGGACGATGCGAAGGCCCTCCAGCGGGGCGACGTCGTCATCGAGCCTCCAACCCAAGCGCTCATAGAACTGCTTGGATCGGTCCACGTCTGACACGGGGATGATCTGGTTCTCGAGCTTCATGGCGACTTTTCCGACGCTCTGGTCGCTGCTCGTGTCGTGTGCCTCGGTGGCGCTCATGGCTACCTCCTGGTTGTGTTACGGAAGACCTCAATCGGTCTTCGTAGTAGAGCTGCCATGTAGCGTGCTCTCCGCGCCTTTTCGTCGCGCCCGTGTCCCGCCCTGGTCGGTGCCCTGGTCGGCGCCCAGGGATCCAGCCCGGGTCATCTAGGCTTGGGGGCGAATGGCCGTCGAGCGCGCGCCGAGGTTCCGGGGCCGTACCCGCGAGCGTGAACAGCTTGACGGGCTGCTCGAGGACGTCCGTGGTGGCCGCAGCGGGGTGTTGGTCATCCGGGCTGAGGCGGGAGCGGGCAAGACCGCGCTTCTGAGATATGCGGGCGGGCAGGCCGCTGGTTTTCGAGTCGGGCAGATCGCCGGCGTCGAATCCGAGATGGAATTGCCGTTTGCTGGTCTGCACCAGCTGTGCGGCCCGATGCTCGCCCACCTCGACGCGCTGCCGGACCCCCAGCAGGCCGCCTTGCGCACTGCGTTCGGCCTCTCGTCCGACGATGCGCCTGATCGCTTTCTTGTCGCACTGGCGGCGCTGAGCCTGTTGGCCGAGGTTGCCGAGGAGCAGCCGTTGCTGTGTCTGGTGGACGACGTGCAATGGCTCGACACCGCCTCGCGCCAAGTCTTCGGGTTCGTCGCGCGACGGCTGCTCGCCGAGCCCGTGGGGGTGGTGCTCGCCGTTCGCGAACCAACCGACGAAGGCGAGCTGGTGGGCCTCCCCGAGATGTCGCTTAAAGGCCTGGCTGACGATGACGCGCTCGCGTTGCTCGAGGCGGTCGTCCCGGGCAGGCTCGATGAGCGAGTGCGGGACCGGATCGTGGGGGAGACTCGCGGGAACCCGCTTGCCCTGCTGGAGCTGTCGCGGAGCGTGGGGCCGGCGCAGCTGGCGGGAGGGTTTGCCCTCCCCGACGCCGGCAATGTCGTGGATCGGATCGAGGACCAATACCGCCGGCGCGTCGCTGCGCTGCCCGACGCGACCCGACGACTGATGCTCCTGGCGGCGGCGGACCCGGTTGGGGACGCAACCCTGGTTTGGCGGGCGGCCCAGACGCTCGGGCTCGAGAGGGAGGCGCTGGAGCCAGCGGCGACCGAGCAGTTGCTCGAGATCGGCGCGCGGGTCCGGTTTCGGCATCCGCTGGTCAGATCCGCGGTCTACCGTGCCGCCTCCGCCCCGGAAAGGCGAGCGGTTCACGGCGCGCTTGCGTCGGCCATCGATCCCGAGACCGATCCCGATCGTCGAGCCTGGCATCGGGCCCACGCGGCGACGGCGCCCGACGAGGACGTGGCCTCCGAATTGATCGCTTCGGCGGGCCGTGCTCAGCGCCGTGGTGGGATCGCGGCGGCGGCGGCGTTTCTCGAGCGTGCGGTGACGTTCACTCCAGACGCCGGCGAGCGGGCATCGCGGGCGCAGGAGGCCGCGAGCGCGAAGTTCGAGGCGGCAGACCTCGTTGCAGCTGAGTCGCTGCTCGCGACCGCGGCGGTCGGCCCGCTTGACAGGCTGGGTCAAGCACGGGTCCAACGGGTTCGCGCTCAGATCGCTTTTGACTTGCGCCGTGGCAACGACGCCCCAGCCCTGCTACTGCGCGCGGCGCGAACGCTAGAGCCGCTCGATCCCGAGCTCGCGCGGGACACGTATCTCGAGGCGCTTGTCGCAGTGGTCTACGCAGCTCGCCTCGCGACCGGTACCGACGTGGCCGACGTGGCGGGCGCGGCCCGCTCGGCGCCAATCGGACCGGAACCGTGGCCTGCCAGGCAACTGCTGCTGCTCGGCCTCGCGGCCCGACTGACCGATGGCTACGCGGGCGCCGCGCCGCTGCTGAAGCGGGCGCTGCGCGCGTACCGCGACGAGGAGAGGCGACTGGATTGGTTGTGTGTGGCTTACAACCTCGCTGCGATGGACCTGTGGGACGACCGGGCATGGTTCGAGCTCGCGTCCTGGCAGACAGAGCTCGCGCGCGCTACCGGCACCCTGAGCTTGCTTCCGTACGCGCTCGATTACCTCGCTGAAAATCACATCCTCGCCGGAGACCTGTCAATGGCGGCCGCTCTCCTGACCGAGGCCAGGGAGCTCTCTTCGGGATTGAGAGCCGACACACTCCCGTACATCGCGCTCCTGCTGGCGGCGTGGCGGGGGCAAGCGACGACTGCATCGAGCCTAGTCGAGGTTATGACGCGCGAGGCCCACGCCCGAGGCGAGGGATGCGCGATCGCGTTTGCCGAGTACGCGACCGCGACGCTTCACAACGGCCTCGGCCAATACGAGCTCGCGTCCGACGCGGCCCAGAAGGCGAGCGCGGCGAACGAAATCGTAACTTCCTCGTGGGCGCTGTACGAGCTTGTGGAGGCCGCTTCACGAAGCGGCCGGCTGGACGTTGCACGCGACGCCGTGGATCGCCTGTCGGAGCGACTGACCGCTAGCGGCACCGAGTGGGCAAAGGGAACCGACGCGCGCTCGCGCGCGCTCGTCGAGGACGGTGAACGAGCCGAGGAGCTTCACCGGCAGGCGATCGAGTTGCTCGGCCAATGCCGGATGGCGGCGCACCTGGCTCGCGCTCGGCTGACCTACGGCGAATGGCTGCGTCGCGAAGGTCGGAGGGTCGACGCCCGCGAGCAGTTGCGCGCTGCGCACGACATGTTCGCCTCGATGGGCGCCGAGGGATTCGCTGAGCGCGCACGTCGCGAGCTGCTGGCCACCGGCGAGAAGGTGCGCAAGCGCCAAGACGACACGCGCGATGAACTCACACCCCAGGAGGAGCAGATCGCGAGGCTTGCACGGGACGGGAGAACGAACCCTGAGATCGGGGCGGAGCTCTTCATCAGCCCACGCACCGTGGAATGGCACCTGCGAAAGATATTTACGAAACTCGGAATCAGCTCACGCAAGGAGCTGCGCGGCGCACTCCCAGACCGAGCCGGGGAAACAGCGCCCGCCGGTACACCCGGGCACTGACCAGGGTGATACACGGGCGCGCTCTCGGCGTCTCTCGCCGATCCTTCGCGGCGATAACCAGCGGCTACAAGGAAGGATCGGACCATGCCATTCGTCAAAGTCGGAACTGAGAACCAGGCAGACATTGAGATCCACTACAACGACCACGGCACCGGGAGGCCCGTCGTCCTGATCCACGGCTACCCGCTCGACGGCAACTCATGGGAGCGCCAGGAGCGCGAGCTGCTCGCCGCCGGTTATCGCTGTATCAGCTATGACCGCCGTGGGTTCGGTCGCTCGAGCCAGCCAACGGTGGGTTACGACTACGACACCTTCGCGGCCGATCTCAGCGCGCTGCTCGAGCACCGCGACCTGCGCGACGTCGTGTTGTGCGGCTTCTCGATGGGCACCGGCGAGGTCACGCGCTATCTCAGCACCTACGGCTCCGCGCGGGTCAGCAAGGCCGTCCTCATCGGCGTGATTCCGCCGTTCCTGCTCAAGACCGAGGACAACCCCGAGGGCGTGGACGGTCACGTGTTCGAGGACCTCAAGGCAGCGATCGCCAAGGACCGCTACGCCTTCTTCAAGAACTTCCTCGACAACTTCTATAACGTCGATGTCCTCGGCCCCGACCGCATCAGCGACCAGGCGTGGCAGGCCAGTTTCACCGTCGCGGTGGGCTCATCACCCTATGCGAGCTACGCCTGCGTGGACACGTGGCTGACCGACTTCCGCGAGGACCTGCCGAAGATCGACGTCCCGACGCTTGTGATGCACGGTACGGAGGACCGCACCCTGCCGTTCGAGGCTACCGCGGCGCGGCTCAGCGAACTCATCGCGGACGTGACGGTCGTGCCGGTCGAGGGTGGTCCTCACAACATCGGCTGGACGCACCCCGAGGAGGTCAATACGGCGCTGCTTGATTTCGTCGGCGACGAAAGTCCCGCGACAGCCGCCGCGGCCGCTAACGCGGCTTCGGTCTAAGGAGGGTCGTACGGGTTCCCGATGATGTGGTTCAGTCCTCGGAAGCAGAGCGCGGCGCTCCCGCGCGGCGCTCATCGGTTCTCGGTGATCAGGAGGTGATGCGAGATGGCTCAGTTCCCCGCCCCCGGACAAGGAATCGTGGTGACGCACTTCATCGTGTCGGACGATGTCGAACGGTCACGCCGCTTCTACACGGAGGTCCTAGGCGGCGAGACGGTCAGCCGGGGCGAGCCGACATACGTCGCGCTCGCCAACAGCTGGATCATCATCAACGTCGGCGGCAGCCCGACCGACGACAAGCCAACCGTCATCCTCGAGACGCCCACTGACCCAGATCGGGTCAGCAGCTTCCTCAATATCCGGGTTGCGAACATCGAGGCGGTGTACAAGGAGTGGAGCGCGGGGGGCGCCGAGTTTCTCACGCCACCGATCCCGCGCGAAACCGAAGTCCGCTGCTACATCCGCGATCCGGACGGCTACCTAATCGAGGTGGGCCAAACCACGGTCACACCGCGTATGCCGTGACGTGGGCCTGTCCCGTCGACACGTCGACCACGCCCCGAGCCCATACCTCGACCGGGTTCACCCAGGAGAGCTCGGGGTGGTTACTCATCAGGGAGACGTGCTCGCGGAGCTGGAAGACCGGTGACCCTTCTTCGGGGATTGCCACGCCGCCGGCCTCGAGCGCGATCTTCTTGCCGTCCTCGGTCGTGATCTCTCCGTGAATATGGAGCTCGGCTCGGCCGTCGGCGCGGAAGTAGATGTAATCGATCCCCTTGAACGTCCCCTTCACCTTTGGCCCTGTCACCGGCCCTTCGAGATAGAAGTCGAACCTTGCCCCCTCGGGCGGTGGAGTCTGACCCGAGAGCACAGCGTCGGCCGAGGCACCGTACTCCACCACCTTTGTGATCTGCAGCCTGTACTCGTAGATCAGCGCTCCCGGCATCCGTCCTTGCGGATAACCGGAGTCGACCGCCTCGCTGGTCGGCGGAGGCACACCCGTCGCGCTCATGACCACTCCTCTCTTGCAGCGTCGCCCTTGCTGCCCGACAGCGTAGGAGTGGCGGCATCCACAATCAACGTCGATCGTCGCGTGCCCGCGTGCGTGGCGCTCAGCGTCCGGCTGCCTGGCCGCCGTCGATGTGAAGGATCGCGCCGGTGACGAACGTGGCCCGCTCGAGGTACAGGATCCCGTCGACCACGTCGCTGACCTCGCCGAGCCGGCCAAGGGGATGAAGCTCCGCGAGACCCTTGTAGGAGTCCAGCTCGTGCAGAGGCGTCTTGATGACTCCGGGAGCGACCGCGTTCACGCGCACGCCACGTGAGGCGTACTCGATTGCCAGCGAGCGGGTCACGGCCGCGAGCCCGCCCTTGGTGAGGGCTACTAGGGCTGATGCCCGCTCGCTGCTTGGGCGGTCGACGATGCTGGTGGTGATGTTGACGATGTGGCCGCTGCCCTGGTCGACCATGTGCCGGATCGCGCGCTGGGTGATGTGGAAGAACCCGGCGAGGTTCACGGCGGTGATCGCGGCGTAATCGTCGGGCGCGTAGTCCGTGAAGGGCTTGCTGATGAAGAGCCCGGCGTTGTTGATCAGGCTGTCGATCCGCCCGAACCGATCGAGCGCCTGCTCCGCGACGCGCTCGGCCGTGTTGGCTTCGCTGATGTCGCCCTGCACGGTGAGGTAGCCGGACTCGTCGGAGGGGCGGATCGAGCGCGAGGTGCCGACGACCGCGTATCCGGACGCTCGAAACCCCGCGACCAGCCCAGCGCCGATGCCCTGCGACGCGCCCGTGATGATCGCGACCTTCCGGGGCCCGGGCGTGCTCATCCGACGAGATAGGTTTCGTAGATCACGCCCGCGGGTCGGCGGCCGCCGACGCCGATGAACACGCCTTTGTTTAGCCAGTCGAGCTCGGGTGCGGCGGTCTCGATCTGGGTCGTGGTGCGGAAGGTGTACTCACCGGCGTCTACCTCCTCCCCGCGGGCGAGACGGGCGAGTACCTCAGGGCTGCCGTGGCGGACGCCTCGTGACCGGACGTAGAGCAGAGCGCCATCGTCCGTCTGAAGCGTGTAGCGGATGTCGGCCAGCGCGGTCCCGTCGGGTAGGACTATCTGCCAGTCGGCGCTCGCGCCGGGGATCAGCTTGCCGGCGATCTCCGGTCCTCTGAATGTTCCGCCTGTCTGCGGGACGATGCGTCGGTGGCCTTGGGCGCTCTCACCCAGATCGAGCGGTTCGCCAAGCGTCGCCTCCAATCTGTAGACGAGAGTCAGGCGCGGCTCCGGGAGCTGGTTGCTCATGCCCTGTTCCCGTCGGTCAACTGCGATCGCGCTGGATCGTTCGGATGAGGGGCGAGCGGTGTGACGCTGACGCGCATCCACTCGTACAGCGGCAGCGCGCGCAGCAGGCCGTCCAGCTCGGTCTCGCTGTCGGCTCGGTAGAGGCCGAGGATCCGCGGCTCGCCGGCCTCGAGCGGCAGCTTCCACACGCGGACGAGATGTCCCTCCTCCACCAGCTTGGCTGCTGCGTCGGCCTCGGCATCTTCACGGTCCTTGACCGCAGACTCCGGCGTCCCTTCCGGGATTTTGATCTCGAACTCGACCAGGAATTCCACGTCCTCCTCCTTTGTTTGTCCGACCAGTTCCAATTGAGGAGATAGACGTTGCCTCCGCTCATGAGTCGCCCCATGGTCAGCGTCGGGGGGCGTATCGGCTCGGTCATGACGATCCCGCACCGGCAGGCTGGCGCGCGGCGGCGATCTCGTGGCCGAGCGCCTTCAGCGCCTCGGCGTAGATCCCCGAGAAGCTCGGGAGCGGTTGGATCGTGTCGGTGAGAACCTCGAGCGGTACGCGGGCACGGATCGCCAGCGTCGCCTGCTGGAGCCATTCGCCTGCTTCCGGTCCGAGCGCGTATGCGCCAGTCAGGCGCTCGCCGTCGCTGGTCAGCGTGAGGAACCCGTTCGACTCAGCGTACGCGTGCGTGTACGTGGCCGGTTTCGGAATTTCGGACAGGGCTGCGGTCCCGATGAACCGGTCCTCGGCGGCGCCGACCGCTGCGGCCTGGGGGTCGGTGTAGGTGACCCGGGGCACGGCCTCGTAGTTGGCCGTTCGCGGCTCCCCGAGGATGTTCGACGCTACCACGTCGCCCTGGTACTCCCCGACATGGGTCAGCGGCAAGATGCCCGTGACGTCTCCGATTGCCCAGAGTCGCTCGCCCGCGCGCAGGTGCTCATCTACAGGGATCCCGTGACCGTTTGTCTCGACGCCTACCGTCTCGAGCCCGAACCCGCTCCCGCGCGGGCGCCGACCGGTTGCCACCAGCAGGCGATCGCCCCGGACCTCATCACGGTTATCGAGCTCGAGCACGTAGTCCTCCCCCTCGCGGCGCGCCGCGGTTGCCTTCGCGCCGAGGACAAGCTCGATGCCGTCGCTGCGCAAGGCCTCGCTGAGCGCCTCGCCGAGCGGCGCGGGCTCGCGGGCGAGCACGCAGGCGCCGGCCTCAACGA
>Ga0208714_1000391_pt1 | contig 12682 bp, 6 predicted proteins | sample NGESurshal072012_3_FD_184461 | JGI IMG/M metagenome (GOLD analysis project Ga0208714, IMG submission 184461) | Arctic peat soil microbial communities from Barrow, Alaska - NGEE Surface sample 415-1 shallow-072012 (SPAdes) | ecosystem: Environmental > Terrestrial > Soil > Wetlands > Peat ... | reverse complement strand
AATCATCCGCGTACCGGCAGTAAGAGATTGCAGGTTTCCATTGCCGGTGTTCTCGCACAGCAATCGGACGCTGCTTGAGAATCGCGAAGTTCCACGCCCACCGATCTTTTCGCACCTTCTTGCTCAGGTAATTCCTCTCCATCCACACATCGAACTCATGCAACATGATGTTGGATAGAAGCGGTGAAATCACACCCCCTTGAGGAACACCTTCACTCGCGGCACGAAACAAACCACGATCAACGCAACCAGCCTTGATGAACTTCCAGAGCAAGTTAAGGAAGCGCTGATCGGCAACCCGCTTACGGATTCCCTTTAACAGCAGGCGATGATGAACTGTGTCGAAGTAGCTGGCGAGGTCGCCCTCGATAACCCAGCGTCCGGCAGTACTGCGTTCATCTCCGTCCTGTAGTTGAAGCCTCACCGTGCGAATCGCGTGGTGTACGCTACGTGCAGGCCGAAAGCCATAGGAGGCCGAGTGGAAGTCGCTCTCCCAGATCGGTTCCATCACCATCAGCATTGCACGTTGCACGATTCGATCCCGCAGACTCGGGATACCAAGTGGCCTGAGCTTTCCATTTGCTTTCGGAATATACACGCGACGCGCAGGCTGCGGATCATATGATCCCGCCAACAGCTCCTCGCGTATTGTCGTCAGCTCATGCTGGAGTTTCGCTTCCATCATGCGCTTGTCGACTCCGTCCACACCCGGTGTGCGCGCTCCGCTGGATGCCAGCGTGATGCGCGCCGCTTCACTCAGCCAATTCCTGTCGGCAATCAGTCTCAGGAGTCGATCAAACTTGCGCTCTCTGTTCTCCGTCGACCACGTCGCCAGCTTGCTTTGCATTTCACTGATTATCAAAGGTCTTCACCTCACTTTAGTCAGTTAGTTCACCAAGCAAGCCACTTCAACTGCCTCCCTTCGCCATGTGACCGACTTTCCCGGCCTCGGACTACTACGGAGGCTCCGTCAGCCTGCACGTCATCGGAGGCACACTTCCTTAGCATCCGTGCAGGCCATCCCCAGTTCACATGCTGGACTCATCACATGGGCGAGGTTGCCTGTCGCAGTCTTTATCCTTGCTTACTGCAAGTTGTCGCGAACGTCACGGTCTAGCTGCGCGCTCCCCGTGGCTCCCTGCCGACCAGCCTACGTATCCAGTCGTCACTCGCGTCACCGAACCCAAGCTTTACGTTCGGCGACAATCCGCGTCCTGCCTGTTAAGCGATGTTGGCAGGGGTGACGTTTCAACCCTCAGATGCGTTTCAACAGGTTTGTGTTCCTCAACCGTCCCATGCTCAGCCTAGAGGTTCATCTTGGCGTAATCGCTTCGCCGCAAACCCCGTGTCCTGCGGACTTCGTCACCTTACCAGTGTCGGTAAGTCACCGCCGCTTCGGCTCATTTTCTCTCGCAGCAGAGAAAAGGCAGGCTCTTATTGCAAAATCATCGAGCACTGCATCCCAGACATGCTCAAGCAACGCACCTCCATAAAGGCGGGCTACGTTGGCTGGGCGTACCGTAGGTTTCGTCCACTCGCCAAGACTTGTTTGTCGGCTTGAGATGCTTTCGCAGTCGCTGCTCCAACTCAGGGCCGTAATACTGCACCCAGCGCCAGACCGTGGTGTGATCGACATTGAGACCGCGCTCCTCCAGCAGCTCCTCAACATCGCGTAGCGACAGAGAATAGCGAAGATACCACCGGACCGCACAAAGTATGAGGCCGGGTTCGGTCTGCCGCCATTTGAAGATCGCGGGTCGGGTTCCCATTTCGCAATTCTTTCACGTCACCGGCCAGCCGCCCTGAAAGTTGCAACACATCCCCGAGTAGCCCCTCACTCGGGATCAACCGTATGAGGCCGGTGAATCGCCTCGTCTGCGACAGGGCCAGCCGGAGCAGGCGCGTCGCGCAATCGCCGGCGCAGGATCTTGCCGACGTTGGACTTCGGCAGGGGCTCACTGCGGAACTCGACGATCTTGGGCACTTTGTAGCCGGTCAGGTGTTGCCGGCAATGTTCGAGCAGGGCCTGTTCCGTGAGCGCCGGATCACTCTTCACCACCACAATCTTGACGACCTCGCCGGACTTGTCGTCGAGTGTGCCGATCGCCCCGACCTCGGCCACGCCCGGATGCAGCGCGACGACATCTTCTACCTGGTTGGGGAAGACCTTGAAGCCGGAGACCACGATGATGTCCTTCTTGCGGTCCGTGATTCTGAAGTAGCCGCGCTCGTCCATGAACCCCATGTCGCCGGTGCGCAACCACCCGTCGCGGGTGAAGACCTTCTCGGTCTCATCGGGGCGGTTCCAGTACTCCCGCATGACCTGCGGGCCGCGCACGCTGATCTCTCCGACCTCGCCGACCGCGAGTTCGTTGTCGCTCTCGCCGAGGATGGTGGCCTGCGTCGAAGGAATCGGCACGCCGATCGTTCCGGTCCACTCCTCAATGTCCAGCGGGCTGCAGATCACCACCGGCGAGGCCTCGGTCAAGCCGTAGCCTTCGATGATGGTCACGCCGGTGCGCTGCTTCCAGCGTTCGGCCACCACGCGCTGCACGGCCATGCCTCCGGCGCTGGTCAACTTTAGGGCGTGCGTGTCCACGTCCGCAAATTCGGGCGCATCGAGCAACGCCCGGTACAGCGTATTAACGGCGATGATGATCGTGAAGGCGTATTTCTTGAGATCGTGGATGAAGGCGTGCATGTCCCTCGGGTTGGTCACCAGGACGGTATGCGCGCCGATCCTCATGAACACGAGACTGGAGGTCAGCGCGTAGACGTGATACAGCGGCAACGGACAGACGAACACCTCCTTGCCGTCCACCAAGTCACGCGCCATCCACGCCCCCATCTGCTGCACGTTCGCCACCAGGTTGCCGTGTGTCAGCACAGCGCTCTTAACCACTCCGGTCGTGCCGCCGGTGTACTGCAGAAAGGCTGTGTCGTCATGGCTCAGCGGCACGTCCTCCACGTCCTGCCCACGCCCCGCACGCAACGCCACGTTGAACTCGGTTGTGCGCGAAATCTTCCACGCAGGCACCATATGCTTCGCGTACTTGACCACGACGTTGGTGAGTAGCTTCTTGACCGCCGGAAACATATCGCCGACCTCGGTCGTAATGACGGCCAGGTTCAGCGTCGGGTTCTTGTCCAGCACCTCCTGCACGGTGTGGGCAAAGTTCTCCAGCACTACGATGGCCACGGCGCCCGAGTCCTTGAGCTGGTACTCCAACTCGGCTGCCGTGTACTGCGGATTGACGTTCACAACCACCAAGCCTGCCCGCAGCACGCCAAACAGTGCCACCGGATACTGCAGCAGGTTGGGCATCATGATCGCCACCCGGTCGCCCTTATGCAGCCCTAGTGATTTCTGCAGGTAGGCGGCGAAGTTGCGGCTGGATCGGTTGAGTTCGGCATAGGTCATCGAGGCGCCCATGTTGCTGTAGGCGGGCAATGCGCCGAAGCGCTGGCAGCTGCGAAGCAGCACGTCCTTCAGCGAGGCAAACTCATGCACATTGACCTCGGCTGGAATCCCGGGAGGGTAGTGACTCAACCAGATTCGCTCCATATTGCCCCCTCGCTCGCCTGCCGGCGAACCTCCATCTCCACGGGGCCCGTGCGGTCCATCGAACCGCTGCGAGTGACTGCATTGAATGCCGTCACCCTTGCCGGTCAGGCAGCCCATTATCGTGGAACATCGCCGCAAGTCTACCGCAGGAAAACCGCGAGGCAAAGTAAACGAAAACGCCGGCAGGAATTTATTGGATACTTCTTTGCACTTTTCCAATATCGCAGAGTTGGTCGCGTACGGCGACATCACCGTGGGAGTGTTGCGCACCATCGGGTGTGTCGCCACCCCATGCGACGAAGACAGCACGTTGGTCATGCTGGTACGCCGAAACAACGAGAGCTTAATCCAGTTCCCGACGCGCCTCGATCAGGCGATGGCCAAGGCATACAACGAGGGCGTCTTCACGGACGAGATCAACCCACCACTCTGACTCCTAAAGTCGATTGAATCTCCTAGGAATCTCGCCTCAATTCCTCACCGTCAAGACGGGGCAACTTGCACCGCGTACCACTTCGTACGCAGTGGTCCACAGCGCGTGGGAGGCCATATCGATATGGGCTGAGCGATGCAACCCCATAATGATGGCGTCGACTTGGAAAGTCTCAGCTGCCCGCAGGATTTTTTCACTCGGCGATCCGAACTCGACTATGAATTCAGGTTTCACTGCCAGCTCAGTGTTCTGCGGCACCAATTCCTGAAGCCGCCGCAGGCTCGCCATGCGAGCATTCTCTCGCATTTGCATGAGGTCGCCGCCAGTGTGCCAACGAAAACCCTCGGACACCCCGACTGGAGAGACGACATGGAGCAAAACGAGTTTTGCTCCGAAGTCGTTGGCGAACGAGATGGCATATGGCAGGGCATGCAAAGAAGCTTCACCGAAGTCCGTAGCGAACAGAAAGGGCCAAACTAAGCTAGTGCTCTCGACTGGGGGTTCTTGAAATGAACCCAGACCAACGGTCAGAACAAGGCAATTGGCGTGGCGAAAGATCTGTTCCGCCACTGACCCAAAAAGCACTTTCCCCAAACCTCGCCGGCCGTGTGTACCGATGACCATCAGATCCACTTGTTCTTGCCTGACTACTTTCTCCAACTCTTCCCATACATCACCTTGCCGGACGATAACCTCATGACGCAGACCGGCCAGTGTCCCACTTTGAGCGAGATCGTCCTCCAATTGCAGAACATTCCTCCAGCCGGCCTCTGTGGCCGCGGCTACTGCATCTGGGCCAACGAGAGCGAATCCCGACGAGGAAACCACGTGCGCTAGGTAGAATTTCGCCCCATAGTGCCGGGCGATGGCAAGAGCATGGCGGAGGGGTTTCGCAGATGCTTCTGAGAAATCAGTCGCGAGCAGGACCGACTTCAGGCGAACGTTTACAGCCGGTGCGATGAGTGACATGGGCATCCCCCCTCCCAGCATCAGAGCCGGGGTAAGCGGTTGGGCTATTAAGCCGCGCATGCAGAGACTTTGTTAAAGAATCCAAGGCTCTCCAGGACCTTCATCGTGCGCTGTGCGGCCCCAGCTACGACAATCTGGTTGTTTGTGATGTCACAGGCGAGGAACTCGCACTCTCCGCCAGAATAACGAGGGGTGCAGGAATAGAGTTTGCAGCGAATAAACCGCGTATCATCAATGTCGAGAGTGACGCCTTCAAGAGCTTTGTCCCGCTGATCGCGCAATTCCCACCTTCCTTGCGTCTAGTGCAATTTCCCATCCATGCACCCGCAGAGAGTGTGAAAGGCTTGCCGCTGCACCAACGGCGCGCCAGCGACGTGCAACTCTGGGCATAACCCCCTGTTTTGCTGCGTTGCAGCATTACCTCAAATGTAGTATTTAAAGTGCAGTTTGTCAATATCAAGGACATTTATTAGGCGACGCAGCAGCGAGGTGTTTCGAAGACACCAGGTATCCTGGTAATCAGGAAGTACGCAAACCGCAGACTCTAATGACACTTCCGGAAGCCGCTACATCAATCAGGAGGACATCGCCGCCCTGGACACAGCGCGCAATCGCCAAGTCTCCTAGGAGCAACTTCAACACGACAGGCGAGCTCTCCCGACTCAAAGAGCGAGCGATGACGCGGCGAGAATCGGTCGCGGGATTGAACCGCCGTAGCGATGGTGTGCAGCATTTCCAGTCGTCTCTTCTTCCCCTCAACTACGCCAATTATTCCGATACGGCCTTCGTATCAGCGACGCCGCCCATCGCGCGTGCGAACGGCACCATGTATTAGTCCGATAGCGGTCTGCGCTGCCTGTCCCCACCGACGACGAAATGAGCAGACATTCCGGTCGCCAACAGCTTGTTGTCGGATTCTCGGAAGACTTCGTAACCGAACTGGATAAGCGAACGACGCAGCTTCAGGCTACTCACTGCCGTCCACGCAAACAGCACATCTCGGCTCCATTCCCCGAATGCGCAACTCGGGCCCACCTGAGGCGCCCCCGCTGAAGGTCGATTGCCGCTTTCAAGCGAGCCCGAGCGAGCTTGAGCGAGGGTTTCGTGACTCTGCAACCAGCTAGGGACTCGGTGCCTCTCGAAAACCTCGAACTGCCTAGGCGGACGGGGATGATACCTCTTTCCTAATTCTTTCCTCCGATGTTCGCTTCTCTGACGACGCTCCTCACCACCCTGAGTTCAATCTTGCACTCGCGCACTGCCCTCGAACTCGAGAACTTAGCTCTGCGCCATCAAATCGGCGTGCTGCAACGCTCTGCGAGAAAACGTCCCCGGTAAACCCAATTGGACCGCCTTTTTTGGGTCCTGCTGTCCCGAATCTGGAGCGACTGGCGCTCGGTGCTTGCCATCGTCAAGCCAGAGACCGTCCTAGCCCGGTATCGTGCGGAGTGCCTCGCCAGCAGGCATTCGAAATCAGCATGCCAACGCACCCGCAGCGGTTCAGCGGAGGTCTTGGTGCAGCAGGCGGTAGAGTGTCGCGCCGTACTTTTCCACCGTACTGATACCGATGCCAGGAATCGCCAGCAATTCCGCCGCAGTTTGCGGGCGGCGGTCCACGATGGCCTTCAGCGCCTGATCGGTGAACACGCGAAAGGCCGGTACGCCGCGGCGCTTGGCTTCGGCCAGCCGCCACTTGCGCAGCGCGTCCTCGATCCGCGAATCGAGAGCCGCCTGTGGTGCCACCGGGGCCTTGGCTTTCGATCCAGGTGCGCGCTGCGGCAATGCCTGCTTCTTGGCTACCTTCTTCTTGCCGCGCTTTGTCTTACTCTTTGACGGCGTTCCTGATTTCACTTCCGCCTTCATCAGCAGCGCAAGGGGAGCGGCTTCGTCCAACTCCCCAGCCGCACTCCCCAGGTACGCCTTGCGGTACGGGATGCTTCGGCCGTCCTTTTCGAACACTTCATCGGTCAAGCGCGCCAGGCCCGAGCGTGCCATCGCCCCCAGCACATCCTCGAACGAATTGCGCGAGAGGTGTCCCTCCGGAAACAGCTCGGCATGCAGCTTGCCGGTGGATTTGCCGCCCCCGGCGCGCAGGGCCGCGATCACCTGTAGCGCAGCCGCCCGTTCGAAGTCGGTGGCAGAACGGAACCGCTGTCCCAAACAGGCCTCGGGCGCGCAGAAATCGCATATCCCGCACGGTTTCCGGCTGTCGGCGTAGTCGCCGAAATGTCTCACCAGGGCGCACATGCGGCACTGGTTGGAATCGGTGTAGCGCAGCATCAGGTTCAATTGCTGCTGCTTCTGCTGGGATTGGGCAAGGTAGGATTCGCGCCAATGGTCGTGGCCGCGGCTTACGTTTTCGGCATAGTCCACTGCCGCGCCGCCGTGAATCCAGAGCTTCTCCAGCGCTTTATCGAACTCATCCGCATCCAGCCGCACGGCGTGCGCCAGCGCTTCTTTTTCTTGAGGCTCCGCCCGCAGCTGGGCGAAAATGGCCTCCAGCAGAGAGATGTCCGGGTAGTCGCGCTGGAAGAAAAAGTCGTGCGTGCGCCGATCCGCATAGGAATGCATCAGAATCGTGCGACTGGGAAGTCCGTCGCGCCCGGCACGGCCGATCTCCTGGTAGTAAGCCTCAAGACTGCCCGGCAGCGCGGTATGAATAACAGTACGGACGTTCGGCTTGTCGATGCCCATGCCGAACGCGATCGTGGCCACCATTACTTCCAGGCGACCATCCTGGAACTCCTCCTGGACGCGTTTGCGAGTGACGGCATCCAGGCCGGCGTGGTAGGCGGCACAGGGAAATTTGGCCCCCAACTCGACGGCGAGGCCAGTGCTCTGCGCTCGCGTGGGGGCGTACACGATGGCCGGGCGGCGCTCGTGATCCTGCAGCAATTCCGCCGTCAGTTCGGCCCGCTGCCGCGGCTCGACTTCCACCACTTCGATGGCGAGGTTGTCGCGACGGAACCCGTGGATGAAACGCTCCGCCTGCAAGAGGCCCAACTGCGCCGCAATATCGTCTTGCACCAGCGGCGTCGCGGTGGCCGTGAGCGCGATTACCGGCGCCGGCCGCAGGGTTGGCAGGTACTGGCCGAGCATGCGATAGTCCGGCCGGAAATCGTGGCCCCATTGCGAAATGCAGTGGGCTTCGTCGATGGCGATGAGGTTGGGCTTGCGCTTCGCCAGCATTTCGGGAAAGCCCGCCACCCGGAGCCGTTCCGGCGCGATGAACAGAAACTGCAGGCTGCCGTTGAGGTAGTCCGCGCAGGCCTGGCGCGCTGCCGCGCGGTCGCGGCCGGAGTGAATCCGCTCCACGGCGACGCCGCGATCTTTGAGTTGGCGCAGCTGGTCTTCCATGAGCGCGATGAGGGGGCTGATGACGAGCGTGGTGCCCCCGCGCGCGATGCCCGGCAACTGGTAGCAGAGCGACTTCCCGGCCCCGGTGGGCATGACGAGAAGCACGTCACGGCCTTGGATCACGGTCTTACAGACCGCCTCCTGGTTTGCACGAAAGGCAGAAAAGCCGAACGCTTGATGGAGTAGTTCGGCGGGTGTTGCATCGGTGGCACAAGAAGTGGGTGAGAGCACGTTTGGTGGCAGACCGCCGCCTGACGCGCGCGGCTCGGTGTTGGTGCCGCTAGCCTCGACATGGCCAACCTTCTCTACCACTTCTCGGACGTAATCCTCAATGGCTTTGATGAAGGGCCCCAATTGGGCGCTGCCCTTCTGAATGCGGTGCAGATATGCTTCCCACTGCCCCGTCATAACCGGGCTCTTCACCTCGGGATGCACCACCTCGATCAGCCGCATGCCTTTATCGGTGGCCTCCAGGCTCTTGCCACTGCGCACGATGTACTCGCGCTTCAGCAATACCTCGATAATCGCCGCCCTGGTGGCCGGCGTTCCGAGCCCGGTCTCTTTCATGGCATCGGATAGTTCTTTTTCGTCCAGCGTCTTGCCCGCCGTCTCCATCGCAGTCAACAGAGTGGCTTCCGTGAAGCGCTTCGGCGGCCGCGTCTTTTTCCTGAGTGCCTCCGCGTCTATCACATCCTGCGATTGGTCTTTGGCGAGGCCAGGAGGGAGCGCCTGCTGGTCGCGGTCCTCTTCCGCGTCCGGTTTCGACCGCCGGGCTTTTGCGGGCAACGCCAGATCCAGGACTTTCCACCCGACCTGCACGACGGCGCTTCCCGACGTGTGGTAGCGGTCCGCCACGCCGGGATGGCGGATCGCCGTGATCACCGTGGTCACCTGCCAAATGTGGTCTTCGTGCCACGCGCTGAGCAGACGGCGGCAGATCAGGTCGTAGATTTTCTGCTCCTCGGGCGTCAGCGATGCCCGCTGGGGCAACGTCGTGGTCGGGATGATGGCGTGGTGGTCGGTGACTTTGGAGTCGTCCACGAACCGCCGGCCCAGAGGCCGCTCGCCAGTTCCCGGCGCCAAGTGCTCGCGATACGACTCCGCGATGGAGTGAACGATATACAGCAGCGTGCCCGCCACGTCGTGAGAGAGGTGGCGGCTGTCGGTTCGCGGATAGCTGATCAGCTTGTGCCGCTCATAGAGCGCCTGCGCCGTGTCCAGCGTCTTTTGCGCGCTGAAGCCGAAGAGCCGATTAGCGTGGCGTTGCAGTTCCGTCAGATCGTAGAGCGCGGCCGGCGGCATTCGCTGCGTCTGCGCTACGATCGATTCGATGGCGGCCTGGCCGGTCCGCGCCCGCTCGACGATGCGGTTGGCTTCTTCGCTGTCCGCCGGCAGCCGCATGGATTTCTGGAGCGATTCCTGATCGCTTTGGAGCGGCCGTTCGCGAAACCACGTGCCCTGGTAGGTGCTCCCCTTGGGCGCGTCCCCCGGGTGGAATGTGGCCAGCACTTCGATGTAATCCTCGGACACGAACTTCCTGATGGCTAGTTCGCGCTCCACCAGCATTGCCAGGGTCGGCGTCTGCACGCGGCCCACCGAGAAATCCTTCTCGCCGTATGCCAGCGAATACGCACGGGACAGGTTCATCCCGACCAGCCAATCCGCCCGGCTGCGGCCGCGGGCGGCGTCGGCCAGCGGATCGTATTCCTGGCCGGGCCGAAGCTGTTCGAAGCCTCTGCGGATAGCGTCCGGCGTGAGCGAAGAGATCCACAAACGGCGGAACGGCTTGGCGCAGTGCGCGGCTTCGTAGATGTAGCGGAAAATCAGCTCGCCCTCTCGGCCAGCGTCGGTGGCGCATACCACTTGCGAGACCTTGGGTGAATTGAGAATCTTCTGCACTACGTCGAACTGGTCCTTGGTTTTCTCGTAGACTACTAACCGCCATTCCACCGGCAGCATGGGCAGCAGATTGCGCCGCCAGTGGCGCCAGTCGGGGTTGATCTCGTGCGGCTGCGCCAGCGCCGCGAGGTGCCCGATGGCCCAGGTGACGATGTAGCCGTTGCCGTGAAGATACCCTTTGCCCTGCTGCGACGCCCCCAGGACGCGCGCGATATCGCGCGCCACCGAAGGCTTCTCGGCCAACACCGCAATGCTTCCCGATTCTGTCATCTGAAGTTATGGTATCGTCCCGCGATGTTTTTGCTGGGGCGGATCTAGCCACGCTCCGACATTAATCTAAGAAAGGGTCGTTGTCGCAGTCGATCAGATCGAAATGCTTCCGCCTTTGCCCCTTGGTTGGGACTCTGTGGGGAGAACAAGATCAGTGGTGGCAAGGTGCTCTATACCGAGAGTCGCCGCGTCAGGAGTCGCGTTGCCACCGCGCTGCGCATGGCCGCGAACTCGCTGCATCACGCCAAAGACTATCTTTGCAAACAAAATCCAGTGGTCTTTTGCCAGGTCTTGCAGCATCAGAGGTTCTTTGTGAGCCGCCTGATGTGTCTCGGGAAGAGCAGCGTACAGCGGCGCACGGGCAAACGGCGCAGCCGTGATCTGCCCGTCTTTGGGTGCCGCCGTCACAATGGCGAAGTCTAATTCGCCTGCCAAGACGCTTCGCACTAGTTCGGGCGCGAATTGGCTCTTCAGCCGAACCCGCAGCTTCGGAAACAGAGGCAGTCGAGTGGCTAGGACTGCCGAAATCCAGGCAGGGTCGGCGCAAGGTGAGCGGCCGATCGTCAGAACGCTCTCCGAGCCCTCGCTGATGGCGCGGGAAAGTTGGACCGCCCGTTCGGTGTGCAACATGGCAGATCGCGCTTCCTGAACGAAAGTACGCCCGGCATCTGTGAGTTCTACCGTCCGCTTCTTGTCGCGGACAAAGAGGCGGTATCCAAGCTGTTTTTCGAGCTCGGTGATCTGCTTACTGAGCGCGGGTTGGGTAATGTGCAACCTGTCGGCGGCACGAGTGAAATTGAGTTCTTCGGCTAAAACGGTGACAGCGTGCAAATGACGCACTTCAACATTGGGAAACAAAACCTCGGACCCCCACTTGGCAGGGCAGGTAATAGAGACGACGAGAGCGCGCATTCGTCACCAAGTGGACCTGCAGCTCAAATGTCCGCTGAGCGACGAGTTCCATATCGGGAAAATCCAGCAATTTTGTCAATCTTCGTACCTCCTGCTGTGAGCTTATTTGACGAGCCTTTAACGTAGTGGTTAGCTTATCGGCTGCGAGCCTCGGGCAAGTGAACACAGTGGCTGGTGTCCTCCGGATGCTATTTGGTTTTCGCTTTGTGACTGCGGGCATGCTCGACCACAGACGTATCGCTTTCAAATCTGCTGCTGCAACCCATGGTATATCGCGAAAGAGTAAAGCATTAGCCGCAACGCAGTGTATCGCCATGCGCATGTGTCCGGACCGATGGGGCAGCGCCGTCGAAACCATTATGAGCACGGGGAATAACAGCGATCCAAAAAGTCATTGGACAAGAAACGGAGGACGAATCAATGTAGCTAATATATTGGCTCCGCCCCAGAAGGGTTGGGAAGGCGCGGGTCGGTCTTTGCCGAGTCGGCGCTATGACTGCCTGAATTAGCGATGAACAGAATGAACACCAAGACAAGAGCAATCGGCACTCAGCTCCCCCTTGCAAAACATTTCTTGTCACGGCTTCATACGGAGCACCAAGCACGCCTGAAGCACCATTTCTCAACTCAGCGAAAGGAGACGAGTCAGATTCGTAAGGTAGTCCCATGCCCATGGTGTTCGATAATTCCCGCTCACGGTCGCCCCGCCAGCATTATGTCTGGGCGGAAAAGGCATTAAGCATCGTAAGGTCAACGAGAATACCCAAGAAGGACGGCGCGTTGGTTGTGCAGCAACTCCAAACATTAACGGGTTACCCAGAAAAGCCATGCTGGAGGCTGGCGGAACGATTCGGCTTCCGCCGGCCGAATGCACGTCGAGTCTGGAGCCAGGAAGACGTAGCCAGAATCATCGAGCTGTCCGAAACCACATGCATCCGGGAAATCGCCACGCGATTCAAAACAACGACCCGCACGATTTACCTGAAGGTCTACAACCACCACAAGAGCGCAGGACACAGTGGAATGATTTATACCGTGTCGGCCATCGCCAACCTGCTGAAAGTGACGCCATCCACGGTGAAACAGTGGGGCGCGGAAGGCAGGCTGGAAATCCAGCAGCAGCAACGCGGCAGTGTCACCGCCTACATCGTCGAGGACGATGAATTCGAACGCTTCTGCCGGGACAATCTGAATTACCTGATCTTCATGGTCGGAGGGCGCGTGGCTCCGCGTGAACGCATCCTCTTCCTAAAACAGTTTGTCATCGCCGCCGACAT
>Ga0208714_1000390_pt1 | contig 12699 bp, 7 predicted proteins | sample NGESurshal072012_3_FD_184461 | JGI IMG/M metagenome (GOLD analysis project Ga0208714, IMG submission 184461) | Arctic peat soil microbial communities from Barrow, Alaska - NGEE Surface sample 415-1 shallow-072012 (SPAdes) | ecosystem: Environmental > Terrestrial > Soil > Wetlands > Peat ... | reverse complement strand
AGTGGCCTGGTGCAGGCCAGACCCCGCCCCACAGTCAGAGAAGGAACTCGCGCTCACACAGCGACACCCCGTGAACACTCTACAAATCGAGCGGGTGCTCTCGGTCTTCGGTGAGCGCGCCATGAGCGCTCGGGTGCCAGAGCCCCCGCCGGAGCCGCCGACCGTGTTCATCGGTCACGGTCGCAGTCCTCTCTGGCGCGATCTGAAGGACCACCTCCAGGCCTCGTAACCGTGCTGATCTCCGACGCCCGCGCCGGGCACACGATCAGGGACATCCTCCAAACGGATGATGGAACGATCATCTTAATGTGTCAGCCTACTCCGCGTTTCGGCGCGCGGGTCGTCGCGTCGGGGTCCCGACGGAGCAATTTGCAGGCTGCAGCGGGTGTCATAGCCGCCCGAGGATCCTCGCCGAGTCCAACCGGCCGAACGATGCCGAACGCGCGCTAGGAGCATGTTGTGTGTCATGACCTACTGCGATCGCCTCATCGACACTTACCACCTACAGGAAAGGTATCGCCAATTACCATGTCTGCCTCACCGCTCCGAAAGCCAGATTGCGAAGTAACATCACAACACGAGCTGCAGATTGGAGCGCGGCGCTACGGTCATCGCCGACTTCGGAGCGCTGGGAGGCGCGGAGGTGAAGGTCAGGTGAAAGCCAACGCCGCGATCGTCGGGTCGGGCAATGTCGGAACCGACCTGTTGTACAAGCTGTTGCGCTGCGAGCACGTGCAGCCGCGCTGGATGATCGGTAGGGACCCTGCGTCGGCTGGCCTCGCCCGCGCGCGTGACCTCGGGCTGGTCGCGAGCGCTGAGGGCGTCGACTGGCTCCTGGCGCAGGACGAGCTGCCCGATCTGGTGTTCGACGCGACCTCCGCAAAGGCCCACGCGTCGGCCGCGCCCCGGTACGAGGCGGCAGGTCTCGGCGCTCCGAATGTGAACATGGTGACGTGCGGTGGGCAGGCGACGGTGCCGATCGTGCACGCGGTCGCGCGCGTGACACCGGTCCGCTACGCGGAGATCGTCGCGTCGATCGCATCGAAGTCAGCCGGCCCGGGAACGCGAGCGAACATCGAGGAGTTCAGCGAGACGACCGCGCGCGCGGTCGAAGCGGTCGGCGGCGCGGAGCGCGGCAAGGCGATCATCATCCTCGACTCCGCCGACCCGCCGTCGTTGATGCGCAACACCGTGATCTGCGAAGTCGACCCCGACGCCGATTGCGACGCGATCGTCGCGTCGGTGCGCGCGATGGTCGCCCACGTCGCCGCCTACGTCCCCGGCTACCGGCTGAAGGCCGAGCCGCAGTGCGACGGCGGGCGAGTGATGGTGCTGCTCGAGATCGAGGGCGCCGGCGACTTCCTCGAGCGCTACAGCGGCAACCTCGACATCATGACCGCCGCCGCAGCCCGCGTCGGCGACCAACTCGCCCAACACATCCGCAGCGAGGTGACGGCATGAGCGCCCGAATCGAGGTACGGGTCACGGCCCGTGAGGAACAACGGAACAGGATCCGGCGCGGGTAGCGACGCGGATCCGCTCGCGCTTTCCTCCGAACAGATGCGCGAGATCGGCTACCGAACCATCGATCTGCTGGTCAGTCGGCTCACCGATGCAAGCACGCCGGCGATGCGGCGGGGCGATCCCGGGGAGCTCGCCGAGCGGATCGGTACCGATATTCCTTCCGGCCCGACGGCTTGGTCGCAGCTGCTGGAGACGCTCGACGAGCATGTGCTGACCTTCACGAGCCGGCTGTCGCACCCGGGGTACTTCGCCTTCATCCCGGCGTCGAGCACGTTTGCCGGCGCACTCGGAGATCTGATCTCCAGCGCGCTTGATCTCGACGTTGGCAGCTGGAGCTCGGCCGCCGGCCCGAGCCATCTTGAGTTGGTCGTGCTCGATTGGTTCAAACAATGGATCGGCTACCCGACGGACGCCGACGGCGTCCTGGTCAGCGGCGGCTCGGCCGCGAACCTGACCGCGCTCGCCTGTGCGCGCGAGCACCTCAGCGGGCGGGATGCAGCCCGCGCGGTGGTGTACGCCTCAGACCAGACGCATTCGTCCGTGACACGTGCCGCGCGGCTGCTCGGCTTCGACCCGGCGCGGATCCGGAGTCTGGCGACCGACGGGCGATATCGGGTGCGGGTGGACGCGTTGCGGCACGCGCTCGAGCGCGACGAGCACGACGGCTTGCAACCGCTGATCGTCGTGGCCAACGCGGGAGCCACGAACACCGGTGCCATCGATCCCCTCGCCGAGCTCGCTGAGGTCTGCCGAGAGTGGGGTCTATGGCTGCACGTTGATGCCGCCTACGGTGGGTTCGCCGCGCTGACCGACCGTGGAAGCCGGTTGCTGGCCGGTCTCGAGCGGGCTGATTCGATCACTCTCGATCCCCACAAGTGGCTCTATCAGCCGATCGAGTGCGGCTGCGTGCTGGTACGCGAACCGGGACGGCTGGAGCGGGCGTTCGCGATCGCTCCCGATTATCTGCAGGACTACCGCAGTCGCGAGGTCGACTTCTGTGACCGCGGGACGCAGCTCACGCGCGGCGCTCGCGCGCTGAAGGTCTGGCTGTCGATCAGCAGCTTCGGCGCGGACGCGTTCACGGCAGCGATCGACCGATCGCTCGATCTGGCCCGGCTCGCCGAGCGGCTCGTGGAGGAGCATCCGTCGCTCGAGCTGCTCTGCCCGGCAACCCTCGGTGTCGTCTGCTTTCGCCGGTGCTTCCCTGGCCTGCGCGACGAGCAGGCGGTGGCGGCGGCCAACGCCGAGCTCGTCTCGCGGTTCGAGGCGACGGGAGCAGGGCTCCTCTCAACGACGCGTCTCGGCGGCCGCTACGCGATCCGCATGTGCGTCATGAATCACACCACCGCACGCGCCGACGTGGAGCGAGCGCTGCGCTGGCTGGCCAGCGCACCCGTGCCCATGGGGGCATGTTCGGGGGGCTCGGATCGGCCGTCACGACGGTACGCGTCGGCCGGAAGGGTCCCCGCGATGCTGCGGCAGTGAGGGTGGCGTGCGACGCGGCGCAGTCTTGCGGCGCGAGCTCGAGGACGTCGGTGTCCGCCGGCTCGAGCTTGCTTTCACCGGCTTCAACGTGGCCGAATACGGCGTCTGGGTGTCCGTGCTCGTGTACGGCTTCGAGCGCGGCGGCGCCACTGCGGCGGCGATCATCGCCGTGGCTCAGCTGCTGCCCGCTGCAGCACTCGCGCCCGTCCTGGCCCGGTCGATCGATCACCGCGGCGCGGCCGAGGCGCTGCGGTGCGGCTATCGGCTGCAGGCCGGCGCGCTCGCTGCCACGGCGCTGCTGATGTTGTCGGCTGCGCCTGAGCTGCTCGTCTACGCGGCGGCGGTCTCGGCTGCAGTCGCTGTGACCACCACGCGGCCTGCGCAGGCGGCGTTGGTCCCGGCGCTGGTCGGCGCGAGCGAACGGATCACCGCAGTCAACGTGCTCTCGGGATGGGTCGAGAACGCGGGTGTGCTCGCTGGGCCGGCGCTGGCGGGCCTCCTGATTGCGCTCGACGGACCCGGTGCGGCCGTGGCTGCCTGCGCCGTCTGCACTCTGTTCTCGGCGGTGCTCGCCGTCGGGATCGCGCCCGCAGGCATGAGCTGCCCACTGCCGGTCGAGCTCGAAGAGCCGAGCCCGCGCCTGGTCATGCAGGAGCGTGGCGATCTCAAGCTGCTCATCTCCCTGCTGGGAATCCAGTACCTGGTCATCGGAGTGCTCGACGTGGGCCTCGTCGTGCTGGCGATCCGCGTGCTCGGCCTCGGCGCGCCGGGCGCCGGGTTTCTCACCGCGGCGTTCGGCGCCGGCGGGTTGGTGGGCTCGCTCGTCGCGGTCCTGTTGATCGGTCGCCGGCGTCTGGCCAGGCCCGCTATCGCCTCGGCTCTGGGGTGGGCGCTGATGCTCGCCCTGCTCGGCACACGGCCGACGCAGCTGGACGCGTTCCTGCTGCTGGCCGCCGCCGGAGGTGCCCGCAGCCTGCTTGACGTCTCCGGCCGGACGATTCTCGTGCGAGTGGCGCCGGCGGCCGTGCGAGGCCGCGTGTTCGGGCTGCTCGAGGGCATGGCGATGCTTGGCCTCGCCGCCGGCTCATTGCTCGTGCCGATGTTGGACGCGTTCGGGGGGCCAAGTGTGGCGCTCATGGCCGCTGCCCTGATCCTGGCCGCGATCGCACTTCCTGCCGTGGGGGCGTTGCAGCGACTCGAGGACAGCGTGCCGGTTCCACGCGCGTCGCCGTCTTCGGCGGTGACCGCCGGCCTGTCCGGTGGCGTGTCCTAATCGGGCGGCGCCGCTTGATCGGGTGGCCGGGTCAGGCCGAGGCGGTAGGTGAGCAGACACCGGGCCGTCCCCGGCGTGCACTCGCTCGCCTCACCGTTCCAGGTCACTCCACTAAACTAACCCGCGAGTACGTCGTGTGCGAACCGGACGGCGAGGGCGCCGTCGCCGACCGCGCCCGCCACTCGGTTCGTCGACCCGGCGCGCACGTCACCGGCGGTGAACACGCCTGGGCGGATCGTCTCGAGGAGATGCGGCTCGCGGTCCTTCAGCGGCCAGGCCAGGTGCCCGTCGCAGCCAGCCGCCGCCGCGCCGCACAACAAGTAGCCGGCGGGGTCGAGGGCAAGCATCCCCTTCGCCGCCTCGTTGCACGGGATCGCGCCGATCATCACGAAGACCGACGTCACGGCCACGGGCGCGACGTTGCCCGAGCGGGAGTCACGGAGGCTGACTGACTCCACCGTGCCGGTACCGTGCACGGCGGCCACCTCGGTCTCGGTCATCACCTCGATACGAGGGGAGCGCTCGATCCGGTCGATCAGGTAGCGCGACATGGTCGAGCTGAGGGCTTTGCCGCGCACAACGATGCGTACGCTGCGTGCCCGCGAGGCCAGGTGCACCGCTGCTTGGCCCGCAGAATTGCCGCCACCGACGACGATCACGTCCTCGTCGCGGCAGCGCTCCGCGTCGCCGGCCATCGCGGCGTGGTACACGCCCGCGCCGCGGAAGCGGTCGATGCCCTCAGCGTCGAGCTCACGCCACCGTGCGCCGGTCGCCATCACGATCGCGCGGGCGAGCACGTGCTGACCGTCGTCGAGGTCCACGCGCAGAATCCCCTCGGGTCCGTCGGCCAGCTCGACCACGCGGTGAAAGCTCGACAGCACCGCGTCGAAGCGACGCGCCTGGAGCGTCGCGTTGCGCGTGAGCTGGGCGCCGGAGATGCCGCTCGGAAAGCCGAGGTAGTTCTCGATCCGAGTGCTCGTCCCAGCCTGACCGCCGGGCGCCCAGGCTTCCGCGACGAACGTCCTCAGTCCCTCCGATCCACCGTACACCGCGGCCGCCAGACCGGCTGGTCCGCCGCCGAGCACCACCAGGTCGAATCGCTCACCCTCGACCTCCGCGCGGAGGCGGAGCGACCGCGCGACCTGCGCTGCGGAGGGGTTGCGCATCACGTCCGTCGCGTGGACCAGAACCGGAGTCTCGGACCGCGGGATGTCGAGCCACTTCAGCAGAGCGGCACTCTCCGCGTCGCTGTCGACATCGAAGTACCGCACCGGCAGGAGGTTGCGCTCAAGCAGATCGCGGACCTCGAAGGCCCGGCGGGACCCGCGAGGGGCGATGAGACGCATGACCCCTTGGCCGCGAGCCTCGTGCCATGCACGACGTTCCAGCAGCGTGGCGAAGATGTGCTCGCCGAACTCCGGCCAGCGGGCGACCATCTCCCGCAGCTTGGAGCGGTCGAATTCGATCACGTCCGTCGGTTCGACAGCGACACAGGCGCTGATCGTGGGCTCACCGGTGAACACGGCGATGTCGCCGATGAACGTGCGACTGTCGGCTTGGGCGATGTACACGTCCTTGCCCGGCTTGCGATCGATGAACTCGACGAGCCCGTGCTCGATGACGAAAAACGGCGCGTCGCGGACGGCGTGCTCGTAGAGCATCTCGCCGGCGGCAACTGTCCGCCGCCGCCCACGCTTGCCCAGCCACGCGAGCTTGGTGTCAGACAGGCGTGGGAACAACACCTCGTCGGCCAGATCGGGGAACGCTTCGTTGCGGATCACCTGCGTCGTCGCCATGGCACGAGGCTACCGCCGAGTCAACGTCGCGCTCCAGCTCGCGCGCCGGCGAGGCGGATCCACACGTGGCCAGCCCGAGTTCCGGGTCCCCCACCACGGGAGCCCCGCCATCGCTGACGGGGCTCCTGGACAGTCTCGTGATCGGCCTCCGACATCCCGGGCCAGCGCGCGCCCGGGGCGCCGATCACATCAACCGCAACCGGTGTTGAACCCGCAGCTCGAGCACGTGTAGCAGCTGCCGGTGCGCTGCATCATGCCGCCGCACTGCTGGCAGGCCGGCCCGAGGTCGAGGCCCTGGCGCACCGCCGGCAGCACCGGCGGGTCGTCGGTCAGCGCCGCGGTCGGGGCGACCGGCCCGGTCGCCGTGGCACCGCCGGCGCCGGCCTCGGGCCGGGGTCCGGCGGACTCGCCGTTGCTCGGGCCCGCCGTGTCGCCGATATGCGAGCTGGCCGCGTCCTGCGCCGCCTTGCGGGCCCGCACCTCGGGGGTGAGGATCCCCAGCTCCTCCTGGAGGTCGGTGTCCAGGAAGCGCGAGGCCAGCCAGCGCATGATGTAGTCGGGCATCGACTTGGCGAACGGGATCTCCGGGTTGGAGGTCATGCCCTCGGGCTCGAAGCGCATGTAGCTGAACTTGCGCACGAGCGTCTCGAGCGGCACCCCGTACTGGAGCGAGATCGAGATCGCGGTCGCGAACGAGTTCATCATCCCGCGCAGGGTTGAGCCTTCCTTGCCGATGTCGGTGAGGAAGATCTCGCCGACCGAGCCGTCGTCGTACATCCCGGCCGTGATGTAGCCCTCATGGCCGCCGATCGAGAACTTGTGCGTGATCGACTGGCGCTCGCGCGGCATCCGCCGGCGCTTCGGCGGCGCCTTGGCCAGCGCCTCCTTGACGGCCGCGTCGATGTCGGCCTCCGATAGGGCCGGCGCCGGCGCGTCCTGCTCGGCGTCGGTGCGCAGCGCCTGCGCGGTCTTGGACCCGTCGCGATAGATGGCCAGCGCCTTGATGCCGAGACGCCAGGCCTGGATGTAGGCATCGGCGATGTCCTCGACCGTCGCGGTCTGCGGCAGGTTCACCGTCTTCGAGATCGCGCCGGAGATGAACGGCTGCACGGCGCCCATCATCTTGATGTGCCCCATGTGCGAGATCGCCCGCGCGCCGACGGCGACGTCGAACACGGGCAGGTGCTCGTCGGCCAGGCCGGGCGCTCCCACGATCGTGCCGTGCTCGTTGGTGTAGGCGATGATCTGCTCGACCTGCTCATCGCCGTAGCCGAGCGTCTGCAGCGCCAGCGGGACGGTGCGGTTGACGATCGTCATCTGGCCGCCGCCGACGAGCTCCTTGAACTTGACCAGCGAGAAGTCCGGCTCGACGCCGGTCGTGTCGCAGTCCATCAGGAAGCTGATCGTTCCGGTCGGCGCGAGCACCGTCGCCTGGGCGTTGCGATAGCCGTATTCCTCGCCGACCCCCACGGCGTCGTCCCAGCAGTGCCGGGCCGCGACCAGCAGCTCGGTGTCCCGGGTCGAGGAGTCGGGAATCGCATAGGACGCGTCCCGGTGCATCCGCATCACGCCGTTGTGGGCGTCACGGTTCTCGGCGTAGCGGTCGTAGGGGCCGATCGCCGAGGCGATCCGGGCCGAGCCGAGGTAGGCGCGGCCGGTCATCAGCGCGGTGATCGCCGCCGCCGTCCCGCGTCCGGAGTCGGAGTCGTAGGGCATCCCGTCGGCCATCAGGTAGGCGCCGAGGTTGGCGTAGCCGAGCCCGAGCTGGCGGAACGCCCGCGCGTTGGCGCCGATCTCCTCGGTCGGGTAGCTCGACGGTGAGACGATGATCTCCTGGGCCAGGAACACGATGTCCACGGCGTGCTCGAACGAGGCCACGTCGAAGGTGCCGTCGGGCCGGCGGAACTTCATCAGGTTCAGCGAGGCCAGGTTGCAGGCCGAGTCGTCGACGTGCATGTACTCGCTGCATGGGTTGGACGCGTTGATCCGACCCGAGTTCGGGCTCGTGTGCCACTGGTTGATCGTCGTGTCGTACTGAACGCCCGGGTCCGCGCAGCGCCACGCCGCTTCGGAGATGTCCCGCATCAGCTCGCGGGCCGGAACGGGGTCACCGACCGGCTGCCCGGTGGAGCGCGCGATCAGGTGCCAGTCCTCGTCGTTCTCGACCGCCCGCATGAACTCGTCGTTGACCCGGACCGAGTTGTTGGCGTTCTGGTACTGGATCGAGATGAAGCCGTCGCCGTCGATCGACATGTCGAAGCCGGCATCGCGCAGGGCTGCGGCCTTGTCCTCCTCGCGCGCCTTGCACCAGATGAAGTCGCGGATGTCGGGGTGGTCGACGTCGAGCACCACCATCTTGGCCGCGCGCCGGGTCTTGCCGCCCGACTTGATCGTCCCCGCCCAGGCATCGGCGCCGCGCATGAAGCTGACCGGACCCGAGGCCGTGCCGCCCTTGGACAGCGGCTCCATCGAGCCGCGGATCTTGGAGAGGTTGATGCCCGAGCCCGAGCCGCCGCGGAAGATCTTGCCCTCCTTGGTGTTCCAGTCCAGGATCGACTCGATGTTGTCCTGCACGCTGAGGATGAAGCAGGCCGAGCACTGCGGGCTCTCTTCGAAGCCGACGTTGAACCACACCGGCGAGTTGAAGGCGGCCATCTGGTGCAGCAGGATGTGCGTGAGCTCGGCCTCGAACGTGTCGCCGTCCTCGGCCGAGGCGAAGTAGCCGCGCGTTCGTCCCCAGTTGGCGATCGTGCCGGCGACCCGGCCGATCATCTGGCGGACCGAGCGCTCCCGGGTCGGCGACCCGACCTGGCCGCGGAAGTACTTCTGGGCGACGATGTTGGTCGCGTTCTGAGACCAGCTCTTCGGAAACTCGACGTCCGTCTGCTCGAAGGAGATCTTGTCGCCGTGGCCGATGCGCGCGTCCCGTATCTCCCACTCCACCGACTCGAAAGGATGCTCACCGGGAGCGGTGAAGTAACGGCGGATCGAGAGGCCCTCGCCCGTCGGTGCGTCGGGGGTGAGTTGGGTCTGCGGCATGTGCTCCATATGCGACGTACTCCTCCGTTTTCCGCTCGTTGCGTCCCTTTCGCTCGACTCCGAACCGGCCGAGGGGGTAACAACGAATCTTCGCGTGAGGACCGGACGGAAAGGGTGGCGTTCTGAGCCTGCCGGCGGGGGCTCCGAGGCCGTCATCGGCACCCGCCGTGAGGCCGCCGGTCCACCACTCATTCTATCGTGCTGCCCGGTTCGGCCCGGGGGCCCCGACCCCGCTACGAGCGGCCGAAACGCATCCAGTCGGGGAACTCCGCCCACGCGCCGGCGGACCGGTGACCGGCCTCGTGCCAGGCGTGGCGCATGCCCGACGTCGTGGCGGTCGTTCTCGTCGAGGTGGCGGGCGTGCCCGTCGTCGTAGGGATCGCGCCGGATGGCCACGGTGGAGTTGATGCGCGGACCCGGGAGCCGGCCTCCCCAAGACGCCGTCTCGTACCCGACCGAGGCCCGTGTCCAGGTCGGGATCGCCGCGCTGGCGGCCATCGCCGGGCGGCCCGGCTGTGGAGCGGGAGCCTGCTCCTCTCTGCCTCGAGGATCGCCGTCGCCGGGGTGGCAGTGCTGACCCTGTTCGCGCTCTGGAGCGGGATTACCGTGGTCGCCCGCTCCTCCCTGGGGACGCGTCCTCGCCCGGCAGCTGCTGCGCGACGCTTCGGGCCTCGGCCCCGCCGAGCGCTCAAGCTGTTGGGCGGCCACCCGGAGCAGGGCCGTTCCGGCCGTCGCCTGCACCAGCTCGAACTCCTGGAGCTCGGTCGGCACGAGTTGTTCGGGCACTTCAGACCAGTCCGTGATCATCCAGTGCCGATCCGGCACGACCGCCAATTTGCTTCCGGCGCCTTCGGGCCGCAGTCAAGTGACACGACGCACGCGATTCTGGGTCTGTTATACCTGCCGCGCTGATGCGAGTGACCCGTTCCCCGACCGTTGCAAGCGCAATCGCGTTGCGTACGCACGGGTACCGCTCGTGAAGCTGCTCGTCACCGGCGGCGCCGGCTACATCGGTTCGATCGTGGCCACGCAGCTGCTCGCGGCCGGCCACGAGGTCGTCGTGTACGACAACCTCGAGTGCGGTCATCGCGAGGCGGTCCCGCCCGGGGCCCGGCTGGTGGTGGGCGATCTGCTCGATCTCGGCCGCGTCACCGGCACGGTTTCCGAGGGCTTCGGCGGCGTCCTTCACTTCGCCGCACTGGCGCTCGTGGGCGAGTCTGTCGAGCAGCCGGAGCTGTACTACCGGACCAATGTCGGCGGCAGCCTCAACCTGCTCGACGCGATGCGGATCCATCAGGTGCCGCGGCTCGTCTTCTCATCGACCTGCGCCGTCTACGGGCAGCCGGATGAGGTGCCGATCTCCGAGCAGGCACCCCCGCGCCCGGCCAATGCCTACGGAGCCTCCAAGCTGGCCGTTGACGGCATGATCAGCGACTTCTGCCGGGCCCACGGGATCGGCGCCGTCAGCCTCAGGTACTTCAACGTCGCGGGCGCGAGCGGCGATCTGGGCGAGGACCACGAGCCGGAGACCCACCTGATCCCCAACGTTCTCCGCGCCGCGCTGGGGCTCCGGGAGTTCGTGCAGATCTTCGGCACCGACTACCCGACTCCGGACGGGACCGCGATCCGCGACTACATCCACATCGAGGACCTCGCCGCGGCCCACCTGCTGGCGCTCGACGGGTCGCGGGGCGGCGAGCACCAGATCTTCAACCTCGGTAACGGCAACGGCTTCTCGGTGCGTGAGGTGATCGCGACCGCCGAGGAGGTCACCGGCCGCCAGATCCCGACGCGCGAGGCGCCGCGGCGTCCCGGCGACCCGCCGATGCTGGTCGCCGCAAGCGAGCGAATCCGCTCCGAGCTCGGCTGGGAGGCGCGCCGGCCCGAGCTCGCCGGAATGGTCGCCGACGCCTGGGCGTTCGCCCAGGCCCGGCCGCAGGGCTACGCCCCTCAGGCCTGAGCCCCGGCGCCGGGCTCGAGCAGGTCCTCGAGTTGCGCGAGTGACGCCTGCAGGACCTCGGCGGGGGACAGCGAGGCGTCGAGCACCCTGATGCGCCCGGGCTCGGCCGCCGCGAGCTCCGCGTAGGCGGCCGCGATCCGAGCGAAGAACCGGTCGGACTCGGCCTCGACGCGGTCGACCGGCTCGCTGCGCTCACGGGAGCGATCGCGGCCGAGGGCCGGATCGATCGCCAGCAGCAGCGTGCGGTCGGGCCGCAGGCCGCCCGTGGCGAACTCGTTGATCAGGCGCACCGGCTCGATACCCAGCTCGCGGCCCGCTCCCTGGTAGGCGAGCGAGGAGTCGACGAATCGGTCGAGCAGCACCCACTCGCCGGCGGCCAGCAGCGGCACCAGCGCCTCATCGACCAGCTGCGCTCGGGCGGCCGCGTAGAGCAGCGCCTCGGCCCGCGGCCCGATCCGCATGGCCGGGTCCTTGACCAGCTCCCGGACGCGCTCGGAGGCCTGCACACCGCCGGGCTCGCGCAGCAGGCGGGCCTCGATACGACGTCGGCGCAGGGAGGCCACGAGCGACTCGGCGAGCGTCGTCTTGCCCGCGCCGTCGAGGCCCTCGATCGTGATCAGTCGTCCCGTGCTCATGTGCGCGCGCCTCCGACGTTATCGGCGGCTAGCATCGAGGCGCATGCTCGTCGAGCTCGATCGTCACCCTCACGCCCGGGCAGTGCTCACGCCGGCCCTGCCGCCGGGAGGCCGGCCCTCGCACGCGTACCTGTTCCACGGCCCGGGCGGCGCCGGCAAGCGCGCGGCCGCACGTGCCTTCGCCGCCGAGCTGCTCGCCGAGGGGGCGCCGGATCCCGACGCCGCGCACGCCCGTGTCCAGTCGGGGGCGCACTGCGACCTCACCTGGGTCGCACCGAGCGGGGCCCACGAGATCCTTGTGAGCGATATCGACGGGCCCGTGGTGGCGGCGGCGACCCGCACCCCGTTCGAGTCCGACCGGCGCGTGTTCGTGATCGAGCGCGCCGACGAGCTCGGAGACGAGGCGGCAAACCGGATGCTCAAGACGCTCGAGGAGCCGGCGTCGTTCGTGCACCTGATCCTGCTCACCGACCGGCTGGTCGAGGTCCTGCCCACGATCCGCTCCCGCTGTCAGCTCGTGCGCTTCGACGCGCCGCCGATCGACCAGGTCGCCGCCTCGATCGAGGCGCTTGGCGTTGGCGCGGACACGGCGCTGGCCTGTGCGCGCCTCGCGCTCGGAGACTCCGAGCGCGCGCAGGTGCTGGCCGGCGAGCAGGGCGCCGAGCTCAGGTCCGGGGCCGAGCGCTTCGCACGGGCCGCGCTCGCCGGCGAGGTGGCTCGCGCACGCCCGTGGTCGGAGTTGCTTCAGGGGGTGCGGGCGCAGGGCGAGGCGAAGCGGATCGAGCTCGACTCGCTGAAGGCCGAGGAGCTCGAGCTCTACCCGAGCAAGGAACGCAAGCGGATCGAAACCGAGTGGACGGAGCGCACGCGGCGCGCTCAGCGACGGGTCGAGACGGCGGCGCTGGACCTCGGGCTCCAGATCGTCTCGCTGTGGTACCGCGACCTGGCCTGTATCGCGTGGGATGCCCCGGACCTCGTCCACCACTC
>Ga0208714_1000389_pt1 | contig 12775 bp, 9 predicted proteins | sample NGESurshal072012_3_FD_184461 | JGI IMG/M metagenome (GOLD analysis project Ga0208714, IMG submission 184461) | Arctic peat soil microbial communities from Barrow, Alaska - NGEE Surface sample 415-1 shallow-072012 (SPAdes) | ecosystem: Environmental > Terrestrial > Soil > Wetlands > Peat ... | reverse complement strand
ATTCAGGACGAGCTGCGCAGCCAGTACGCGGTTTCCTACAAACCGGCCGATTTCGCTCCCAATGGCAAGTACCGCAAAATCGAAATCATGGCCGACAACAAGAAGTACAAGGTGCGCGCCCGCAAGGGATATTACGCGCCCCGGCAGTAACGCAGGGGTTAGGGGCTAGGGGCTAGGGGTTAGTTCGAGAGGTTTCGAATTTTCACCGCCGACACTTCGCTAGTTCTCCGTTTGGCACCCTTCTTCAGCTTAGCGATTTTGGTCGAACCTTGAAACTTGAGACTAAGAAATTTTCTCTGTTTCTCTGTGTCTCTGTGCCTCTGGGGTGAATTAATGGAATAGTGAACCCAATACGTTCCGGCAATTGCGGAAGAAGCCAGCTTCCTTTGAAACTCGAAACTTGAAACTGAGATACTTTCTCTGTGCCTCTGTGGTGAATTACTCTTGAAGTCATGGGCCGCATCCACGTTCTCTCCGAAAACGTAGCCAACAAGATCGCCGCCGGCGAAGTCGTGGAGCGCCCCGCTTCGGTGGTCAAGGAGTTGTTGGAAAACGCGTTGGATGCCGGTGCGCGCCGCATCCGGGTCACCGTCGAAGCAGGTGGCAAGAAACTGATCCAGGTGACCGACGACGGCTGCGGGATGGTGCGCGACGATGCCATGCTGGCTTTCGAGCGTCACGCCACCTCCAAGATCCGCAATACCGACGACTTGCTGAACATTGCAACCCTGGGATTTCGTGGAGAGGCGCTGCCTTCCATGGCTTCAGTAAGCCGCCTGCGTCTGGAGACCCATGCGCCCGAAGACGCTGCCGGAACCGTGGTCGAGATCGCAGGCGGAAAGCTGTTGACCGTCGAGGAGGCGGGCCTGCCTCTGGGCACGTGCATCACGGTCCGCGACCTGTTCTTCAACATTCCCGCGCGCCGCAAATTCCTGAAGGCTGAATCCACCGAGCTGTCGCACATCGCATCGCTGGTAACGCACTACGCCCTGGCCCATCCCGAGATGCACTGGGAGCTGCACTCCGCGACCAACGCCATGTTGATCGCCCCTCCCGTGGCCGGCCACTCGCAGCGTATCTACCAGGTGTTTGGCAAGGAGACGCTCGATCAGTTGATTCCGTTGAGCGCGCTGCTGCCGCTGTCGCGCGTGGGACTGCCTCAGCCTCCGCCGTGGCGGCGCAACGAAGAAGACTACGAACCGCCGGTTGCCGGAGACGTAAAACTTCACGGCTTTGTTTCGCGGCCGGAGATCCAGAAGCTTAACCGCAACTCGATTTTCATCTTCGTCAATGGCCGCCTGATTCGCGATCGCGTGGTGCAGCACGCCCTCACCGAGGCTTACCGCAACATCATTCCGCCTACCGTTTTCCCGGTCGTGCTGCTGTTCCTGGAGATGCCCTTCACCGAGGTTGACGTCAACGTGCATCCCTCGAAGACTGAGGTGCGCTTTCGGCAATCCTCGGTGTTGCACGACTTCATTCGCGATTCCGTTCGCGCCGTCCTGATGAAGACCCGGCCAGTTCCCGCGTTCATGACGGAGATTCACGCCCAGCCGACAGCTTCGCCGTCTTTCACGCCGGGGGCCCGCGATTTTACGACTGACGAATTGCAGGTGACCGCTGCCGATGCTGCGTTTGCCTTGCGTCCGCCCGAGGTCCCGCCGTTCAATGCGCGGTTGCAGTTCGAGGGCAGCGGCTTTGCCGTCGAAGGAAATGCGGCTGTTCCCGTGGCCAGCTTTGGTCCGCAGACGTTTGGAGGTCCGGTATCGGGCGCTGCCGCCATGACACGGGGCGAAAATGGTTGCTCTGCCGTCCTTGCGGACGACGACGCGCCTGCCGGGCTGGATTCGCTAAGCACGCTTCGTCCCGTTGGCCAGATTCGCGACTCGTTCATCCTGGCGATCAATCCACAGGGCCTGTGGATCATTGACCAGCACGTCGCGCACGAACGCATTCTGTTCGAAAAAATCTGCAAGCTGCGCTTGGCCGAGTCTCCTGAAAAGCAGCAACTGCTGATGCCGCTCATCGTCGAGTTGACTCCGGGCCAGATGTCGGTCTTCGCCGAGATATGCGACGAACTGAACTGCAACGGCTTTGAAGTGGAACCGTTCGGCTCGCGCACCATCGCCGTCAAGACCACGGCAGCCGGAGTTACGGCGGGCGACGTCGAGCACATGCTGCATGAAATCCTGGACCAGTTCGAGCGTGACGAACAGGTGCTGAACCTGGAAAAGATCCGAACCAGCATCGCCGCCAGCATTGCGTGCCATGCGGCCATCAAGGTCAACATGCCGCTGGAGCAGAACAAAATGGAGTGGCTGCTAGGCGAGTTGGCCAAAACCGATTGCCCCATGAGCTGTCCGCATGGCCGCCCGGTCGTTCTGCGGTATTCTGTTAAGGACATTCAGCGGGCGTTTAAGCGGATCTAGCAATCAGCACTCAGCAGTCAGCACTTGGCATTTAGCATTTAGCATTTAGCATTTAGTGCTTGCTGCAGTGCGGTTCTTCTCCTAGGGATTTGGGGACAAACAGAGTAGCGCGCTAGTTGCTAATTGCTAATTGCCGACTTCTATGCAGGAACAGCAACTACAGGAGCTGCGCCGGGAAAAATGGCGCTTGAACGGGCGGCCTATCCGCACGCTGGACGAGGCGCGAGAATTTATCGATTCAGTAGGTTTCTGCCTCCTTTACCCGCAACGGCCGGCGGTGCTGGCGCCAACTTTCGTCGGTGCGTACGCCGGCAGTGACGAGCATCTGCCCGCCCGGCAGATGGCGTTTGCCGATCCCAGCGCATGCCAGGCGAAGGATTTGATGGTCCGCCTGCTGCGCGAGAAAGCGGCCTACGAGGCGAACGTCTTCCCGGATAATAACTTTATCGTTTCAGCAGCGGTTTTTCCCTATTTTTACGGATTGGTCGGAGACCGAAACCCGCGGCAGGCGCCGAAAGCAGGCGCGCGCTCGGAATATTCTCCGCTCGCGGTGGATGCGTTTCACATTATCCAGAAGGAAGGACCGATCTCCGAACACCGGCTGCGCGAGTTGCTGGGCGGCGACATCTCCGCCGCGGCCCTTGACCGCGCGTCGGATGAATTGTGGGCCAAGCTGCGCATTACCCGCGTCGATTACACCCAGGAGAAAGGCGTGTTCTGGGACGTCCTGTTCCGCTGGTCACCCGAGGCGGTTAAAGAAGGCATGCACGTCTCGGTGGCAGAGTCGCTGACGGCGCTGGTCTCGAAATATCTCGATTGTGTTTTGGCAGCCCAACAGGAAGAGGTGGAGCACTTCTTCTCCAACCTCATCGGTCGCGCGCGGGTCCGCGAGGCCATCAGCGCGCTCCAAGCTGCGCGTGAATTGAGTTTCGTCCACGTTGCCGGCCGCGTATTGCTGCAGGTTTCTTCCTTGGAAGCGCCGCCCCCGCATGTTGAGCGTAGGCCCAAACTCCAGCCGCGCTTCACCCCGCACCCACCCGAGCCCGGTAAGCCCTTGGTACAGCGGCGGCCCAGAAAGTCCCCATCGGCATCGCCATCGAGACCAGTCCCTCCCGCGAAGGACACCGGCAAGGAATGAGTACAGCCCGCAAGTTGGTGATCGCCATCGACGGGCCTGCCGGTTCAGGCAAGAGCACAATCGCCGCGCGCCTGGCGAAAAAGCTCGGTTACGTGAACCTGGAAAGCGGCGCCATGTATCGCGCGCTGGCGCTGAAGGCAATGGAGCGGCAGGTCTCTCTGGACGATGGCGAAGCGCTCCGGCAGTTGGCGGACGGCACCGTGATCGACCTCGAACCTCGCGGCGAAGGCAATCGCGTGCTGTTGGATGGTCGCGATGTTTCGCAGCGCATACGCGACACGGATGTCACCGCCGCGGCATCGCGCGTTTCCATCCATCCGCGGTTGCGCGAGGTGATGGTAGGGCGCCAACGCGAGTTAGGGCTGGACGGCGGCGTGGTGATGGAAGGCCGCGACATCGGCACCGCCGTTTTTCCTAACGCCGGCCTGAAGATCTTTCTCGATGCAGATGAAAGCGTTCGCGCACAGCGGCGCGTCTTGCAGGACGGATCGCACTCACCCGAGAGGGCGCAGCGCGTGCTCGCCGAGCTTGCGGCCCGCGATCAGCGCGACCGCACGCGTTTGGCATCGCCGCTGGTCGCCGCGCCGGACGCGGTGCACATCGATACCACGCACAAGAGCATCGACGATGTGGTCGCTGAGGTGGAGCAGCTCGTGAAGAGAGTGGATCGTAGGTAGTTTCGAGTTTCGAGTTTCGAGTTTCCAGTTTCCAGTTTCGAGTTTCCAGTTATCAGCTAAAGGTAACCACCGGTTTGTCATCCGGAGCGAGCCCGCTGCTTCAGCGGGCCGAAGCGGCCCTCCCTCGGGATGACAGCATGCCCTAACGCACAAAAGGCACGGATTTCTCCGTGCCTCTGTGTCTCTGTGTCTCTGTGGTGAACGAAAACTATCCCTTGGTTATCCGGATGTCGCCGGTGTCGGTGCTGATTTGCAGCTTGCTCACACCGTTGCCGACGGCGCCGGATGCCCGTGCCGAGCCTTTGCTTTCGTCGATCTTCACGGCATCGAACTCGGAGGTGATATCGCCCTTGCTGGTATTGGCCTGTACCTGGAATCCCGCCTTCGACGGCAGTACCAGTGAGATGTCGCCGCGTTTGCTCGAAATGCTGATCCGGCCCAGGGGCAGTTTGTCGGCCGCGTGTACTTCAATGTCGCCATTCGTGGTCTCAAGCTGCAAGTCACCCGAGACATTCTCGATGTGGATGTCCTTGGACCGGGTGATGAGACGCACGGGACCGCTTAGATCGCTGCCCCGCACCTCGTCGCCGGCGATTTCCAGATCGCCAGGCACGGACGCGATCTGCAAGTCCGACCGCGATGACTTAAAGGTCACGGTCTTGGCGATCTTGCTGAGGCGAATATCGTCGAAGAAGTCGCCGTTAAGATGGACCGCACCGGCCACCTCATCGATGGTCACGTTGTCGATGTGGCCTTCCACATCGAGGTCTCCAGCAATCTTGGAGGCGCGTACCGAACCCTTCTGCAAGCTAATGTTCACCGCGCCTGCGACATCATTCAGGGTAACGTCACCATGCTGCAACGCGATCTTTACATCGGCCTTGCGGTCGTTGATGGTCACATCGCCGCGTTTGCTGGCCAGGTCGAGCGTAGCGTCGCGTGGCACGAAGATGTCCATATCGGCCTGGACTCCGTGTTCGCCGGCGCCATTGGTGTTAGCGTTCAGCACCACGGAATTTCCGGTCACCGTGATCTGTGGCTTGGTGCCGTCGTTGTACTTATTGGCGTCGTTCTGGTTCTGCGCATACACCTTCTTATGCACGACTACCCGCAGAGTGTTGTCGTCGGCGGGCGCAATGTTGAGGCTGCCGTGATCGCAGACCACGCGCAAATTACCGTGCGCGGGAAACGACTGCTGCAGCGTGTCGTCGAAGGTGTAGGCCGTGCCGAAGATGCCGCCGAGATCGTCGTCCATCTGGATCTGATTGCGGACCCCGCCCCAGTCAATGTCCGACGAGTAATGCGCGGAGACACCCAAGGCCACCAGAAATATCAACAACACAATGCCTCCGGCGCCCAGGTGACGCGTGCGGTAGCCCATGCGCTGCGAGGTGGTGTGCTCAATCAGAGCTATAACGCCCCACAGAATGAGCAGCACCGGCCACCAGTGTCCGAAAAAGTGCCAGATCGGAAGCCGGATTCCAAAGTTCCGCAGCAGAAATAGCAGGCCGATGACGATCAACACCAGCGGGCCCGCGATCGAGCGCCGATAGCGATACGACGGCGGCGCCGGATACTGATACTGCGGCGGTGGTGGCGGCGGCGGATAATTATTCGGGCTAGCCATTGCGCACCTCCGGATCGTTAGGATTGTTCCAATTCGCACCCGTCGTGATTGAGCCAGCCGGCGGAACCGGAGGCGGCGTTACCACCGGCGGTTGCGGCGGATACCCCTGAGCGCCAGGAGGCATCGGTTGTCCCGGCCTACCGGGTTGCACGAACCCCGGGTAATCGCGAGGCACATGACCTTCGGCCGAAGCGTTGTGTTGCAGGAACATGATCAAGCCGATCACGATCAATAGCGCCGGCCAGGTGCTGCCAAATTCCATCCAGTGCGCGTGCCCCAACTGGTCAAGCAGGAACAGCACCCCGAGGGTGATCAGGACGGCAGGTCCCATGAACCCATGAGCACGGCAACGAGCACACGAACAATTAGGGTTACACCGGAATCTCATGATGTCCTCCTCACCAGCCCATCCCGCGCCGCCGCATCAGCACGCGAATGCCGATGGCGATGAGGACGAGCGGCCAAAACCGCCATAAACGGTCGAAATTCAGCACGTCCATCTCGTTGAGCAAGAACAGCACACCCAGAGCGATCAGGACGACGGCGCCGATCGGCACTCGCGACGGCGGGCAGCATTCGGCGTCGGCAGGCTGCCCCTCTGGGGCTGCTGTCGAAGTGGTTCCCGTCACAGGTACTGCGCCGGCAGCCACACCTGAAGCTCGGTCCGGCGCCGGGCCTCCCGCCGAGAACAGGTGGTTAAGGCCAAGCGGATCCGGCGCCGGCAACCCCATCTGGCGGGCACGCGCTGTCTGGTACGCCTCAATAGGCATATAGATTACGAACGCAGCGATGCCCAAACCGAAGATGCCATTCAGGTGGGCCGTCATCCAGATCAGGGTGGCGAAGATAAGCACATGGATGAAGCCCTTGGCATATTCGCCGTTGTACATGGCGCCGACACCGGGAATGAATCCCAGGATCGCAGCCAGGCCCGGACTTCCGACCCCGGTTTCAGACGGAGCACCCGGCGGCACGGCAGTGGCACCGGGTGGCGGCATGGTGCCGCTCAAGTGCGAGGCCAAACATTCCTCGCAATAGATAACGCCACGGACGTCTCGCACGCAGCTACTGCACAGTGGTTTCCCACAGGTGCGGCAGAATGCGACTGCGGGAACATCGACATGATTGGCGCAGTTCATGCGGTTCTCCTGTTCAAGCACCCCACCAAGCTCAAAGGCGGAGCTTGTTGGGAACCCCGCAGCCGGGCCTGATTCGTAAATTCGTTCGTCAGTTCCTTCATTAATTGTTCATTCCCAGCCGGAGACGCAGCCAGCTCGGGCTGGTTTCCGGCATGGCTGTAGTTCTGGTTACGGCGGTCCTTGTCTTGCCGGTTATCGCTCTTCGGTTGGTTCTTGGGCGTGGGCTCTTCCGGCTGCTTCTCCGGAGTGGCGACGCGCCGCAAGTCACGCACCCGCGACTCGATCTCATACACCAGGCGAATGTTTTCGTAATAACGAATCACGCGCGCCTGGGTGGAGTAATACGTCTTGGTAACGCCTTTGGAGCTCAAGTCCAGCCGCCGCAGATCGCTCAAATGGAGCCCAGCGATGCTGAGCAGCATGGTGATGGAGAAGAATGCCATGCCAAACGACATGGCGAAGCGCGGGGTTGCAACCGGGGCGAAGACCGGGGCCAACCGGCCCTTGATCTTATCGAACCAGCCATCGCCACGCGGCGAGACTACGGCGTGCTCCGACGGAAGCGCCCCTATGGTTTGTGCCAGAATATTGTGCACCAGATGGAGCGGCGGCTCGGCCTCATCCAGCCCCTTCAACCAGTGCATGCCCGCCGTGGCCTCTTCGACCATAGCGCGGCATGCTGCGCAGGACTGCTGGTGCGCCTCAAACGCGGCCAGCGTAGAGCCGTGCAGAGCGCCATCGATCGCTTCGGCCAACAGGCCTTCGCACTCGACGCATTGCATTCCGGATTGGTTCTCGCTGGGCATCAACTCACCTGCTTGTAATTACGTTGTAACAGCCTCGCAAGTTCCGTTCGCCCCCGATTTATGCGACTTTTCACCGTGCCTTCAGGGACTTTGAGGACTATGGCGATGTCTTTGTAGTCCATATCCTGGAGATCTCGCAGAATGACCGCCTCCCGCAGCTCCGGCGAGAGCTTCCGCAGGGCTTCGTGGACGAGCTTCTGGGTCTCTTGGCTCCGCACGCTGGCTTCCGGACCGGCAGAGCGGTCTTCCAGCTTCTCTGCCAGGGTCAGGCCATCGTCCTGGTTGCCCGGCGTCGCATCCAGCGAGTCGGTGACCCGGTCATACTTTCCCTTACGAAAGTGGTCCACCAGCAGATTTCGAGTGACCGTCGTGACCCAGGTCATAAGCGACGCGCGCGCGGTGTCGAACGTGCTGAGCGTGCGATACATTTTGATGAATACTTCCTGAGTCAGGTCAGCCGCATCGTCGGGCGATCCCGAAAAGCGATAGCAGATGTTATAGATCCGGCGATGATACTGCTGAACGATTTCCTGCCAAGCCGCAGCGTCGCCTGTAACACAGCGACGGACGAGGGCATTGACGGCTTGGATATCGTCCAATCAGCGCTCCCAAGGGGCGTGACTCCTGGCCCAATCCCACTCACTGCTAAAGACTTATACGAAAAAGAACGGCCAGAAGTTCGATCGAACTACGCAGATTCCACCCGCTCTGGCACGCGCCAGAATCTCCAGACGTGCGGATGGTTTTCGCCTGCATTGTAGCAGGGGCGGGAAGAGAGCCTCGGACGGCGCGGCGGGACAGAGGGATTGGGTACGGGCAAACTGCCGGTCGAAGCCCGACTCGGCGCTTGCGCGGGTTTAGGAGTTCTCCAGACTAACTCTACGCCGCAGGTTCATCCCCCTCATGGCGAAGCCGCCGCGACGAGGGGTGCTCGTAGTAATCGAAATCCGTCAACCCTGCAATTGCGGCCTGCCCCAAGGCACGGAGACCGAAAGACCTGGCCTCGGGCTCGTTCCTAAAGTTCATGACACGTGGCATGGCCGCCGTCAGACCCACAATTCCCGCGTCGATCCGGCCATGGTTCCTGTAGCTGATGACCCTGAACATCCCGCCGGGATAATCCGTCAGCAGACTGTTGACGGCAGTCGCTCCTCCGCAGATCAGAGAGCCGATAGCCGCCCGCTTGTTGCGCCTCCACCACAACGCGCCCATTAGGATGAATGAACCGGCGACCGCGTAGTCAATCATCGCGTGTGGCCGAGGCTTAATGACCTTGGGCAGCTTATGCGTAGCCATCTGCACACCGACCTGCCAAAGTGGCATGATGCACCTCGATCTCCTGAAGCAATTCCATTTCTTGCCGTTGACGGGCCAGCGTTAGCCGATTGTACGCCGCCAGTCCTCATTCCTGAACCGTTCGCACCGCTGCACAGATGCCCTGGTATTACGGCAGGTTGGCGATAGTCCCCGGCGGTTCCGAATCCGCGTATACGACAAAAGTGGCACGTTAACATGCCAGAATAGTTGTAGATCACAGGCTGTAAGGTGGTACAACTGCTAACTATAGATAGGTCGAATCACTCCCGCGTCACGCTCGCGGGAGCTTATTGCTGTTGCAAAGATGCCATGCGCTGCCTCAAGTCCTGCACGGCTGGCTCGCGTAGCCGATCGATAGGGCGAGCTCCGATGCAATCTAGGGCACGCAAGCACTCGACAAGCGCCTGAAGAATTCCGTACCTTGCACGGCAGGGTTACGGAGTTCGAAACCGGCGCCTGTACGAACGCTCCCGACAGTCAGTTGGGCGACATCGCTTTTGCGCGGGTCTGGCCGGATGCCGCTCTTCGTCATCGTCGCGCTCGTTATCGGGACCGGAGCGTTGCTTTGGTTGCTCCAACGCAAGCTTAGTTGCGATCGGGAACTGGTGCGCCTGCGCCAGGAATTGGCGGCCGAATCGCAGCGTTCGCGCGACTCCGAAAACCAGCAGCAGCTCCTCTTCTCCTCCAATCCCTATCCCATGTGGGTTTATGACTGCGCGACCTTGCGCTTTGTCTCCGTGAATGATGCCGCCGTGCAGACCTATGGTTTTTCCCGGGAGGAATTCCTGGAGATGACTCTCTTGGATATCCGCCCTCCTGAGGAGATACCGGCGTTACTGGATCTTATGAACCAGGTCCATCTCGGGTTCAACTGCGCGGGAATCTGGCGCCACCGCCGGAAGGATGGCAGTCTTCTATTCGCCGAGATCAGTGCGTTTCGATACGAGCAAGACCGCCATCCCTACGAATTGGTGCTGGCCAACAATGTCACCGAGCGCAAATTGATGGAGGAGGCGCTGAGGCAATCGCAGGCCTCGCTGCAGGCACTGGTAGACAGCGCGCCATTCGGTATCTGCCGGACTTCGCTCGACGAGGACCGTTTTGAATCCCTGAATCCAGCGATGCTGACGATCCTGGGCGGATACAGCGTCGACGAAGCCATGGGCCTGAAACTCTCGGCCCAGATTTATTCGGACCCTAAGGACCGCGGCCGGATGATCGAGGTACTTAGACGAAGTGCAAGGATTCATGGTCATGAACTCAGCCTGCTCCGGCGCGATAGCAGCACGGTGCCGGTGCGAATCTCAGGTTCGGTCGCTCGCGACGCTCATACCGATGCGGAGTACTTCGCCGGTTACATCGAAGACATGACCCAGCAGAGCGTGTTGGAGCAGCAGGTCCGTCAGGTGCAGAAGCTGGAGGCGGTCGGCAGGCTGGCAGGAGGCATAGCTCACGATTTCAACAACATTTTGGTCGTGATCAAGCTCTCGACAGAATTGATGCTCGCTCAAACCACGCCTGATAATCCGCTCAGCAAGCTGCTGTTGCAAGTTTCCAATGCGGCCGACCGTGCCGCCGCCCTTACCCGGCAGATGCTGGCACTCGGCCGGCAGCAGATAATGCAGGTCCGCGTCATCAACATGAACTCGGTAGTAAGCGAGACTTCGCGCATGTTGCGCCGCATCATCGGAGAAGACATTCAACTGGTGACAAACCTGTGTGACACCCTGGAGAATTCCCGGCTGGATCCCGATCAAGTTGGGCAGGTGATCCTCAACCTTGCCGTCAACGCGCGCGATGCCATGCCCGAAGGCGGCATCCTTCATCTCGAAACTTCCAACGTCGACTTAGACAATGCCTACTCCCTGGAGCATCCTCCCGTTCAACCCGGACGCTACGTGATGTTAGCGGTCAGGGACACGGGAACCGGCATCGACAAGTCGGTTCTGCCTCGCATTTTCGATCCTTTCTTCACCACCAAGGAGGTAGGCAAAGGCACCGGCCTGGGGCTGTCGATCGTGTACGGAATTGTGAAACAGAGCGGAGGTTACATCTGGGTTTACAGCGAACCGGGCCACGGCACAACGTTCACACTGTACTTCCCCGCGATTATGGCGGCGCTGGAAAATCCGGTTGCGCGCAGCGAGGCGCTCCTTGAGCCGGGCGGGCAAACCGTCCTCGTCGTTGAGGATGAAGCCACGATTCGCAGCAACGTGCGTGAGTGTTTGCAGCAGTTGGGCTACCAGGTTCTCGAAGCCGGGAATGCGGAGGCCGCGCTGCAGATCTGCGACGGCTCTCTGGGCAAAATCGATCTTGTGCTCACCGACCTGGTGATGCCGGGCATGGGAGGGTACGAACTGGCGGGTGAGCTCGCCCAGCGTCACCCTGAAGTGCGAATGCTATTCATGTCAGGCTACACGGAAGACAGTGCGGCACGACGCGACATCCTGTTGCACGGTAGTGCATTTCTGCAAAAGCCATTCAGCGTCGCGGACTTGTCCAACGCAGTTCGCCAAGCATTGGGGCTTCGGGTGTTCCCGGCCTGAAGCCGACGAGGAATCTTCTTTCCCACGTTTTCCGTAGTCTCTGAAGTCATCTCACCACGTGAACAGCCCGGAGGGCGAGACAAACTTAGCCCAGGACGTGAGTCCTGGGTAAATCGCCAATAGGAATCCGAGCCCCTTCAGGGGCGGCACCGGATTGACGGGTGCCTTCAAAGATCGGTTAGAAGCGACCCCAAAACGCAGAGCCTCATTCCGCGCGGAACAGGCCGGCCCAGGAATCATCCAGGTTGTTCCAGCGGTCGCCTTCCAGCCACTTGGCCTCGGAATCCGGCAGGTACAGGACCCCGTGGCCCTTGGAGCAGACCATTTCCGTTCCTGCCCAGTTGAACAAGATGCTGCCCGGAGCGCCGATCCGGATTGGAATACCCAGGAGCCGTAAGCAGACGCGGCAGCGCTTTTGTTGATCGTGAATAGACCACGACAATGGAGCAATCGAAAGAACCAGAAACAGCCACAAGGCCACGCCATCCGCCATCGGATAAACCGACCCAACCAGGTAACCCGCCACGGAGTGAATGCTCACCCAAGCGAGCAGACACGCGCCAATTAGCAACAGCGCCGACTTCGTCACAAAGAACGCCCACCAGCGGCAGCGTTGACCCAAGCTCAACGGAGCGCGCCCTAACCCCGCGCCCTGGCGCCGCGCATACACAATCGCAACTGCACTTGCGATCGCGAGCATCAGGAACAGGACGTAGGAGACAAGAGTACGGCGCATCTCTGCCTTTGCCGAGGTGACCACCAGCAGGGACGCGGGGAATATATACCCGGCATTTTCGCTGAGGTCGGTGAGATCGGATTCTACCCGCGCCTCCGTCGCTTCCGGTTTCATCAAACCGACGGCGCCAATCCGTTCGACGAAGTTCGTGAACGGTGGCGAGGCCGAATCCAACAAGGTCCAGACTCCTATGCCGGAAGAGACCAGGCGGAAGTTGCGCGGCAGAACTCCGATGACGGTCTTCTCGTTGCCGTCAACCACGATTCGGCGGCTGATCACACCGGGGCTGCTCTTGAACTGAAGCGCCCAGAGTTCGTTGCTGAGTACGACACAGTTCCGGCAACTCTGCCCATCGCCGTC
>Ga0208714_1000387_pt1 | contig 12824 bp, 17 predicted proteins | sample NGESurshal072012_3_FD_184461 | JGI IMG/M metagenome (GOLD analysis project Ga0208714, IMG submission 184461) | Arctic peat soil microbial communities from Barrow, Alaska - NGEE Surface sample 415-1 shallow-072012 (SPAdes) | ecosystem: Environmental > Terrestrial > Soil > Wetlands > Peat ... | reverse complement strand
GACCACTCGGCGACGCACGGCTTCGGCGACGACGTCTCGCCAGAGCAGCTGCGCCGACAGATCGAGCTCGTGCGCGAGGCCAACGCGCGCGTGCAGGGCATCGAGCTGCTGGCGGGCAGCGAGGTGAACATTCTGCCCGACGGCTCGCTGGACTACGAGGACGAGCTGCTCGGTCAGCTCGACTGGGTGATCGCCAGCGCCCACACCTCCTTCGGCATGTCCGAGCAGGCGATGACCGAGCGGATGATCGCGACGATCGAGCACCCGCTCGTCGACGCGATCGGCCATCCGACAGGCCGACTGATCGAGCGTCGCGAGCCGTATGCGATCGACCTCGACGCCGTGTTCGCGGCGGCGGCGCGAACGGGCACGATGCTCGAGATCAACGCCAACCCCGATCGCCGCGACCTGTCAGACGTGCACGCGCGCGCCGCCGTGCGCGCGGGCGTGACCGTCCTGATCGACTCCGACGCGCACCGCACGAGCACGCTGGCGAACATGCGCTGGGGCGTCGCTACGGCGCGGCGCGCGTGGCTGACTCGCGAGAACGTCGCCAACACGCGCAGCTGGCACGGTCTTCAGCGACTACGCAAGCAGACACCGACCTAGATGTACCAAGACCTTGCGGGTCCACGCCATGCTGAGCTGGAGTTCTTGATAGAAGGGGACCAGCGTGCGCGCCAGGGGTCTGTGACGGGCGTGCTACGACCCTCAACGAAGGAGTGGCTGTTGACCAGAGTCGTCTTCACTCACGCCGTATCGGACGTTCCGGCGTGGGCCTCACACAAGGCCGAGCGCGCCGGACGTCCGTCGCGTAGTCCGGTCGACTACCTGCCGACCGCCGGCGGCAGCACCGTCGCCGTGTCGGCGAACGTCCACGACATGGACGGGATGCTGGCAGCGCTCCAGACGCCCGACGCGGTCGCTCTGGAGGAGGCCCACGGCGTCATCCAACCGATCTCGAGCTTCGTCGAAGGCCAATAGCAGGAAGCCCGCGCCCCGGGGGGGGCGCGGGCTTCCTGCTCGCTACGCAAGCAGTCGGGGCAGTAGCTGCTCGGCGACGAGCCGGTCGACCGACTCGCGCTTGAACGGCGCGAGCGCCTCGCGCGCGCGCTGGGAATAGTCGGCCAGCGGGTTCTGCAGCGCCGCGCGCAGCCCCCCCACGAGATCATCGCCGACCAGACGCGGGTCCAGCTGACGGGCGATCGGCAGCGCGGCGTAGGGCCCGGGCGCGCGCGTCGTGACCAGCTGACAGCCATCGGCGAGCGCCTCCAGCTGAGCGATCCCGTAGTCCTCGCGGCGCGGCGCGCAGACGAACACGCGGGCGCGTCGCAGCAGCGCGCGAAAGTCGGCCGCGACGAGCGAGCCGACAACGCGGACGCCGGGCTCGCCGGGCGAGACCATCCCCGCGCGCTGCAGCTGGGCGGCGGACGCTCCGGCGATGACCAGCTCCGGCGCCGGCCCGTCCGCGTCGGAGCGCTCGGCGAGCAGCCGCCGCCAGGCGGCAAGCACGCGATCAAGGCCCTTCTTCTGCGGGTTGGACGCATAGGTGACCGCGGCGACGTCGCGCTCTGCGTCAAGCGGTCCGGAGGGCTCGACGGGCACCGGGAGCACGAGCGCGCGGTCGCCGCGCGACGCCACGTCGGGAGCCTCGCGCAGGCCGCCCTCGCTCCACGGCAGCAGCAGCGGCGCCTGCCGCAGGCGCCTGCGCTCCAGCGGTCGCTGCCACAGCCCGTGGCGCCCGCGGCGGTTGCCGGCGGCGGTGGCGTCGAAGCGGATCGCACCCGGGCGCGGCCACAGCAGCGCGGCGGTCGTGCTCGAGTAGATCACCGCCCGGGCGGGGGCGTGGCGCTGCTGCTCGAGGATCTTCGTGGCGGCCTCGCGCGCGGCGCGCGCCCACAGCAGGTCGGTGAGCATCATCGTCGGCAGCGGCTCGGGGGGATACGGGCGAGCGACCGCCACGCGCGCGCCGGCGCGGCGCATCGAGTCCTGCAGCTCGTCATCGGCCCGGCGCAAGCCCTCGGTCGAGCCGAGCGAGACGAGCAGCACGTCGGCGGCATGGGCCCGCTCCATCTTCAGGTGACGGCGCCGTTGACGCGTTCGGGCCGCAGCGCCTTGAAGCCGGGCGTGCGCTCGAGTTCCATCGGCCGGACGGGAGACGTGCGCATCACGTAGAAGAACGCGCCGTCGCGCTCCTCGATCGCCGCGACTGCCGCATCCTGACGCCGCCAGGCGAGCGCCCAGATGATCGCGAAGCCGGCGGCGATGCCGGGCACCTGCGGGGCGAGGAAGGCCAGCCCGCCTGCGATCAGCGTGAACAGCAGCAGCGGCCACAGGCGGTTGACGAGGATCGCGCTCGGATGGTTCTCCGGTAGCGCCGTGCTCGCTTTCGCGTCAGCGAGCAGGCGCGCGATCGGCGGGTTGGTCTCGGCGCGCCTGCCCAGGCGCAGGCCGATCGGCGCGGCGATCACCCACCAGCCGACGACGATCGGCAACAGGTGTTCTTCAGAGCTCGTGCCGACGGCCAGCACGGTGACGAGCGCCAGCGCCGTCGCTGCGCCGGCGCTGAGCATCACGGTGGATCTGAGGAAGTCGACGAACCGCACGCGCCTACTACAGCAGCGCCTCGAGCAGTTCGCGCACGCCCGCCGTGCCGTCGACGGTCAGGTCGGCCTCGCGCGCCAGCTCGGGTGGCGCTTCGTCGGAATTGACGGCGACGCAGAGAACCGAGTCCAGCGGTCCCGACTGCACAAGCTCGCGCAATCCGCGAAAGGCGTCGAGGTCGGTGGTGTCGTCGCCGACGTAAAGGGCCGCGGTCGCCTCAGAGCCGCGCAGCAGCATCGCGATGCCGAGGCCCTTGTCGAGCTTGACCGGAGGGCGCACCTCGAGCACCTTGCGCCCCCAGTGCACCACCAGGCCTTCCTCCTGCGCGAGCCTTGCGATTTCTCGCACGGCCACCTCGGCGGCCTCCTCGTCGGGTGCGCCGCGCCAGTGAAACGCGGCGATCGCGTCCTTGTCCTCGCCGCGGATGCGCAGTCGCTGGTGCTCGGCCGTCAGCGCCCGCGCCGCGAAGGCGCGCACGCGAGCGGACCAGGCGGCGAGCTCGGGGTCGACCTCGGGACGCGTCGAGCGCGGGCGCAGCAGCTCGCCGCCGTGGTTGCCGACGTACGCGAGCGTGCCGATCGCGACGATCTGGCGCGCGGTCGCGGCGCGGCGACCGCTGACGCAGCCGACGACGCCGTAGCGCTTGCCGATCTCGATCAGCAGCGTGCGCGTGGCCTCGGGGACATGGGCGTCGGCAGCGTGGCGAACGATCGGCGCGAGCGTGCCGTCGATGTCGAGTAGAACCGCGCCGCGATCCGGGTCCGAGCGGATCGGCTCGAGCGCCTCCACGAGCGTTGCTGCGGGGGACACGACGTCTAGTATGGCGCGCATGGTGACTGACCAGTTGGCTCGCAAGCGTGCTTGCTGAAGGGCGGTCCGAGAGGTCTTCCAACCGGTCGCTGAAGCTGATGGCGATCGGCACCGCAGCCGGCCTGTTCAGCGGTCTGTTCGGCGTCGGTGGGGGCAGCGTGATCGTGCCGCTGCTGGTCCTCTGGCTCGGCTACGAGGAGCGCTCGGCGACCGCGACGTCGCTCGCGGCGATCGTCTTCATCGCGGCTTTCGCGGCCGGCACGCAGGGCCTGTACGGCAACGTGCACGTGCTCGACGCGCTGCTCGTCGGCGTGCCGGCGGTCGGCGGCGTGCTGTTCGGCACGTGGTTGCAGCAGCGCGTGGACAACCGCTCGATCTCACTGCTGTTCGCCGCCGTGCTCGTCGCCAGCGCCGTCGAGCTGGTGCTGCGGTGATCGGCGCGATCGCGATCGGCGTGGCCGGCGGAATCGTCGCCGGGATGCTCGGCGTCGGCGGCGGCGTGCTGTTCGTGCCCGGTCTGGTGATCTTCTTGAACCTCAGCCAGCACCAGGCCGAGGCGACGTCGCTGCTGGCGATCATCCCGGTGGCGATCGTCGGCACCTACAAGCAGGATCGCTACGGCAACGTGCGCCGCAACGACGCCCTGCTGCTCGGCCTGCTGTCACTGGCTGGCGCGGCTGGCGGCGTGGCGCTGGCGAACGCGCTGTCGGGCCGGGTCCTGCGCGACGCGTTCGCCGCGCTGATCGTGATCGTCGCCGGACAGTTCGTGCGCCGGGCCCTCGCACGGCCCGCCTAGCGAATGGTCTAGACTCAGACGAGCACATGGGACTCGACAATCCCCTGCACATCGCATTCCTCGTAGTGATCCTGCTACTGATCTTCGGCGCCAAGCGCCTGCCGGAGATCGGGCGCTCGCTCGGCAGCGGCATGCGCGAGTTCAAGAGCTCGGTCACCGGCGAGTCGAACTCACAGCCCACGGCGCTCCCGGCCGCCCAGCAGCCCCCCGCGCAAGCGCCCGTGGCGCCGCCCGCCCCGGTCGCCCAGCCCGCCGCACCGCCGGCCGCCGCGCCTCCAGCGCCCGCACCGCCGGTCGAGCACCAGTAGCAACACTCCTGGCGCCGTCGCAATCGGCCGCGCCGTCGCCGTCGCAATCGGCCGCTCAGCCCTTGTGCAGGATCGGTCCTGAGGCGATCGCCTCGAAGGCCGCGCCGGGGACGCTCTTGAGCTGGTCGAGGTCTTCGTCGTGCCAATGCGCGTCCGACGCGCCGCTGATGTACCACGAGGAGCCGTTGTCGGCGACGATCAGGCCGTAGCGCTTGAGCGCGCGCAGGATCACCAGCGCCTGACCGTGGTAGGGAGTGAGGTCGAAGCTCGCCTTCAGGCGCAGGCGCAGGCCCATCGGCGGCAGGCTGGGGTCGGGGCTGCTGGATGCGAGATGCGTCGCCGGGTGGATGTAACCCCGCTGCGTGCGCGCGACGGTCACGCGCAAGGCGTGATCGATCCGCCCGGCGTGCACCTCCGGGTAGCGAGCGAGCAGCGGCAGGATCGGCAGCCCGGCGGCGTCCGCCGAGGTCCAGCCTTCAGGGCGCAGCGCGTTGCTGCGCAGGTTGAAGACGGCACCCGAGCCGGCTTCCCAGCCGGCGCCGAGACGGCGTGCCGAGTACAGCTCATACAGCTTGCACGCGTGCGTCTGCAGGACGAGCACGTGCCGGTCGCCTTCTTCGCCCGCTCCCTCGACAGGCGCGGTGAGCGGGACGGGATACGGTCCCGGCTCGGATTCGCTGCCGTATTCGCTGAACTTGATCGGCACGCGCGCCTGGTGGGGGCCGACGACGACGTACGGGATGCCGTAGCCGGGGTTGGTGCCGAAGTCGGCGTGCAGGTGCAGGGTCGCGCCGATCGAGGCGATGTAGCTGGCCGAGCGCGGGTCGAGCGGCGCCCGCGAGATGTCGCGGTTGAGCGCGTTGTTCGCCGGAAGCATCGGGCAGCCGTACTCCTGGGGACCCGCGGCCTTGGCGTGCCTGGGCGACGCGGCGGCCGCGAGCGATGCGACGCCCGGCGCGGCCGAAACGAGCGCGATCGTCGCGGCAAGCGTCGCGCGCCGGCGCGACCGGGTCCTCGGACGACCGGTCATCGCAGCAACAGTAGGCGCTTGCCGGGACGTTTGCGGGCGCTGTGGACGAGCAGACGATGGGCGCAGATCAGCGCTTGAGTGTGACGCGCGTGCTCTTCGGCGTGCCGCCGCCGGCGGTGAAGTGAACGTTCGCCCACACCTTGCTCTTCTTGTGCGCTTTCACCGGCTTGCGCCCAATCGCGCAGGCGGCGCGCGTCAGCTTGGCTCGCCGGAAGGCTCGAGCACGCTCGGGCGCGCCTCCTCAAGCAGGCCGGCGCCGCAGTGCCAGCAGAAGGAGGCGCCACGACTGTGCACGGCGCCGCACGAGCGACACTGGCCGTGCACGCCCGCCTCGGCCGTGGCCAGCAGGCGCTGGACCTCCCCGAGCTGCGCGTCGGCCTGCTGCAGCTCCGACGCCCGGCGAGCGAGCACGTCGAGCCGGTAGTGGTCGCGGATCGCCATCTCGTACGTCAGGCCGCCGAGGTCCCACGTCAGCTCGGCGACGCGCTCGGCGAGCTCGTAGCGGCGGCGGCGCAGCTCGGCCATCGAGCCGTTGAGCGCCGGCTGGGCGTTGGCCAGGCCGCCGACCGGGACGACCACGGCGGTCGGCTGCTCGCCGCGGCTCACGGGCGGCTGGCCCGACGAGGAGTTGCCGTTGAGCGAGTCCATCGTGCCGTCAGCCCGTTTCGATCGGCTGGGCCCCGAGCGAGTTGATTTCTTCCTGGTGCTGTTTGCCGCTCGAGTTGGTCAGTTTTTTGATCTTCGCCGGAGCGACTTTGACCGGTTTCGGCGGCGGCGCCTTTTCGACCTTCGTTTCCTTTGCTTCGGCCTTTGCTTCTTCGGCTTGCGCCTTCGCGTTGGACTTCGCTGCCGTCGGCGTCGTGCTCGTCGTGCTCGTCGGAGCCGGCGTCGTCGCTGCGGCCGGCGCGGCCGCCAGGCCGGACAGGCCCTTGACTTCCACTACCTGCTTGGCCGGGGTCCTGTTGCCCTGGCTGACCCAATGCCCGACGAGCAGGCCGACGATCAGGCACAGCACGAGCACGGCGAGCAGGCCGAGCAGCCCCGAGTTGCGCCGCAGCCAGCCGTTGGCCCCGCGGGCCTCGCCGACGGGAACGTACCCGGCTGGGCTCATCTCGATCGTCGGCGCGGCGGCGCCCGGCGCCCCTGGCTGACCCTGCAGCACGTCCAGGAAGGCCAGGCGCACCGGTGAGGCCGGCTCGCCGCAGGACAGGCAGTAGCGCTGGTCGGCGACGAGCGCCGCGCCGCAGTTCGCGCACGTGGCGCCGCCCCGCTCGGATGCAACCGGCACCAGGCTCATTTCAGCCCCCCGCTCGCAGCGGCGGCGCCCGGAAGCGCGGTCAGCTCGATCTTCGCGCCCGTCGCATCACCGACGAGTGGGACGTCGAAGGGGGCCCGAGCGCTTGCGTGGACGGAGACCGATGCGACCACCGCGCGGCCCGCCGCCACGACCTTTCCGCCGCGCACGGCGACGGCGAACACGGGCACGCTGCTCTGCGCCTTGCCGGTGTGATTTGCGACCACGCCGCTGACCGTCGTGGTGCCGGCCTGCGCGGCTACGTGCGTCGCCGTCGCCGACAGCGCCGCCGATCGCGCGTTGGGCTGTGCGCGCTTGCCGGTGCCCACGCTCACCTTCGCTGCGGACGCGGCCACGGTCGTGAGCACCTCGTCGTCGACCCACCACACACTGGAGTGCGGGCGCAGCAGCGTGATATGCGACAGCAGCACTTCGGCGCCGGTCGCGTTGGAGTACACGACCTTCCCGCCGACACCCGTCACCTTCACCAGCAACGGCACTTCCTGCTGTGCGCGCGAGGAGTTGGAGGTCAGCTTGACGGCGACTGCCTTGCGTCCACCGCCGCTCACCAGCGACACATCCGATACGCGCACGTCGTGGTTGGCTCCGCCGAGCTTCAGCGCGCTCGTGACTTCCGCCGCACCGCCTTCACGGGCGATCTTCGCGCTTTCGGACTCGGTGCTCTCGCACGCCGACGCAGTCACAGCCAGGGCTCCACAGCCGACCACGACGAGCGCCCGCTTCAGGACTCCGGGCCGCATGACGGCACCGGGCGGTGACGCGCGATCATCCGAACGCACCCCGGACGTAGTCGCGCGTGCGCGTTGCGCGCGGCTGGTCGAAGACGTCCGCCGTGGTCCCGTACTCGACGAGGTCGCCGAGGTACATGAACGCGACCTTGTCGGCCACGCGATGGGCCTGCGCAAGGTTGTGCGTGACGACGACGACCGCCAGATCGCGACGCAGCTCGCCGATCAGCTTCTCGATCGTCGCCGTGGAGATCGGGTCAAGCGCGCTGCACGGCTCGTCCATCAGCAGCACCTCCGGGCGCGGCGCGATCGCACGGGCGATGCAAAGCCGCTGCTGCTGTCCGCCGGACAGGCGCAGCGCCGGGCGGTCGAGGTCGTCGCCGACCTCCCCATACAGACCGGCGCGCTTGAGCGCGTCGACCACCAGCGGTTCGAGCTCGCGCCTGCGCGGGCGCTTGCGCGACTGTTCGCGCAGCGCGAAGGCGACGTTGTCGAAGATCGACATCGGAAACGGGTTGGGCTGCTGGAAGACCATCGCCACCCGCGCGCGCAGCGTCGTGTCGGCCATCTCGTGGATGTCCTCGCCGTCGAGCAGAACGCTGCCCGCGCGCGAGGCGCTCGGGGTCAGCTCGGTGAGACGGTTGAGCGTGCGCAGCAGCGTCGTCTTGCCACAGCCCGACGGTCCGATCAGCGCCAGCACCTCGCCCTGGTGGATCGACAGCGAGACCGACTTGACGGCTTTCTTGGCGCCGTAGTCGATGCTCACGTCCTCCAGGCGCAACCGCTCGGGCCCCGTCGAGGAGGCGGCGCGCAAGGCCTCGCGCTGTTGTGGCGGCAGCACCGGCTCGGGCGCGCGATCGACGACGATCGTGCGCACCGGCGGCACGGCCTGCGAGGGCGCCGAGGCAGGCGGCACGGCCGGCGGGGGCGCCGCGGCGGGCGCCACGGGCGCCGAGGCGGGCGGCACGGCCTGCGAGGGCGCCGCGGCGGGCGCCACGGGCGGAGGCTCGGCCGCGGCCCTCACCGAGGGTGCGGGCACCGGTGCGATGCGCGGCTTGTCAGGGCGTGGCTCGTCGCTCTGGCTGATCGGCTTGTCCACGCGGTCGAGCAGCATCTCGTCCGGGCTCATCGAGCACCTTCTCCACCGAAGTTGTCGAACACCTTACACATAGAACCGATCAGGTTAGCGGTGTTTTCGCCGGTTGTAAAGGAGTGCATCGGCGTCGCGTCGACGCGAATCGCCGGTTGGCGTGGATGGGTGCGCTCGCCGGTCATACGACGGCCCCGGCGACCGTCATGCCGGTGGCGTCCGCGCTGGAGCGCCCGATGCGATCGACGATCAGGTTCAGGCCGAGCACGAACAGCAGCAGCACGAACGCCGCCGCGTAGGCCTTCTGCGGGGCCGCGCCTTCGCCCGCCGGCGAGTTTCCGTAGACGTAGCTCGTCAGCGTCGACCCGGTCCCCCGCAGCAGGCCGATGCCGGGGACCGAGCCCTGCGGGTCAAGGCGCAGCGTTTCGCCGAGCAGCAGCACGATGATCGCCGTGTCGCCGATGATCCGGCTGATGCCGAGCGTCACGCCGGTGGCGATGTTCGAGCGCACGCTCGGCAGCAGCACGCGGCGGATCGTCGCGATGCGCGTCTTGCCGAGCGCGAACGCCGCCTCGCGCATGTGCGCCGGCACCGCCTGCAGGCCGTCGCGCGTCGCCGTGAACATCGGCGGCAGCGCGATCAGCGACATCATCGCGCCGGCGGCGATGAACGATTTGCCGAACACCCCGCCGCCGGACGCCTTGAACGAGAAGGGCGCGAACAGGCCGAGCTGGAAGATCGACAGGCCGAACAGCGCGATCACGATGTCCGGCGTCCCGGCGACCATCTCGATGCTCGACTCGACCACGCGCGCCAGCCACGTCGGGCGTCCGTACTCGGCGATCCAGATCGCGCCGCCGACGGCCAGTGGCACCGCGAGCACGATCCCGATGACCGTCAGCAGGGCTGTTCCGATCAACGGGTCCAAGAAGCCGCCCGTTCCACTCTGCGACGTGCTCAGCGCCGGCCGCTGCACGAGCAGGCTCGGGCGCAGGTACTGGATCCCGCGATAGCCCATGTACACGACGATCGCTCCGGCGATCAGGCACAGGCCGATGCCGGCGCCCCACGCAGCCGCGAGCGCCAGGCGATCGCGCCAGCGCCACGTCATCGGCGACGAGCGCCTGCCGCGTCCCGTCTTCATCGGCGGCCCCGACGACGGTGGCGGCGACGGCGCCCACTGCTGCAGGGGCGTGCTCATCCGCGCACCTGCGACTCGCACAGCGGCAACCCCGCGCTCATCCCTGCACCTGCGACCCGCGCAGCGGGAGCTCGGTGCTCATCCGCGCACCTGGAACTTGCGCAGCGGCAGCTTGATCAGGTAGCCGGCGATCGACAGCACGAACGCCGAGAACAGCAGCAGCAGCGCCCACGCGTACAGCGCCGAGCCGAGCGCCGGCGAGCCGATCCCTTCGTGGTAGTCGACGATGCCCGACGCGAGCGTGCGCAGCGGCTCGAAGAAGAACACCAGCCCGTCGATCGGCTTCGGCGAGAAGGCGCGCGAGCCGGAGACCATCGAGATCATGATCGCCTCGCCCAGCGCACGCGCCGTGGCGAGCACCGCCGCGGCGACGATCGCCGGGCGCGCGGCGCGCAGCGTGACCGCGAGCATCGCGCGCAGCGGGTTCACGCCGAGCGCGACCGCTCCCTCGCGCCACGAGTTCGGCACCGACGCGAGCGCCTCGCAGATCAGCGCGACCATGATCGGCGTGATCATCACCGTGAGGATCACCACCGTGACCGACAGCCCCGCGCCCGTCAGCAGCACCACGTTCTGCACCGACTGCTTCTCGGCGGCGGAGATCACGTGGTTGCCGACGAACGGCACGAGCACGAGGATCCCGATCAGCCCGTAGATCACCGACGGCACCGACGCGAGCAGGCGGATCACCGGGATCGCCAGGCGCCGCAGCCGCGCCGGCGCCAGCTCGACGATGAAGATCGAGGAGAAGATCGCGATCGCCAGCGCCAGCACGACCGCCACCACCGTCGTCAGCAGCGTGCCGTAGACGAGCGGCCACGCGCGCAGGTGATACGCCGACGGCGGCGGGTGCTGCGTCGTGTTCTGCATGTTCGCCAGCTGCCTGCCCAGATCGCCGCCCGACCCCAGCCAGCTCAGTCCGTTGTGCTCGAAGATCGGCCACGCGTGGATGCCCACGAACACGACCATCGCCACGACGAGCGCGCACACCAGCAACGACACCGCGCCGAGCGTACGCTCGGCGCGGTGGTCGGGCCATGGACGGGACAGGCGCTCCAGCACCGCTGCTCAGCTCAGCTGATCGGCAGCCACTGCGTGGAGATGATCTTCTTCGCCGCGGCCGCTTTCTCGATCCAGCCGATGAACGCCGAGGAGGCGCCCGTCGCCTTGCCTTTGGTCACCTCGTAGAAGCGCGCCGTGCCCGAGTACGAACCGCCCTGCACAGTCGACTTGTTGCAGGCGACGCCGTTGAGGCCGACCGCGTTCACGGTGCCCTTGTCCGACTGATAGTTGGACACGAAGCCGATCGAGTTCGGGTCGCTTTCCACCTTCTGGCGCAGAAGCCCCTCAGACGGTTCTTCGGCGGCGATCGTCGAGACTTTTTTGCCTTCCAGCAGCAGCGTCTGGAAGTTCGTCAGCACTCCGGCCACCGACGTGCGACTGATCAGGTCGACCGTCCCGCTCACCGTCGCGCCTGCGACAGCGCTCCAGCTGCGGGATTTGCCGGTGAACAGCGCGATCACCTGCGACTGCGTCAGGTTCGGGACCGGGTTTGACTTGTTCGTGATCACGCAGATGCCGTACTTGGCGATCGGATAGAAGACCAGCCCGGCGGGGTCCGCGGCGAGCGGGTCGCGCGAGACGTCGCCGATCGACACGCGTCCGGCGGCAACGTCGTTGACACCGATCTGCGCACCACCCTGGGTGATTTTGAACTTCACTTTTTTCGGGTGCGTCTTGACGTACTTCTGCGCGAGCAGCGAGACCAGCGGGTAGGAGGCCGTGGCGCCACTGATCGTGATCGTCGTGATCGCGGAGGCGGCCGCGGGCGCCGCGACCCCCAGCACGCCAGCCACCGCGAAGGCCAGGGATAGACGGCGGATTCGACTCATTGAAGAAGGGCTCCGTTTCTGAGGATTGACAAACAGTTGACAACGTGAGGCGGCGAACATATCATAATCCCCATTGTTTCGATCAGGATAAGCTAGTTTGTCCGCAACTAGACGGGGATGGCGCGGTTAACCCGCTCTAGCTCTCGAAAGTTGCGGCGCCTTTACAACTCATGGACAACTCACCCCAAAACCCCACGCCCTCCGCCGGCACCGCCGCGCCAGCCCCTCCTGCGGCGAGCACAGCTCGCCGCGAGGGCAGGCCTCGCCTGCCCTCGGCGCGCGCCGGCGCGGTGCTCGCCACCGTCATGCTCGGCACCGGCATCGCCGTCGGCGCCGCGATCGGGCCCGCGCCGGAAACGTCGCTCGCCGGCAGCGCCGGCATCGTGCAGAAGCTGCCCGCGCTGATCGCCGCCGTGACCGCGCATGGGCGGTCGCAGGCTTCGTCGCCGGCGGCCAAGACGCCGGCGGCGGCGCCCGCGATCCATCCGAATTATCTGGCGACGCCGGAAGACCGCCACGTCGCCGCCGACTCGATCCGGGTCGCGCGCCGGATCGTGGCGCAGCCGGCGCTGCAAAAATATTCGCCGGTCGAATATCTGCCGGGCGCGCAGGTGCGCGACGACGACGAAGCAGGTTTGATAAAGGCGGCGGGCGACATCGGCACCACCATTTTCCATCCCGTCGGCACCGCCCGCATGGGGCGCGCCGACGATGCGAACGCGGTGGTCGACGCGCGGCTGCGCGTAATCGGGGTGGACGGCTTGCGGGTGGCGGACGCCTCGGTGATGCCGTCGATCACGTCCGGCAACACCAATTCGCCGACCATGATGATCGCGGAAAAAGGCGCCGCTATGATTTTAGAGGATCGACAGCGTTGAATGTCAACATGAGGATCAGAGGAGGGGTGCCATGAATCTCGTCGAGCGCGTCAAAGCGATATTGCTGCAGCCGAAATCCGAATGGCCCGTGATCGCGGCGGAGTCGGGCGACGCCGGTTACCTGTTCACGAACTATGTCTGCATCGTCTCCGCGATTCCGCCGGTGTGCTCG
>Ga0208714_1000386_pt1 | contig 12849 bp, 11 predicted proteins | sample NGESurshal072012_3_FD_184461 | JGI IMG/M metagenome (GOLD analysis project Ga0208714, IMG submission 184461) | Arctic peat soil microbial communities from Barrow, Alaska - NGEE Surface sample 415-1 shallow-072012 (SPAdes) | ecosystem: Environmental > Terrestrial > Soil > Wetlands > Peat ... | reverse complement strand
AGGGGCCCGCCATTGCCAACGGGAAGTTCATCGCCATTCAAGCCATAGGCGAGAAAAGTTTGCGGGTGCAAGGCATCGGCCATGTCAATGCTCTCCCACCAGTCGGGTTCGATGGAATAGTAGACAACGTATTTGGCGTGCGGCTGGACGCCGACTAGTTCGAGAACGTGGGAAAGAGGCACGCCGGTCCACTGGGCGATGTAGGACCAGCCCTCTTCACAGGCGAGCTGGGTGATCTGGCGGCGCGACGGGTAGCTCTTCAGTTGGGCAATCGAAAATGAGGCGGGCCGGTCGACGAGGCCGTTAATGGAAAGGCGCCAGTCCGCAAAGCCGCCGGCTTGCAAGCGCTTGAATTCGTCATTTGGAGGCGCCATTTCATTGGGCACAGGACGCTTGGAAATCTGGCTGGGAGAGAACTCGCGAGCAAGCGAGTGCCTGGTGAGCAGGCGTTGGGAAGCGTAAGTCAGAGTTTCGCCGAAGCCGTAGATTCCGCCGTGGTCGGGCGGGACCAGTCCATACTTTTGCGCGAGGCGCGCGGCGACGGCCAGTCCGCCAGCGCCGGCCGCGGCCGCGAGCCCAGTGGTGATGAGTTTGCGGCGGGAGAGATTGCTCATGTGCGCTCCATTGGTGGGTCTGCGGCGACGCGGCCAGTGATCATGGCGCGCATGCGGCGGCCGAAACCGGCGAGAATAATCATTCCGACGTGAACGAGCAGAAACAAGACCAGGGCCAGCGTAACGAGGAAGTGGATGGTGCGGGCGGATTGCTGGCCGCCGAGCAGAGTGACGGTTGAGGGAAACGCAGAAACAAAGGCAAGAGACATCGCCAGGCCTGACCAGATCATTAGCGGAATCAGAACGAAGATGACGAACAAGTAGGCAAGACGCTGGAGCACGTTATACGACCAGGCTTCTGCGGGAGACGGGCGCTTGAAGCGCAGATGGTCAACGATTGCGGTGGAGAATACGCGCCAGGAAAGATCGGACTTGCCGGGGAGCAAGTTTTTACGCAAATGCGCGGTGAAGAGACTGGAAATTATGTAAAGCAGGCCGGTCAATACGAGGAGCCAGGCCGATTGAAAGTGGAGATAGCGGCTCCAACCGTTCTGGTCGGGCAGGACGTAGCCGTAACCGGTGGGCACCAGGGCACGCGAGGAAGGGATCGGAATTTTGAACAATGTCGGCGTCAAAATATTGCCGGTTTCGCCCCAATAGAAGCGCGGGTGCGAGATCACCAGTTCAACTCCACTGACCAGCAGCGCAAAAAAGCACAGGACGGTGATCCAGTGCGTGATGCGAACCAGTGCGGAGTGGCGCGGAGGCGTCGTGGTTGCGGTGGCCGGGACGGCCGAAGCGGCCGAGGTAGATGCGGGGATGAATACGGACTCGCTCATGGGGGTGGATGGTATCATGCAGCGCGAAAATTTGGCAGATTGGTTGTAGGACGGGGGTGATCGCCGCGAAGTAAGAATTGCCACTGGGCGTTGATCGGCAATCCGGAGATTTCGCTTCCCGTACCCCTTATCCGGTCAGAGCGCTTAGGGGGAGTGGAAGTGGCCGAAAACTCGTGGGGCAGAACACTAGGCCCAGGGCTGAGCGTCCGTGCGCAATTTTGCGATGTCTCTGGTGGGGGCACTGCCGAAGAAGCGACTGTATTCGCGGCTGAACTGCGAAGAGCTTACGTAGCCAACGCGCTGGGCGGCGGTGCCGGCATCCATCATGGCGGACAACATGAGGCGGCGCGCTTCCTGAAGACGCAGTACTTTCTGATAGTGCAAAGGACTCATGGAAGTGACGGATTTGAAGTGCTCGTGGAAAGAGGAGAGGCTCATGTGCACGAGTTCGGCCAGGTGTTCGACTTTCATGGGTTGAGAGAAATTGGCGCGGAGCCAGGAGATCGCCTTGGCGACACGGTGAACGCTGGAGTCGGCAAAACCCATTTGCGCGACGCGCAAACCGATGGGGCTGCGAAGCAGGCGGATCAAAATTTCATCGACCACCAACGGGGCGACCAGTTCAGCTTCGGTGGGCTGGGCGAGACACTCCATCAATCTGGTTGCGGCGTTGAGGACGCTCAAGTCAAGCGGCGCGACGTAAACGGCTTTCCTCTCCTGGACGGGAGGCACACCGCGAGGAAAGACTTTCAGTACGAGTTCGGCAATTTTACGCGGGTCGAGGTCCAGCTTGAAGGAGAGGTAGGGTTTGGCGTGGCTCGCTTGTGTGACTTGGCCAGCAACGGGAAGAGCAACCGAGAAGACTAGCATGCGCGAGGCATCATATTCGAAGAGCTCCTGGCCGACGATGACGGTTTTTGCGCCTTGCGCAATGATGCACAGCGCGGGCAGCCCCAGGGCGTGGACACACTCGCCGTTGCTGCGAGAAAAGCGACTGGCGAACAGGCCAGGGACGCGCATCTGAAACGTTCCGTCGTGAGGAGTGTGCGCAGCGATGCAACGCGCCAATGGCGCGGTGTTTGATTCGCTGGCGCCGACCGGCTTGTTGGTTTGGCGAATCGAGAGCGTTTTGCTGGCAAGGCTCATGGATTCGAGAATACCTCTTTTGCAGTCATGATGGCACTCATGGCGTTTGGCCAGCCAGCGTAAAAGGCCAGATGGGTGATAACCTCGATCAACTGTTCCTGCGTAAGCCCATTTTCTACTGCCCTTTTGAGGTGAAAGTGCAATTGATCCGGGCGATTCATGGCAATCAGGGCCGCCACGGTGGCCAGACTGCGATCGCGCTTGGAGAGTTCCGGGCGTTCCCAGACGTCGCCAAAGAGGACGCGGTCGGTCAGGTCAACGAGCTTGGGCGCGAAATCACCAAGTAGTTTCTGTGCTGCTGTAGGTTCGTTGGACATGGGAATCACTCCTTGCCTGCCTCGCTTAGGCAGATGACTCTTTGCGGCTGGCCATCTTACGGACCAAAATGATCGAATCGGAGAGCTAGTTTGCGTTTGGCTCTGGCAAAGCTCAGGTTGCGAGTTTCTCGCCGATCAGTCCTGAATGCAGAATGCCTACTCGGGTGCCGCCTCTTGGGTGGCTATCAGTTACTCCGATTTCAGGGAGGCCATATCGATGGTGAAACGGTATTTCACATCGGACTTGAGCAGCCTCTCGTAAGCTTCATTGACCTTCTGGATGGGGATGACTTCCACATCGGCGGTGATATTGTGCCGGCCGCAAAAGTCGAGCATCTCCTGAGTCTCGGGAATGCCGCCAATCGGAGAGCCGGAAAGACTGCGGCGGCCGAACAACAGGCCGAAGCTGGCCACTGCCAATGGCTTCGATGGAGCGCCAACAAGAGTAATGTTGCCGTCGCGACGCAAGAGATTGATATAGGCATTGATGTCGTGGTCTGCGGAGACGGCGTCGAGGACGAAGTCGAAGCTGCCCGCGAGTTTCTGCATCTCGTCGGCATTGTGGGAAACCACGACATCATCGGCGCCAAGCCGCAGCGCATCGTCCTTCTTGTTGGGAGAAGTCGTGAAGACAACGACGTGGGCTCCGAGCGCGTGTGCAAACTTCACGCCCATGTGGCCTAATCCACCGAGGCCGACCACACCGACTTTCTTGCCTTTCGTGACACCCCAGTGGCGCATCGGCGAGTACGTGGTGATTCCAGCGCAAAGCAATGGCGCGGCGCCGGCGAGATCGAGGTTGGAAGGGACCCGTAAAACGAAGCGCTCATCGACGACGATGCCATCGGAGTAGCCACCGAAAGTGACACCCCCGAGGTGCTTGTCCGGAGAATTAAAGGTCAGGGTCATATTCGGGCAAAACTGCTCGAGCCCGGCCTGACACTCGGGACAGACGCGATCAGAGTCAACCAGGCAGCCAACGGCGGCGATGTCGCCGGACTTGAACTTGGTGACGGCGGAGCCGACCTTGGTGACGCGGCCAACGATTTCATGGCCGGGCACGCAGGGATAGATCGTGGGCATGACTTCTCGCCACTCGTCACGGACGGTGTGTAGGTCGGAGTGGCAAATCCCGCAGAACAGAATTTCGAGTTGCACATCGTGCTCGGTTGGCTCGCGTCGCGAGATCGTGGTCGAGGACATTGCGGATTTCGAGCTGGTTGCGGAATACGCTTTTGCTTTGTACATGAAGTCACCTTTCCGAATCCGGCTCGTTTAGAGTCCGGTCATCTTTTCAATGTGTTCCGGGTAGCGGGCGCCTTCCACCTTGATCTTTGAGGCGGCGCTATCGATGTCGCGTACATCGGCGGGCGAGAGTTGGAGTGCGACCGCTCCGATGTTCTCGTCCAGTCGATTAAGCTTTGTGGTGCCCGGGATAGGAACGATCCATGGTTTCTGGGCTAGCAGCCAGGCGAGCGCGATCTGAGCAGGCGTGGCCTTCTTTTGTTTCGCGATCTCGGTGAGCAGCTCGACCAGGGTCTGATTGGCTTTGCGGGCTTCTGGAGTGAAGCGTGGGAGAGTGCTGCGGAAGTCAGTTTTCTCGAGGGTGGTGTTTTCGTCCATCTTTCCGGTGAGGAAACCCTTGCCAAGTGGGCTGTAGGGAACGAAGCCGATGCCCAGTTCTTCGAGCGTCGGCAACACTTCCGCTTCCGGGCCTCTGGTCCATAACGAGTATTCGCTTTGCACTGCGGTGACCGGCTGAACAGCGTGGGCGCGGCGAATGGTCTTTGCGGCCGCTTCAGACATACCGAAGTGCTTCACTTTGCCTGCTTGGATCAGGTCTTTGACGGCACCGGCAACCTCTTCGATGGGGACGTTCGGGTCAACGCGGTGCTGATACAACAGATCGATGGAATCAACCTTCAACCGCTTGAGAGACCCTGCTACAGCCTGCTTGATGTGCTCGGGCCGGCTATTTAGCCCTGCTTTTCCTGGACGATTGTCGCTGCCACTCAGATCGAACCCGAACTTGGTGGCAATCACCACCTTGCCGTGGAAAGGCGCAAGTGCCTCGCCCAGGAGTTCTTCGTTCGTGAATGGGCCATATACTTCTGCCGTATCGAAGAAGGTGATGCCGCGTTCGACGGCGGTGCGGAGGAGTGAAATCATTTCCGGCTTGTCTTTAGGGGGACCGTAACTGAAGCTCATGCCCATGCAGCCGAGGCCAAGAGCCGAAACTTCCAAGTTGCTACTTCCAAGTTTGCGCTTTTGCATTGTTTCTCCCGGGGAGGCGTTGAAGGGTGAAGGTCGAAGCGCCTCGCGCCGTGTATCACCGATGGTTATAAAACGCTGTCGTCAACGCAAGAAGTGTAGACCGGGGCAGGGCGGCGGCCTTGCCTATTCGGACGGAGTATTTGCCTAATCCTCCGAGGCTACTACGGCGTGGAGGTTGCCGGGAGCAGCATGAGATTCAGGCGAGAGGGATGTTCGTTGTCGTGATAGACGGTGTTGAGGGCCTTTTGGGTATGTGTAGAAAAGCCCGCGCGCGCGCCGGTGTTGGAGTTGGCGTCGAAGTACGGGAAATTACTGCTGGAAATATCCACGCGAATGCGGTGGCCCTTGGCGAAGCGGTTCCCTGCCGAGATGAGGTCGACGGTTACTTTACGGACTTCGCCGGATTTGAGCGGCCTGGGCTGGTCGTAACCTTCGCTCCAGCGCACGCGAATGATGCGATCTTCGATGTTCATGGCAAAGCCGAAGGGGTAATCCTTCGAAGGCGGGGCGACATCGACGAGCTTCGCGGTGAAGTCTGTATCGGGCGCGGAAGAGGAAATCCAAAGATCGACGGAGACGGGACCGGCGATGACCACATCCGAGAAGAGTGGCAGAGTCTGGAAGACGCGAACGTCTGGACGGGAAGAGAGCGGCAAGTCATTGTCGCAGCCAAATGTCTTGACGCTGCACACCTGGTCGCGCGGACCGTCGGCGGGGAAAGAGGGGCCTACGCTGTCATTCATTTGTCCGCCGATGGAGGGAACGGGATGGGCGGGATCGTACTCAAAAACGCTAGGAGGTTCGGACTTTGGCGCGGATTCGGAGAGCGTGCCGTCGGCGTGGAGGTAATAAGGATGAACGACGGCGGCGGGCGGGGGCCATGCAGCGGCAGCGATCCATTGGCCGCCATCCTGCATTCTGCCAGCTTCATTTTTCGCGCCGCTACCACCGCCCATGATGAACGCACGCACGGTAGGCTCTTGCAAGATCCCGGTGGATTGGCCTTTCAAAGTTTGATCGAACCAACGCAACTGCTCGGCGAACATATCGAACTCAGCGGCGGGACCGAAGTCGACGTCGGCGGTGAAGCGCGGGCCCACAAGGGTATGTTCCCACGGGCCGATGAGCAGCTTGGTCGGTGACTTGTGGCGCGCGGCCATGGCGTGGAAATTATTCAGACTGCCGCGCTCAAAGAAATCGTACCAACCAGTGGTGAAATACATCGGGATGTCGGGATATTTGTCGTAGGAAACCTGAGCGTTCAGGCCGTTCTGCTTCCAGTAATCGTCGTAAGTATCGTGTTCGACGTAATCCTGAAACCATTTTTCGTAGGCGGGGACGGAACTGAAGGGAGTGGCGGCGGGGCCGTAGGGAAACGCTAGCATCCACGCGCCGAGATCGCGGTGGGCGGCGTCATTGAGAGCGGCCAGTGCGGACGGATTGGCGCGTGCTTCATGGCTGGTCATGGTAAGGGCGGTCAGTGCGTAAAAAACATTGTGCAAAAGCATGAACGCGCCACCGCGCCAGGCGCCTTCTTCGAAATAGTTGCCGGCGCCGACCATGATGAACATGGCGCTGAGGTGAGGCGGGCGCAGCACGGCCATGGAGTTCTGGACATGGGCCATGTAGGAGCCGCCGAAAGTGCCGACTTTACCGTTGGACCAGGGCTGAGTTGCCGCCCACTCGACGGTGTCGAAGCCATCGCGCCCTTCGTTGATAGCGAAATAAAATGTGCCTTCGGAGTCGAAGCGGCCGCGGACGTCTTGCATCAGCACAACGTAGCCATTCTTCGCGAAATAATTGGCAGCGTTCAGTTCTTTTTCGGCGATAGGATCGGTGCCCGGAGGAATGCGCGGAGTTTTGCCATAGGGAGTGCGCCAAAGAAGAACCGGGAATTTTTCGCTCACTGCAGCGCCTGATTGAGCGGGCATATAGATGTCCGTGGCAAGCTTCACGCCGTCGCGCATGGAGACCATGACGTTTCTGGCAACCATCACGTCATAAGGAAAGTTTTTTGTGGGAGCGGGCGTTTGCGCGGAGGAGTCCTGAGGTTGGAGGAGGAACAGGAAAAAGGCGGCTGCGGTTAAGAGGATCACTCTGGTTCGGCGGCTGGACAATTTCACTCCTCACCCTTGGCGGATTCTGGTCCGTGCGAATGCTAGCATGACAAGTCTTGTTTCTGGGGGCTGGAGAGTAAGACGTCGGCTGGCCAGGCGGATGGGTACAGGTATAGTCCCCCGTGAAGTCGGATTCTTCGGGGACTGATGAGCTCAAACTGGTTTCATCGCTCTTCAATACCGGCACAGAGGGCGCCGCAACAGCGCCCTTACGAGAGTCGATGATCGGCGGGTAAACTTCTGGTGAGGCGGATGCGGGCCGCCTGAAGGCGACCGCTACCGGAATAGGGATAGCGGCGCTACTTTTTTATGGCGCGGTCTTTGAGGAGATTTTTTAGTTCGGACATGAATTCCTGGACGTCTTTGAAGTCCATGTAGACGCTGGCGAAGCGGACGTAAGCGACTTTGTCCAGTTTCTTTAGGCGATGCATAATCATCTCGCCGATTTCGGTGGTGGTCAGTTCCCTTTCGGTGGCTTCGTGGACCACGCCTTCGATTTCATCGACGATGGCTTCGAGCTTGGGCGTCGGGACGGGGCGTTTTTCGCAGGCTTTCAGCAAGCCCTGCAAAATTTTCTGGCGCTCGAAGCGTTCGCGGCGGCCATCTTTCTTGATGACCATGTAGGGAATCTCGTCGATGCGCTCGTAGGTGGTGAAACGGCGTGAGCATTTGAGGCATTCGCGGCGGCGGCGGATGGTGTCGCCGGTGCGGCCCTCGCGGGAATCAATTACTTTGTCATCGAGATGCGCGCAGAAAGGACATTTCACTCGGGAGAATCTCCTGTCGGGGACAAGGATAGCAGAATTCGGGGCATAGATTCAGGAGTTGGATGGGGGTTTACCGATATCAGATATCGGATATCAGATGTCAGGAAGCTTTGGTGGGACTTTTGTGAACGAGGCATGAGCTGGGAATTTGGAAGAGCTACTGGGAAAGAAAAACTCGCTAGGAGACGGAGCGATTGGGGTGCTCGGACATTTCGGCGTCGAGTTCTTCCTCTTCCTGGGCGCGCATCTTGCGAAGTTCGCCTAGCGACCAGCCTTCGCGGAACAGGATGGGCACGCCGGCAAGTGTGCAGCCGGCGAAAGTAATAATCCAAGTAACCATGGCGGCGGCGACGGCGGCTTCCTGTTCTACTCCAAACAAACGTGTGAAGGCGATGATGGAAAGGGCTTGCGCGCCACCGCCAACGCCGGGGAGTTGGACGATAGAGCCGACCATGGTGAAGACCAGAACGAGCATGGCGTCGGCAAATGTGAGAGTGGCGAGGCGCCCGCCAAAACTGTGGGCGATGAGGTAGTAGACCGCGACGACCAGCCACCAGTGGGCGAAGGAAAGCACTATGGCGTAGAGCACGTCGGAAGCACTGCGAATGGTTTGCACGCCGCGCGAAAAGCCAAGCAAGATGCGAGCGAAGGCAGCGCGCCAGCCATGCGCGGCGAGCCAACCCTGCGAACGGCGCTCCAGCACGGAAGAGCCATGGAAGCGGAGATAGATCAGCCCCGCGATGGCGACGACGGCGCCAATGGAAAAAGCGGTGCCCGCGGTGCGCGCGGCCTTTTCAAACGCGTGGCCGGCGCCCTCGGTGTTGAAATGGCCAGAGGATTCGAAGACCAGCAAACCGACAGAAGCCAGTACGGCCGTGGATGCGGCATCGAGAATACGCTCGAGCGCATAGATGCCGAAAGTGTCCGCGAGGGGAATTTTATCTTTGCGAGAGATAAGCAGCGGGCGAACCGGCTCGGCGGCGCGTCCGAGAAGAAAGAGGGCGCTGAAACCGGCGAGATTCATGGCATAAATGTTCCAAAAATTGGCCCGGCCGACGTGCGCCTGAAACTTCTGCCAGCGCCAGGCGCGGAAGGCGTAGCAGAGGTACATGGCGAGGATGGATAGGAGTAGATACCAATAGTTTGCGCCGCGGAGGGCGTCCCAGAGCTTAGCGCCGCTGAACTGGCTGAGGTGAAGGGCGCCCCGGGAGCGGAAGAGCAGAAAAGCCACGATAAGCGCAGCCAGACCCAGGAACCACCATTTTCTCGACTTTGCAGGCATGTGAGGGCAGCGTACTGGGGGGAAGGGGTATCCGTCAAGCGGGGCTAAACATTTTGCTTGCAATATCTTGTATCGGGTGGCGGAGGTAGGTAAGATGCAGGCCAATGGGTCGGACCCGCTCAACCGCACCAATCTGGCGGTACATTAGAAGTACAAAGGGAACATTTTTGCCACATTTTGCGTTCCACTGTTTGGCAGGCCATGCACAGTTTCAGCAGGTTTTGCCAGAGCAGGCTTATGGAAATCGGGGCTAAGCAGCTTGGAGCAGGATGCCCAACTGGTCCAGCAATGCCTCCAGGGAGATGGATCCGCCTGGGAGGACTTGGTGCGTCGGCACACGCGACGCATCTTCAATCTGTGCTACCGGTTTACCGGGAATGGCACGGAAGCGGAGGATCTGTCTCAGGAAGTATTCCTGAGGGTGTACCGGACGTTAGGGAGTTACCGTTCGGCACACGGGGGATTCGCCACGTGGATGACCAGTGTCACCAGGAATTTGTTGATCGATCATTACCGGCGCACCAAGCGCGACCGCATTACGGATTCTCTGGACGATGCCATGCCGGTGGTGGAGAACAAGCAGTCTTCGGCACGGCGGCCGGACGAACTGGCGCTGTTAGGCGAGTTGAGCGTGCAAGTGCAAACGGCACTGACGAGATTGTCGCCGGAGTTGCGCGAGGCAGTGATCCTGCGCGATTTGCAACAATTGGACTATGCGGAGATTCAGCAAACGCTGGCGGTGCCGGAAGGAACAGTGAAGTCGCGGATCAACCGGGGACGCATCGAGCTGGCGCGGATCTTGCAGCAGATGGGATTGGGGCCGCCGTCATGAGCATCCGAAACGCGAGGAGCGAGGAACGGAAGCAGATGGCTGGAAAAGGAACTAGCAAGAGTTTTGGGGAGTGGCAAGGGAGTCGGCTATGAACTGGACATGCGATCAAGTCGAAACGCGATTGAGCGATTACCTTGAGGGATTGCTGCAGGCACCGGACCGAGCGGCGTTTGACGAGCACGCGTCGCAGTGCGCCCAGTGTGGTCCGCTGGTTGCCACCGTCAGCAACCTGCTCACCAGCATGCATGGGACGGAACAGCTGGAAGCTCCACCGAGGTTGGTCTACGCCATCCTGGATAAGACACTGGGGCCCCGTGAAACGGTTTCCAATTGGCAGGTAGTGCGGAATTTCCTGCGTGGATTTGGTTCACCGCGGTTTGCGTACGGCGCCGCGAGCGTGATGGCCACCTTCGTTATCCTGTTGGGAGCCTCTGGCTTCTCTTTCAATAAACCGAAGATGGCGGATCTGCGGCCCGCCACGATTTACAACAAGGCCGACCGGCAAGTGCATCTGGTGTATGCACGCAGCGTGAAGTATGTGAGCGATCTGCGGGTGGTATACGAAATCCAATCGCGGCTGCGCTCGCCGGAAAATGATTTGCAGACAACACCGGAACAATCGCTGCCCAAGGCAGCGCCCGACAAGAATCCAGGCCAAACTGACGAGCAGAATCCAGCGCAACCCAGGCAGCAGAATCGCGCCAATGAGGTTGCCCGAGAGCTGGAACTGTTGGCCGCACAGTGTCCCGTGTTTTACGAGAGGAGCCTTCGATGAAATGCGCGGTACATCCTGAGGTGGATGCCACCGGGTTTTGCCGTAATTGCGGGAAGCCGATGTGTCCCGCGTGTGTGAGGCCGGTGCGTGACATTTTGTATTGCGAGGATTGCCTGGCCCAGGTGATTGGCATTCCGGCGGCGCAATCCGCCGCGGTCGCGCCGGGAGTAGCTCCCGGTCTGGCGCCGACGATGCCGCAGCCGTTGCCACCAGCGCCACACAGTTCGTCCAATGCGGGCGTTGCGTTTCTGCTGGGACTGGTTCCTGGGCTTGGCGCGGTGTACAACGGCGAATACAACAAAGCGGTGATCCACGTGCTAGTTTTTGGCGGGATCATTGTGGGTATTACCGGGGTGTTCGGCGATAACCTGGTGCCTTTCTGGATCGTGGCGCTGGTTGGTTTCGTTTTCTATATGGCGATTGATGCGGTGCGCTCGGCGAAAGCCAAGGAAACCGGGCAATCGGTGGATGATCCGTTTGAAACCTGGACGCGCAACCGTTCGCTGGGTCCGATTCTGTTGATCGGCGCGGGAGCGCTGTTTTTGCTGAATAATTTTGGCTTCTTCGATTTCTTCCGAGTGCGCCAGATTTTCTGGCCAATGGTCCTGATTGGCGTGGGCTTCCTGATGCTGAGGAATCGGGTGCAAAAGTGAAGGGAGCGTCACGATGAGCACACAAACTCGCTGCCACTGCCCCAGTTGCACGATCCGAAGTCTGACCGGGCCCGCGGTGGTGATCACTATTGGCATGCTGTTTCTGTTTCATCAGGTGCAAGGCGGACACTTTTTCTTTGGAAATACCTGGCCAATCATCATTCTGGTAATTGGATTGGTGCAATTGGCTTCAGCACTGGCGCCGCGTGACGGCCACGTGGAACCGGTAGCGCCCAGTGCAGTGCCTCCGCCGCCCGCGCCACCTCCACCACCGGTCGTGCCACCACAATCTCCTTATTCGGCTCAGGGGCAATAGACGCCATGGCGAACACCCAGTCTCGCAGCAGCGGACTCTTTTCCGGCTTAGTGCTGGTCACCGTAGGCGTGTTGTTGCTGATGCGCAACTACGGCAATTTTGATCTGGTACGATTTTTCACGCACTGGTGGCCACTGATCATCATTTTCTGGGGCGTGATTAAACTCTACGAACGCACCGCGGGACGCCGCTTTGGCGGCAGCGGAGGCGGCATCACCACCGGCGAAGTATTTCTGGTGCTGGGCATGTTCGCGCTGCTGGGCATCGTGGTGGGAATCGATTACGGCAAGCGCGTAGTTGGCGACAACCTGGGAATCGACATTCAAGGGGACAACTATTCTTTTGATGATCTGGAGATTCCCACGCAGAAGATTCCCATAGGCTCGCGGATCAGCGTGCGGGTGGGCCGGGGCGATGTTACGTTGCGCGCGTCCGATGACCAGCAACTGAGCGTCACGGCGAAAAAGTTTGTGCGCACGTGGAGCGAGACGGAGGCGAACCGCGTCGCCAAGCCGGTAAAAGTGGTGGTGGTGAAAAACGGCGATGGTTATGAAATTCATCCCGACGGATATGATTTGTCCGATTCGCGCGTAAGCATTGACCTGGAAATCGAAGTGCCCAAGAAGTCGCCGGTGAACGTGAAAACAGACCGAGGCGACGTGAGTATTTCCGATCAGGTGGCGGACCTTTCCGTGACCACGCAAAACGGCGACGTGGAAATCCGGAACACCAAAGGCGACATTTCCGTGGAAGCGCGCAAAGGGGATGTGAAGGCTTCGGACACGACCGGCAACGTAAAAGTGAGCGGCAAGGGCGGCGAAGTCGAGGTCATAAATTGCAGCGGGAGCTTTACGCTGGATGGCGATTTTTACGGCCCGGTGAGAGCTGACAAAGTGGTGAAGGGCGTGCGGCTGATCACGGTAAAGACGGACATGACGCTTTCTTCGCTTTCCGGACATATGGAAGCCGGTTCGGGG
>Ga0208714_1000385_pt1 | contig 12861 bp, 10 predicted proteins | sample NGESurshal072012_3_FD_184461 | JGI IMG/M metagenome (GOLD analysis project Ga0208714, IMG submission 184461) | Arctic peat soil microbial communities from Barrow, Alaska - NGEE Surface sample 415-1 shallow-072012 (SPAdes) | ecosystem: Environmental > Terrestrial > Soil > Wetlands > Peat ... | reverse complement strand
CCCGACCACTTGCTGCAGTTCGGCGTGATGGGCGAGATCTATTACCGGCTGACGTTTGGCAGCCGCAAGCCGCGCGTCGGATTGCTTTCAATTGGCGAGGAAGAGATCAAGGGCAACGAGTTGACGCGCGCGGTGTACGACCGCTTCAAGGCTTTGCCAATTCAGTTCGTGGGCAACGTGGAAGGCGGCGATCTGTTTTCGGGCAAAGTTGACGTGATCGTATGCGACGGCTTTGTCGGCAATATCGCCTTGAAGATTTGCGAAAGCCTGGCGATGGAGATCTTTAAGTTTTTGCGGAAGACCTATAAGAGTTCGTGGTCGTCGCAGCTCGGCTACATTTTTTCCAAGGGCGCTTTCAAAGGCATCAAGCAGACCATGGATTATGCCGAGTATGGCGGGGCGCCGTTGTTGGGCGTGCGCGGCGTATGCGTGATTGCGCACGGCCGCTCCAATGCCAATGCCATGAAGAATGCCATTCGCGTGGCCGCGGGACTTGCCAAAGCGCGAGTGAACGAAAAAATCGAGCAGGAGCTCTCCCTGACACACGCCAAAGTGTGATGTCCGGAGAGAGGAGCACAGTATGGGCAAAGTAGCGTTGGTGTTTCCGGGGCAGGCTTCGCAGTACCCGGGCATGGGAAAAGAACTCGCGGATAAATATCCGGTGGCGCGCGCCGTCTTTGATGAGGCGGACAAGGCGCTGGACTTTTCCATTTCGAAAATTTGTTTTGAAGGCACGGAAGACGAGCTCAAGCTCACCGCCAACACGCAGCCGGCGATTTTGACGGTTTCAGTGGCGGCGTTTCGGGTGATTGCGGAGAAGGGTATTTCGCCGGATTTCGTTGCAGGGCACAGCTTGGGCGAATATTCGGCGTTGGTGGCGGCAGGTGCATTGAACTTTACGGATGCGGTGCGGTTGGTGCGCAAGCGCGGCACGTACATGCAGGAAGCCGTGCCCGCCGGTGTTGGCGCGATGGCCGCGATTCTCGGCATTTCGCCCGCCGTGGTGCAGGATGCGTGCAAGCGCGCTGCCGAAAGCGAAATTTGCTCCGCGGCGAATTTGAATTCTCCGGAGCAGACGGTGATTTCCGGGCACGCCAATGCCGTGAAGCGCGCCGTGGAGATCGCTTCGCAATCGGGAGCCAAACGAGCGGTCATCTTGCCCGTATCCGCGCCATTTCATTCTGCGCTAATGATGCCCGCACAAGAAAAACTGGAAAGCGATTTACTCGCCACGCAATTCTCGGATTTGCAGATTCCGCTGGTCACCAATGTGGATGCCGACAGCATTCGCAAGGGTGATGAAGCGCGCCAGGCCCTCATCCGCCAGGTTTGCATGCCGGTGCGTTGGGAAGAGTCCATGCGCTTCCTGTTTGACGAAGACGTGCGCACGTTCATCGAAGTTGGCCCGGGGCGCGTGCTGACCGGAATCATGCGGCAGATCGAACGTTCGGTAACCACGCTCAACGTGGAAGACGAAAAGAGCTTGAACGCGACGATCGAGAAGATTGTTGCCGCGAAGATCGACGCCGCGTAGCTCTTCCTGGAGGTGCCGGCCTTGAGGCCGGCCGGAACGAATTTAAAGTCAGGTGCAACGAATGTTCAGCTTGAAAGATAAAGTAGCGTTGGTGACCGGCGCGTCGCAAGGCATTGGGAGAGACACTGCGCTGGCGCTTTCCGAAGCTGGCGCGAAAGTAGCCATAGCTGCGCGCAACGAAGAAAAGCTCGCCTCGCTGGCGCAAGAGATTGCCACAAAGGGCGGCGAAGCGCTGGTGATAAAAATGGATGTCGCCGATCCGGAGCAAATCAAAGCGGGATTCAAAGCGGTGCTCGAGAAATTTGGCAGGCTAGACATTCTCGTTAACAATGCGGCGATTACGCGCGATGGTCTGGCCCTGCGCATGAAGCTCGATGATTGGGAAGCCGTGTTGCGCACCAACCTTACCGGGGCGCACCTCTGTATTCAGCAGGCTTTGTCCATCATGATGAAGGCCAGAGCGGGCCGCATCATCAATATTTCTTCCGTGGTCGCGCACACCGGCAATCCCGGCCAGGCGAATTATGTGGCCGCCAAGGCGGGCTTGATCGGCCTGACGAAATCGATCGCCATGGAAATCGCTTCGCGCAATATCACCGTCAACGCCGTAGCGCCCGGCTTCGTTGAGACGCCGATGACCGATGTCTTGCCAGACAAAGTAAAAGAAGAGTTGAAGGTGCGCATACCGCTGGGCCGTATGGGCGTGGGCCGCGACATTGCCACCGCGATTGTTTTTCTGGCCAGCGACGAAGCTGCGTACATCACCGGGCATGTGCTCGACGTCAACGGTGGGATGTATCTGGCGTAACGTGATGCTCGGCTTAGGATTTGGTCGTAAAAGTTGACCTTGCCGCTCAGGCTCACTAGAATGGCAAGGTTGCCTAAAGCAAGGGAAAAAGGCTGGGTGGCCGGAACGACGGCCGCAGAATAAGCAGCACGAAACTAAAAGCGATATTAGGTCGCGGAGGAATGGGCATGGCTAGCGTGGAAGAACGCGTAAAACAGATTATCGTCGAGCAACTTGGTGTGGATGAAGCCGAAGTCACGCCGACCGCATCGTTCGTGGACGACCTCGGCGCAGATTCGCTCGATCAGGTGGAATTGGTCATGGCCTTCGAAGAAGCCTTTGGCATCGAAGTGCCCGACGAGGACGCGGAGAAGATGACTACCGTGAAGGACGCCGTCGAATATATTGATAAGCATTCCAAAGGCAAGTAAGCCGCAGGCAAATCGCCGCACGAAGGAGCAATTAAGTTGACTCGCCGAGTTGTCGTTACAGGCGTTGGATTGGTCTGCGCACTGGGTATTGGGACCGAGGAAAGCTGGAAGAACCTCGTCGCTGGAAAAAGCGGCGTAGGGCACATTACGCATTTTGACACCACCGATTTCGATTGCAAGATTGCCGGCGAAATCAAGAACTTTGACCCCTTCCTGTGGATTGAGAAAAAAGAACTGAAAAAAATGGGCCGGTTCATCCAGGTGGCTCTTGCTGGCGCGGATTTTGCCATCAAGATGTCGCAGTGGAAGCCGGAACATTCCGATCTCGATGAAGTCGGCGTGTACGTCGCTTCGGGCATCGGCGGATTCGACATCATCGAGCGCGAACACATCAAGTTGATGCAGGGCGGTCCCGGCAAGATCTCTCCGTTCTTTATTCCTTCGGCGATTGTGAATCTCGCCTCCGGGCACATTTCCATTCGCTATGGCGCGCGAGGTCCCAACTCCGCCACGGCCACGGCTTGTTCCGCTTCGGCCCATGCCATTGGCGATTCGTTTAAAATCATTGAACGCGGCGCGGCGGAAATGATGATTTGTGGCGGCACCGAAGCCACGATCACGCCGATGGGCGTGGGCGGCTTCGCTTCGATGCGGGCGCTTTCCACGCGCAACGATGCGCCGGAAAAAGCCAGCCGCCCGTTTGACGCCGGACGCGATGGTTTCGTGGTTGGCGAAGGCGCGGGCATCCTGATTCTGGAATCGCTGGAGCACGCGACCAAACGCAACGCTCCGATCCTGGCGGAAATCGTCGGCTACGGCATGAGCGGCGACGCATATCACATCACGCAGCCTGCCGAAAACGGCGATGGCGCGTTTCGCGTGATGCGCGCGGCACTGAAAGACGCAAAAATCTCTGCCGATGATATTGGTTACGTGAATGCGCATGGCACGTCCACGCCACTTGGCGACGCGATCGAAACCACGGCAATGAAGCGCCTGTTTGGCGAGCGCGCGACGAGCAGGAAACTCCCGGTCAGTTCCACGAAGTCCATGACCGGGCACCTGCTAGGGGGCGCCGGCGGTCTGGAAGCGGGCATCAGCGTTCTGGCGCTGCGCGATCAGATTCTGCCTCCGACGATCAATCAAGAGACGCCGGACCCGGTATGCGATCTGGACTACGTGCCCAACGTGGCCCGAAAGGCCACGATGGAGTATGCGCTTTCGAACTCGTTCGGATTTGGCGGCACCAACGCCGCATTGATTTTCAAGCGCTGGACCGGCAAGTAAATAATCCAAAGGGTCTCGCGCTGCCTTTAATCCGTTGTCATCCTGAGGCTCGAATGCTGATCCGTGCCGAAGAATCTCAAGATAAGCAGCGACCCGGGCGTGTCCGAACTTGCGATTCTCCGCTCCATTCAGAATGACGTTCACCCCCCAAACGTAGCCCGGACGGAAGGACCATTTCATGAACATCATCGTGTGCATCAAACAAGTGCCGGCAAAGGATGCGCCGCTGGCCATCAACGGAAACTGGATCAAGGAAGCGGACATCGGGTTTGAGATGAACGAGCCGGACACGTATGCGCTAGAAGAAGCGCTGCGCCTTAAGGAAAAGCACGGCGGGGAAGTGGTGGTGCTGTCGTTCGGGCCGGAACGCGTGAAACAAACCATCAAGGAAGCGTTGGCGAAGGGCGCCGACCGCGCGATTCATATTGCCGACGACAACTTTGCGCAGCTTGATCCATTGGGGACGGCGCAGGTGCTGGCCGCCGCTATTGGTAAGGAAAAAACAGACCTGATTTTGACGGGGCTGCAGAGCGACGACCACGGCTTTGGCCAGACCGGCGTGCTGCTTGCCGCCCTCCTCAATTTGCCGCACGCCACCATCATCATGCAGATCGATGTGCAAGACGGCAAAATGAAATTGAAGCGCGAACTGGAAGCTGGTTGGTTCCAGTGGATCGAATGCCCGCTGCCCGCGGTGCTTTCCATTCAGTCCGGCATCAACAAGGTGCGCTACGCCACCTTGAAAGGCATCATGGCCGCCAAGAAAAAAGAAATTGCCGTTGTGACCCGCGAATCTTTGGGCTTGACCATTGAGCCAACTGCGAAGATCGAGAAGATTTATGTGCCGGTTAAAACCAAGAAAACGGAATTTCTTACCGGAACGCCGAAAGAAGTGGCGGCGAAGCTGGTCGAGAAGCTGAAGTTTGAAGCGCGGGTGATCTGACCATGAAAATCCTGGTGATTGCGGAACAACGGCAGGGGAAGTTGAATAACACGAGTTTTGAGACGCTGGTTGCCGCGCAACAGATTGCCACGGCAAACTCCGGCAGCGTGACTGCGCTGGTCACTGGCAAAGGTGTGGCAGGCCTTGCAGCGGAAGTCAGCGCGAAAAACGTAACGGAAGTTTTACTGGTTGAGCACGATTTGCTGGACGCGTATACGCCCGACGGCTACTGTGTGGCGTTGAAGCAGGTCATTGAATCCGCCAAGCCGGACCTGGTGTTGTTTCCGCACACATATCAAGTGCGCGATTTTGCACCGAAACTTGCTGCCTCGCTAGGCAAAGCGATGATTGGCGACTGCATCGGCTTCCGCATCGAGAGCGGCAAGCTGGTGTTTGTGCGCCAAATGTTTCAGGGCAAGGCGGCGGCCGACGTTACGTTTACCGCCAGCGCGCCGTGGTTCGCGTCCTTCCAATCGGGAGCGTTTCGCGCCGACCTGCTTGCGGCGCATCCCGCCGGCCAAGCGCCGGTCACAACCGTAAGTGTCGAATTGAAGCCCGAGCAGATTCGTACCAAGCCGCTGGAACTTTTCAAGGAAGCAAAGTCCGCGGTGGATTTGACGCAAGCGCCGCTGATTGTGGCGGTCGGGCGGGGCATCAAGGCACCGGAAAATATTGCGCAGGCAGAAGCCTTGGCCAAGGCGCTTGGTGGTGAACTTGCCGCCTCGCGTCCTATCTGCGATGAGGGCTGGCTGCCCATGGAGCGGCAAATCGGAAGCTCCGGGCAAACCGTTGCGCCCAAACTTTATTTGGCGTTGGGCATCAGCGGCGCTATTCAGCACGTTGTCGGCATGAAGGGTTCGCGCACCATCGTCGCCGTCAACAAAGATCAGAACGCGCCGATCTTCGAGATTGCCGATTACGGCATAGTCGCCGATATTTTCGAAATCATGCCCGCGCTGACGGAAGAGTTCCAGAAGTCGAAGGGCTAACGCCTTACTCACCGGTACGCTTGAACATCATTTCTACCCGGAGGGACCTTTACCGTTAGTTCATTCCGCATCTAAGTGAGTGCATGGATCGCGCTTCCTCCCAAACACTTGTTTGGTAGAATAATCCGCATGGCCATTGAACGCGAAAAACTGGAGGCGGATGTACTGATCGTCGGCGCGGGCCCAGCCGGGTTGAGCTGCGCGATGCACCTCGCGAATCTGATCAAGCAGCACAACGCCAGTGGCGCGAAGCCGGAACTGTCCGCTGAAAATATTTATGTGCTCGAAAAGGGCCGCGAAATTGGCGCGCACCAGCTTTCCGGGGCGATCATGAATCCGCGGGCGCTGGCCGAACTGGTGCCCGATTTTGAAAAAAGTACCCCGCTCGATACGCCCGTCACCGATTCCGCCGCGCTCATCTTTACTGAAAAATCCTCGGTGCGCCTCCCCGTTACTCCTCCGCCGTTTCAAAATGCGGGCAATTACGTTGTTTCACTCAGCAAGCTGGTGAAGTGGCTGGGCGGCCTGGTGGAGGCCGCGGGCGTAAACGTGTTCAAGGAATTTGGCGGCGCGGAATTGATTTACGAGGGCGAAGGGATTGGCGGCGTCATCACCGAAGACAAAGGCCTGGATAAGAACAGCCAGCCGAAAGCGAATTTCACGGCGGGCTATGAGCTTCGTGCGAAAGTTACGGTGCTTGCGGAGGGCACGCGTGGCTCGCTCACCAAGCAGCTCGTCAACAAAAAGCATCTCGACAATATCAATCCGCAAAGCTATGGGATTGGCATCAAGGAATTGTGGGATGTGCAGCCGGGTAAAATCAAACCCGGGTTCGTCGCGCACACGCTGGGCTGGCCCCTCTCCACAAAAATGTATGGAGGCGGCTGGATTTATGGCCTGTCCAACAATCGAGTATCCATCGGCTTGGTGATTGCCCTGGAATATGAGGATTCGCGTTTCGATCCGCATGCCACGTTTCAATCCTGGAAGACGCATCCGTATCTGCGCGAGATTCTGGATGGCGGAAAACTGGTTCGCTACGGCGCGAAATCGCTGCCCTACGGAGGTTGGTACGCCATGCCGCAAAATTATCTGGAGGGTGGCCTGATCGTCGGCGATTCGGGAAGTTTCCTCGATTCACAACGGTTGAAGGGCATTCATCTGGCGATGAAGAGTGGAATGCTGGCGGCCGAAACGATTTTTGAATCGCTGAAGAAACAGAATTATTCCGCGAACACCCTGAAACTCTACAAAGACAAAATCGATCACAGCTACATTAAGGAAGAACTGTGGAAGGTCCGCAATTTCCACCAGTCATTCCGCAACGGCCTGCTGGAGGGTTTCTTCCACTCCGGTTTGCAGCAGATCACCGGCGGGCATGGACTGATCGATCCGATGCGCGCGCACGAAGGGTATCAGGCTTACGGCAAGATTAACGGGCGGCCCGCTCCGGAGCGCTTCAAGGGCGATGGCAAACTCACCTTCGATCGTCTCACCGACGTCTACCACTCCGGCACGCGTCACGACGACGATCAGCCCTGCCACTTGAAGGTCCACGATTTGAATATTTGCGCAACGCGTTGCGTGGAAGAGTACGGGAATCCGTGCCAATATTTCTGCCCCGCTGCGGTGTATGAAATGATGAAAGAAGGCGCGGGACTGAAGCTGAAAATCAACGCTGCCAATTGTGTGCACTGCAAGACCTGCGATATTGCCGATCCCTACCAGATCATTGATTGGGTGGTGCCCGAAGGCGGCGGCGGTCCCAATTATGAAGGGATGTAGTCTGCCGGGTTAATTCGGCTTCAGGCCGTAGACCGTAATCTGGCTGCTGTTTCCCACATACACTTTGCCGTTCGCCACGGTGGGCACGGTGAACTTCACATATCCGCCCGATTGATCTCCATTCGCTTGGGAGTTGTTCCACAATTCCGTCGCCAGATTCGTTGCATCAAACGCGTGAAGCACTGCAGGCGAACTGTTAGAAATCGCCCAGATGATGCCGTTCGATGCGCCTTGCGACGAGACGGAAGGTGTTGAACCCGGCCAACCAAACGATGTGCCACTGTGCGAAGAGGAATTACCGAAATTGCTCGTTGCTGTGTTTAGAGGATACGCGGTCAGGGCGCCCCCCGCTGGGGCAATATACAGGGTGTTCTGCCAGAAGGCGGCGGTTGAAAAAATACTGTTGCCAACGTTGATCTTCTGCACTGCATTACTGTCGCCAAGGTGGCCCATGTTGTCGCGATTCAAAACATACAGCGCCGCGTCTTTCCCGCCGCCGACCGCCAGATGCGTCACCAGACCAGAGTTCACCAGAATTGCCGCTCCTCCGGAACCAAAATCGGCGTCCGAAGATTCATCGCTCGCCTGATCGGAAGGTGTGAAATAATCCGCGAGCGAAAGGCTGCTGGAAAGCTTGATGAACGAATCGCCATAGTTTGCGCTAGCGGCGTTGAAGGTTCCGTTGCCGGTGATGCAGTAAATATTTCCTGACGCATCCACGGCCGGAGCAGCGCCTGCCATCCAGATGCCGCCGAGCGAACCCGTTGGCGTGTCGTTGAAGGTGGCGAGTTGCGCGAGCGACGTTTTGTCGAACTGATAGAGGAAGCCGTGATAGGGGCCCTGATCACCGTGCGAAGCCCACGTCACATAAACGCTTGTGCCGGAAAGCACCAGTCCCGCACGTTGATTTTGGATCAGCGCAAACGAGCCGCCGGCACCCGCCGCGATTTGCGCCGGTGAATTGGCGCGTTCCGTCAGGTCGCTCAAATTCAGCGCGTGCAATCTCTGTACATAATTCGTGCCGCTGGTGGATTTCGATTTGCTGACCACATAAATAGTTTTGGTTGATGCATCGATCACCGGCGTGCCGACGATGCCGACGTCCGGGCTGATATCGCCGGTGCCCACGTCATTCTGCGAGAGCCACGTCTCGCCCGCACCCAGCAGGCTTTGCGTTTTCAACGAGACGCAGGGGGCAGCATCGGCGTCGAAAGCGTAGACCGTGTCGTGCTGCGTGACAACGTAAAACACGTTGTGCCGCCCGCCGTTGATGATGACATTGGCCACCCACAGCGGCTGTGCGTAGGCTGCGGCATCAATCGCACAGGAGAATAGCTTGCTGAACGTGGACGTGTTCACCAGCGCCGGCGTCAGTGTGTACTCTTGCGTGTTGCTTCCGTCGCGATTCAGATTGTTGTGCCAGGTAAACACGCCGGCAAGGTCGGTTACTCCGGCCGTAATGTTTGCGCTTACCGTAATATCCGTCGCGCTGGTAGCTGTGAGCGTGTAGTTCCCGGGGGCGGCAGGCGCAGTGTAGGTGACAGCTGCACCCGTGAGGCTGGTGCTCGGCGAAAAGGTACCGCAAGAATTTCCCGAGCAACTAGTGCCGGTGGCGCTCCAAGTGACTCCCGCGGGATCATTGGTTGTCGCGCTAAGGGAAAGCGCCTGCGTCAGGGTAAGTCCAGCGTGTTTGGGCGAAATCGATATGGTGAAGCTGCCCGCCGGCGTGATGGTCAGGGTCAGGGTGACACGCTTCATTTGTGCAGGCGTTGCGGAATCCATCACTTGAAACGTCAATGCGAGATTGGACGCTGATGCCGTGGGCGTTCCGGTAATCGCGCCGTTGGCGCCATTCAGTGACAGTCCGTTAGGCAGTGTGCCGCCGGTCAATGACCAAGTGTAGGGTGTAGTTCCTCCGGTTGCGGCGAGCGTGGTGCTGTAGGTCTTGCTCACTTGACCGTTTGGAAGAGAAGTCGTGGAGATGGACAAAGTCGCTGGCGCAATCGTAAGCGTTAAATTCACACTCTTCATTTGCCCGAGTGCGGCGGAATCCTTCACTTGAAAGGTCAATGCGAGATTGGATGCTGATATCGTGGGCGTTCCGGTGATCGTTCCTGTTGCAGCACTCAGAGATAGTCCGCTCGGTAATGTCCCGCTCGTGAGCAACCAACTATAAGGTGTAGTCCCACCGCTTGCTGCCAATGTGGTGCTGTACGCAGCGCCCACCTGCCCGCTCGGCAAAGACGCCGTGGTAATTTGCAGGGGGGCCGGTGAAATAGTCAGTGTTAAACTGACGCTTTTGCTCTGGGTTGGAGTGTTGGAATCGGTGACTTCCAACCTGAGAGGTGCGCTGGCCACAGAAGCTGTCGGTGTGCCGGTGATCGCACCGGTGGCATCATTCAGCGTCAGTCCGGCGGGCAAAATCCCGCTCATCAGCGACCAAGTGTAGGGTACCTTCCCGCCGGATGCGGCCAACGACACATTGTAAGCGCTTCCTACCTGCCCATTCGGCAACGACGTGGTCGAAATCACCACCGGCGGATTGTCCCCTCCACCCCCGCCGCTGTTGCCCGCCGTGGCGCAACCGCCGAGCAGCACCGCCAGCAATAGGAACAGGACCGCGAATCGCAGTGCCTTCAGGCATCGGTGTGAAGAGGGGAGCATGGAAACGGAGGTCTCCGTAGCCGCGGCAGCTCTTGAAGATCCAAGCGTAGTTAGGATCCCGCGGAAAGCTTATTAATTGATACTGAACTTATCATTCCGCGCGGTTCGAACGAATAGTACGGCAGTGAAAGTGTCCAGTCGTACAGCTCGTCGCAAGGTTCGCTGACGACGATTGCGGGTCAGGGAGTCCACAACTTGCGAACATAGTTTTTCATGCGATTCCACGTCGAATCCTCGGCGGGCTTCGGCTTTGCGGCCTCCGGTTTTGCCGGGGCGGGCGGAGCCGTGTTTTGCGCGACGATCGCTTCGCCTTCCACTTTGCCCTGGAAGATCAGCGTGGGGCGCACGCGCACTCGCCGCACCAGAATGATCAGGTTTGGGTCGAACTCCTGCGGCGTTTTGTTCTTGGCGTCGTACTGCAGCGGCGGCATAAACACCTGATACACCGGCTCGGTTTTTTCTTCCGCCACAGGAGCTACCGCGGCAGGCGGTGGTGCGCTGGTCTTTTTTTCCGCTGCTCGGCGCTTCAGTTCCTCTGTGGTTGCCAGCGCGCTCACCTCCACCGGGCCGGTGGAGCTGGAAAGAATCTGTTGCTCCTCGCAGATGCAACGTCCCGCGGAAGTGCGCAGCGTTTCAAGTTGCCCGTTGCTCAGCGAGACGTCGCCATTCTGGGGCACCAACATATTCTGGCCAGTAAGCTGTTGCTCGATGCGCACCGCGCCCTTGGTCGCGCGAATGCACATCGCCCCGGCGGAATCCAATCCCACCAGCAGTTCCATCGAGCCGTTGCCGATGGAGATCGGCCGCGCCTGAATCTGTGGCGTGTACACGGTCAGCGCCGGCTCACTCTGCAAGTACGCATGAATCGTTCCAGTGTCCAGCGCCAGGGTAAGCGCGCCGCCAGATTTCAGCACGGAAAAATGTGCGGGACCACAGATGTTGATGTGGCCGCCTTCGATCAATTCGATGCGCGCCTGACCGGCCTTCACATGAACGTCACTGCCGCTGCGGAGCACGGTGCGCACCTTGCCGCCCACCACGTCCACGCTCATCGGGCCTTCCACAGAGATAGCTTCGCCGTCAATTGCACCAACTTTATCGGTAACCGCCGGCGGGTCGTCCGCGCGCGCCGGTGCAGCGCCCACCAGGAAGCCCGGCAGCACCGCAACCAGCAGGGAAATAACCATCAATTTCGCGTGAAGCTGGATTTTACTCTTGCTCGACAAGCGGAACGGCTCCTCAATCTTCGGTCGATCTGCAGGGACAACGCAATCCTCTTATACTATACAGAAGATGGATACCGCGGGCAGCCAAGGACCGGAAGAGCAGCAGAAGGTCAGCGCGCACTACGACGTGCGCTTGCCGAACTTACCGTGGCACCGCCGCATGCAGATCCCCATCATCGCCGCAGTGGTCTTCAGCGTCATTCGCACCTTAGGCCCGACACTGCGCTTTGATGTGATTGGCCGCCACTATGCCGAGGAGCGATGGGCGGCGAAGCAGCCGTGCATCTGGGCGTTTTGGCACCGCGTGATTCTGCCGATTGCCTGGTTCGCGCGAAATCGCGGCGTGGTGGTGATGAATACCACGGCGTTCGATGGGCAATGGACGCGCAAGGTAATTGAGTGGCTGGGATTTGGCACCGCGCAGGGAAGTTCTTCACGTGGCGGCCTACGCGGATTGAACGTGATGGCGCAACGCATCGCCGAGGGTTTGGATTGCGCGTTCACCATCGATGGCCCCCGCGGGCCGCGTTACGTTGCAAAGGTCGGGCCCGTGCTGCTGGCGCGAATGACCGGCGCGCCGATCCTGGTGTTCCACGTCGGCGTGGATCGCGGCAAGACTATCGAGAAAACCTGGGACCATTTTCTGTTGCCGGGGTTATTCGCACGCGCCATCCTGGTGGGTGTTCCACCGATTCATGTGCCCAAAGACGCCGACGCGGACATGATCAAAGCGAAACACGAAGAAATGCAGAAGGCGTTGGAACGGGTGCGCGATATTGCCGAAGGCTGGTTTTCGATGGGCGAGGATGAGCGCAACCGCTATCGCGCGGAGCTCGGCCCTTAACGCATCGAATCCCCCTGCTTGTTAGTTTCCGTCGCGTTCGCCCAGTTTCACCGGGATGTCCAATTTCTTTGCGCCGCGGTAGACGGTAACGTTGATGGTGTCGCCCGGGCGTTTGCGGTTGAGCACCACGTTCACGTCGAATTGCGTGCCAACTTTTTGGCCATCCAGCGCCACGATCACGTCCCCGCCAATCATGATTTTGCGCATGCCTGCCTGCGCCACGCGGTCTCCTCCATGTATGCCGGCAGCCGCAGCGGGCCCGCCCTTCGTGGATTGTTCCACCAGCAAGCCTTCCTGCACGGGGAGGTCGAGCGCTTCGGCCAGCCAGCCCCCCACGGGAACCGTCTGCACGCCAAGATATGCCCGGCGTA
>Ga0208714_1000384_pt1 | contig 12892 bp, 9 predicted proteins | sample NGESurshal072012_3_FD_184461 | JGI IMG/M metagenome (GOLD analysis project Ga0208714, IMG submission 184461) | Arctic peat soil microbial communities from Barrow, Alaska - NGEE Surface sample 415-1 shallow-072012 (SPAdes) | ecosystem: Environmental > Terrestrial > Soil > Wetlands > Peat ... | reverse complement strand
GGCCGTCGCCCATCCAGTGGTCATCGACCACGACCCCGCCATAGCTGCGCGGGCCGGCGAGCCGCAGGCCGAGCGCGCCGGCCATCGCGGCTTCCGGCCAGCCGGCGTTGGGCGAGCGATGCAGCCGCGCGTCGCGCCGGTAAGCTCGCCATGCGGACGAGGCGGAGGCGCCCGGCACCAATGCGGCGGCGGCGATGAACATCAGCCCGGTCAACCGCGATGCCGGCAAATTGACGAGGTCATCCAGTCTCGCTGCTGCCCAGCCGAAAGCGCGATGGTGTTCCGACATGTGGCCGATCATGCTGTCGGCGGTATTGATCGCCTTGTAGGCGATCATGCCGGGCAATCCGCCGGCCAGAAACCACAGCGCCGGCGCCGTCACGCCGTCGGAGGCGTTTTCCGCCAGACTCTCGATCGCGGCGCGGCAGATCGCGGCCTCGTCGAGCGTTTCCGGATCGCGGCCGACGATGTTGGCGATGCTGCGCCGTCCGCCGGTCAGACCGTCGGCACGGATGGCCGCCGCGACCGCGCGCACATGCTGATCGAGATTGCCGGTGGCGAGCAGCGCGGCGACAACGACGATGGCGACGGCAAATCCGAGATAGGGAATGGTACGCGCAAGCGTCTCGAGCACGAAGCCGACCCCGAGGCTGCCGGCGACGAGCAGCAGCACGGTCGCCACGCCGGCGGCGCGGCGCACGGCAAATGAAGCGTTTGGCCGATTCAACGTCGAATCCAGCGCGGCAATCAGCGCGCCGATCCACGAGACCGGATGACCGATTGCGCGAAACACCGGCGCGGGATACGCCAGCACGGCTTCGATGCCGAACGAGATGATCAGGATCGCGATGCGGTCGGGTGGATCGAACATGGATTGCAACATGCACTCAAAGGACGGGATCGGGGAGGGGGCGGCGGAGCTGCGAATTCACGGCGGCCGAATCGATGCGGCGGCGCTATCGTATCCATCGGCGCCGCAACCATGGATCGATCTGTCGACCGGGATCAATCCCGTTGCCTGGCCGGTGCCGCAAATACCGCTCGATTTGTATCAGCGGCTGCCCTTGGCGGGCGACATCGCGCAGATGACGGAAGCGGCCGCTGCGGCCTATGGGCTTCCGGCCAACGCCGCGATCGTGCCGGTACCAGGCAGCGAGATCGCGATCCGTTTGTTGCCGCGTGTGCTCGGCGCTGGCCGCGTCGGCATCCTCGCTCCGACCTATGGTTCGCACGCCGCGGCCTGGCGCGATGCCGGCGCCGGGGTATATGAGCTCGCCGCGCTGCCGGACCCCGGCGCTCGCGATCTCGAAACCCTCATCGTGGTCAATCCCAACAATCCGGACGGCCGCGCGATCGCGCGCGCCGACCTTGCCGCTTTCGCACAGGCCTGGACCGCGACCGGACGACGGCTGATTGTCGATGAAGCGTTTGCCGATGTGCGCCGCGATGTGTCGCTGCTGGCGCTGCCGGAACTGCCGCCCGGCACATTGGTGCTGCGCTCGCTCGGCAAGTTTTTCGGCCTCGCCGGACTGCGCGTGGGATTCGTCGTGGCCTGCGAACCTGATGCGTCGGTCTGGCGCCGGCTGCTCGGTGACTGGCCGGTGTCCGGCCCGGCCTGCGAGATCGCGACGCTGGCGCTGCGCGACGCGACATGGATCGCGGCGACCCGGACGCGGCTTGCGGCAGATCGACAAAGGCTCGACGGCACGCTCGGCCGCACCGGACTGAAATTGCTGGGGGGCACCGATTTGTTCGGTCTGTTCGAAGCGAGCGATGGCATCGACTTGCTCGACCGTTTCGCCCGTGCCGGCATCCTGGTCCGGGGCTTTGCCGCAGCGCCGCGGCGCTATCGGTTTGGACTTCCAGCCGACGAAGCAGCGTGGCGGCGGCTTGAGGCCGCCTGTGCCACGCTGGCGGCGTGAGGTCGACGCGATCATCTTCTGGCCTGTTGCGCGGCCTCCTCGCCGGCAAGGCGTCCGAACACGCAGGAGAGCGCGACGCCAAGACCTGCGAGATACCCATCCCCGAGCACATTCGCCGCCATGATCATGCCGGCGGCGAACACATTGCGCGCAGGGCCGCCATCGTCCTTCACCACCCGCATATGATCGTCGACGGCTACCCCGAAATGCGTGAACGTCACGCCCGGCCGCAACGGATAGGCGGCGAATGGCGGCACCGCGAGCGCGACGGCGGCGTGCGATTTCGGCGGGGTCAGCCCGGTGGTGCAATGTTCGATCAGCGGCCTCGCGTCGGCGGCAGCGATCGCGGCGTTGAAGTCCCGTACCGTTGTTTCCAGCGCCGCCGGATCGAGTCCGAGCGCTGTCGCGAGTGACACCACGGTTTCGGCGCGGATCGGCGGCAGCGCCGTTGGCAGGGCGCGGGCGAGGCCTGCCGCATCCAAGATCAGATAGGCGATTTGACCTGGACGGTCCGCGATGCGTGCGCCCCATCGGGCAAAATGCGTCTTGCGCGCGTCCTCGCCCTCATCGTGAAATCGCTTGCCGTCGCGATCCACGACGATGCCGTGGGGGATTGCGGTGATACGGGTGACGATACCGCCGTCGAACTTCGGTCCGCGGGCATCGACCGCCACCATGTGCGCGCGCGAGGGATCGCCGACCGGCTTTACGCCGGCGTCGAGCAGCAGGCGCAATACCGAGCCGGTGGCATAGCGCGTTCCACGGATCATGAAGCCGTCGGCGGCGGCGCCAAAGCTTTCGCGCAGCCAGGCGAGATCGGCCTGATGGCCGCCCGAGCACAGCACCATCGTCTTCGATGCGATGCGCTCGATGCGGCCGCCGTGAACGATGTCGGCCTCGCAATCCCGGCCGTCGCCGAAGGCAAGCGCCACGACTTCGCTGTCATAGCCGATTTTTACGCCGAGCTTCGCGGCGGTCGCGTAGAGCGCATTGATCATCGCCTTGCCGCCGCCGAGGAAAAAGGCGGTGCGCTTCGAATAGGGCATCGCGCCGCCGGCCGGATTCTGCAGGCGCACGCCGTTGCCGCTGAGCCATTGGGCGATCGTGGCGGAGCCGCGGATCATTAGCCGCGCCAGCGGCTCGTCGGTCGCGCCGTGCGTGACGCGCACCAAGTCCTTGAAAAAGGCGTCCTCGCCATAGGCGTCGGGTACATACCATTCCGGCTTGTCATGCATCAGCCGGAAATTGCGCGCGTGACGGGTGTTGCCGCCGCGCAGCGAGGCCGGCGCCTGCTCGACCAGGCGCACCGAGGCGCCGCGCCGCCGCGCCGCGATCGCGGCGCACAGGGCGGCGCTGCCACCGCCGACCACGAGAACGTCGAGGCCCTGCGAGGCGGCTAATTCGCTCATGATCGCGTTCGGTCGATGATGTTCCGCACGCGTTCCCCGTTCACCAAATGAGATCGATGAACTCATAGGAAGGCGGACCGCGTTGTCAACCGCTGGACCCGGCAGGCTTTACCGGCTCCTGCCTGCGCATTTCCCGATGACCGGCCATCCGGTCCGAGCTTGCGCGAAGGCGTGCATCATGCTCTCGTGCTCGCGTCCTTCGGTGCCTCGCGAGAGGTGAAACGGGAATGCGGTCAGGCGAGAAATCGCCCAAGCCGCTGCTGCCCCCGCAACTGTAGGCGGATCGTCCTCGATCAAAGACGTCACTGAACGCCGCGGCGCGGTTTCGGGAAGACGATCGAGGACATTGTCCGTGAGCCAGGAGACCGGCCGGAAGACACAGGATCAGCTCGTTCGACGGTGGGTCGAAGAGAGGGGGAGCGCATTCAACAGCCGTTCTGTCGGCACGGCTTCGGTTTGATCGATGGCGCGGAGCCGCCCGATGCCGAAATCCCGTCGCCATTCCATTTCGTTATCGTCGCGTTGTCCGCACTGCGCGGAAGCGTGGCGCGTGTCCTCTTCGTCCTTCATCCTGTCGAGCCAAGCACATGCCAAGCAAAGCGCCGCCCGCCGCATTGAATGACCGGCCTGTCGAACCGATCGATCGTTCGCTCGAGCCCCTGTTTCGCGCCCGAATTGATAGCAAGGCCAAGCCGCTCGGCTCGCTCGGCCGCCTGGAGGATCTCGCGGTTCAACTCGGTTTGATCTGGCACCCGCAGCCGCCGCGCACCGCGCGCGCGTCCGTCTTCGTCTTCGCCGCCGACCATGGCCTCGTCGCCGAAGGCGTCTCGCTCTATCCGGCGAGCGTCACCCGCGCGATGGTCGCGACCTATCTTGCCGGACGAGCGGGCGTCAACGCGCTCGCGGAGGCGTCGGGCGTTGAGGTGCTGGTCGTCGATGCCGGCGTCGATGCGGAGATCCCGCCGCATCCCCGACTGATCGACGCCAAGATCCGGCGCGGCAGCCGCAACGCCGCGCGCGAACCGGCGCTGACCGTTCAGGAGGCGCGCGATGGCCTGGCGCGCGGCGCATCGATAGTCGCGGCATCGATCGATGCCGGCACCGACGTGGTGGCGATCGGCGAGATGGGCATCGGCAACACGACATCGGCGGCGCTCTTGATGCACCGGCTCGCGCCGGCGCCGCTCGCCGATTGCATTGGCGCCGGCGCTGGTCTCGACGCGGCCGGGGTGACGCGAAAGCTTGCGGTCGCGGAACGGGCTGCCGCGCGCAGCGGCGCGACCTCGCCGCTCGACGTGCTGGCCGAATTCGGCGGCTGCGAGATCGCGATGATGGCCGGCGCGGTGCTGGGGAGCGCCGCACGCCGCCGGCCGGTGATCATCGACGGCTTCATCGCCACCGCGGCGGCGCTGGTCGCGGTGCGGCTGCAACCCGAAGCGCGCGGCTACTGCGTGTTTTCGCATTGCTCCGCCGAGCGCGGACACCTTCTGCTGTTGGAGAAGCTCGACGCAAAACCCTATCTCGATCTGGGCCTGCGGCTCGGCGAGGGCACCGGTGCCGTGCTGGCGGTGCCATTGCTGCGGGCCGCCGCCGGAATTTTGACGGAGATGGCGGATCTTGCGGACGTTCTGGCCGGGACGCTGGAGACACCGCCGGCGGATCGCCGGCATGGCTGATCTGATCTTCCTTACCGGACCGACCCGCAGCGGCAAGAGCCGGCGCGCGGTCGACATCGCGGCAGCCTGGGGCGACGGCGTGGTGTTCGTCGCGACCTACCGGTCCGATTCCGGCGACCCCGAAATGGCGGACCGCGTGCACCGTCACCGCGCCGAACGTCCGGCCGCGTGGCGCACGCTCGAGGCGCCCGACGACATGGCGCAGGCGCTGCGGGAATTGCGGCCGGCGCCGTCGGGTGCGGTGATCGACAGCATCGTGCTGTGGCTCGCCGATCGCCTCGATCAGGACGATGCCGGACTGATCGCCGCGTGGGAGCGCCAGCTTGACGGCCTCCGCGCGGCCCCGCACCCGGTCATTGTGGTCGGCGACGAGACCGGCTGGGGCCCGGTGCCGATGGACAAGGAATTACGCCGATTTCGCGATCTGGCCGGCCTGCTCGGCCAGCGCACCGCGGCCCGGGCCTCGCAAGCGTGGCTGATGGTCGCCGGCTGCGCGCTGCGGCTGAAATGATGAACGGTCCCGTGCGCTAACCAGACCGCACCCGGAGGAACAGATGCGAAGGATTTTCGTCATCGGCATCGGCGTCGGCGATCCCGATCACATGACGATCCAGGCGATCAAGGCGCTCAATCAGGTCAATGTCTTTTTCATTCCGGACAAGGGAGCCGAGAAGGCGGCCTTGCGCCAGTTGCGCACTGCGATCTGCGAGCGCTTCATCGAGAATGCGGATTACCGCATCGTCGACGTCGATGTCCCCCCGCGGGCGAACGAAGGTGACTACCTCGCCGGCGTCGACGAGTGGCATGGCCGCCTCGCCGACATCTATGGCGGCCTGTTCGAGCGGGAGCTCGGGGAGAACGAAGTCGGCGCCGTTCTGGTGTGGGGCGATCCTGCGATCTACGACAGCACGTTGCGGATCATCGAACGCATCCGGGCCAAGGGGCTTGCGCTGGACTTTCAGGTGATTCCCGGCATCAGCAGCGTGCAGGTCCTGGCAGCGAAGCATCGCATCCCCCTCAATCAAATCGGAGAAAGTGTGCTGCTGACCACCGGACGCAGGCTGGCAGACGGCTTTCCGGGCGAAATCGGCAGCGTGGTCGTTTTGCTCGACGGCGCGCAGACGTTCGCCCATCTGATGGAACCGGACCTCGATATCTTCTGGGGCGCCTATCTTGGAACCGAACACGAAATCCTGTTGTCGGGTAAGCTCGTCGACGTCAAGGACGAGATCGAGGCGGTGCGCAGCCGCGCGCGCCGGCAGCATGGCTGGATCATGGATACGTATCTGCTGCGCAAATCCGATCCCGGGCGATGAATAGGCGACGGCGCCGATGCCGTGACTGCGGTCAGGATGCCCGGCGTCATGCCGGCGTGCGATGTGAGAGAGAAGCCGATGGAAATCAATAATATTCAGACCGACGCCGAGTTTTCCCCGGCGGAGCGCGACGCCGTCTACCGATGCATCTTCAATCGCCGTGACGTGCGCGGGCAGTTTCTTGCCGACCCGATCCCCGATCAGGTGCTGGCCCGCCTTCTCAATGCGGCTCACCGCGCGCCGTCGGTCGGCTTCATGCAGCCCTGGGACTTCATCGTCGTCAGGGACCCCGTCGTCAAGCAAAGGGTGCACGATTCATTTCAGGCTGCGAATCTGGAGGCTGCCGGGATGTTCGAGGACGAGAAGCAGCGTGCCTATCGCCGGCTCAAGCTGGAAGGGATCGTCGAGGCGCCGATCGGGATCTGCATTACCTGTGACCGCAATCGCACCGGCCCGGTCGGGCTGGGGCGAACCCATCAGGCCGACATGGACCTCTATAGCGCGGTCTGTGCGGTGCAGAATCTCTGGCTCGCCGCCCGCGCGGAAAATATCGGCGTCGGCTGGGTCAGCATCATCAAGCATGACGATTTGCGCGCGGCGCTGGGCATACCGGCATCGATCCAGCCGATCGCCTATCTCTGCGTCGGCCATGTCACGCATTTCCTTCAGAAACCGGAACTGGAAGCGGCCGGCTGGCTGCCGCGGATGCCGTTGTCCGACGTGGTGTGGATCGATCGCTGGCACGAGCGCGAGGCATCCGATCCGCTTCTGGAGTGCCTTTGATCGCGGGTGATCGCGGTATTCGACTCCCTTCCTTGGCATCTATTCCGCGGCGACGGCGAAGCGATTGTTTTCGAGCTCCGCTTCCAACCGAGCTTTCTCGGCCAGGAATTTGCCGATGCTCTGCTCCTTGATGTGACCATAGCCGCGGATCATTTCCGGAAGCCGGGCTAACCGGGCGAGGATCGAAACCTGTTCGCCCTTCAGCGTTGCGGTGTGTTGTTCGATCATGGCGAGGTAATCGTCGATCAGTTTGCGTTCGGCCTTCCGTTCCGCCGTGTACCCGAAAATATCGAGCGCGGTGCCGCGTAGGAATTTGAGCCGCGCCAGCAAGCGGAAGGCGTGGATCATCCAGCCGCCATACTCCTTCTTCTGCAAATGGTCCGTCACCTTGTCGCGGCGTGCCAAGAGCGGCGCGGCGAGATGGAATTTCAGGTGGACGTCGCCTTCGAATTTCTCTTCGAGTTTGGCGGCGAATGCACCGTCCGTATAAAGCCGCGCCACCTCGTATTCGTCTTTGTAAGCCATCAGTTTGAAGAGGTTTTTGGCCACCGCCTCGGTGAGTTCGCTGGAGCCCGGCGAAGCATGGGCTTCGGCATCGCGGACCCTTGCAACGGTCGAGAGATAGCGCGCGGCGTAGGCCTGGTTCTGATATTCGCTCAGGAATTTGGCGCGATAGGCAATCGACTCATCGAGCGTGCGGGTCGTTGTCGCGGCGCGCGCCCGGAACTGGGTGACGCTGCGAACGCGCGCGATGTCGTGCGCGGCGAGCCGCCCCCAGGCGAAGGCCTGCTTGTTCATGTCGATCGCCGCGCCGTTGATTTCGATGGCCCGCAGGATAGCTTCCAGCGACAGCGGAATGGCGCCTTTCTGGAACGCAAAGCCGAGCATGAAGGCGTTGGTCGCGATGCTGTCGCCCATCAACGCCGACGCAATGCCGGTTGCGTCGATGATGTCGAGATTCTTGTCTCCGATCGCATCGCGCAGCGCTCCCTGCATCGCGTTCATCTCGAAATCGATATCGGGATTCATCACGAAGCTTGCGGTAGGCTGCAAATCGGCATTGACGATGGCCCGGGTCGCGCCGCGTTCGACGCGGCTCAGCGCGGTCGCATTGGCGGAAACCACGATATCGCAGCCGAGAATGAGATCCGCGCCGCCGGAGGCAATGCGGACGGTCGCGATATCTTCCGGAGCAGGCGCGATCCGGACGTGGCTCATCACGGCGCCGTTCTTCTGCGACAGGCCGGTGAAGTCGAGCGCCGAGCAGCCGCGACCGTCGAGATGCGCGGCCATGCCCAACAGCGCGCCGATGGTGATGACGCCGGTGCCGCCGATGCCGGTGACCAGGATGTTGAAGGGCGCGTCCAGTTCGCGCCGGGGAGGCAGCGGAAGATCCGCGAACAGGTTGCCCGCCTCGACCGTGGAAGCCTCCGCCTTCTTCAGGGTGCCGCCATGGACCGTGACAAAACTCGGACAAAATCCCTCGACGCAGGAATAATCCTTGTTGCAGTTGGACTGATCGATCTGGCGCTTGCGGCCGAATTCGGTTTCGAGCGGCTGCACCGAAACGCAGTTCGAGGCTTGCGAACAGTCGCCACAGCCTTCGCAGACGAGGTCGTTGATGAAGACGCGCTTTGCCGGATCGGGATAGGTCCCGCGCTTGCGGCGGCGACGCTTCTCGGCGGCGCAGGTCTGATCGTAGATCAGAACCGAGAGACCTTTGACCTCGCGCAGCTCGCGCTGGATCCGGTCCAGCTCGCGGCGATGATGGACGGTTGCGCCCTCGGGGAAATAATTCTTGCCTGGATATTTGCCGGGATCGTCGGAAACGATGGCGACGCGCTTGGCGCCTTCGGCCCAGACCTGGTGGGCGATCTGGGAAACGGTGAGACCGCCCTCGGCGGGCTGACCGCCGGTCATGGCGACCGCGTCGTTGTAGAGAATCTTGTAGGTGATGTTGACGCCGGCCGCCGCCGCCGCCCGCAGCGCCAGCAGTCCCGAATGCGTGTAGGTGCCATCCCCCAGATTCTGGAAGACATGGGGTTCGCTGGTGAAAGGCGCCTGGCCGATCCAGCTCACGCCCTCTGCGCCCATATGCGTGATGGTGGCGGTGCGCCGGCTCGGGATCGACAGCGCCATGCCGTGACAGCCGATGCCGGCCATCGCGCGGCTGCCTTCCGGCACTTTCGTCGACGTATTGTGCGGGCAGCCGGAGCAGAAATAGGGCGTCCGCTGCAGCGCCATGGGGGCGCGCGCGGTCGCCGGATGTTCGAACGCTTCGAGCCGTGCCAGCCTTTGTTCGAGCACCGGGCTTTGGTGGCCGAGCCGGCGCAGGCGGGCGACGAGGGCCGCGGCGACCGTGGTCGGCGTCAGTTCTCCCTCGCTCGGCAGCAGCACCGCGCCGCTTTCGTCGCGTTTGCCGACCACGGAGGGACGCCTTGAGGCATCCATGTTGTAGAGAATTCGTACCAGTTGATCTTCGATGAAGCCGCGCTTTTCCTCGACCACCAGCACGTCCTGCAGGCCTTCGGCGAAACGTCGCGCGCCGCTCTCTTCAAGCGGCCAGGTCAGCGCGACCTTGTAGATGCGCAGGCCCAGCTCCTGCGCGTCGCGATCGGAAATGCCGAGGTCGGCGAGCGCCTGCCGCAGATCGAGATAGGCCTTGCCGGTGGCGATGATGCCGAGCCGCGCCGGCTTGCTGTCGAGCACGATTCGATCGAGCTGGTTGGCGCGGGCAAAGGCGGCAATCGCCGCCATTTTCGGGCCATGCAGCCGACGCTCCTGCTCGAGTGGCGGGTCGGGCCAACGGATGCCGAGCCCGCCCGGCGGCATTGCGAAGTCCGACGGCAGCACCACCTGGATGCGCGAGGGATCGCTGTAGATGGACGCGGAGCTCTCCACCGTCTCCGAGATCGCCTTGAAGCCGACCCAGCAGCCGGAGAAGCGGGACAAGGCAAAACCGTAGAGCCCGAGATCGAGATAATCCTGCAGCGTCGCCGGATTCAGGATCGGCATCAATGCGGCGGCGAAAACCTGTTCGCTCTGATGCGCAAGGGTTGAGGATTGGCAGCCATGATCGTCGCCCGCCAGCGCCAGCACGCCGCCGTGTGGCGACGTACCGGCCGAATTGGCATGCTTGAGCGCGTCAACGGAGCGGTCGACCCCGGGTCCCTTGCCGTACCAGATCCCGAACACGCCATCGACCTTCGCGCCTGGAAACAGTCCGACCTGCTGGCTGCCCCATACGGCGGTCGCCGCGAGATCCTCGTTTAATCCAGGAACAAAGGCGATGTCTTGCGCCTGCAGGAACGATTTCGCGCGCCACAAGGCGCTGTCGTACATGCCGAGCGGCGAGCCGCGATAACCGGAGATGAACCCGGCGGTGTTGAGGCCCTGCAGGCGATCGCGTTCGCGCTGCAACATCGGCAGCCGGACCAGCGCCTGGATTCCGGAAAGATAGATCCGCTTGGCTTCGAGCCGGTATTTGTCGTCCAACCCGACCTGCATCAGCGTCATCTTGTTGCTCCGTTGAATGATCAAGGTGGGGTGGGGGTGTCGGGCGGGGGCCTGTTGTGCCTGATTTTGCTTGTTATCCGCGGCGCGCCGACAGTGAAAACGATGTGTCGCCAATGTCAATATGGATCGGGCGATTCATCGCATCCGCGTGTCCGCAGACAGACGCCGGAGAAGGCCCGCTCGGCCGACCCCGTGTTCTTTTCGTTAGCCAAGCGCGCCGGCTTGTTCTGGTGTCCAGCAATGAGGCGACAACGCTCTAACTGAATCGTGCGCTCCCTTCAGCGTGGTCGGGCAGACTTTGCTCCCCACATGCACAGGCTCGACGGTTCAAAGCCGAATTGTCGCGGGCGGTGGGTTTCTTCGTCCGCGATCTCATCGACGCCGACGGAATATTCGAACACCATTTCGCCCGGTCCCAGAAAATAGAGAAAGCGGGCGCCGGAGGTGGGATGCCGGCCCGGGCCGAACACGATGGGCACGCGCTGTCCCGACAGGTGATAGTAGGAGCGCAGCACGTCGTCATTGCTCTCGACCTGGTGGTTGATGTGATGGATGCCGGGGCCGCGGCCCGGCGCCAGGGCCACGGTGTGATGGATCGCGTTCACCCGCATCAAGGCGATATCGCCGATACGATCGCTGACGCGGGCATTGCAGACCTGGGTCCAGAATTGCTCGTCGCGTGCGGGATCGGTGGAATTCAGGCCGACATGGCTGAATCCGGTAATGCCGGCATCGCGCGTCGCGAAATATCGCTTGCCGCTCCGCTCGGGGCGAACCGCCAGCTCGATCTGGTTGCCGGTCGGGTCCTTGAAGCCGATAAAGGCCCTTACCTTGCGAAGCGAGCACTCGGTCGCATTGCCGACATGCACGGCGTGCCCCAGCGCATCGAGCGTCGTGGCGGCGGCGCCAAGTTTTTCCTCGTCCTCGACCTCGAAGGCAACGGTCTGATCGCTGGGGTCGCCTTCGAAATAGCACAGCGTATGTGCCCGGTCGTCCGATCGCAGATAAAGCGATTTCGCCGTCTGCTCGCCGATCTGAAGACCGAGGCTTCTGGTTGCAAAGCTTTCCGCGTCTTCGAGATCGGAAGCCCCGAGCCGCACATATGCCAGATCCTTCAGTTCAATCATGTTTTGCTCCCATCTCGCGACCGATCACCGGCCGCTGGCGAGTTGCAGTTCGGGAATGTCCTGGCATTCACTGCCCCATTCGCAAAGCGAGGATGGGTGCGCTGAAAATTGCCGGGGATGATGATCGGGTCCGATGTCGTTCAGGCCGTAGGCATAGGAAAACACGTGCCCCTCCGGGCCTTCGAACCTGAGAAAGATCTGGCCGGATGCCGGCTCGCGTCCCGGGCCGTGCACGATCTTGATCTGCCGCTCCTGAACGAAATAGTTGCTCTGCATGATCGCATCCATGCTTTCGACGCCGTAGCTCACATACACGATGCCGGCCCGATCTGATGGATAGAGCGCGATGCGGTGATGCTTCTGGTCGAACCGCAGGTAGGTGACGTCGCCCGCCCGATCGCTGACCTCCGCGCCCAATATGGTCGTCCACAGCCTGAGATCGTCCTTCAAGGCGCGGCTGCGAAGCGCCACGCTTTGCAATCCGGTGACACCGGCGTCGCGGCTGGGAAAATAGCGGCGCCCGCTCTGAGCCGGCCGCAACACCAGCTCGATTTCGTTGCCTGTGGCATCCGCGACGATGAGCGCGCCGCACACAAATCGGCGTGCACACTCTTCGGCGGTGGCTTCGCGGGCCGCAAAGCCCTCCTGCTTCAGAACCTGCGCCACCCGATTGAGCGCGGCTTCGTCGGCGATCTCGATTCCAATCGAGGAAATCGCGGAATCCGGTTCGAGGCAGAGCGTGTGATAGCGATCGTCGGACCGAAACAGCAGTGCTTGCTTGTCGGGCACCGGCTGCAGGCCCAGCACATCCGTTGCGAAAGCCGCCGCCGGTTGCGGATGCCGTACCGCGAGCCGGACGTAACAAAGCTGGATCAAGGGACTTCGCGGCAATGGTGCAGCCATGTTCATGGTCTTCATGTCCGCTTTCGGGGTCTTTTGGGTAACGAAGCCTCGAGATGCTGCCGGATGATGTTGCGCCAGGCGCCCAGCAGGCGGGCGAATTGCTCGGGATCTTTTTCGATCAGCATTCTCACGGCAAAGCCGCGAACCACACTCAGCGTCAGGGCAAGGACGTCGCTGGCGAGCTGCTGCGGAATTCCGGATGATACCAATGTATCGAGCCATGCGGCCTCGACGGAGAAC
>Ga0208714_1000383_pt1 | contig 12896 bp, 12 predicted proteins | sample NGESurshal072012_3_FD_184461 | JGI IMG/M metagenome (GOLD analysis project Ga0208714, IMG submission 184461) | Arctic peat soil microbial communities from Barrow, Alaska - NGEE Surface sample 415-1 shallow-072012 (SPAdes) | ecosystem: Environmental > Terrestrial > Soil > Wetlands > Peat ... | reverse complement strand
GCCGTGCGATCGGCCACGCGCGCGGCCTGCTGCATGTTGTGCGTGACGATCACGATCGTCACGCGCTTCTTCAGTTCGTCGATCAGCTCCTCGATCTTCAGCGTCGCGATCGGGTCGAGCGCCGAGCAGGGCTCGTCCATCAGGATCACCTCGGGCTCGACGGCGAGCGAGCGCGCGATACACAGCCGCTGCTGCTGGCCGCCGGAGAGCCCGGCGCCGGGCTCTGACAGCCGGTCGGACATCTCGTCCCACAGTCCAGCCGCGCGCAGCGCGCCCTCGACCTTGGCGTGCAGATCGGCCTTGCCCCGACCGCCTCGTCCGCCCGAGAGGCGCAGGCCGGCGGCGACGTTGTCGAACACCGACATCGTGGGGAACGGATTGGGCTTCTGAAAGACCATGCCGATCGCGCGCCGCACGGCGACGACGTCGACCGACGGGTCGTACACGTCGGCGTCGTCGAGCAGCACGCGGCCCTCGGCGTGCGCGCCGGGGATCTCCTCGTGCATGCGGTTGATGCAGCGCACCATCGTCGACTTGCCACAGCCGGACGGACCGATGATCGCGGTGACCTCGTTGGCGCGGAAGTCGAGGTCGATGCCCTTGACCTGTTCGGCGTCGCCGTAGAAGGCTTTCAACTGCTCGAGCGTGACGCTCATCCCCTGCTTGGTCTCCACCGTGCCTGCGGCGTCGGCGGGCGCGGCCGGGTGTGCGTCGACGGGCGCGCCCGTCTGCGGTGCGATCCGCCCTGGCCTGGGCCCGGGCTCGGTTCGGCTCTCGGGCTCCATGTCAGCTACCTGAGGGGAAGTTCCGTCCGACGTCATGCAAGGCGACTCCTTCGCGATATGAGGCGGGCGATGAGGTTGAGCAACAGGATCATGGCGACCAGGGTCAGCGCTGCGCCCCATGCACGGTTTACCACGGCCGTGGTTGGCGACGTGACGTCTTTGTAAATCTGCACGGGCAGCGAGTTCATGAACTGACCCAGGTTGAGGTTGGTCTTGTCGGTTGCGGCGGCCGTGAACAGCAGCGGCGCGGTCTCACCGGCGGCTCGCGCGATCGCCAGCAGAACGCCCGTCACCATGCCGGGCAGGGCGGTCGGCAGGACGATGCTGAAGATCACCCGCCAGCGTGGCGCGCCGAGCGCCAGCGCCGACTCGCGCAGCGCATCGGGGATCAGCAGCAGGATCACCTCGGCCGAGCGGATCACCACCGGGAGCATCAGCAGGGCCAGGGCGAGGGAGCCCTTGTAGCCGGCATAGGAGCTGCCGGTGCCGACGATCAGCACGATGTAGATGAACAGCCCGAAGACGATCGACGGCACCCCGGTGAGCACGTCGACGAAGAAGCGAACGACCTTGGCGAACCCGCTGGCGCGGCCGTACTCGACCAGCCACACGGCGACGCCGATGCCGATCGGGATCGCGATCGCCGAGGCCAGCGCGACGATCTCGACAGTCCCGAGGATCGCGCTCTTGATGCCGCCGATGCTCGACGCTTTGAAGAACGTGTTGCCCGTCGGATCGGTGCTGAGAAAGCTCCAGCTCCAAGAACCCAGCCCCTTGCTCAGCAGGTAGTAGACGACGAGCACCAGCGGGATCAGCGCGATCACCGTGCACGCGGTGATCGCTGCGCGCGCCAGCTTGTCTTTGCGCCGCCTAGCGGGGCTGACGGCGAAGCGCGCGAACTGGCCGCTGGGCGGGCTCGGCGCGCTCATGCCCCGGCCACTGCTCCGGCGACCGGTCCGGGCCCGATGGCGGCCTGGGGAGCAGACGGCGTCTTGCTCGGGTGCGAGGCTCTGCTGACGAGCACCCTGGCGATGCCGTTGACCAGCAGCGTGAGCACGAACAGCACGAGCCCGGCGGCGAACAGCGCCGAGCGGTGCAGGCCCTGGGCCTCGCCGAACTCGTTGGCGATCACCGCGGCGAGGCTGTAGCCCTGGCCGAACAGGTGTTTGCCGAGCCCCGGCGCGTCGCCGATCACGATCGTCACGGCGATCGTCTCGCCGATCGCGCGCCCCAGCCCGAGCATCGCCCCGCCGACGATCCCGGCGCGGCAGTAGGGCAGCACGGCGGTGCGGATCATCTCCCAGCGCGTCGCGCCGAGCCCGAGCGCGGCTTCCTTGTGATCGGCGGGAACCGTCGCCATCACCTCCCTTGAGATCGCGCTGACGATCGGCAGGATCATGATCGCGAGGATCAGGCCGGCGACGAAGTAGTTGGGAATCGTCACCGAGCCGCCGCCGATGAACGGGATGAACGACAGGCGGTCGGCGAGCCATTGCTCCACCGGTTGCAGCTTTGGCGCGAGGAAGAAGATCCCCCACAGTCCGTAGACGACCGAGGGCACGGCGGCCAGCAGCTCGACGAGCACGGTCAGCGCCGCGCGCAGGCGCAAAGGGCACAGCTCGTTGGCGTACAGCGCGGTGGCGACGGCGATCGGCACGCCGATCAGCAGCGCCAGCCCGGAGGTGATCAGCGTGCCCACGACGAGCGGCAGCGCGCCGAATTTTTCGCCGCTGACGTTCCAGTCGTTGTTGAACGTGAAGCCGAACACCCCGGCATGGGCGAAGGCCGGGCGGGCCTGTCCGACGAGGCGCACGAAGAAGTAGACGATCAGCGCGAGGATCAGCCCCGCAAGAACCGTCAGCCCGTACTTCAGTGCCCTGTCGGGCAGCCGCGCAAGCGGTGACCGCGCGAGTATCGAGCGGTCACCGCCTGGCATGGCTGCCGTGTTCATGGCCTCTTGTCTACCCGATTCGAGGCCGCTGTGTCGTGCTCAGGCGCCGATTGGCGAACCGTTGCACTCCAGCCCGGCGGCAGCCGACTTGGACTTGGCCAGGATCGACGCCGGAAGGCTTGCGTAGTCGGCCTGGGAGAGGATCGACTGCCCTGCGTTCAGCCCGTAGGTGATGAACTTGACGACACCCTTGGCGGCGGCTTCGCCACCGGGCGTGCCGGCCTTGCAGAGATCCTTGTTGACGATGATGAACGTCTGCGAGGTGATCGGGTAGCTGCCCGCGCCGCCGGGATTGCTGATTTTGATGCCCAGGTTCGCGGGAACCTTCACGCCTTGCGCCGCCGCCGTGGCAGAGGCAAGGTTCGGGGCCACGAACTGACCGGCCTTGTTCTTTACCGATGCGAAGGTGAACTTGTGCTGCAGGGCGTAGGCCTGCTCGACGTAGCCGACCGCTCCGGCAGTCTGCTGGACGGCGCCGGCGACGCCGGCGTTGCCCTTGGCGCCCGTGCCGGTCGGCCACTGCACGTCCTTGCCTTCGCCGACCTTGCTCTTGAATTCGGGGTCCACGGTGGCCAGGAATGCAGTGAAGCCTGACGTGGTGCCCGATGAGTCCGAGCGGTGGACAACGGTGATCGCTGTGCTCGGCAGCGAGACGCCCGGGTTCAGCGCCTTGATCTCGGCGTCGTCCCAGGTCTTGACCTTGCCGAGGTAGATGTCGGCGATCGTCTTGCCGTCGAGCTTGAGGCCGGTCTGCACGCCCGGCAGGTTGTAGGAGACGGTGATCGCGCCAAGGAACATCGGAATCTGCACGGCGGGGCTGCCGTTCTTGGCGATCGCTGTTTCGTCTTCGGGCTTCAGCGGCGGGTCGCTGGCGCCGAAGTCGACGGTCTTTGCCTCCAGCGAGGTGATCCCGGCGCCCGAGCCCACCGCCTGGTAGTTGACCGTCAGTCCGGATTGTGCGGACGCCCACTGTTCGTACACGGGCGCAGCGAACGTCGAACCGGCTCCGGAGATCGTCCCGGAGGAGCTGCTCGAGGACGTCGTGCTGCCCGAGCTGCTGGACGTGCTGGAGCTGCTGCCGCACGCGGCTAGTCCGAGCGTGAGCAATACGGCGCCCACGAGCGCGCCAATCTTGGTCTTGATCACTACGTCTCCTCTGGCTGGATTTGCGTGTTGCGAGTGGATGCGAACCCCGAGGGAGTCCGCGCCGATCGCTGCTGCTCGCAGTGTCTTAACCACCGGTCGTTCCAATGTGAACATTTCGTGAAAGCAGGTCGGCCTCGCCACGTGCCTCGCCGGCGCGAGCGAGTATGCCGGCGGCCTGCTCGCGAGAGGGCTGGGACTGGAAGCGGTAGCCGAAGCCGGGGTGGGTGTGGATGAAGCGGCGGTCGGGCATCGCCTCTTCGAGCTTGCCGCGCAGCTTGCTCACGTAGACGTCGACCGAGCGGTCGCCGTGACGCAGCTCGCCTCCCCACACCGTCGCGTACAGTTCCGCCCGCGTAGCGATCGTACCGGTCTTGCGGGCCATCGCCACGAGCAGCTCGAACTCGCGCACGGACAGGCGAAGTGCGCGGCCGCTGGCGAGCACGAGTCCATCGCCGAGCCTGATCTCAAGCTCGCCGGCGTACAGCGTGTCCGCCCCCTCGGGAATGCTCGCCACACTGCCAGCCTGTCACGCGCGTGTACGTATCCAAGTTGCAAACTCGTAATCGAGTCGTAAAAAAATCGTGAAAGCCCGGTTTCTGCCCGCGCAGCTGAATATCCTCGCGCGATGAGCTTGCTGCGGCGCCCTGTCGACCCGGTCTTGATGTCCCTGGTGGAGGAGGCCGGGCGCAACGTACAGCGCTGTGGCCTGCTGCTGCACGATCTGCTCGTCGACTATCCCGAGCACGCCACGCTCGCCCAGGATCTGAAGGTCTGCGAGCAGGAAGGCGATCGCATCACGCACGACATCATCCACCGCCTCGCCGCTGGCGGGCGCGTACGCGCGCCGTTCACGACTCGCGACGGATACGCCTTGGCAACAGCGCTCGACGACATCGTCGACCACGCCGAGCAGGCGGCGGCGCAGCTGGGACTGTACGGGGTCGAGGCGCCGATGGAGCAGGCCGTCGAGTTCGCCGACGTGCTCGTCGGCGCCGGCGAGCAGATCGCCCAGGCCCTGCGTAGCCTGCGCAACGGGGCTGAGCTCGGACCGCACCTCGTCGAGGTACATCGCTTGGAGAACGAGGGAGACCGCCTGCAGCGCGACGGCGTCGCCTCGCTGTTCGCCGGCGGGATCGACCCGATGGTGGTGATTCGCTGGAAGGACATCTTCGAGTCGCTGGAGGCCGCCGTCGATGCGTGTGAGACGGTCGCGCACGTGCTCGAGGGCATCACGCTCAAGCAGCGCCGGCGCCGGCGCTGAGACTTCGTCGAGCTCGCACGGTCGCGGCTTCGGCAAGCGGCGCGTACGCAACCGCTCATCGACGAGCACGCGGATCTACGCGAAGCTGGTGGGCGGCGCGACGAAGTTGAGCTGCGCCCCGTGGGCGTCCCCGACCAGGGAGACCTGAAAGGACACCGAGGCGTTCGGGGCGAGTTCGGGGACGACCGCCCTGCCGGCGGCGACGATCTTGCCGGCGCGTCGTGCGACGCCAAACAGCACGAGGCTTCTCTGCTCGATCTGCGAGCGGTTTCTGACGCTCCCGGTCGCGACGAGGCCGCTGGCCGGGTCTTCGCTGAGCTGGGTCGCGCCGATCGTCAGCCGGGGCAGCGACCCGGCGACGTTTGGCGCCTCTCCGACCCTGGCGCTTACGCTCGCGGGGGCGCCGCTCACGGGTAGCTGGTCATCGACCCAGGTGGTGGTGGCGTGCGGCCCGATCGAGGGCAGCGAAACGAGCGCGCTTTCCACGCCGGCGCCGTTGTTCTTGAACAGCGTCCGTCCGCGCGCGTCCTTCACCGTGATCGCGATCGGCACGCTGCGCTGCGCGTGCGCGGAGCTGTTGTGCAGGGTCACGACCGCGGCGGCGCGTTCTGAGTCGCGCACGACGGTCGTGCTCACAACGTTGACCTCGGCGCTTTCGCGTGTGATCGAGAGGCCCTTTTCGTCCAGCGTCACGCGCTTTGCCTGACGTTGCAGCCGTGCGCTCTTTTCGGCGGTCGTCTCGCATCCGGTCAGCGTTAGTGCTGCGAGCGTGAGTGCGAGTGCGAGCCATCGCGCTCCCCTCACAGCGTCGCCTGCACCGAGCTCATCCGAACGCGCCACTGATCATCCGAACGCGCCACTGATGTAGTCGCGCGTGCGCTGCTGGGACGGGCGGTCGAAGACCTGTTCTGAGGGGCCGTACTCGATCAGCTCTCCCAAGTGCATGAAGGCCACGTGGTCGGCGACGCGAAACGCCTGCTGCAGGTTATGCGTGACGATCACGATCGCGACGCTCTCGCGCAGCCTGACGATCAGCTGCTCGATCGTAGCCGTGGAGATCGGGTCGAGCGCCGAGCACGGCTCGTCGAGCAGCAGCACCTCGGGCTCCGCGGCGAGCGCGCGCGCGATGCACAGGCGTTGCTGCTGGCCGCCGGAGAGTTTCAGCGCCGAGCGATCGAGATCCGCAGCGATCTCGTCGTAAAGGCCCGCGCGACGCAGCGCTTCCTGCGCCGCCTGCTCGAGCTCGGCTGTCCGCCTGCGCCGGCGCCCGCGCGGAGGCCGCTGCTCGGCGAGCGCATAGGCGACGTTGTCGTAGATGCTCATCGGGAAGGGGTTGGGCTGCTGGAAGACCATCGAGACGCGCCGGCGCAGGTCGTTGACCTCCAACTCGTGGATCTCCTCGCCCTCGAGCGTGATGCGCCCGGCACGCGCCGCACCGGCCGTGATCTCCGTCAGGCGGTTCAGCGAGCGCAGCAGCGTCGTCTTACCCGACCCCGATGCCCCGATCAGCGCGAGCACCTCGCCCTTGCGCACGGGCAGCGTCACGTCGCGCACGACCCAGTTCTCGCCGTAGGCGAGCCACACCGATTCGATCCGCATGCGCTCGCGCACGGTCGCCGGATCGGGTCTGGTGAGGCGGCGATGCGCCTCCGAGGGAGCGACAGCGCCCGAGCCGGCGCCGTTCGGGCCGGTCGCCGGGGGTGCGATGTGCGGCTCGTGGTCGAGCGCGATCCGCCGTACGGGCGGTGGCATCAGCGGGTCCACTGCGGTCTCCTGCTCGTGAGCGCGCGACGCAGCGCGGACAGCCGCCCGCCGCGCTCGCGCCCGCCGGTGAGACGTGTGACGAGCGCGTTCAGCGCCAGCACGACCATCAGCAGCACGAACGCCGCTGCATACGCCTTCTGCGGCGCGTTGCCCTCGCCTGCGGGCGAGTTGTTGTAGACGTAGCTGGTCAGCGTGGAACCCGTTCCGCGCAGCGTCCCGATCAGCGGCACGCTGCCCACGCCCTCGGTCGTCAGCGTGACCCCGAGCAGGATCGTGATGATTGCGGTGTCTCCGATGATCCGGCCCATCCCGAGCGCGATGCCGCTGGCGATCTGCGGGCGGATCGATGGGAGCAGGACCCAGCGGATCGTGCTCGCGCGCGACTTGCCCAGGGCATAGGACGCCTCGCGCACGCGGTCGGGAACCTGCGCGAGCGCCTCGCGCGTGGAGCCGACGATCAGCGGCAGCGCGAGGATCGCCATGACGATTCCGGCGGCGAAGAACGAGCGTCCGTACACCGAGCCGTTGACTGCATTCTGCGAGAGGAAGCCGAGAAAGCTCTCGGAGAACACGAGTAGCCCGAAGATCGCGAGGACCACGCTAGGAACGCCGGCGATCACATCGATCGCCGATTCGACCGCCCGGGCCAGCGACACCGGCCGCCCGTACTCGGAGATCCACACCGCCAGCGCGACGCCCGCGGGTGCCGCGATCACGGTGCCGATGGCGGTGATGATCAGCGTGCCGACGATCGGGTCGAGAAAGCCGCCGGACTGGCTCTGCTGCAGCGAGGGCGCGGGCGACTTGACGAACAGCGCCGGGCGCAGATAGGCGATGCCCTTGACGAACATGAACACGACGATCGCCAAGGCGATCAGGCACAGAGCGATGCCCGTCGCCCAGCACAGCCAGTAGCCGATGCGGTCTATGAGCGGCCACGAGGCACTGCTCTGGCGGCGAGGCCGCACGACGATCGGCCTCGCGGGGGCAGGAACGAGCCCACCGGCCTCCATCAGGCGCGAATCCCGTATTGCTTGAGCGGTTGCTTGGCAGCCCACCCGGCGAACGACAGCAGCGCGGCGGACACGAGCAGCACCGCGGCCATCGCGTAGATCGTGTGTGCGAGCGGCGCGATCGTAAGGCCCTCGGACTGCTGCACGATCGTCGCTGCCAGCGGCCGCACGGGCTCGAACAGGAAGGTCAGCCCGTCGAGTGGGTTGGCCGCGAATCCGCGCCCCCCCGAGACCATCGCGAGCATGATCGCCTCGCCCAGCGCGCGCGCGGTGGCGAGGACGGTAGCCGCAACGATCGCCGGCCGCGCAGTGCGCAGTGACACGCGCACGATCGTGCGCCAGCGATTGACGCCGAGCGCGACAGAGCCTTCCCGCCATGGCAGCGGCACCGACTCCAGCGCGCCCGCGATCAGCGCGACCATGATCGGCGTGATCATCACTGCGAGGATCACCGTGGCCGTCGTCAGGTCCGCTCCGTTGAGCTGCACCACGTAGGCGACGGACTGCTTGCGCCCGTTGCTGATCAGGTGCTGGTTGATCAGAGGCGCCAGCGCGAGGATTCCGATCAGACCGTAGACGACCGACGGCACGCCGGCGAGCAGCCTGATCACCGGCTCGAGCGTTCGGCGCACCGGTGCCGGCGCGAACTCCGTCAAGAAGACGGCCGCGAGAATCGAGACGACGAGCGCCAGCACGACCGCGAATACGGTCGTCAGCAAGGTCCCCCAGATCAGCGGCCAGGCGCGGAAGTAGGAGATGTCGTGGCCGGGCAGCGGCGTCGATTCCTGCATCGCGCGCAGCTGCGTGTCGACGTTGCCGCCCGGGCCGAACCAGCTCAGCCCGTTGCTCGAGAAAGAAGGCCACGCGTTCACGAAGACCGTGACGATCATCGCCCCGATCAGGACGAGGACGGCGATCGCCAGCGCACCGAGCATGCGCTCGGTGCGCTGGTCTTCTCTGCGACCGCTACGGCGGGGCATGGATCAGGCCGCCGGCGTCATTGCGTCAGTGAATCGCGATCCAGCTGGAGTTGACGATCGCGCGGACCGTCTTGTTACCGGCCTTGGTGACCCAGGCGATGAACTTCGCGGCTTCGCCTTTGGGGAGGCCCTTGGTGACCATCCAGAAGTTGCGCACACCGCCGTACTGCCCCGACTTGGCGTTCGGGAGCGTGCATGCGACGCCCTGGTAGCCGACCGCATTCACGCCGGCCGTGTAGGCAAAGGAGACGAAGCCGATGCCCGCGCCGCCCGGATCGTTGTGCACCGCGTTCTGCTCGAGGCCGTTGGAGGTCTCTTCGGTGGCGCTTGGCGAGATCTTCAGCGTTTCGCCGAGGAAGATGTGCTGGAAGGCGTCCTGCGTACCTGAGGCGCCGTCGCGGTCGAACAGGTCGATCGGACCTGAGGCCTGCGCGCCGGGGACCTGGCTCCAGTCGCGGATGGCTCCCGTGAAGATGCCCACGACCGTCTGCTGGGAGATGTTCGAGAGGCGATTCTGCGGGCTGGTGATGACGCAGATGCCGTCCTGGGCGATCTTCGTGAACACCAGGCCATGTGGGTCGACACCGGGGATCGGGTTGCGCGAGGAGTCGCCGATGTCGAAGCGGCCGCTGGCGGCGCCGCTGATGCCGATGTCGGACTGGCCACCGCCGACCTTCGGCGTCGGGATCTTCGGGTAGGTCTTGTGGTAGGCCGTCGCCAGCTTCTGCGCCAGCGGCAGGACCGAGGTCGAGCCACCGACGATCAGCTGCTTGGCCAGTGCCGTCGCCGGGACGGCGAGGATGAGACTAACTATCAAGCTGAGAATTAGAGTTCGGTGCACGCGCACTGTTGTGTGTCTCCTTTGTCGTTCGGGCTGTGATTGGTGCTCGTCGTCATCGTCGAGACGCGGGAGTTGTCACGACGCGGGAGGCGGAAAACAACTCGCTCGCGTGATCGATGCGGGTGCGCGAGAACCATTCCCGGAGCGCAAGACTATGAGCGCGGATTTGCCTGGTGTTTCGTTTTTGTGAACGCTGCGATGTGAACATCGATGTGTAAGAAATGTGTTCGTTTCGTAAAAGCAAGGCGTTGGTTTCAGGAACTCATGTGTCGTTTTTGTGAACGACATTGCAATTGGAGCCGGGTCGTGTGACGCTGGCGCCAGGTTGGATCGCCGTGCCGTGCAAGCGGCCGCACCGGGCCGCCCACCTGACCGCTGCCACGACATGCCAGACGAACACAACGCTCCCCCGCCCGAGGGCCCCGACCCTTCGCCTTCGACCAACGGCCACTCGCCCGCGGCCGCGGCGTCCGTGCGCTCGGGGCTCGCGCATCGGCGCAATCCGGTCCTGGCACGGCTCGCTGAGACTGCGCAGGCCGCTCGCCGCATCGCCCTGCGCGATCCGCTCTCGTTGTTCCTTCTTCTGGCTTCGGTGGGCCTCGCAATCGCCTTCGCGATGCTGCTCGGGGAGATCAAGCCGGGCAGCTCGGGTACGCAGGTTCCGCTGAGCACGGTTCAGAAGCTCGCCAAGAAACATGAAATCGCAGGCGCGATCCTGCTCGACCACGACAGTCGCGTCGAGCTCACGACGCAGACGCCGCCTGCGCCATCCTCTGGCAAGCACACGGGCGGAACGGCCGTCAGCGAATCGCCCTTCAGCGCGACGCCGCAGCGACTCTGGGCGGCATACCCGTCCTCCGGCGCCCAGACTCAACAGCTGGCCAGCGAACTCGACACGAGCGGCGCAAGCGTGACGGTCGACCAGCAGTCGGGCAAGCCGACAAAGGCGATCATCGTCCAGTTCCTGATCCCGATCCTGCTGCTCGTCTGCCTCTTCTCGTTCTTCATGCGCGTTGGCGGAGAAGGCGCCGCGGGCGGGATCGCGGGCTTCTCGGAGTTCACCGGTAAAGGTCGCAAGAAGGGCAAGGGGAAAGCGGAAGCGATCACCTTCGCCGACGTAGCCGGCGCCGGCGAGGCGTTGGCCGAGCTTCGCGAGATCCGCGACTACCTCGCCGACCCCTCCAAGTACCTCGCAGTCGGCGCGGCCGCACCGAAGGGCGTGCTGCTCGTCGGCCCTCCCGGCACAGGCAAGACGCTGCTGGCCAAGGCGGTCGCGGGCGAAGCCGACGCCTCGTTCTTCTCGCTGTCGGGATCGGACTTCGTCGAGTCGCTCGTCGGCGTCGGCGCTGCGCGCGTACGCGATCTGTTTCGCAAGGCGCGCAAGGCCGCGCCGGCGATCATCTTCATCGACGAGCTCGACGCCGCCGGGCGCAAGCGCGGCGCCGGCATCGGCCAGGGAAACGACGAGCGCGAGCAGACGCTCAACCAGATCCTCGTCGAGATGGACGGCTTCGCCGGCGACGGCGGTCTGGTCGTGATGGGCGCGACCAACCGGCCGGACATCCTCGACCCTGCGCTGCTTCGCCCAGGGCGCTTCGACCGCCAGATCGTCGTCGACGTACCCGACGTCCACGGCCGCATCGAGATCCTGCGCCTGCACGGCGGCAAGCGCCCGCTGGCGCCCGACGCCTCGCTGGAGGAGGTGGCGCGTCAGACGCCGGGCTTCAGCGGCGCCGAGCTGGCCAACGTGATCAACGAGGCCGCGCTGCTGAGCGTGCGCGACGGTCGCGGGCAGATCGATCAGGCGACGCTCGAGGAGGCGATCGACCGCGTCGTCGCCGGCCCGGCCAAGCGCCACATCCTGACCGAGGACGAGCGTTGGCTGATCGCCATCCACGAGTCCGCGCACGCGGTCGTGACGGACGCGCTCGGGCACACGGCCTCGACGCGCAAGCTGTCGATCGTCGCCCGCGGTCGCCAACTCGGGACGGCCGCGCACATGCTCACCGACCGCGACCAGATAATCATGAACAAGGAGGACCTGCAGCGCCAGCTGATCGTGATCACCGCGGGCCTGGCCGGAGAGCGGATCGCCTTCGGCCAGGTCTCGACGAGCGTCAATGACGACCTCCACGCCGCGACTGCGCTTGCGCGCAGCATGGTCACGTCGTTCGGCATGTCCGAGGCGCTCGGCCTGGTGACGATCGGCGAGAAGGGCGGAGAGGTGTTTCTCGGTGCCTCGCTGCAAGACCTCGGCTCGGTTGGTCCCGAGACACTCAACCTGATCGACAACGAGATCGAGCGCCTCGTCGGCGACGCCGAGGCACGGGCATCGGCGGTCCTCGATCGCAACTGGAGCACCGTCGAAGAGACGGCGGCGGCGCTGATGGAGCAGGAGACGCTGTCGGGCGTGGCACTGGACGCGGTGCTTTCGACGGTGCACGAGACGACGCTGGAGGAGCTGCGCAGCATCCGCCGCGCCTCGCCGCCGCGCTTCACCGCACGCGACAAGGATGCGACGTGAGCATTCGACGACGTGCGGCCACCGGCGCCAGCAGCGCGCGCCGGTGGCCTTCGCCGGCGCTCGCGCTCTCGCTGATCGCGCTCGTCTTCTCGACGACAGGTCTTGCCGACGCGGCTCGTCACGCCGTCACCAGCGCGATCGCGGGGCACCCCGTAAGCTCAAAGCCCCATGCCGGTGGCGTGCTGCTGCTGGGCAAGAACCGTAAATTTCCCGCCTCGGCGATCCCGACAGTCAAGAACGCCACGCGCATCGGCGGGAAGACGGCGGCGCAGCTCAGCGGAACGTGCCCGCCTGCGACGGTCGACCTCGGCAGCTGGTGCCTGGACACGGCGCCGTACCCCGTCTCGAACGCGCAGGCGGGCGAGAACAACTACGTCTTCGCGAGCAAGGCGTGCGTGGCCGAAGGGGGCTGGCTGCCGACGGCCGCGCAACTGCTCGGCGCCGCAAATCGGGTCAAGCTCGAGTCGACGATCCACGACTCCCAGCTGACGGCGACGATCCCGCTCGACCCGAGCCGCGGCCTGAAAGACCAGCGCGAGATGAGCTCGACGCCGATCACGACGGCGTTGCGGATGGTGCCGTTCTGAATCATGGCCGTCGCCGTCGACATGCCGTAGATGAAGCTCGTGCA
>Ga0208714_1000382_pt1 | contig 12916 bp, 9 predicted proteins | sample NGESurshal072012_3_FD_184461 | JGI IMG/M metagenome (GOLD analysis project Ga0208714, IMG submission 184461) | Arctic peat soil microbial communities from Barrow, Alaska - NGEE Surface sample 415-1 shallow-072012 (SPAdes) | ecosystem: Environmental > Terrestrial > Soil > Wetlands > Peat ... | reverse complement strand
GGCGGTGATCGGCGCTGTTGCCGTCGGGTTTTTCGAACGCGAGATCCTCGCGGCGGCCGAGATAAAACAGCGGGCTCACCGGCGCGTCGCGATAGGGGCGGTCCAAGAGCACGCTGCCGGCGATTTCGATCGAGGATCGAAGCGTGACGGGATCGGCGGGATACCAGCCGGCGGCCTGCATGGCGCAGAGGATGTCCCTGTTGTCGCCGATCAGCCCGACATTGATGGGATCGCCGGGAATGCCTTGCGCGGTCCGCGTTACCATCGGCAGGTTGGCGAGCCCCTTCTGGTGCTCGTAATGGGTCCATAGCGCCGGCAGCGCGAGATAGGCCAGCAGGGTGTAGGCGATGACAATAGCCAGCGCGAGCAGCAGCGCCCGCTCCAGCCGCGAACGATCCGGCGGGGCCCGGGATTGCGCGTCATCGATATCAGTCACGTTCCGCCTCGCGATTCGTCATTGCGAGTGTTTGCGAAGCAATCCAGAGCCACAAAGGAAGTCTGGATTGCTTCGTCGCTTCGCTTCTCGCAATGACGACAAACACGATCCCACTCACACGGAAAACCGCTATCGCCGGGTCTCGCGGCAGCCGGCGGCTTCGGCATCCTCGACCGAACAGAACCAGCGCGTGCCCTTGTTGATGTGCATCTTGATCTGCGCATACCAGCGGCTGGTGGGCTTGTGATAGATGCATTCGCCGGCGCCGTTGACGTTGCCCTTGATGGTGCAGTCGGGCGAGGGCGCCACCGGTCCGGAAGCCGACGCCAGCAGGATCGCATGGGCATTGGGGGGCGGCTTGGCGGCCCCCAGAATGGCGGTCTTCTTGTTGCGGACGCGCCAGTCCCACGGCGCGATGAACGCGCCCTGCCACATCCCGGCCTTGGCCTCGCGCGCGGCTTTCTCGTCGGCATCGTAATCATGCGAAAACCGCGTGTAGGACAGCGCCCAGCCGCTCGCCACCAGCCATTTCTGGATGTCCTCGCCGTCGACCTCGCAACGCGCCACGACCCGGCCGCGACGGTCCGCGGCTTGGCGCTGGTGGCAGGTCCAGCTCTTGTCGCCGACATGTTTGATCAGTTCGTCGCGCGCGGCGACGCCGCAGGTCCAGCGCTCGCCTGAATTGTTGAGGCAGAGCTGATCCACCGACGGCGCGTCGATGCCGCCGAGGCGAATGCGGGTCGAGCCGATCTGGATGGAATCGCCCTCGCGGATTTTTGCAACGCCGGTGAAATCGGCGGCTTGCGCTAGGGCCGGCACGAACAACGATGCGATCGCCAGCAGGAATTTCATGCGCATTGCAACAACGCCGCCTTCCATGGAATCGGTCCGGTATCCCCGCGGATTGTGGTGCGGATGCGGCCAAAGCACCAGCGGGGTGCAGGACGGTCGCTTTCAACTTTGCGCTACCGATCGACTCGCGGCTGCCTCAGATCGTCGTCCCGGCTCAAGGCCGGGACGACACCATTTGTTACCTGCCCGTCCCCATCATCGCCCGTCGCGCCAGCGCCAGGCCCATCAGCACGAAGGCCGAGGTGACCTCGGGGCCGCCCACCAGGATGCGGGTCGGGGTCTTCATCTTGTTCCATTCATAGGCCTTGAACGGCCCGTGCCTTCCGCCTTCGCCCGTGTGGGCGATGATGCAGTGCAAGGCCGGGGTGAAGGTCGCGACATCGGCGCCGAGATGGCCGAGCGCGATCAGCGCCAGCGCCGCGTCGAAGACGTTCATCTCGCGCCCGATGAGCTCGGTCTGCACATAGGCCAGCACCTTTGCGCGGATGAAAGCGAACGCGCCGCCGGGATCGATCGCGGCTTGCGCGGTCAGCGGCAGCGCCAGGAAGGCCGCGTAGCAGCGGCCGAAATAGGCGCAATAAAGCTCCGGCAGATAGTAGATATGCGAGCGCGGATCGGCGAAGGCGCCGCTTTCGACGAGCCGCTTCTGGAACGAAATGATGCGGTGCACGGTGTCGAGCCGCGCCGGGGTCTCCAGCACCTTCCAGCGGCCCAAGTTGCGGAAAGAGACCTCGAGGATGTCGAGATTGAGCGTCGGATCGAGGTCGTTGCCGAACGGACGCTCGCCTTCAAAACTGTCGATCCAGGTGGCGACGCCGCCCTCGTAATCGATGTTGTCGTTGATCGGCACTGTCACCAAGGGCTCGTTGGCGCCGCCGCGGACCTGGTAGCCGGCGTAGAAATCCAGCAACGGCTGCTCCAGCATCGGATCATCGGAGCCGGCTTGTGTAGCGGCCGAGAACGCGCACGCCGTGGTGTCGCAATCCGGCACGTAGACGCCGAAGCCCAGATCCTGCTTGATCTGGGCGAAGAAGCGGGAGAAGCGCGGATGCGGCAGCGGCGCCAGCGCGGTGACGACGTCGAAGGTGGCGCCGTCCTGCGCGCGCACCTGCTCGCGGCTGGTGACGAGGCAGAACTCGACCATTTCCGAAATCGCCCGGCGCGCCGCCGCGCTCTCGCTGGACGAGGCGAGCCCGGTCTCGGCAAAGCTCAGCAGCGCCTCGGTGAAGAACGCGTCGTAATAGGCCGAGCGGTGGCGGATCTGCACCGGCTCCCACATCGGTTCGGCGATGCCTTTCCAGGGTGGGTTGACCAGGTCGCGCACCGGCGAGCGGGCGATGAAGACCCGCGCCAAATTGAACAGCAGCGTCGAATTCTTGTAGCCGCGCGAATTCAGCCCCGTCAGCGCCATCAGGAATTCGCGGCCGCGCAAATCGGGATCGCCGAGCAGATTGAAGGCGGCATAGGTCGGAATAAAACCGTTCTTCCGGAACGAGCCCAACAGATGCGCCCCGCAGGCGCGGATCGCCTGCTCGATCTCGCTTACGCCGGGCGCGCGGCCCGGTGCGGTGACCGGCTTCGGCCGGGGATGGCTGAGCTCGATCGTATCGAGCAGCGCCGCCACGGGGGCGCCGACAGCGGCCCAGTCCGGCGTCTCCTGGTCGCGCGCTCTTGTGAGCGCATCGCGCAAGCCGGCCAGCCGGCCCTCGTCGCGTAATTCCTCCAGCCCGGTCCGGCACAGCAGCGGCCGCAGCGCCGGGTTACCCAGCGCGGTCCGGTAGAATTTCGACAGATGCAGGTCGAAGCCGGCGGGTTTCGCGAGCAGGGGATCGCAGACGTCGTACAGCGACGGGCCGTCTTTCCGGGCCGTCAATGAGCGGTAGGCGGCTCCGGCGAAATGCTGAAAACTCATGCAGATTCTTTCCGCCGTTCCGGTCAGGCAGCACGCCGGATCCCGCTGAAAAGCGGCTTCCGTCCCCTCCCGGACCCCCCAAAGAGACCCAAACGGGCCCTCAAGTCATTGAAAAACTACACGGAAATCCGGGAAATACAAATCTGACGGAAGTCGCTGCGCTCTGGGCCTGTTCTTGCCCGCTCCCTGCTGAAAATAAGCGGCTCGGCAGTGGTTCCAAGTGACTGTTTTATCAATTGAAATTGTCTCGGAGCGGAGCCGGGCGAATGTCAAGGTCCTTAAACATTTCATTAATATTGCCGGGTCTATCCCTTCGGGCTAAAGCTTGTTTGTTGCGGTGCCGCAAATTGAGCGCAATTAGACGTCACACGTCCGGCACCCCCAAAAACCAGAACGGCGCAGGGCGCGACCAAGCTTCGCGCTGTGTTGAGTGATGAGGAACGACCCGGGATGAATGTAACCCTCTTTCGCATCTCCAGCCGCCCGGTGGCGCTTGCCGCGGTGCTGGTCGGCATGGTGTCGCTGGCGATCGGCGCGCATGCGGCGCTCAACATGCGCTCGCTCGACGCCGACCAGGCGGCCACGGCCGAGAGCAGCGTCGATTTGTCGAAGAAGGGTTCGCGGATCGCTTTGGTGATCGGCAACGGCCATTATCCCGACGCCAATATGCCCCTCGCCCAGCCGATCAACGACGCCCGCGCGCTCTCCGCCGAGCTGCGCCGCGACGGCTTTGACGTCGACGTGATCGAGGATGCCAGCAAGGACGACATGACCCGTGCGGTGGCGCGGCTGAAGAAGAAGGTTCGCCCCGACAGCGTGGTGATGCTGTTCTTCGGTGGCTACGGCATCCAGGTCGGCCGCGAGAGCTACATGATCCCGGTCGACGCCACGATCTGGAAAGAGGGTGACGTCCGCCGCAACGGCGTCTCGATCGAATCCGTGCTCGAGGTGATGAAGGAACAGGGCGCCTGCGCCAAGCTGGTCGTCATCGACGCCTCCCGCCGCAACCCCTATGAGCGCCGCTTCCGCGGCTTCTCCCATGGACTCGCCCCGATCGCGGCACCCGACAACGCTTTGATCCTGACCTCGGCGACGCCGGGCAAGGTCGCCGACGACGGCAAGGGCCAGTACAGCGTGCTGGTGACCGAGCTGCTCACCAATATCGGCGCCCGCGATGCCGACAAGCCGGCCGCCGCGGAGGTCATCTTCAACAAGACCCGCACCGCCATCGCCAAGGCCAGCGACGGCGAGCAGGTGCCGAGCGTATCCTCCTCCCTGCTCGAAGACGTCAGCTTCGCCGCCACCGACAAGGCCGGCGGTTAACTCCCCGTCGTCCTGGCCTTGAGCCGGGACCCATCGCGTGAGCGCGAAGCGCTCATCGCGTCGCCGTGCCATAGCGCACGGGCATGCAGCCAGTTACCTTCCCCAGATAATGAACACCGTCATAATGGGTCCCGGCTCAAGGCCGGGACGACGATGAGGAATGAACCGTGCTCTACACGCCCGCTTCGCGCGGCCCGCTCGGTGTCACCTCGCCCCGCCTGCGGGGAGAGGTCGCCGCGCTCTTGCGCGGCGGGTGAGGGGGACTCTCCGCGAGTCCGCTGCTGCGGAGTTTGCTGAGGCAGCCCCTCACCCCAACCCTCCCAGAGCGAGCTTCGCTCGTCTCTCCCCGCAAGCGGGGCGAGGGAGACGAAAGACCTACTTCCCCTCAGTCGCCGTCACCGCGCGCACCGGATCGCCCTCGCGCAGCAGCGCGCCGGCGCGGGCCACGACGATGTCGCCTTCGGCGAGGCCGCCCTTGATCTCGACCTGGCCGCCCGACATCAGCCCGACCTCGACCTGCCGGGTTTCGACGCGCTGGCGCCGCACCACCTGCACCACGGTGCCGGCCGAGCCGTAGAGCACCGCGGTCAGCGGCACCGAGACGTTGTTGCAGCTCTGCCCGATCGTGATCATCGCGCGCCCGGAGGAGTTCACCAGCAGGTTCCGGTTAGTGGTGATGCCGAGGAAGACCTGGCCGAGCTGGCTGTTGGGTTCGACCGTCGGCGCGATCCGGCGCACCTTGGCGTCGACCTCGCCGGCGCCGGGGATCTTGATCCGCGCGCTCTGGCCGACCTTGAGTTTGGCGATGTCCTGCACCGGGACCAGCCCAACCAGGTCGAACTCGCCGCGCGCGATGATCGTGAACAGCGCCTCGCCCTTGGCTGAGGCCATCGCGCCGATCGTAGCCGTGGAGGCCTCGACCACCCCCGCCACCGGCGCCTGCACCTGGGCGATGCCGCCCTCGGGCAGCGTCAGCCGCGCCAGCGTTTGCCCGGCGGTGACGCTATCGCCGGCCTCGGCCAGGATTTCCGAAACCTTCAGCCCCATCCGCTCCGGCCGCACCATCGTCTCCTCGCGCGCAAGGATGAGGCCGGACACTTCGACGATATCCCCGAAGCAGGATTTTGCCGCCGTCAGCACCGTGACGGCGGCGCCCTTGGGGGCGTCGGGATCGTCGGCGGCGAGGGCGGGGGAGGCGAGGGAGAGGAGGAGGGCGGCCGAGAGCAGGGTTCGCGAGGAGCCGAGCGAGGACAAGGAAGGCATCGGAATTCCTGTTCCGGTTGGGTGGGTTATCGATACCAGAAGGCGGCAGACTACGCCAAGGCGGAAGCGCCGCTAGTCATTAGAGGGGATCGGCGCGGTTTGGTTCAAGGTCCTGGCGGTCACACAACGATCGTCATGCCCGGCCTTGTGCCGGGCATCCACGTCTTGCTTTACTTTGAGCGGCAAATACATGGATGGCCGGGACCGAAGCCCGGCCACGACGAGAAGCAAGGAAACGGCGGGAGTTCATGCCGCCGCGGTCAGGGGACGCGCGCGTTCGATCCGTTTGCGTTCGCGCGGGGAATGCATCGCTTCCCACAGATCGGTACGCCGCTGCACATTGAGCCAGAAATCCGGGCTGTTACCGAACACGCGGGCGAGAATGAGAGCTGTCGCCGCGGTTACATTGCGGCGATCGTTGCACAGCTCGTTGACGTGCTTGCGTTGCACGCCCATGGCTTCGGCCAGCGCGCCTTGCGTCAGCCCGATCGGCTTCATGAACTCCTCGACCAGAATTTCGCCGATCGTCGCCGGTTTGCGTTTTGTCATCAACATGGCTTGCCTCAATCGTAGCTGTGATCGTCCAGATAAACGTCTTTCGCCTCACCCCGGCGGCTGTCCCATCGAAAAACCAGCCGCCATCGCTTGTTGACGCGGATCGAATGAAGACCGTCGAGATGGCCCCGCAGCTTCTCGAAATGGTTGCTGGGCGGCGATCTCAGGTCGCGGTCCGTTGTCGCATCGTCGATCATCTGGATCTTGCGGAACAGGCGATCTTCCAGATCGGACGGGATTTTCTTCGACCGGACGTCGTTGACGAAGAACTCGCGCAACCAGACGTCCCGGAAGCTCAGAATCATGCCGTCACCCTGACTGAGCTAGTGTACCACCCCACGACCCATCACGCAATAGCGAGCGGGTAGCCGTCGAACAGCGTATTTCACAACACACGGCACGGAGTGTGGGTCCCGGCTCAAGGCCGGGACGACAACCGATGGGCGTTCGCCGGGACGATGTCCTGGCTAGCAACTCGTGCCGCTCACGACGACTTTTTTTGCCGCCGCGGCGACGCGGCCGCTACCTCGACCTCCGCCGCCGCCCCGCCCTCGCGCCAGCGCAGGATCTCCACCGCCAGCACGGGATGATTGAATCCCTTCAGCTGCAGATCATCCAGCGGCTGGCCGTCGACCCATTGTTCCACCATGCCGAAGACGCGCCGGCTCACCACGATCTGGCCGGCTTTGGCTTCGTCGCACAGGCGGGAGGCGAGGTTGGTGACGCTGCCGATCGCGGCGTATTCGAGCCGCTGCTCGAAGCCGATCTGGCCCAGCGTCGCATAGCCGAGCGCGATGCCGACGCCGAAGCCGAGACTGTGCCCGCGGTTGCGCCAGCGCTCGGTGAGCAGGCCGATGGTGTCGCGCATCTCGACTGCCATCTTCACCGCGCGCTTGACGTGGTCGTCGAGCGCAATCGGCGCGTTGAACAGGATCATCACGCCGTCGCCGGCATAGCGGTCGAGCGTGCCCTCGTAGCGGAAGATCAGCTCGCCCAACGCAGCGTGATATTCGCGCAGCACGTTCATCGCCTCTTCCGGCTCGGTACTCTCCGTGAACGCCGTAAAACCGCGCAAGTCACAAAACACCACCGTCACCTCGCGGCGATGGCTGTCGAGCAGCGCGTCGTGGCCATCGGAAGAGGCGATCAGCTGCGCCACCTGCGGCGCCAGGAAACGCTCGAGTTTGCGGATGCGCTCGATCTCGGCGAGTTGCTTCTCCACCCGCTCTTCCAGCGACTTGTTCCAGTTCTTGAGCTGGTCGGTCTGTTCCTGCAATTTGGTCGCCTGCTGCTGCACGGTGGAATGCGCGGAAGAAAGCTCGCGGCCCTTCTGGTCGACTTCCGAAAACAGCCGCGCGTTGCGCATCGCCAGCACCGATTGATGCGCGAAGGTGCGCATCAGCCCGATCAGGTTCTTGGAAAAATCGCCGGCCTCCTTGCGCAGCACCACCAGCGAGCCGAGCACGCCCTGCTGGTCGACCAGCGGCACCACCAGCACCGAATGAAAGCCGGCGGTGACCGCGACGTCGCGCAGCAGATGATCCCTGGCCTGCGCCAGATCGGGGATCGCGACCGGCTCACCCGAGCTTGCGGCCTCGCCGAGCACGCTGGAGGCTTCGTCGATCGCGAGATGGGCGCCTTCGGCCGCCTTGTCGATGCCGATCGCCTCGCTCAGGTTGAACTGATGTTTGGGTGCATCATAGCCATAGATCAGCACCGCGTCGGCCTGCGTGATTTCCAGCGCGCGCGCCGCCACCGTCGGCAGCACGGCGTTGAGATCGAGCGAGGAGGCGACCGCGCGGCCGACTTCCTCCAGCACCTTGAGCTCGTTGATCGAGCGCGCCAGATCCCGCGTGCGCTCCTCGACCTTGGTCTCCAGGCCCGAATAGGTCTCCTGCAGCTGGCCGGCCATGCTGTTGAACTGGTCGGCGAGTTCCTCCAGCTCGTCCTTGGTGTGCACGTCGATGCGGTGGCTGAAATCGCCCGCGCCGAGCCGCCGCGCGCCGGCGCGCAGCGCGTCGATCGGGATCAGCATGCGCCGCGCCATCAAGGTGCCGGCCGTGATCGCGACGGTGAGACCGAGCCCGATCAGCAGCGCGATCCGCACCAGCTGATCATTGATCGGCGCCAGCGCCTGCGCGGTCGGCTGCTCGAACAGCACGAACCAGCCGAGTTTTGGAATTGCGTTCGACGCCGTCATCACCGCATGGCCGTCGACATCCTTGCCCGACGCCGGCTCGTCCTTGCCCTTCAGCAGCGCCTCGACCTGCGGCAATTTTGCGAGTTCGGTAGCGAGCTCAGGCCCCTTGGCGGACGTCGCCAATACGCGGCCGTGCGGATCGACCACATAGGCAGACGTGGCCTTGCCGACCTGGGCGTCGCCGAGAAAGTCGGCGAGGAAGGAAAGATCGATATCGGCGACGGTGACGCTGGCGCTGGCGCTATAGCCGGAATGCGACACCGCGATCGACATCGTGGGCCGCGAGCCCCGGAATTCGGCCGGCGAAAAACTCAACCCGCGGGTCACGGTCTCGGTGAAGCGGATGTCGCGGGAAAAATCCGCCTTGCTGCCGACCGCCGGAGACGCGCCGCGCGACACCCTCAGTTGCTCGCGGCCGGCGCTGTCGAGCAGCATGAGCTGGATGACCGGCGGCACTTGATTCAGGAGCTGGGCGTAGTCGGCATTGTGCTTGGCCAGCGTGTCGGCGCTGGCGCGGGTCACCCAGTTGATCTGCCGCTCCAGCTCCAGGACCGACTGCTCGATCCGCCGGGCGGTCGCTTCCGCCTTCTCGCCCATCGCGTCGGTGAGCGTGGCCTTGATGGCGCGGTAGGAGATCCAGGTCTCCATCGCGCCGTTGACCGCCAGCACGAAGATCACCAGGCCCACCAGCGCGAACACGTATTTGGCAAACAGGCCCTGCCGGAGCGACCCAATCTTGTCCTTAACGGCGATCATCCAGACCCTCGGAAGCAGCCCCCCTCGGCCGCCGTCGTTCATGGCCGTCCCGGCCCAAGCCTGTTTAGCACAATTCGAGGGGTGCGGATCGCCCGCCTGCCAGCGTGGTTAGCCCCGATTTTGGGCAGTAAACGACCGTCGTACCCGGGCTACGGCGGCCTTGGCGGCCTACCGATTGAACAACTGCCGCAGCACGTCGTTCATCGCCGGGCTGTCCTGCTGCGGCGGTGGGGTGGAGTCGCTCTGCGCCGGCGCTGCGGGGCTGGCCGGCGCAGGCGAGCCCGGAGCGGGAATGCTGCGTCCCTGGCTCGTTCCCTGGCCCAGCCCTTGCTGCAACAGATTGCCGATGGTCGCGCCGAGCGCGCCGCCGAGGGGATTGGAGGAATTGCCGCCGCTGGCGCCGTTGTCCTGTCCGCCGCCGAGCAGTCCGCCGAGCCCTCCGCCGCTGCTGCCGAACAGGCCCTTGCCCATTTCCTTCAGCTTGGCATAGGCCGCGTCGGGATTGTCGAGGATGCCCTGCATGTCCGGATAGATCCGCGGTTCGGCCCAGGGGCCGTCGATGACCACGGGAATGCCGAGCCCGACCGGATCGGAGCTGCGGCCCTGGCCTTCGGTGGTCAGCACCAGTTTCGGCTCGACGCGGAACGCCAAAGTCTGCGCAGCCAGATCGACGGTGCCGGCGCCGGTCATCTTCACCAGCGGGCCGACCAGATTGAGGTCGCTGGTCGTGGCCTGGCCCTTCTCGACGCGGAACGAGGCGCCGAGTTGCGTCAGATCCGTGGTCTGCTCCTTGCCTTCCTGCCAGCCCGACAGCGTACCTGACGTGAGCGAGCGGATCATCTGCGCGACGTTGAGGCCGCGGATGGCGCCGTCCTGGAACACCGCAAATACGGTGCCGTCGAGGTTGGACATGATGGCGCGCTGGCTGTTGCCGGTCGAACGCAGCGCGAGCTTCGCCTGCAGCTTGCCGTCGAGCTTGTCGAAATCGGCGGCGCTCCTGAGCAAGGGCAACGCGCGCACGCCGGCAAGATCGCTGCGCAGCGTATAGGTCGGGCTTCCCATCGAGGCATCGACGATCAGGTCGCCGCTGGCCTGCCCGCCATAGGCGCCGAGATTGGCGAACCGCGCCTTCAGGACGCCGCCGGCCAGCGCGCCGTCGATCGCGGCCGGCGCGAAATGCGCCTCGCCGATATTGATCTCGGCGGCGGATACCCGCGCCTGCACGTCGACATAGTTCAATCCGGTGAGGTCGATGGTGGCGTTGCTCCAGGCGTTCTGGAGACCTTGCGAAGGCGACGGGGTCGCGCTCCCCTTGGCGGTCCCGACGTCGAGCCGCTGGAAGTCGAGATCGAGTTTGACCAGCGGCTTGCTGGAAAGATCGGCCGACGCCCAGCCGTTGAACGCGCCGTCGCCCAGCGTGCCTGAGACGCCGTTGATCATCACCACCGGACCGTTGATCCGCACCTCGGCCTTGGCCGACAGCGGCGCCTGCAGCAAACCTGGCGCTTCAAGCTTGAGTTCGACCGGCATGTTCTGCCGTTCGCCGGGATGCGCGGGCGCGATGGCGCTGATGTCGAAGGTGAGCGGCTGCCCGCCGGATTTCGCGCTGCCGGTGATCTTGAGCTTGCGATCATCGGACATCACGGCGTTGGCGTTGATGCCGTCGATGCGGTTGTTGACGCGATCGCGCACATTGGAAAATTCCACCGCGCCGTCGGTCACCCGGACGCGCTCGATGGTCGGCGCATTTGTGTCCGCATCGCCGCCCGCGGGTGCCGTCGACCGCGGCGGATTGAGCGGACCGGTGCGTTCGCGCAGCAGCGGCACGTGCAGCACCGGGCGGGCGATCACGAGTTCGGTGACTTGCGGATGGCCCGACCAGACGCTGCCGAGCGTCACGTCGGCCTGCACGCTGCCCACGGTCAGGCGGTTGGAGCCGTCGCGATCCCTGGGATCCTGCAGCGTGACGTCGTTCAGCGTCACATTCAGGGACGGCCATACGCCGATCTTGGTCGTGCCCGCGATCGTCAGCCGGTAGCCGGTGTCGCGCTCCACCCGCGCCTGGATCGCGGAGGTCAGGAATCCCGATGGGATTCCGACGACCGCGAGCAGCACGAGCACGACAATGACGGCGGCAATGGCGCTGCCGGCGATTTTCAAGGCTCTCATGGCGACATTCCAGACCCGGCAGACCGCATTACCCGGCGGCGCCATGGCGGGGCGCGGCCTTTTCTTGAGCTTATCCCGGAAGCGGAAGCTGCTCAAAGCCGCCAAAAATAGCCCGGGGGTGCTGCAAAGTTATGTGACTTATGACACACTTCACCGAGCGCCGATTTTGAAGACGACCCCACTTTGACGATTTTGAGCCGGCTCCGGTTCGAGCTGGCCCCAGGGAAGGCATTGCGATGAGTAAAGCGGCCGAATTTGCCGTCATTTTGAAGATGAATCCCATGTTCGCGGATCTTGGCCCCGACGAGCTGGCGCGGATTTCGAGCCTTTGCCACACCCAGCATCTGGGGCTCGGCGAAATGCTGTTCCAGAAAGGCGATCCTGGCGACGCCCTGTTCGGGGTGCGCCGCGGCCAGATCCGGATCGAGACCGGGGCCTCGGACGGCAGCCGCCTCACCCTCAATTTCATGGGCCCGGGCGAATTGTTCGGCGAAGTCGCAGTCCTCGACGGACAGAGCCGCACCGCCGACGCCACCGCCGGCGAGCCCTCCGAGCTGTTCGTGCTGAGGCGCGAGGACTTCCTTTCGCATCTCGAGCGCGAGCCGAAGGTGGCGATCAAGATCATCATGCTGCTGTGCCAGCGCATCCGCTGGCAGAGCGAGCGGATGGAGGAATCCATGCTGCAGCCGCTGCCGGTGCGGCTCGCCCGCCGGCTCTGCGCGCTCGCCTCCGATTTCGGCTCCGAAGTGCACATCTCCCAGGAGCAGCTCGGCGTCTTCGTCGGCGCCGCGCGCGAAAGCGTCAACCGTCAACTGCAGCTCTGGCGCAAGGACGGCATTCTGGACCTGCAGCGCGGGCGCATTCTGCTGCAGAACATGGGCAAGCTGACGGCGGTGGCGCGCAACGAGTAGGAAAAGACGCCGCTTGGCGGCGCGCACTCCTTCTTCCCCTCGTTTCGAGCTTGCGCGAGACCGCGAACGCAGAAGGTGTTTGACTTAAATTGTGTTTTTCAACCGCCGGCGCGGGGCGGAATCCGTCGAACATTTTTTTGAGCGCACATGATCTCATTTGAGACACTAAAAATTTTGAATTGGAACATGAACATCTTTTAACAATCAGAAACACGACGCGCAGCAGTGCTCGATCGGTTTGCCAGCTTCGCTCCCAGGGCGGAGGCGGACCGATTGTGTTTGCGTGCCGCGCGTCACGAGTCTTTGTGTGTGAGTTTCTGGGCCATGTGTACTGCGTTCTCAGAGATGGCTGCGCGCTCGGAAATTTCCCCAGCGCGCTGGCGAAGACCGTTTCTGGTCTGGATGGACGGGATCGAAGCGGGCTGGGCCATCCCGCTTCTGCTGGTCGGATTTGTCGCGGTCTGGCAGGCGTTTCTGGTCATCGCCTATCTCGGCGGCGATCTGCACCCCGATGTTCTCGAGACATGGACGCTCGGACG
>Ga0208714_1000381_pt1 | contig 12933 bp, 21 predicted proteins | sample NGESurshal072012_3_FD_184461 | JGI IMG/M metagenome (GOLD analysis project Ga0208714, IMG submission 184461) | Arctic peat soil microbial communities from Barrow, Alaska - NGEE Surface sample 415-1 shallow-072012 (SPAdes) | ecosystem: Environmental > Terrestrial > Soil > Wetlands > Peat ... | reverse complement strand
GTGTGCCTGCGTCGCTTCATCAGAGTTCCTTCCTCGCCCATCATCGTGGGCGCGAGAAACTCTCACAAGGGTCGGACCGAACTCAGGGGGTCAGGCCAGGGCGGCCGGTCCGGCGCTGGATACGGCGGTGAGCGGATTGCAACCGCGTGCGACTGAACCACGTTGGTCGACGCGGAGGGTCGACCGCCTTCGCCGAACGCCACTCAGGCGGCCTGGCCTCTCGTTCATCACATTCAAACGGGGCGGCGCCGTTTCACGGAGCCGCGCGATCCGCGTGTCGATCGCACTCCCCAGCCGGGTCGTTTAGATGTGCCCGCCGCGTTACCCTGCAGGTACCTACCATCCACCAGCTCTGACACCAGATGGGCCGATGAAAGGGGTCTGGTCAGCTCGGGTGGTGCTTGGAAGGTCTGTCCCCAGTCGGCGATGTGCCGGTTGGTGGTAAGCACGATCGAGCCGTGTTCGTAGCGGCGGGTTGACGACCCGGAACAGGTGGCTTGCTGCTTCGGCGGGCATCGGGAGGTGGCCGAGCTCACCGATGATCAGCAGTTGCGGGCCGTTGCAGAATCGCATGGTGGTCTCCCAGCGTCCTTCGAGCGCTGCTTTCGTCATGCGGGCCACGCGGTCGGCGGCGGTCGTGTAGTAGGCGCGGTAGCCCGCTTCGACGGTCTTGTAGCCGAGTGTCGTAGCGAGCATCGCCTTGCCAACGCCCGGTGGGCCGATGAGGAGCACGTTGGCGTGCTCCTCGGTGAACCGCAGCGTCGCGAGCTCGTCGATCAGCCGGCGGTCCAGCCCGGGTTTGGCGGCGGAAGTCGGACTGCTCGAGCGTCTTCTTGGCCGGGAGCTTCGCGAACCGCAGCCGGCTTTTCGCGGAGCGAGGCTGAGGCGAGCGGAGAGAAATGCCGGCGCCGTGGTGCTCGCACAGAATGATGAGTGGTTGGTGCAGCGCCGCTACCTCCGCCGAGTCGATGGCGCTCGTCCTCACCGGCCCGACTGAGCCGGCCGCTGAGGAGGAGGTCGCATGTCTTGCCGCCTGACCCCCGACCCACGGCGCGCCCGCGCAGGTCCTCGTTCCGGCTCGTTGCGGCTCGCCGGCCGGGCTCGCCTCCACGAGAACCCGCGCGGCAACCCCAACACGGAGGTGATCCCGCTCCCTACGGCCTGAGCCGCCCGCCACCTCGTCGACGAGCGTGAGCCGCTACACCACTACGTCCTACTCAACTGGGGCAGGCGCGGGCGTGGCCGACGGTGTGGCGTCGCGTCCGGAGGGGTCTGGCGCTTCTCGGTCGGGCATGAAGACCGCCGCTGCGACGCGACGCCGTCTCCCGCTTAACAACGCGGTCGTCCCGTCAGAGCTGTTGCTGGAAGCCCGGGACCGCCTCGGTCAGAATTGGTAGCGACTTGGTAGCAAGGCTCTTGCGGCGCTCCCTTGAAGGGGCTAAAGATTAGTCCGTTTAGCAGGACTTGCTTCGACACGCCCGGAGAGATTCGAACTCCCGACCTTCGGTTCCGTAGGCACCTGCCAGCCGAGGAGCGCACGATTCATGCGACGAGTACGACCGGCAGACGAGACCCGCCCAGTACCGGACAGCCACCTGGACGCGGGGAACACGATTGGGGAACATCCCCGTGACCACCAGGAGTAGAACACACGCCAGAACCACGCCATTTCCAGCGACCTACTGTAGTGGGCGGTGACGGGCTCGAACCGCCGACTTCCTGCTTGTAAGGCAGGCGCTCTACCAGCTGAGCTAACCGCCCGGACGGCGTGATGGTACCGAGCACGGCCGAGCGCCGGACATGATCGGGGACGGCTGAGACGGCCGCTACCATCGCCTGGCGCCATGGACCTAGGGATTGTCGGAAAGACCGCGCTCGTGACGGGCGCCTCGAAGGGCCTCGGCCTCGGGGTCGCGACTGCGCTCGTCGCCGAGGGCGCGCGGGTGGCGATCAGCTCGCGCTCGCCGGAGGCGATCGAGGCCGCGGCAGCGCGGATCGCTGCGACGGCCTTCGTGCACGACGCATCCGACGTCGACGGGACCGAGGCGTTCGTGCGCCGGGTGGAGGCGGAGCTGGGGCCGATCGACATCCTCGTGTCCAACAGCGGCGGTCCTCCGCCGACCCGGGATCCGCTCGCCTTCACCCTCGATCAATGGCGCCAGGCCTACGACCTGCTCCTGCTGGGGGCGATCGCGCTGATCGAACAGGTACTGCCGGGGATGCGCGAGCGCAAGTGGGGACGCGTCCTGTCGCTGTCATCGAGCCAGGTGCGCGAGCCGGGTCCCAATCTCGTGCTTTCGACCGCTCACCGTGCAGGCCTGCTCGCCGCTCTGAAGCCGATCGCGCGGTTCGTCGCCGCCGACGGCGTGACCGTCAACTCGTTATTGCCCGGCCTGATCGCGACGGATCGGACCAAGGAGCTCGGCGCCGATACGCCCGAGCGCCTGCGGGAGCTTCCGGCGCGGCGTCTCGGCACGGTCGAAGAGTTCGCGGCGGCCGCGGCCTTCCTCTGCTCCGACCCTGCCGGCTACATCAACGGGGTGGCGCTGCTCGTCGACGGCGGCCTGACGAGGAGCGTCTAGCCACCCGTGTCGTATCTGTCTCCGAGCGATCTCGCCGCCCGGCGCGAGGCTGCGCGCCGGCGGGGGGTGCGCCGGCGCATGGTTGCGGCGGGAGTAGGGGCGGCCCTGATCGCCGTCACGGTGGCGGCGATCGTGATCAGCGGATCCTCGGCGTCGTCCACCGTGGCGCCGGTTACCTCGGTTGCCCACGCCTCGGCAGCGCAGACGTCGACCGGGCACCGCTCCGTTCATCACGCCCATCGGGCGGCTCCCGTCCTGCCTCCGATCCAGCCCGCCCGCCCCGGTGTCGCCACCGTCTACCAGCAGGGGCCGCCCCGGCCGGAGGTCGCGCTCACGATCGACGACGGGTTCTGCAGCACCTGCGTCGCGCGTCTCGTGCGCTCGCTCGAGCGTACGCACGCGCACGCGACGATCTTCCCCAACGGTCGCTACTCCACCGCCTGGGATCCGGTGGCTCCCGCGATCCGGCGGCTTGTCGCGGCGGGACAGCTGACGATCGGCAACCACACCTTCCTCCACATGTCGGCGCTGGAGGAGCCCTCCTCGGCGCTCGAGACCGACCTCACCCGCAACGAGGACTGGATCGAGCACACGTTCGGTGTCAGCGCCCGCCCGTTCTTCCGACCGCCCTACGGCGCCTACAACTCGAGCGCGCTCGCGGTTGCCGGTCAGCTCGGGTACACGAAGGTGATCATGTGGTCCGGGACGGTGGCGGATTCCAACGTGCGCACGGTGGGCTACATCCTCGGAGCGATCAGGCACTGGGCCAAGCCCGGGGCGATCATCCTGATGCACGGCAACTACCCCGCGACCTCGTTCGCACTGCCGCGGATCATCGAGATCCTGCGCCAGCGCGGCCTGCGGCCGGTCACGCTGTCTGAGCTGCTCGGCTGATTATTTACACCGCTGTAGTATGTTCTGGGCATGAGCGATCTCAGGGTTGACGCGCACAATGCGCTCCTCGCCGCCCGGCGCGGAATTGAGGGTGCCCCGCTCCGCGTCGCCGACCGCCTTGCGCGGGCGATCCGGCGAGCACCCGACACCCGGCTCGAGCAGCTCATGCGCACCTCGCCCGTGCGGCGTGCGGTGCTCGAGGGGATCTTCCGGCAGATGCCACAGCACCTGGTGGCGCAGCAGGCGGCCGGTGTCAACGCGGTCGTCCGCTGGCGGATCACCGGCCGCGCCGACGGCGGCGCGGACACCTACCAGTTGCACATCGCCGACGGACGGTGCCGCGTGAACCGAGGCACCGATGGGCCGGATCCGCGAGTCACGATCACGCTCGGCGGGACCGAGTTGCTCCATCTCGCGATCGGTGACCTTGATCCGATGCAGGCCTACTTCAGCGGCCGCATCGGACTCGCGGGCGACATGATGCTCGCCGCTCGGCTCGGTTCGCTGTTCCACATCCCGAGACCGGAGCGTCCGCCGAGCCCGTAGTGCCGCGCCGCGCCGCGCCACGCACCACGGTCGCCGCATTCCGGGACGGTACGAAGTACCCCCAGGGGGAATCGAACCCCCGCTACCAGCGTGAAAGGCTGGCGTGCTGACCGCTACACCATGGGGGCGGACCGGGTAAGTCTAGGAGACGGTCCCGGTGCCGCGGAGCGGCGGCGTACGGTTCCGTCAAGGGCCGACCATCGCGAGCCGATACCAATCACGTCATGATTCCTTTCGTGCGTGCACGCGGGCTGACCATGCTGGCGGCGATCGCGATGACCGCTGGGGGATGCGGGCAGGCCGGATCGGGCGCCGGCAGCGCCCCGACGTCACCCTCGCGTGTCTCCGACGCGGTCCCGGGCTCGAACTCGCTCGGTCTCCACGCTCACCCGCAGGCGATCGAACCGGTCGCCGGGGCAGCATCCGCGTCCGGGGCGGCCGGTGCTTCCGACCCGTCCTCGGTCAGTGTCGGGCCCCCGAGCCGCGGGCTGGCCCAGCCGGTCTCCGATGCGGTCATCCGCCAGGAGCTCGCTGCCAGTGGCCTGACCGCGAGCTCGAGCCAGGCCACCCTCACCGCCAATCGTCTGGCGATCGCCCCGGTGAGCGCGCCGCCGCAGGTCCAGGCGATCATCTCGGCCGGGAACCAGATCGCCCACCTCCCCTATATCTGGGGTGGCGGCCACGGCAGATACGAGGACACGGGCTACGACTGCTCGGGGTCGATCAGTTTCGTGTTCGCCGCTGCGGGCCTGCTCAACACGACGCTTGTGTCCGGGGAGCTCGCCCACTACGGCCTTCCGGGACCGGGTAAGTGGATCACGGTGTTCGCCAACGCCGGGCACACGTTCATGTACGTCGCCGGCCTGCGTTTCGACACCGTCGCACTGGCCGAGACCGGGAGCCGCTGGTCCGACCGGGCAGCCGACGAGCCGGACCTGTCGACGTTCTCCGTGCGCCACCCGGCGGGCCTGTAGCCGCGAACCGGCACAGCCGCGGTCGCTCGGCCGCAGTGATAGAACTGTCCCGATCGTGAGGATCACAGAGACATTCGAGGTCAGCGCCCCGCCTGAGGTCGTGTTCAACTATATGACCAACCCGGCCAATCTCGCCGACTGGCAGACGTCGAAGACGCTGGTGGAGCAGCTCACCGATGGCCCGCCCGCTCTCGGGACGCGTGTGCGGGAGCGCACGAAGCCACCTGGCGCCAAGGAGTTCGAGCAGATCGTCGAGTTCACCGAGTTCGATCGGCCCAAACGCTTTCACGTGCACATCGTCGAGGGCCCGTATCCGGTCGACGGAACCTGGACGTTCGAGCCTTCGGGCGCCGGCACCGTGGTCGGGTTCACCGCCGCGGGCGAGCTCGGCGGACCGATGCGTCTGCTCGAGCCGATCTTCAAGCGGGTGATGGCCCGCCAGTTCGCCGCCTATCACCGCAACCTGCGCCGCAACCTGGCGTCGGCCTAGTTGGCGATGGCAGGCTCGACCAGCGAGATTCTCCCCGGCCTCTGGCGGTTCGAGACGCTGCACCCCGAGTGGACCCCGCAGGACGGCGGCGCCGAGGGCTGGGAGCAGAGCGTCGCCTGGTGGGCATCGCCGAGGCGGAGTCGCTGGCGGCCGCGACGCGCTGACCAGGCAGCGGGAGGAACCACTCACTCCTGTTCGTCGATCCAGGCCATGATGGCCTTGGAGTGGGTGATCACCGTCCCGTCGGGCAGCTTGAGCGCCGGCAGCTTCGTGGTGCCGGTTGCCTCACGCAGCTCGTCGCGCGAGCCCTTGCGCAGGAAGGGCAGCGGGTTGCCGTGGGCAGCGATCACCTTCTCGTACCGAATCCCTTTCGCCCGCAGCGCCTCCTGCACGCGGCGGCACGGATGCATCTTGGGGCCGCCGTTGTCACCGTGGCAGACGTACAGAGTCGGGATCTCAGCCATTTCATCCTCCCTTGACGCAGGTCGCCCCATTGCGAGACGGTTACCGTCGTCATGATGATGGAGGACGCCTTGGCGGCCGCGACTTCCCCTCCTCGCACTGTTGTGGCCCGCCACGATTCCTGAGAGAATCGCCGGCGTTGGCGTAAGCAGTACGTTCTTTCTCACCGTCAACCGGGCCTCTCCGCGCTGCTCGGCGGGACGGCGCTGCGCTGGTACGTGGCCGCGGCCGGGATCGTCTTCGCCCTCGCGTGGTGGTGGCTGCTGCTACCGCAGGCTCAGCTCGGCCAAGTTCAGGGTGATCACCGCGCTGGAGCCCGACCTGCCGATTCAGCTGTTCTCGGAGGAGTGGCGCTATCTGGAGAGCACGAAGGCCCCCTGGCGACTGTGGCCGCCCCGCGACCTGTGGGCGTGGATGAACGGCTACCACGAGCTGGGTACGGTGGAGCGGGTCGTCCCACTGGCCTTCGCCGCCATCTACACGATCGAGCTGATCCGGCAGCTGAGCAGTTGAGCGACATCGACGATCTCGCCGCGGCGATCGAGCGCCGCATCCCGCCCGACCTGACGCCCGGCGGCGATACCGCGCCGCTCTTCCGCCTCTACGCCGTGCTCGCGCTGGCCAAGGGCGAGAGCGTGACCCTCGAGGACGTGCTGGACGCGTGGGCGGCGTGGATGAGCGGGCAGGACCCAGGGCACCAGTCGCTCAAGCCGTTCGACGAGCTCACCGCGGACGTGCAGGCTGCCGATGAGCCCTATCTGGACGCGATCCGAGCCGTGGCCCGCGCTCACGCGCAGCCGTAGGCGATCTCGACTGAGCCCCCGGGCAGCGCGCGCTCGGACTCCAACACGAGGCCGGTGTCGACTGAGCGCGGGGTCAACCGCATGCCGTCGCCGAGGAACGGCGGCAGTACGACGAGCTCGAGCCTGTCGAGCGCCCCGAGCCCGCGGAAGGTCTCGATCGTCTGCGGTCCGCCGATGAGGTGGACGTCGCCACCCCGGTTGGCCGCGCGGATCCGCTCCAGCAACCGGGCGGGATCGCTGTCGGTGACCACGTGGTCGGGCGTGCCGGGCGGACGCTCGGAAGCGAGCACGAACACGTCGAGGTCCGGCCACGGCCAGCGGTCGGCCCCGAGCGCGGGCTCAAAGGTCGTGCGGCCCATCAGTGCCGCCTCCTTGCCGACGAGGACTCCGGGATACCGTGGCTCGTGCCGGGCGCAAAGGCTGGGTCCGCGAGCTGCGCCGGCCATCCGTCCGGTGTGCTCACGTAACCATCGGCACTGATGGCCAGGCGGCTCTGGATCTGCATCTGCGCTCCTCTGCAGGTGGTCGTTTCCGTGTAGACGGCCGAGCTACGGCTTCGGGTCCGCTGAGGAGGCGGCTCTGACCCGGGACCGGCGGCGGCTCACAACCCGGGCGGCGACGGCGAGCACGAGCGCCAGCACGGCGACGACCCACCGGAGCGCACTCACCACGCCCGACCCGCGGAGCCGCGCCATGACGACCACGACGATCACCGCGGCGACGTAGAGCACCAGGTCCTTCTTGAATTCCGCGATCGCCTTCGCTCTCGCGTCGGAGTTATCAGGCGCACCGCGGCGATCTGCGGCGCGCTGCTGGCCCCCGCGCTCGTGGTCGGCCGCCGCGCGCTGCCTGCGGACCTGAACCAGGTGCTCGAGCTGATCGCGGTGCCGGTGCTCGCCGAGCCGATCCTCGTCCAGACGTTCGACGGCGGGCGGCGCCTGGTCATCGACGCCCGCGCACCGGCGCTGTGCGTGGCGGCGCTGCTCGTGTGGCGGCGGGCCCCGTTCCTCGTCGTGGTGCTCGAAGCCGCGGCGACCGCGGCGCTGGTGCGCGCGGTGATGTGAACGGCCGCGGTCGAGCGGCGGTGCCTAGACTCGCGGGCGTGACCAACTCGCCGGTGCAGACGACGATCGCGTGGCAACTCGCGCGCCGGCGCGGCGCGGCCGCCGCGGCGTGGGAGCTGACCGACCAGGCCGTCCTGATCGGCGCGGGCGAGCCGATCGAGGTGCCGGGGCGTGGTGATATCACGTACCCGTTCCGCGCCCATTCCGAATACTTCTACCTGACCGACCGCAACCGGCCGGGCGGCACACTGGCGTTCGACCCGCAGGAGGGTTGGTTCGATTTCGTGGTCCCGGTCTCGGCGAGCGAGCGCCTGTGGTCCGGGGCGCCCGCCGGCGATCCGGATGGTCTGCCGGCGGACGAGCTCGACGCGTGGCTGGCATCGAGGCGCGGTCGCCCGATCGCGTGTCTCGGCGAGCGGTTGACCGATCTGCGGTGCGACGCGGAGCTGACCGACAGAATCCGCTTTGGCCTCAATCACGTGCGCCGAGTCAAGGACCCGGTCGAGCTCGAGCGCATGCGCCTGGCCGAGCGCGCGACGCGCGCCGGCTTCGCCGCAGTCGTACCGTCACTATTCGAGGGAACGAGCGAGCGAGCAGCGCAGATCGAGCTCGAAGCCGCGGCGTTCCGGCACGGCGGAGATGCCATGGCGTACGACACGATCGTCGGCTCCGGCCCCAATGCGGCGGTCCTGCACTTCGCTCCGAGCTCCCGTCGCTTCCGCTCCGGCGAGCTCGTGCTGATCGATGCCGGCGCCGAGCGAGACGGGTATGCCAGCGATATCACGCGGACCTACCCGGTCGGCGGCGAGCTCAGCGCCGAGCAGCAGGAACTGCACTCGCTCGTCCACACCGCCGAGCGGGAGGCGATGGCGCTCTGCACCGCGGGGCGCGAATGGCGAGACGTGCACCTCGCGGCCGCCCGGGTGATCGCCGACGGCCTCGTCGCGCTGGGGATCCTGCGCGGCGCGCCGGACACCCTGCTCGAGACCGGAGCCGTCTGGCTGTTCTTCCCTCACGGGATCGGGCACCTCGTCGGCCTCGGTGTCCGCGATGCCGGGGGAACGCTGGCCGAGCGGCGTGACGACCCGCCGCCGTTCCCGAACCTGCGGATTGACCTGCCGCTCCGACCGGGCATGGTGGTGACGGTCGAACCGGGGATCTACTTCATCCCGGCGATCCTCGAGGATGCCGAGCGGCGCCGGTGCCACGCCCGCGAGGTCGACTGGGACCGCGTGGACCGGATACTCGGGTTCGGCGGCATCCGGATCGAGGACAACGTCCTCATCACCGAGAGCGGGCACGAGGTGATCACCGGCGACGTTCCCGTGCTCGGGTAGCTCGACTGCGAGGAGGCCAGGGTCGAGGGCAACACCATCGTCGACGCCACTGACGCCGGGATCGAGGGTTCGGGTTCGGCGTCAATCTGGGCATCCGGCCGCTCACCGACGATCAGCCCGACGGGATCGGAGCCACGGCGAGAGACAACGGCACCAGCGCCGGCAGCGCGCAGGTCAACGTCGCGCTCCACTCGTGCTGGCCCACGCCCTGATCGCGCTCAGCGCTCACTCACCCTCCACCCACGTGCCATCGAGGCTCGCCGCGATCATCACGGCAGCGCGCTCCTGGGCCGCGTAGGTGCCACGGAGCGCCGGCACCACGTCGTCTCCGTCGGCGCCCGCCGGCGGCGGATGGGCGACGAGCAGCCGCCGGACCTCCCGACCGAGCGGCTCGCCTCCGACCCCATCGGCCAGGCCTGCCAGCGCGTCCGCGCGGACCCGTGCGCCCTCCACGAAGGAGCCGATCACCGTCTCGCGGGCCAGGGGCGCGCGCCCGAACACGCGGGCGTGCAGAACAGCCGGATTGACGGCATGGGGACGGATCAGCGCGCGGCGCTCACTCTCCGGTAGCCCGGCCGCAGCGGCCAGGTGCTCGATCGCCCGCGTGACCCCCTGGGCATCGACGGGCAGCGATGCCTGGAGCTCGGGCGTCAGTCGCGACATCAGGTTTGCGTGCTCGGTCGCGGCCTCGGCCAGCAGCGCCTCGACGCGACCACGGTGGGTTCCCTGCATGCACCGCACGGTAGATGCCCAGGGCTCGGGGCGCGGTGTCAGAGACAGATCACGCTGATCACCCGATCGGGACCGGCGACCCGCCGGACGTGATCCCGCCGGCCAACCGGGGCGCCGACTCGGGGTCGTGCGAGGGCGGGTAGATCGTCGGGTGCCGGACGCGGTGCGCGAGCATCGTCTTCAGGGTCGCGACGTGCACCTTGGGGTCCGGCGCGACCGCGTCGGCGCGCAGCGCGTAGAGCTGCTCCAGCGAGTCCGTGGCGTCACCGGCGAGCATCACATAGGCGGCCTGAGCCATCGACGCAGATCACCGATACGTGACCGGGGGTCTCGACGGCGACGATGCGCCCGTCACCGCTGAGCGCTCGGCTTCGTGCAAACGCCCCGAACGGGCCGCCGTCGAGCGCGAAGGCCTCGGGGGCGAAGCCGGAGGGGAGCGGCTGGCGCAGGACGCGACGCATCACCCGCGCCATCGGCGAGGAGAGGAATCGGAGCTCAGCCTCGTTCATCAGAACGGGCGCACGCACATGGACGAGGCTGTCGATGTGGTCGCCGTGAGCGTGGGCGAGGATGACCTCCGAGACGTCGTCGAGCCGGAGACCCGCCGCGGCCATGGCCCCGGGAGCTCCTGCTCACGCGTCACGGCGAGGCGCGCGAACGGCACGTTGCCGGCCGCGGGTCTCCCCCGTGTCGACCAGCCTCAGGCTCCCCTCGTGCTCGATCGCCCAGCAGTGGATCGGCAGCGGCTCGGAAAACTCGCCCGGCAGGAACGGGTCGAGCTGACGGCGCGGGCCGGGGCTGGGGTACAGGAAGCTGTGCTTGACGCTCACGGCTCCGGTGGTGAGGGCGTGGATCTTCATGACGAGGGCTCCGAACGTGACGGTTCCGGAGGGCGGGCGGCCAACCTATTCGACGTGGACGCTCTTGACCAACATATGCGTGGAGAAGAGCGTCCACGTCGACGTCGGCGGAGCGCCCGTCAACGGTGGCCGGGTTGGTGCTGACGGCTGCGGCGGCCGGCCGGCCGGCCGGCTGCCGATCGAATCGCACGGTCAGGATGCCGGTGTGCTCGGCGTGTTCGTGCTGGTCATCGTGGTGTTGCTGTGGCGCTCGTCGCTGGGCGGATGGCCACGCTCAGCATCACCACCGCGATCGCCATCGTCGTCGTCGGGATGATCCTGACCGCCGGCTCGAACCCGGTCATCGGATCGATCTCGACACGAAGATCGTCGAGCGCGGGGTGGCGCTGACGCTGGCGATGCTCCTGTTCCTGGACGCCACCGAGGTCCGCGGGGGCATCATGCGCCGCGAGCGCCGAGTTCTGCTGCGCCTATTGGCGATCGCTCTGCCGCTCAGCCTGCTGATCGCTTGGCTGGTCGGATTGGCGTTGTCCCCCCCCACGAGGCGTGGTTGCTCGCCGTGCTGGCGATCATCGTCGTGCCCGTCGATCTGGCGCCCGCGGTGGCGATCGTCCGCGACCCACGCGTCCCCACGCGTCTGCGCGAGATCATGAACGTCGAGGCCGGACTCAACGACGGCCTCGCCGCCCCGTTGTTCCTGTTCTGCCTACTAGCGGGGGCGACGGCCACCCACACTCCCGCCGTCGAGGCGCTCGAGAACGCCGTACCGGCGATCCTGATCGCCGTCGGCGTGGGCGGCGCGATCGGACTGGCCGGCGGCGTGAGTCTCGGCTGGTCATGGCGGCGCGACTGGACCGAGACGGCGCTGCGGCTCGGCGTGCTCGCGCTCCCGGTCATGGCCTATACGCTGGCGATCCCGCTCGGGGGTAACGGCTTCGTGGCGGCGTTCGCCGCGGGCCTGTTGTTCGCCGCCCGCGATCGCGGCCTCCCGCCGGTGGCGCTGCACACCACCGAGGACGTAGCGACGCTGCTGGCGATGTGCGTGTGGTTCGTGTTCGGCCAGGAGGTCGACAAGGTGCTGAGGGCCGGGGTTCGGTTCGACGTGGTGGTGTACGCGGTGCTGGCGCTCACGGTGGTGCGGATCATCCCGGTCGTGCTCGTGCTGCGTGGAACCACGATCCGGCGACGCGAGGCGATCTTCATCGGCTGGATGGGTCCTCGCGGCCTGGCGTCGCTCGTGTTCGGCCTGCTCGCAGCGATCGACACGGTGACGGCGGGTCAGTAGAGCGGCGCCGAGGACCTCACGCCGCGCGGCGTGTGGCCCGCCCGCGATGCCGCTCGCGCTTGGCGTCGAGCAGTCTCTGATCGGCGGCATGCAGCAGCGACGCGACCGAGTCCCCATCATCGGGGAACAGGGCGACTCCGCAGCTTGCTCGCACCGTCTCGACGCCGACGGTGACATCGCTGACCGCTCTGGCGATGCGCGCCGCCAGGCGCCCCGTGCCGGCCCGGTCCGTTTCGGGAGCCAGCACGCAGAATTCGTCTCCGCCGAGCCGCGCCACGGTGTCCTGTCCGCGGAGCGAACCCTTCATCGCGTCGGTCACGTCGCGAAGCAGGTCATCGCCGGCTGCGTGGCCGAACCGGTCATTCAGCCGCTTGAAGCCGTCGAGATCGAGCATCAACAGGGCAAACCTGCGCTGGGCGCGGGTGTGACGGGTGACCTCGTACTCGATGCGGATGAGGAGCGATCTTCGGTTGGCGATGCCTGTCAACGCGTCGGTGAGGGCAAAGCGGCGGAGCGCGTCCCGTTCGCCCTCGAGTCGCTCGCGCACGGCGACGAGCACGGCCACGCTGGCCGCCGGGACGAGGAGCACGAGTGAAAGCGCCGGCGGTTGACCGAGACGCGGCGATACCACCGCCGGCGCGACGGCGAAGGCGATGACCGTTGCGGTACTGAGCCCGGCGCCGATGCGAGTTCGACACAGCGCGGAACACGCAAGCGCCGCGGGGAGGCACAACCAGAAGGCGTCTGCGCCGCCGGCCAGGACCACGAGGAAGGCGCACCCAATCGCAATCGCGACCACCGGCAGCCAGACCGGACCGGATCGTGGCTTCGTCACGAGGTCTCACGCACGACCAGGTACTGGCAGCGCACACTGAATCGTCGATCGCGCGCGCTCATCGGCACA
>Ga0208714_1000378_pt1 | contig 13014 bp, 8 predicted proteins | sample NGESurshal072012_3_FD_184461 | JGI IMG/M metagenome (GOLD analysis project Ga0208714, IMG submission 184461) | Arctic peat soil microbial communities from Barrow, Alaska - NGEE Surface sample 415-1 shallow-072012 (SPAdes) | ecosystem: Environmental > Terrestrial > Soil > Wetlands > Peat ... | reverse complement strand
GCAATTCCGGCGCGATCTCGGCGCGGCCGGCCGCCTGCTGCTGCGATGCGTCCGTGCCGCCGGCGGTTCCGGCCGCGTCACGATGCACCGCCCGCGCGGCTAGGTCCAGCGGCGTGGGGCCGGGATGCGTGCGCGCAGGATTAGCGGGTTTCGTCTGCTCAGTCATCCGGTGGCTTCCTTGTCGGCGAGAGACTCCGCTGCGAGCGCGTACGCAAGCGGACGGGCATTAAAAAACCCCTCGTGCCGGGTGGCAGTCGAGGGGAGCGCGCAGAAGCTGGCTTGGTCAGCGGCCTGCGCGCCGTCCAAGTACCAGAATGCGTGTGGCTTTCACACTTCACACCATGGCCCATGGTTCGCGCCGCGTCAACTTGAAGCCGGATACGTCTCACTTCGTGAGACGCGTGCCCGATTGAGCATGATCGGCGCCGATTGTCCGTAGGTGGCAGGTGGTGCGGAAAAGCCGCCCCACATTCGCGTCAGGATGCCGGGGGGTCAGGATGCCGGGGGGTCAGGATGCCGGGGCGGGGGCTTTGCCCTGGCGGGAGACGTCCGGGCCGGGGTCACCCCGGTTGGCGCCGGGCTCAAGATCGCAGTCGCCGCTCGCCCCGTGATCGCGGCCGGTGCGGTGCCCGTGGCCGGGGTCGCCGCCGTGGCCGAGGTCGGTGGGGGCGTTGCCGATGAGGGACTCGATGCCGGGGGCGGCCATGGGACGGCCTACGAGGAAACCCTGGCCGTAGCCGCAGCCCATCTCCCGGAGCAGCTGCAGCTGCAACGGGTCCTCGATGCCCTCCGCGACCACCTGGATGCCGAGTTCGCGGCCGACCTGCACGATGGTCCTGGTCAGCAGAGTCAGCGTCTCGTCGTGCCCCAGTCCGGCCACGAAGGACGGGTCGATCTTGATGATGTCGACGGGCAGCCCGCGCAGGTAGGCGAGCGACGCGTACCCCGTGCCGAAGTCGTCGATGGCGAGCCGCACACCCAGTCGGCGCAGGTCCGCGAGACGCCCCACCATCGGACCGCCATCCTCGACGAGCACGCGCTCGGTCACTTCCAGGGTGAGTGCCTCAGGCGGCAGGCCGCTGTCGGCCAGCGCGGCGGACACCGACTCGGGGAACCGGGGCGAGTTGATCTGCCGCATGGATAGGTTGACCGACACCCCGGCAGTCCAACCGGCAGCCCGCCATGCGGCGCCCTGCTGGCAGGCGGTGGTCAGCACCCACGCCCCCAGCGGCACGATCAGGCCCGAGTCCTCAGCCACGTCGAGGAAGTCGGCGGGCGGGACGGCCGCGCCGTCACGCCACCACCGCACCAGCGCCTCGGCGCCGGTCACGCGGGACGTCTCCAGGTCGACGACCGGCTGATACTGGACGGTCAGTTCCTGCCCCGAGATCGCGCCCTGCAGGTCGCTCGCGAGCTCCAGCCGGCGGGCCACGTCGGCGTGCATGTGGGCCGCGAACACCTCGACCCGGCCGCCGCCGCTGTCCCTCGCCTCGGACATGGCGACGTCGGCGTTGCGCAGCACCAGCCCCGGGGGCGAGCCGTCGGCCAGGGCCACGCCGACACTCGCGGTCAGCGCGATGTCCCGGCTGGTCACGCGGAACGGCGCCGAACTGATCGTCCCGGCCATCCGCTCGGCGATGTCGGCGATGTCCTGGACGCCGGGGGCACCGTCGATGAGGACCGCGAACTCGTCACCGCCCCAGCGCACCACCGTGTCATGCGGCGGCACGATCGCGCGGAGCCGGCGGGCCGCCTGCGCGAGCACCAGGTCGCCGGCGCCGTGCCCGACGGAATCGTTGACCGCGGTGAAGCCGTCCAGGTCGAGGAAGATGACGCCCGCTTCGCTGCCGTCGCCGCGGTGCCGCAGTGCGTCCCGCGTGCGCTCTTCCAGGTAGGCCCGGTTCGGCAGGCCGGTCAGACCGTCGTGGAAGGTCAGATGCGTGACCTGCTGGCGCAGGGCCACCTGATCGCTCATGTCGCGCGCGGTCACCAGCAACTGGTCCTGCTCGCCCGGCACGCGGTACCGCATGACCGTCGACTCGATGTGCCGCCAGGTGCCATCGGCGGTCCGGACCCGGACCGGGAACCGGCCTGGGGCTGATGTGTCCTCTGGGGCTGATGCTGGCGCGGGCCCGGGGGCTGATGTGGGTTCGGAGGCTGATGTGGGCGCGGAGGCTGACGTGGGAGGTGTCGCTGGTGCTTCTTCAGCGGGCGCGTCGTCAGCGGGCGCGTCGTCTTCGCCGTCCGGCTGGCCGGGCAGCCCGAGCGCAGCGCGTACGGCCTGGAGCGCCATGGCCCGGTCCTCGGGGTGGACGAGATCGTCCAGCCGCTGGCCGGCCAGGCTCTCGGGGGAATAGCCGAAGTCGGCCACCGCCGGGCTCGCGTAGCTGATCCGGCCCCCCATGTCGGCCACCAGTACCGCGTCACTGGCCCGGTCCGCGAGCTCGCGCAGGCTGCCGCTCGAATCCCGCCAGGCGCGCAGCACCGCACTGGTCTCCCAGACCAGCGCGAGCACCCGTGCCACCAGGACGAGCAGCGCCGCACTGCCGGCAACCGCCACGGCCAGGCCCGCGGGCCGGCTGGTGCCGACGACCGCGAGGCTCGATGAGGGCGTGCCCGCCAGCTCCCGGACCAGGACCACGAGCGTCGCGACCGCGACGGCGAGGGCGGCGACGATGGTGGCCCGGCCGGACCCGACGATCCGCCCGGAGCCGGGAATGCTGCGGGGCAGCCTCCGTATCTCCGGCACGTGCGCCCTGGAGATCCACGGCGTCAGCCCGAGCAGGCAGAACGCGAGGACCTGGGCTACCTGCTGAGCCAGGGACTGATGCCCGGACGACAGCCGGGATCCGACCCCGAGGGCGTCCCCGAGACCGATCATGAGCAGGGCGAGATAGGGCAGGCCCACCCGCCGCCAGCCCGCGGTCAGGGCGGGCAGCAGCATGCCCAGCACCGCGACGTCCACCAGCGGGTGCACCAGGCTGAGCAGGAACGTGCCGGGCCCCTCGCCCGAGCGCCGGAAGTCCGCGCCGAACAGCGTGACCCAGCCGATGACGAGCAGGGCGATAGCCATGACATAGCCATCGGCCAGCGAGGAAAGGACCGAGCGCGTATCACCGTCATCCGGCCTGCTGCCGGGCTCCGCGCCGTCCGGCCCGCCGCCGTCCGGTGGCTCCGCGGCCAGGGCCGTGACGCCGACCACGAACGGCCCCATCGCCAGTACCGGCGCCACGTCGGCGAGCGAGAGCGGCCCGGACGTCCCGAAGGCGCCGGCGAACAACTGGTCGGCCAGCAGGCCCGCGAACCAGAACACCGCGGCGCCCGCGAGCCAGCGGTAGCCGCGGGCGGCACCGCCGGACTGGCGGGAGGCGCCGAACCACAGGCTCACCACGGCGGCGCACGAAACCAGGAGGACGACGACATTCATCTTCGGTCCCCCCAGATGAGCTCCTGCACGTGGCTCCCTTCAGTGTGCCGCGGTGTCTGCTCGCCCACCTGGCGGGGGCCGCACGCACGCTCTGCGCTCCTGTGACCGTGAGTCCCGGACTCGGCGCACGGCGCTGGTCACAGTCGCCGGGAACGGACAAACGGTCTCGGAACCGATAATGGTGCTCACTGTATGTACCGGAGGTCACGCTTCGGTTGAGGAAGGGCCTACACCGGGAGACATCTGCGGTTACGGAGAGGCGTATGAGGTCATTTATTCCGGTTCATCCTAGAACGTCTTTCGGGTGATCGAAAATGGAACACAGCGTAATCACGAGGCTGATGAGAACCTCCCCGGCGGGCGGAGTGCTCCGCGCGGGGCCCGTTCGGCTCGGTGCTGGCCGCGCGGCGCTGTCCGGCCGGGGGGTGTGCCGGGACGGCAACCAGGGGTAGATCGGCAGACGGGGGTCACAGTTAGAATCCGTACATTCCGAAAGAAGGGCTTCCACGGGAGCCCGACGGCAAACTTGCCCACGAACACCGGGCCGGAGGAGAGGTCACCGTGCGGAAGGTCCTCATCGCGAACCGCGGCGAGATCGCGGTGCGCGTCATCCGGGCCTGCCGGGACGCGGGGCTGGCCAGTGTGGCCGTCTACGCAGAACAGGACATCGACGGGCTGCACACGCGGCTGGCGGAGGAATCGTATTCGCTGGACGGGGCCACCCCGGCGGAGACCTACCTCAGCATCGAGAAGATCATCAAGGTGGCGGCCGACTCCGGCGCGGACGCGATCCACCCCGGGTACGGTTTCCTGGCCGAGAACGCCGACTTCGCCCGGGCCGTCGTCGCGACCGGGCTGACCTGGATCGGACCGCCGGCCGAGGCCATCGAGGCGCTGGGCGACAAGGTTCGCGCCCGGCACATCGCCCGTGTGGTCAGCGCACCGCTCGCGCCGGGAACCGTCGATCCGGTCTCCGGCCCCGAAGAGGTGGTCACGTTCGCGCGCCGGTACGGGCTGCCGGTGGCCATCAAGGCCGCGTTCGGCGGCGGCGGGCGCGGGCTCAAGGTCGCCTGGACCATGGACGAGGTGGAGGACCAGTACGCATCCGCCGTCCGGGAAGCGGTCAGCGCGTTCGGGCGCGGTGAATGTTTCGTCGAGCGCTACCTCGACCGGCCGCGGCACGTCGAAACGCAGTGCCTGGCCGACGCCGGCGGCAACGTCGTGATCGTCTCGACGCGGGACTGCTCGCTGCAGCGCCGCCACCAGAAACTGGTCGAGGAGGCACCGGCGCCCTTCCTGACCAGCGGGCAGGTCGCGCTGATGCACGAGTCGTCCAAGGCCATCCTGCGTAAGGCGGGTTACCGGGGCGCGGGCACGTGCGAGTTCCTGGTCGGGCAGGACGGGACGGTCAGCTTCCTCGAGGTGAACACGAGGCTCCAGGTCGAGCACCCGGTGAGCGAGGAGGTCACGGGCATCGACCTGGTGCGGGAGATGTTCCGGATCGCCGAAGGCGAGGAGATCGGCTACGACGAGCCGCCCATCCGCGGCCACTCGATCGAGTTCCGGATCAACGCCGAGGACCCGGGGCGCAACTTCATGCCCGCTCCCGGGACGATCCGGTCCTGGCAGCTCCCGGCCGGTCCCGGCATCCGGATCGACGCGGGATACGAGCCGGGCATGACCGTACCGCAGGCCTTCGACTCCCTGATCGGCAAGCTGATCGTCACCGGGTCCACCCGGCGCCAGGCCATCGAGCGGGCCCGGCGCGCCCTGGCCGAGTTCGAGGTCGAGGGGATGCCGACCGTCCTGTCCTTCCACCGCGCCGTCGTCGACGACCCGGCCTTCACCAGCGAGCCGATGTTCGTGCACACGCGCTGGATCGAGACCGATTTCAAGACCGAGATCCCGCTCCAGGCCAGCGCGCCCGGGGAGGAACCGGCCGCGCGCGAGCGGATGGTCGTCGAGGTGGGCGGACGACGGCTCGAGGTGGTGGTCCCGGCCGCCCTCACCCTGTCCGGCGCGGATCCGGCGGCCGCGGCTCCTCCAGCCGAACGGCGGCGCGGGAAGCCCCGGCACAAACATGCGCCGCCGGCCGGCGGCGGGGCCGACCTCGCCAGCCCCATGCAGGGCACCATCGTCAAGATCGTCGCCACCGCGGGCCAGGCTGTCTCGACGGGCGACCCGATCGTCGTGCTCGAGGCGATGAAGATGGAGCAGCCGGTGACCGCGCACAAGGACGGCACCGTGGAGAGCCTGTCCGTCGAGGTGGGCCAGACGGTGACGGCAGGCAGCGTGATCTGCCGCATCGAGGACCCGAACGAGGACTGACACCGCGTGCCCCGAATCCCCGGTGACCCGGGAATCGGCGGGAGACTGCGGTTCGCGATCGGGTTCCGGCTAGCGCCCAGGAACCGCGAATGGGTGCGGCACGAACTCACCGACGCGGGCTGGCGGGGCCGCACCGTCCTGCGCCATCTGATCGTGATGGTGCCCATCTGCTGCGTGCTCGCGTTGCTGCCCGGCCCGGTGTGGCTGCGCATCATGGTGCCGGGACTCGCCATCGCCGGCAGCGTGTTCACGGTCGTCGCCTACGCCGACAACATCCGCGTCTCCCGCCTGCGCCAGCACCAGCTCCCCGTGCCCGACGATCCCGACCTTGGCCATCCGGCCCACTGACACCGTCATGGCGTGAAGCGCATTAGTTTGCGGGCGGCTTCGGCCAGGCTGCCGGACAGGGACGGGTAGACGGTGAACGTCTGGGCCAGCTGATCCACGGTGAGCCGCTGCTCCACCGCGATGGACACGGGCAGGATGAGCTCGCTGGCGCGGGGCGCGACGATCACGCCGCCCAGGACGACCGAGGTATCCGGCCGGGCGTACAGCTTGACGAACCCGTCCCGGATGCCGGCCATCTTGGCGCGCGGGTTGCCGGCCAGCGGAAGCTTCACCGCCGTGGCCGGGACCTCGCCGGACTCCACCGCTGACGCCGTCACGCCCACCGTGGCGATCTCCGGATCCGTGAAGATCGTCGCGGCCACGTGGCTCAGCCGGATCGGGTGCACGGCCTCACCGAGCGCGTGCCACATCGCGATCCGGCCCTGCATGGCCGCGACGGACGCGAGCATCAGCAGGCCGGTGCAGTCGCCCGCGGCGTACACGCCCGGCGCCGAGGTCCGGGAGACCCGGTCGACGGTCACGAACCCGCGGTCATCCAGCTTGACGCCGGCGTCCTCAAGGCCGAGCCCGCTGACACTCGGCTCCATGCCCACGGTGAGCAGGCAATGCGAGCCACGCACCACCCGTCCGTCGGTCAGCGTGACGACGACCCGGTCACCCTGGCGCTTGACCGAAGCGGCCCGGGACCGGCTCAGGACGGTCATCCCGCGGCGGCGGAAGACCTCCTCGATGACGACAGCCGCGTCGGCATCCTCATGCGGGAGCACCCGGGTGCGCGACGACACCAGCGTCACCCGGGACCCCACGCACTGATACGCGCTGGCAAACTCCGCGCCGGTCACGCCGGAGCCCACCACGATCAGCTCGCCGGGGATCTCCGGCAGCTCGTACAGCTGGCGCCAGTTGAGGATGCGCTCGCCGTCCGGGACGGCGCCGGGCAGCACGCGCGGGTGCGCCCCGACCGCGACGAGCACGGCGTCCGCGGTGATGTCGCGGCCGCCCACGCGGATGGTCCCGGGCCCGGCCAGGCAGGCGGTCCCGTCGATGACCTCGACACCTTCGGCCGCCACGCGCGCCGCGACGTCCGCGGACTGTGCCCGGGCCAGTGCCTTGATCCGGCTGTGCAGCCGGGCCGCGTCCACCGCCGCGGTGTCGTCCCCCGCCCGGATGCCGAGATCGGCCGAGCCCTTCAGTACGCTGACCGTGCTGGAGGTCTCGATCAGCGCCTTGGAGGGCACGCAGTCGGTGAGCACGCAGGCCCCGCCGAGCCCGTCATGCTCGGCCAGCGTCACCTCGGCACCGAGTTGCGCGGCGACCAGCCCGGCCTCGTAACCGCCGGGGCCGCCGCCGATGATCGCGATACGCGCGCGTGAAGGCCTCACGACGGGTAATTCTTCCGCATCCGCCCCAGCGCCCGGGACGGGCCCTTCCTCAGGCGGCGCCGGGGAGGGACTCGGTGGTGATCCGGGTGTTGTCGTCCCACAGCGCGTTGAGCGCGGTCGCGGCCATCACGTGCACACCGGCCCCAATGGCGCGCTCGTCCACGTCGAACGTGGGCTGGTGGATGTCCCCGTCCTGGGTGGAGCCGGGCGTGCGCACCCCCAGCCGGGCGTAGGCACCCGGGACGGACTCCAGGTACCAGGCGAAGTCCTCACCGCCCAGGCTCTGCGGCGTGCCCACCACGGCGTCGGGCCCGAGCGTCTGCTCGGCGGCCGCCACGAACATCGCGGTGCTCATCGGGTCGTTGACCGTCGGCGGCACGGTCCGCGAGTAGCTCATCTCGGCGAAGACACCGTAGGCGCCGGCGACCGAGCCGACGATCTCGCGGAGCAGGTCCGGGGCGCTGTGCCAGGCGTCGTCGTCCAGGCACCGGACGGTGCCCTCCACGATCCCGTCGTCGGGGATGGCGTTGGCGGTCGTGCCGGCGCTGATCCGGCCCCAGACCAGGCTCAGGCTGGACCGGGGGTCGACCCGCCGCGACAGCGCGGCCGGCAGCTCGGTAACGATCTTGCCGAGCGCGTAGACGAGGTCGGCGGTCAGATGCGGACGCGCTGTGTGGCCGCCCGGCCCGGTGACGCGCACCGAGATCCGGTCGCACGCCGCGGTGATCGGGCCGTTCCGGATGCCGATCTTCCCGACGTCGATTTTGGGATCGCAGTGCAGGCCGAAGATCCGGCCTACCGAGGTGATGCCGCCCACGGCGAGCACGTCGAGCGCGCCGCCGGGGACCTCCTCGGCCGGCTGGAAGATCAGCCGGACCCGGCCGGGCAGCAGCCCCTGCGCGGCCTGGCCGGCCAGGAACAGGCCGGCGCCGAGCAGGATGGTGGTGTGCACATCGTGCCCGCAGGCGTGGCAGACGTTGGGGACGGTCGAGCGGTACGGAACGCTCTTCTCGTCGGGCATCGCCAGGGCGTCGATGTCGGCACGGAGCGCGATGACCGGGCGCGGCGCGGTCCCGTGGTCACGGTCGCTGCCGCCGATGTCGACGATCAGGCCGGTGCCCTTGGGCAGGATCACCGGGCGGAGGCCCGCGGCCGCCAGCCGCAGCGCGATGCGGCGCGTGGTCCGGTGCTCGGCGTAGCCAACTTCCGGGTGGGCGTGCAGGTCGCGGCGGAACGCGATGAGCTCGGCCTCGTGCTCGGCGATAAAAGCTTTGAGATCGCCCGTCAGGTCATTTCCTTCCATGCCCGCCTTCCCCCGGGATGACGAAACGGTCCTCGGCAAACTCAGTGACAAGCGCGTCTATAACGTCGGTCATCTCGCCGTCATGAGCGAGAACGGCACGCTGTCTTTCGTAAGAAGCCCCGTATTCAAGCACTTCTGAGGCTACTTGCAGCTCTTCAAGACAGCCGAGCCGATCGGCGACGGGCTCAAGCTCGCGGACGAGCTCATAGAGCTCGTCGCGGAGCGGTGCCGTCGCCCCTGACTCATCGGTGATTACCGTCGCGTCAAGACCATATCTCGTCGCGCGCCATTTGTTATCGCGAACGACCCAAGACGAGGGACTCGGAAGCTGGTAGCCGCGGTCCAGCTGGACGTCGAAGAGCTGCACGAGGCTCTGGGAGAGCGCGGCGACCATTCCCACCTCGCGGGCCGTGGGCAGGCCGTCAAACATGCGGATCTCGACGGTGCCCAGGTCCGGATGCGGGCGGACGTCCCACCACACCTCCTTGATGCTGCGGATGGTCCTGGCCCGCAGCAGCGTGTCCATGTACTCCTCGAACTCATTCCAGCTGGAAAGCCGGTGCGGGGGACCCGCGGTCGGCAGGTTGCCGAAGACGACCGCCCTGGTCGAGGCGAGCCCGGTGTCCTGCCCGTTCCAGAACGGGCTCGACGCCGTGAGCGCCAGAAAATGCGGCAGATACGCGGCGAGCGCGTTGACCACGGGAATCGCCTTGCTTCCGTCCCGCAGCCCCACATGCACGTGGACACCGAAGGTCTGAATCCTCCGGGCCAGCCATTGCATTTGCTCGACAAGCTCTGCATAACGAGCAATGGGCGCCATCTTGGCATCGCGCCAGTTGCTTACTGGATGCGTCCCGGCGCAGGCCAATAGGATACTGCGGTCATCCGCGATCTGCTGGAGTTCCTCGATGGTCTTCCCGAGGTCGGCCTTGGCCTCCGAGACGGTGCTGCAAATGCCCGTGACGATCTCCACGGTCGACTGCATGAGCTCGTGCCGGATCTGCGGGTGCTCGCCGCTCGCGTCCAGGCCAGGCAGCGCGGCGAGGACCTCGTCCGCGTCCTGGCGCAGCAGCCGGGTCCGGGCGTCGATGAGCTGCAGTTCCCACTCGATCCCGAGCGTCGGGCCGCGAGAAGGATTCCAGCTGATGGTCACCGGCAACCTCCGTCAAGCGAATGCGGCTGCGACATAAGCGCGCATCAAGAAGCGCGCGGGAAAGGCGAAAGAAGCTAATTAGGCCAGCCTAATTGTGGGCCGGCCGGTTAGTAAGCGTCCGGTGGCCGGTAAATGCCCCACACGTCGCGGAGCGCGTCACAGACCTCGCCGAGGGTGGCCTCCGCGCGCAGCGCCTCGCGCAGCGGGTACAGCAGGTTCCCAGTGCCCTCCGCGGTGGCCTTGAGCTCCGATATCCGCCGGGTGAACTCGGCCGCGTCCCGCCGGGAGCGGAGGCGTTCGAGCCGGGCGGCCTGCTCGGTCTCGATGGCCGGGTCGACGGACAACGGCTCGTAGGGCTCCTCGCCGTCGGAGACGAACTTGTTCACCCCGACGACCACCCGCTCGCCGTCATCGATCTCCCGGGCCACATCGTAGGCGGCGCGCTCGATCTCGGCCTTCTGGAAACCGCGCTCGATCGCGGCGACGGCCCCGCCCATATCCTCGATGACGGTCATCAGCCCGAGGGCGGCGTCCTCGATGTCGTTCGTTATGGACTCGACCGCGTAGGAGCCGGCGAACGGGTCCACCGTGGCGGTCAGGTCGGTCTCGTTGGCCAGGACCTGCTGGGTCCGCACCGCGAGCCGGGCGGCCTTCTGGCTGGGCAGGGCGATGGCCTCGTCAAAGGAGTTGGTATGCAGCGACTGCGTGCCGCCGAATACCGCCGCGAGGGCCTGGACCGTCACCCGCACCACGTTCACGTCGGGCTGCTGAGCGGTCAGCTGGACGCCCGCGGTCTGCGTGTGGAAGCGCAGCATCTGCGACCGGGGGTCGGCCGCGCCGAATTCATCCCGCATGATCCGCGCCCACAGCCGGCGCGCGGCGCGGAACTTCGCCACCTCTTCCAGCAGCGTCGTACGGGCCACGAAGAAGAACGACAGCCGCGGCGCGAACTCGTCGACGGCCAGGCCCGCGGCGATCGCGGCCCGGACGTACTCCCGGGCGTTCGCGAGCGTGAAGGCGATCTCCTGTACCGGGGTCGCGCCCGCCTCGGCCATGTGGTAGCCCGAGATCGAGATGGTGTTCCACCGGGGCAGTTCCTTGCGGCAGTAGGCGAAGCTGTCCGCGACCAGGCGCAGCGACGGGCGCGGCGGGTAGATGTAGGTGCCGCGCGCGATGTACTCCTTCAGCACGTCGTTCTGGATCGTCCCGGTGAGCGCGGCCGGGCTGGTGCCCTGCTCCTCCCCGGCCATCTGGTAGAGCACGAGCAGCACCGCGGCGGGCGCGTTGATCGTCATCGAGGTGGACACCTCGCCGAGCGGAATGCCGTCGAACAGGCGGCGCATGTCGTCGATCGAATCGATCGCGACCCCCACCTTGCCGACCTCGCCGCGCGCGATCGCGGCGTCGGAGTCGTACCCCATCTGGGTCGGCAGGTCGAAGGCGACCGACAGGCCGGTCGTCCCGGCCTCAATCAGCTGCTGAAACCGCCGGTTGGTCTCCGTGGCGCTGGCGAAGCCGGCGTACTGCCGCATCGTCCAGGGCTGTTTCGTGTACATCGTCGGATAGACACCGCGGGTGTATGGATACGCTCCTGGTTCGCCGAGCTTCTCTTCGGTGCGGAAATTTGTCAGCTGGGTCTCGTCGTAAACGGGTCTGATCGGCAATCCGGATTCCGACATGCGCTCCATAGGCACAGGTTACGGCGAAGGGCCGGTCTTAGTGCAGGGGGGCGGCTGAGCATCCGCCGCGGACCGTGCCGGTCCGGGCGCATCCGTGCAGGCCGCGCGATCGCGGAGAGACCGATCGCTGACCCGTCAGGCGCGGTCCAGGCGCGGGACGAATCCGATGTGGTCCCGGACCATGGCCATGGTCTCGCGGGCCACCCGTCCGGCCCGCGCGGCGCCGTCGGCCAGTATCTTGTCCAGGCTTTGCGAGTCGGCGAGAACCGCCTCGGTCCGCTCCCGGATCGGCGTGAACGTGTTCACCACGATCTCGGCCAGGTCCCGCTTGAACTGGCCGTAACCCTGGCTGCCGTAGGACTTCTCGATCTCGGAGATCGGCTCGCCGGTCAGCGCCGAGTAGATGCGCAGCAGGTTCGTGATGCCCGGCTTGGCCTGCTCATCGGCGCGCACCTCGCTGCCGGCGTCGGTGACGGCGCGAGCGATCTTCCGCCGGATCTGCGCGGGGTCGTCCAGCACGTCCACGATGCCCTGGGGGGACGACGTCGACTTGCTCATCTTGATCGCCGGATCCTGCAGGTCCGCGATCCGGGCCACCGACGGGAGGATGTACAGGTCGGGCAGCACGAAGGTCTCGCCGAACCGGTGGTTGAAGCGCTGGGCGAGATCCCGGGTCAGCTCCAGGTGCTGGCGCTGGTCCTCCCCCACCGGCACCTGGTCTGCCTGGTACAGCAGGATGTCGGCCGCCTGCAGGATCGGGTAGGTGAACAGGCCGACGGAGGCCTGCTCGGAGCCGCCTTTGGCCGCCTTGTCCTTGAACTGCGTCATCCGGCTCGCCTCGCCGAACCCGGTCAGGCAGCTGAGCACCCAGGCGAGCTCGGCGTGCTCGGGCACGTGGCTCTGCAGGAACAGGGTGCAGCGCTCCGGCTCCAGGCCGGCCCCGATCAGCTGCGCCGCCGCGACCCGGCTCCGCCGCCGCAGCGTGTCCGGGTCGTGCGGGACCGTGATGGCGTGCAGGTCCACGACGCAGTAGAACGCGTCATGGTCCTCCTGCAGCTGCACCCACTGCCGGACGGCGCCGAGGTAGTTGCCGAGGTGGAACGAATCGGCGGTGGGCTGGATGCCGGAAAGAACGCGGGGCCGGTGCATGACCGTGAGTCTACGAACGCCGGCCGGCCGGACGCGACTCAATACCGCGGTCCCGGCCGCGCCGTCAGCGCACACGGGGGCCGTGCAGCCCGGTCAGCGTCCGCACAGTCAGCGCACGCAGGGTCAGCGCACGCAGGGTCAGCGCACGCAGGGTCAGCGCACGCAGGGTCAGCGCACGCGGGGGATGGGGCCGGTCGCGTTGAGGGAGCCCATGGAATTCTGCGGGCCGTGGGCGTCCCGGGAAG
>Ga0208714_1000377_pt1 | contig 13020 bp, 8 predicted proteins | sample NGESurshal072012_3_FD_184461 | JGI IMG/M metagenome (GOLD analysis project Ga0208714, IMG submission 184461) | Arctic peat soil microbial communities from Barrow, Alaska - NGEE Surface sample 415-1 shallow-072012 (SPAdes) | ecosystem: Environmental > Terrestrial > Soil > Wetlands > Peat ... | reverse complement strand
CGAACTCATAGAACACATGCTCCGCCGCCAACCGCCGCAGGGTTCGCGCCGAAGTCCGGTGCGCCGGATCGCGAGTCATTTTCGTTTCCTCTTTCCTGGTGATCGCAAGCAGTTCGGGACGTCCCGGACGAAATCCCAGCTTGCGATAAAACCAGAAAGCGCCGGACTTGATCGCCTCTTCGTTCTCATGGCCGAGTTGATAGGGATAGACCGAAAAGCAGGTCGCACGGGTTAGCTGATGCAGGAAGTGAAGAACCTTGGAATAAATCCAAGCTGTCTCGCCGTCGCGGAAAGCGTAAAAAGTATTGAACCCCACCTCCATCCAGTCGAACAGGGAAATGCCCTCAATGTAGTTGATGGGAACGCCATTCTTCAGCGTCAGACCCGCATGATAGGCGCGTAGCGGCAAACGCCGCTCGGGCGGCAGACCCCAGAGGAAGATCTGCACGCCTCGTCCCGCATCTGCCTCAAAGACCTGGTTCGGATCGCCACGGGTTGTGCCGTACAGTTCGCGATAGCGGATGGTGAGGGCTGTGCGTGTCAGATCCAGAACTTCCTCGCCTTGACGCCGCGAAAGCTTGCGAACGGGCAGCGGCGGCGAACTCAGCTCGCCGGCCAACGATACCTGATTGCGACGAAGCAGTGGCTGCCGGTGGTAGAACATCCGCGACACGCTTCGGCGGGCGCGCGTCCGGCTCGCCACGGAATTCCCCAGCTTCCACGACACGTTCACCGCTAGAGAGTCATAGAGCGACGTCCTCTGCAAGCTGGTAAGAGGCGTATCGGCGACGCGTTGCAAGAGCCATGGCAGTATTTTCTCTGCACCACCGGCGGCATTCGCCATCCAGTCAAAGAACGGCGTGTCGGCTTCGACGAGCGAATCGTCTCCCAGCAGCGGAATAAGAAGAGGCAATGTCACCGCCATCTGGCGACCCTGCTCCTCAAAATTCCACTCGACGCTAAGCTGTTGCGGATAACGCCGTACGAGCCAGCGGGCCACGTCGTATGTGAAGTTGTCGTTAATTACGGTGCCCGCAATGCCAGAGAACTCCTCGTTGTCGAACAGCTCCATGTCAGCGCCCGAAGCCCGGAGTGTCTCCACCTGGTGCACAATGCCGGTCAGCAAATCGTCCGCCAGTTGCGCAACTTTGCGACTTTGCGGAAACGCGCGCAGGAACAAGAGCACGTCATGAAACCGAATCAGCGATTCGGTACTAGCGAATTCAACATCGCGCATCGAAGCCAGTAGCTTCTCGATCCGCGAAGCGGAACCGGCTCCATAACCTAGCTTGGACGTTTCTAGTTCCGGCAAGCGGGAGGCAGAGCCAGCCTTCATTTTTCACCCAGACCGGCATCGAAAATCTGCGTGAAACTGGGGACATCAATCGAGAGCGGTTTCAACTCTTCCATTACGTAAGGCTCTTCTGTCGACGATGGCATGAGGGCCGAGGCCTTTGCCGATCTCACGGCTCCCACCACCACAAACAAGTTGGTTACCAATATGACGGTGAAGGCCATCGCGGGCAGGAAGGCAAACACCACCCCGCGGGCACTGACGATCTCCAGCGCCAGCACCGCTGTGACCAGCCCGCGTGGCAGCATCCAGAACAACAGCTCCGTCTCCCTGCGGGTCACGTCCCGTACTGCCCAACGGCTGGACTGCACCGCGAGGAAGCGCGCCAGGAGCAAAGCGGCCAGAATGCCGACGATGGGAAGCAGGTGTTTCCGGCCGACAAACTCGGCGACAATCCCCAGGAGAACAAAAAAGAACGATCGCACCAGAAAGCTCAGCTCGGCATGGAAGGCGAGCAGGCGCGCGCCCTGTCGAGTCATGTGGGGCGTGCGCGGCAAATTGGCCAGGGTAATGCCAAATACCAAAACCGCCAGCAGGCCGCTGCCGCCGGCGTAGCGTGAAATCGCGTACACACCCAACACCACTCCCAAGTTTGCGATGTTGGCGTTGGGATGGCCTGCAATCCGCGGCCACAGCCGTGACCAGATGGCGCCCGCTACAACGCCCAGGAGCAGCGCGATCGCGATGTGATGGGAAAAGTCGGCGGCCACGCCCAACAGCAGCGACTGGCTTACTCCCCTACTCAGCAAGCTACCGACGAGCAGGACCGCGATGACTTCACCCAGAGTGGACTCCAGGGTCAGGGTGATTTTGACCGGCGCAGCGGTGGAAATCTGTTCCAGGGCGGGTATGACAATGGTGCCGCTGGTGCATCCCAGGGCCGCTCCCAGAAGCACGCAATCGCTCCACTGCAAGTGCAACAGCGCTCTGCCCATCAAGGCAATCAATCCCAGGCTCAGGCCATAGCTGAAGATCATCAACAACAGCGCAGCGGGAGCGTAGCGGGCGGCTTGTCGCAACCTGAGTTCGACTCCGCCTGCAAAAAGAATGAGGATCAGGGCCAGCGTTCCGAGAATATCGATGGCGCCCTGGAAGGTGGCGGGCCGGACCCAGTGCAGAACGGGACCAAGGGTCACGCCAATCAACAGCAACACAATCAAGTCGGGCACACGGGTCAGACGCGACAGCCGGTTGGCAACGTATGCCAGCACCAGCAGAGCGGCCAGCATACCGAATATGCGGGTCATTTCCATAATGAGGATTTCGCCGAGTCCAGCACCCGAAACTTAAGGAAATAGCCAGAGTTGATGGCGACCTCTCTGGGTCATCCCAGCAGCGAAACCATTTACGCAGCCCTGCTTCGAAGTGTCGCCCACCCTATCCATGCCAGCGCTAACAGCGTGAGCACGGCAATAATTCCTTGCGAGATCACGCAATAAAGGCACCACACTTCCAGAACGTGGGCCTCAATGTGCGTCAAATACAAAGCAAACCCCAGCCCAATCAGGACGCAAGCTAGTAGAAGCCCGCGTCGCCGCATAAATCCCAGAACGCCGATGAGCAGGTATCCCGCGATGCCGATGGCTGCCACCGGGACCCCGTGGATCACGGCGTACGGGCTGTGGTTCACTACACCGCAGTCCCACTTGTCACTCAGCCGGCACGGCTCAGAACCCGTATCGTAGTGGACTTTCAGGGCCAGCGACGATACGACCATACCGGCAATGGCAAGAAGCACGATCAAATAGCGCACGAAGATTCTCCAGTCTGGAATTGTAGCGTGTGAAGGAACCGGACGCGACTATGGCAACGCCGTCCTGCGGGTGTCTGTCGTCATCACAAACCGATGTGATGTAGTAGAATCCTTCTGCTCATGCGCCGTCTTGCTGCCAGTTTGCTGCTCGTGCTGCTGTGTGTGGGGCTGGCTCTGCCCATGCTTCTGGCGCGGGACGCCGGCGTTCCTGCCTGCTGCCGCCGCAACGGCAAACACCATTGCGTGATGCTTCCGCAAGGCGATGGTTTCAGGACGAATGCAGCCAATTGCCCGTACCGCCGCTTCACCGCCCTGACCTCGCACTCGACATCGCTCAAGACAGCGATCAACCATTTGTTCGTCAGCTTACGCTGCGAGAATTCGGTGGCTCTGGAATCGCCTGACCTCCCATTGCGCGTTGGCGGTAATGCCCAGAAGCGCGGCCCTCCTTTCTTGTAGTCCCTTCTCTCGACAGAGTTGTAAGCAAGCTAGCCAAGCCCTGCTCACGATGCAGCAGAGCGGATGGTTCTCCGCGTATCTGCGCTGAGTTCCATGCTCAGCGCCATGGTTTCCATGCGGAGGATCGACCCACGCTCTCTGTCTCCATGACAGGTATTAGAGCATTTTCACACTTGGGGTATAGGGGTGGAGCACCGCTTCAGCGGTGCAGTTAAGATTCGGAAATGAGCCGGCTTTAGCCGCTGAGGTAACGGAAACATTACCTCAGGCGCTAAAGCGCGATCCAAGAACTGACGCAGTTATGCACGCCTGAAGGCGTACTCCACCCATTGCCTATACGCCAGATGTGAAACTGCTAGAGGGAGAGAACCAACTTGCAGCACAACGTCCGGAATGCAACGACGGCGGCGGTCATCCTGCTCATCGGCGCATTCCTAGCAATGGCGGTATCGCCGGCGGCAGCGACGGTGTTCGGCAGTGTCCGCGGCGTGGTACATGACCCGCAGCACCACCCCATCACTGGGGCGCACGCCACGCTCAAGGCCGGCGATTCGGCCTATACACTCACGGCGGAAACCGGCGCCGATGGAGAGTTCCATTTCGATGCCATACCGCTCGGCAAGTACACCGTCACCGTCGAAGCGCCGGGATTCGCTCCCCAGGAACAGGTCCTGCTCGTCGTATCGGGCAGTGCGCCAATCTTGCATTACCAGCTCGCCATCGCCATGGCGCAAGAGAAGGTCACGGTCACGGCCTCCCCCGAGGACCTGGATCCGGAGTCGCCCCGCAGGGACATCTTGATTGACCAAAAGCAGATCTCGCGCTACGCGGGCGTGGATTCGAGCACCAGCTTCAAGATCATCACGGAATTCGTTCCCGGATCGTATATGGTGCACGATCAACTCCACGTCCGCGGCGGACACCAGGTCACATGGGCGATCGACGGCGTGCCGGTTCCGAATACCAACATTGCCTCCAACGTTGGGCTGCAGTTCAACCCCAAGGATGTCTCCTACCTCCAGGCCGAGACCGGCAGCTACGCGGCCGAGTATGGCGACCGAGTCTACGGTGTCTTTAACGTCGCCCCAAACAACGGCTTTGAGCGCAACCGGGAAGCGGAGCTGATCGCCAGCTACGGCACCTATAACGTCACGGACGACTGGTTGAGCTTCGGCGACCACACCGCGAAGTTCGCTTATTACGCCAGCCTCAGCGGCAACAATACGGACTGGGGCCTGGAGCCGCCGACTGCCGTCAATCTGCACAATCAAGCGAGTGGGGGTGGGGCATTTACTTCTCTCATCTACAATCCCAATCCCAAGGACCAGTTTCGTTTCGATGCCGGCCTTCGCCTCGACTACTATCAGGTGCCGAACGATCCCGACATGCAGGCTGCGGGCATCAACGACCGTGAACGCGAGCAGGACATCTTCGGGACGGCCACCTGGGTCCACACCTATTCGCCCGGTCTCACGCTCATCGCGTCGCCGTTCTATCACTTCAACCGCGCCGCGTATGAGGGAGGCGCCAACGACATTCCGATCGCCACCGACAACCGCGCCTCCAACTATGAAGGAGGCCAGGTAACAGTTTCTGCCATCAATACCAGAAACAATGCGCGCGCAGGAATCTATGCCTTCGCGCAGCAGGACAACACATTTTTCTCGGTGATCGCAGACAATGGTTCAGGAGACGCCTTCAGCCAGCGCGTGTCTCCGGGCGGCAACCTCGAAGCGGTGTTTCTCGAAGACCAGTTCAAGGCGACGTCGTGGCTAACTTTGACCGGAGGGATTCGGCTTACCCACTTTGGCGGTCAGCTCACCGAGAACGCCGCCGATCCCCGTCTGGGAGCGGCCATCCGCGTTCCTAAGCTCAATTGGATTCTGCGGGCCGCTTATTCGTATTACTACCAGCCGCCGCCGCTCGACACCGTATCGGGGCCGCTGCTCCAGTACGCGGCCAGCCAGGGAATCTCCTTCCTCCCCCTGAAGGGCGAGCGCGACATTCAGCAGGAGTACGGTGTCACCATTCCCCTGCGCAACTGGGTATCGACACTCACGTACTTTCACACCGGAGTACGGAATTTCTTTGACCACGACGCCGTTGGCAATTCCAACATCTTCCTGCCACTCACCATTCAAGCGGCCCGCATCAAAGGCTTTGAAGCGACGGTCCGCTCGCCACTGCTTCTAAGTCACTATCACGCGCACTTGGTGTACTCGAACCAGCAGGCCCAGGGGTTCGGAGGCGTGACTGGCGGGTTAACGAATTTTTCTCCTCCGCCCAATGGAGGTTTTTATCTGGACCACGACCAGCGCAACACGCTTTCGGCCGGCATGGAGGGCGATCTGCCGTGGCGCAGCTTCGCCGCGCTGACGTTTAACTACGGCTCGGGATTCCTGAACGGTGACGGGCCCAATCACCTGCCGAGTAATTACACCTTCGATCTGGCGCTGGGAAAAACTTTCGGCGAGAGCTTTACGGTCCGCCTGATCGGCACTAACATCACGAACAATCGCTACCAACTGGACAACAGCAACACCTTCGGCGGATCGCACTGGGCCGATCCTCGCATGTTGTCGGTACAGGTGAAATACCGCTTCCATTACTGAGGCGGCTCAGAACTCCAGAATTTAAACCCCAAACAATTGTGGAAGACCTTCACTTTGACGCGACGCAGGGGTTCGGCTGCAGTTTCGGGACCAAGAAAGCATATTCGGGGCCAAGCATAGCGACAGCCGCGAGAAGTTGGTCATCATTCTCGCCGGACCTGTCGTAGACGATTTTCCCATTGACGTCGATGAGGACAGTCCGGGGAATTCCGAAGTGTTCACCAAAAGCTTTGCTTGCGTCACCCTCGTCGTGGAAGTTGGCCCACGCATAATGATTCTTCGCGAGAAAGTCAGTGGCATCCTTGGCATCTTCGTCCTGGTCGATGGTGAGCAGGACAAGACCCTTGTCGCGCGTCTGCTGATACAGGTCTGCGAGTTTCGGCATGGCTTTGACGCAGGGGGCGCACCACGTGGCCCAGAAGTCGATGAGGAGAGGCTTGCCACGGAACGAGTCCAGAGAGACCTGTTTTCCGTCCGGGGTTTTCAAGGTTAGGGATGGAGCGGCATTGCCCGTCAGGTTCGTGTACTTGAAGGGATCAGGAAACTTGTCAACCAGTTTCGCATCCTGAGGCGGCGTAAAAGAAAACAGCGACGGGTCGGGATGTTGAAGATCAAGATCCGTCACCGGATAGATGGTCGCGGTCTCTTCGTAGATGGGGATATGTGTTACACCATCGTAAGCAGTGTAAGTATGTTCATGATCGACCTCTTTCACAATTGTCATGTTTGTTTTGTCGATCCAGTACGTCTCTTCGAAAGTCGTTTCACTTGGGGCTCGGCGCTTGAGGTCCGTCGTTGAGACGCGGACCACCGAGGTAGTAATCTGGTGACCTTCGACCAGAACTATCTCATCCGGCAATTGCGTTGCCGATTTGTACCGCTTCGCCAAACCTGCGAGCGAGTTACGCAATTCTTGCGACTGGTGTGTTCCCCAGTTGAACGGCATCGCCTCTTCAAGCTTGCTGGGTCCCTCGGGAGACATCGGTTTCTGGGTGTAGGAATGGGCCTCGACTTGGTACACCCATTCCGTCTTCCCGTCCGAAACGAACAAAAAGGAGCCGGTGCTTGACCGGGCCCCGAAGAGGTAGCGATTGCCAGGAGTTTCCGCAGCGGAGAGGATCGTCTTGTGCCAACTGTGTTCCAATTCGTTGCTGTTGGTTCTCTCCTCCGTGGCCTCGATGTGGTAGGACTTGGCGTCGGCGTAACGCTTGCTGACCTGCTGCAGAATTGGGAGAGCGTTAGGCGGGGTCGAGGACTGTGCTGACAGGGTGCTTGCCGCAAAAATCGCAATTGGGATCACCAGCCATATGGAGTGCTTCATGGAAACCTCCAGCGGATCAATATTACTTCACAGAATGTTCACCGCCCTCGCTGCCAGCAACACGATGATGGTCAAGGATATGAGCGATTGCAGCATCATCAGGGCCTTCGCCCAACGGGAAAGGATCTGCGTATCCGTCGGAGACAACGCCGTACTGGTGTTGAAAGAGAGAAAAAGATAGTCGACGAAGCGGGGATGCCAGCTATCGGGCTTCGCCGGGGATTCCTGGTGAAGGGCCATCTGGGGAAAGAGGAATGCGCCTTGGTTATGACTCCTTGCCTTTTCCCGCTGGTTGGGACCTCCCGCGTCTAACTTCCAATACCAAGCGGCAAACACCAGCACGTTGCTCACCCAGAGGGAGGCTGCCGACTGCAGGAGATCGAGAGGTGACTCCTTGTGGGTTGGCAGGAAGCGAATCAGTAGGACAAGGGACGCGATCACCGCCACCGTGACGAAACTGATCAGAATCAGCCCGCCAACGTACGCAGTCTCCTCAGCGCCACTCGAATGAGAAATCGAGACAAACGTGGCGAGCACCGCGAACACGGCAACTAACAACCAATTTGGCCCCAGGCTGAGGACAGCAGGCAGGGAGAAATGAAGAACAACGACGGCCGCCAGCGCGAGAATGACCGGCCAGCGAGGCTCGACGGGAGTAGGTCGATTGGACATGAACCGATCATACTGCCAGGTGTGCGGTTCGGGCGAAGCGATACCGGGGAACTCTGTTGCGAGACCGAGCGGAAGCCTTGGTGCACTGACGGATGTTGGATCTTCGACTCCGGGCGGGGTTGGTTTGTATACCGGGTGCCATCATCCCGGCATCGAAGCGTCCATGCCCGTGCTTGCATCGAACTATCATGGGAATACTCTCAGGCAGAGAATCCGCCCCGCGTGAGTTAAAGTTGCATGGGTCGCGATCGCAAGCTTCGCACCCTGAGTAGCTCAGATAATCGAACAACATGAATACACCCTCTAACGTGACGTGGTACAAGGACGCCATCATCTACGAAGTGCACGTGCGTGCTTTCTTTGATAGCACAGCCGATGGTATCGGCGACTTCGGCGGCCTGGCGCAGAAACTCGATTACCTGGAAGATCTTGGGGTGACGGCCATTTGGCTCTTGCCCTTCTGTCCCTCACCGTTGCGGGACGACGGATATGACACGGCCAACTACACCGACGTCCATCCCTCGTATGGGACACTGAAGGATTTCCAGCGCTTCCTGCGCGAGGCGCATCGCCGCGGCCTGCGCGTGATTACCGAGTTGGTCCTGAATCACACTTCGGACCAGCATGCGTGGTTTCAGCGCTCCCGCCGGGCGCTCCCCGGCAGCCGTTGGCGCAACTACTACGTGTGGAGCGACACCCCCGAAAAGTATCGTGACGCCCGCATCATCTTCAAAGACTTCGAAAGTTCGAACTGGTCGTGGGACCCAGTTGCTAAGGCCTACTACTGGCACCGCTTCTACTCGCATCAGCCCGATCTGAACTGGGACAACCCCGAGGTACGCGAGGCCATGTTCGATGCGATGGATTTCTGGCTCGACCTTGGCGTCGATGGCTTGCGGCTCGACGCTGTCCCGTACTTGTTCGAACGCGAGGGCACCAATTGCGAAAACCTGCCGGAGACCCATCAGGCGCTGCGCGAACTGCGCAAGCATGTTGACGAGAAATACCAGGACCGGATGCTGCTGGCGGAGGCCAACCAATGGCCGGAGGACGCCGTCGCCTACTTCGGACAAGGCGACGAATGTCACATGGCCTTCCACTTCCCCGTGATGCCGCGGCTCTTCATGTCGCTGCGCATGGAAGACCGCTATCCCGTCACCGATATTCTGAAGCTGACGCCGCCCATACCCGACAACTGCCAGTGGGCGATGTTTCTGCGCAACCATGACGAGCTGACGCTGGAGATGGTTACAGACGAAGAGCGGGACTACATGTACCGGACTTACGCGCGCGATCGCGAGATGCGCATCAATCTGGGCATCCGCCGCCGCCTGGCGCCGCTGCTGGAAAACGATCGCCCTCGCATCGAGTTGATGAATGCTCTACTCTTTTCGCTGCCCGGCACGCCCGTGCTCTATTACGGGGACGAGATCGGCATGGGCGACAACATCTTCCTCGGCGACCGTAACGGAGTGCGGACTCCCATGCAGTGGAGCTCAGACCGCAATGCCGGGTTCTCGCGCACCAATCCGCAACGCCTGTATCTGCCGGTCAATATCGATCCTGAATATCACTACGAGACAATCAATGTCGAGGCACAGCAAAACAACCCGCACTCGCTGCTGTGGTTCACGAAGCGGCTGATCCAACAGCGGAAGCAGTTTCGCGCTTTTGGGCGGGGGAGTCTGGAGTTTCTCTATCCCAGCAATCGCAAGGTACTGGCCTTCATCCGTCAGTTTGAGGATGAGAACGTGCTGGTGGTCGCCAACTTGTCGCGCTTTGCCCAGTGCGTGGAGCTTGATCTGGCCAGCCGACCAGGGCTGGTGCCGGTCGAGGTCTTTGGGCGCGCCAAGTTTCCTGCCACCACCGAAAATCCATATCTTTTGTCGCTCGGTCCGCACGCCTTTTACTGGTTCCACCTGCAGCCGAGGGAAACGACCCAGGAGTCGCTCAACGTCAGTGTTGTACCCCAGGAGTTACCAGTGGTGCCGGTTGGGCCGGCGGAGGATGTTTTCTCGGAAGATACTCTGCAGAAACTGCAGCACATTATCCCGAGGATGTTGCGCAGCCGTCCGTGGTTTTTGGGCAAGCGGCGCTATATCACGCGTCTCGCATTGCAGAACGTGCTTTCCCTGCCCGAAACGGCGGCGCATCTGCTCTTCATGAATGTCGAATATGGGGACGGCGATCCGGAAGTTTACCTCGCACCTATCTCCGTCGCAACCGGCGACAAGTCAGAGGCGATACTGCACGACCGTCCTGAGGTAGTGTTGGCCCGGTTGCGCGGCCCCGGACCGGAGACCACGGCACTACTGTACGGAGCTACCTTCGACCGCGACTTCAGCGACTTGCTGTTGCGCGCCATCGTCCGCCGCCGAAGAATTCGTGGCGAATTCGGTGAACTGGTTGGCGCTCATACCCGCGAGTTTCGCAAGGCGTGGACTTCGGCCCGCTCCAACCTGGAACCTTCTCCTCAACGGACCGACCAATGTTTTACGGTGATCAATTACGGCGAAGATTTCGTGTTGAAGCTGTATCGCAAGCTGGAAGAGGGCATCAACCCGGGACGAGAAGTGCCGGAATTCCTGTCAGAACAAACCACTTTCACGGCAACCCCCCGCGCCTTGGGTTCGCTGGACTACCGCCGCGACTATGCAACACAGGTTACACAGACCTGTATCGGCACGCTCAGCAGTTTTGTCCAAAATGCAACCGACGGTTGGACATACACCCTGGACCATCTGGGGTTGTTCTTCGAACACGCACTGGCTATTCCGCAAGAAGATTCTCGCCTTCGCGATCTGCAATCTCCCGACCTGTGGGCGCCGACGGACGATCCCGTGCCCCCGATTATTGCCGAACTGGTGGGCAACCACGTCGACAGCATCCGGGGACTGGCGCGCCGCACAGCCGAGCTACACGCGGCTTTGAGCAGCCGCTCCGATATTGCCGACTTCGCGCCCGAGCCGTTCACCACGTTCTACCGGCAAAGCGTGTATCACGGCATGCTGGGACAGCTCAATCGTTCCTTCGAATTGTTGCGCAGCCGAATACGTGGGCTGGCGGCGAATGCCCAAGAAGATATCTCCGAGGTGCTCAACCGCGAGGGCGAGCTTCGCAACCAGTTGCTGGCCTTACGCGACAAACGGATGTCAGGAAATCGCATTCGAAACCATGGCGACTATCATCTGTCGAACGTATTGTTCTCCGGCAGCGATTGGATCATCATCAACTTCGAGGGGGACGCTACGCGCCCGTTAAGCGAACGCCGCATCAAGCGCTCGGCCCTGCGCGACATAGCTACCATGCTGCGATCGTTCCACTATGTGTCACACGCCGCGCTATTCGGGGATGTCCCCGGCATCGTTCCCAGCCGCGAATCTCGTCCGCAACTGGAGAGGTGGGCCCTGACATGGTATCAGTGGGTTAGCGCCATATTCCTCAAGGAATACTTGCGCTGCGCCGGGGTTGCATCGTTTCTTCCGCAACAAACCGACGAGCTCAGAATTCTGTTGGGCGCCTACATGATCGAGCGCGCTCTGGCGGAGATTGAATATGAGTTGGAGCAGCGGCCGGAGTGGGTCCGAATTCCGGTACATGGAATTCTGGAGCAGTTGAAGGGGACGTGAGCGTGTTCCCAACCTTTCGCAACAGACGCGAAAGGCCGTCCCGTGGATAAGGCGCCTGAGGCCGCACAGTGGCCATCGGCAGCCCTCGCTGGAACCTTCCGATGGCTGAGAAGTTGGCCGCTACTTATTGGGTACAAGACGACCAGTCTCGTACAGACTGAAGACCGCATTAGCGCCTTCGTGCGCCGGGGTTCCCGCCAGCAACTGCTCTTTCCGGTAAACCAGGCTGCTGGCATTGTAGGTCGCCAGCTCGAAGCCGTGACCGTGGGTGATTGCGTCCGTGGGGCAGGCTTCCACGCAATAGCCGCAGAAGATACAGCGGTTGTAATCGATGTTGTAAACCTTGGCGTAGCGCTCGGCGCCGCTCACTCGTTTCTCAGCCGTGTTCTCGGCGGCCTCGATGTAAATACAGTTCGAGGGACAGGCTGCGGCGCAAAGGAAGCACGCAACACACTTCTCCAGTCCGCTCTCGTCGCGCTGTAGTACGTGCATTCCGCGGAAACGTTCCTGGAACATTGCGCCCCTGGTCGGACCGGGACCGTCAGGATAGTTCTCTACCGTGGTCGGATTGAACATTTCCCTGAAGGTAACGCTCATGCCCTTGGCGATCGCCGCAATGTTCTTCACGATTCCCATGATCGTTCAGTATAACAATCCAGCCAGTTTCTTGCGCTCCGCAGCAGCATCGCTGCTATCGGCCTGTTCCGGCCCGCTGGATGAAACCTGCTTTCAGCAACTCGAAATGGTGTTGCGTGTGGCCGGCCGCAATATACGCCAGGGCGCGGACGGTAACTTTATTTCCGTTGGCAATGCCAGCGCGCGTCTCCGCCTCAGGAGGCAGCGAACCGAACAGAGCGATGGTCGCCTTGCGGACGCTCTCGAATTCGGTCAGCAGGTCGTCCACATTGCGCGAGTTGGAATGCGCTTCGCGGACGTAATCGTCCTGCTCGAAGCCGCGCAACTCGCTGGCATCGCCGCGCGCGAAGCGTAGCGCCCGGTACGTCATAACACGCTCGGTGTCGCACAGGTGCCCGAGCACCTGCTTGATACTCCACTTCCCCGGTGCGGACGCCGCGCTGGCTGCTTCGTCGGACACGCCCACCAGAAGTTGCCGGTAATGTCCAAGCTGCTTGGCGAGGAAATCAAGGACTGGGCCCTCGGGAACGCGGGCGATGTAGTTCTTGTAGTACTCGGCGTATTCAGTGGAATTGGGACGGGTA
>Ga0208714_1000375_pt1 | contig 13041 bp, 12 predicted proteins | sample NGESurshal072012_3_FD_184461 | JGI IMG/M metagenome (GOLD analysis project Ga0208714, IMG submission 184461) | Arctic peat soil microbial communities from Barrow, Alaska - NGEE Surface sample 415-1 shallow-072012 (SPAdes) | ecosystem: Environmental > Terrestrial > Soil > Wetlands > Peat ... | reverse complement strand
TCGATCATCGCTGCCGCCGTCGCGAGCACGGCGGGCGGTCGCAGCGGGAGGTTGGCCACGTCGGGGGTGAGGCGAATGCGCTCGGTGCGGGCGGCGATGAAGGCGAGCAGCGACCACGTGTCGAGAAACCGCTTCTGGTAGGGGTGGTCCTGGACCCCGATCAGGTCGAGGCCGAGCTCCTCGGCGCCCAGCGCCCGCGCGACGGTGCGCGCGGCGTCGTCGGCCTGCGGCACGAGGAAGATCCCGAACCGGGTCATGGTCACTGTCGCGCCCAGCTCTCGCGTGGGTTGCGCAGCGGCGTCAGCGTCGGCTCGATCCGGTCGCGGAGATGCTCGAACTGCGGGGTCAGCGACAGCTTCTCGCCCAGGTGCTCCAGTGGCTCGTCGACGGTGAAGCCGGGACCCATCGTCGCGATCTCGAACAGCACGCCGGACGGCTCGCGGAAGTAGACCGACTGGAAGTAGTGACGGTCGATGATCGGGGTCGGGCGCGTTCGGCCCGAGGCGGCGACGCGCTGCTGCCAGGCCTCGAGCTCGTCGAGCTCTGAGGCCCAGGCGACATGGTGGACCGTGCCCGCGCCCTGGAGCGGATGCGCCGCCGGTGCGTCGTCGTAGATGTAGAGGCCACCGCGCTTCTCGCCGCGCGCCTCGTGTGTGTCGCTGCGGCCGGCGACGGGCTGGAAGCCGAGCGTGTCCTCGAGCAGAGCGCGGCTGCGCTCGGGATCCTCGGTGTAGGCGCGCACCGCGTGGAACCCCTGCAGCGCGTGCTCGGCCGGGATCTCGGGATGGTGGGCGACGAGCGGCTCGTCACCGGTGTCGACGATCAGGAGCTCGTGCTCGAGCCCCTCGAAGTCGGCGAAGCGGAGGCTGTCGCCGTCACGGGTCGAGTCGTAGCCGGCATCGCGCAGCCGCCGCTCCCAGAAGTCGAGCGCCGCGGGGCCGCCGACGCGCCACACGATGCGGTGAACCATGCCCCGGCCGGCGCGCCCGGGCGCCGCCCCGGGGTACTCGAAGAAGGTGATGTCGGAGCCCGGATCGGCGTGCTCGTCGGCGTAGAAGAGGTGGTAGACCGAGGTGTGGTCCTGGTTGACCGACTTCTTGACCAGACGTAGCCCGAGCACGCCGGCGTAGAAGTCGACGTTGCGCTGCGCATCGGCGGTGATCGCGGTGATGTGGTGGATGCCTTCGAGCTTCATTTGTGCCTCCTGCGGGGTGGGGAATGAAGGCTAGCAGGGATTAGTTGTGGGATCAAGCATCTGCCCGGGGTGGTTCGGGGTGCCCGGGGTGGCCGCGCGGCCGGGACTGCCGGCACAGAAACAGGCCCGCGCGGAGCGCGGCTCATCAGAAACAGGCGCCGGCTGGGCGGGCGCTACCAGTAGGCGCCCGGCGTGGCGCGCTTGAATGCGCGCTGCTCGGCGGTCTCGGGCTCCGCCGTGCCGGACTCGGGGAACAGCTTGAAGGCCCGGTTGATGATCACGTCCTGGGCGCCCGGGACGATCGCGTAGCCGAGCTGGCCCAGGTTGCCAAGCGCCGTCGAGACGCGCTTGGGGCGCTTGCGGATCGCGTCGCAGATCATGTCCGCCGCCGCCTCGGGGCTGAGGGCCGGGAAGCGGTCGTACATCTTGGTCGGGGCGATCATCGGCGTGCGCACGAGCGGCATGTACACGGTCGTGATGTGGACGCCGTCGCCGATGATCTCCGAGCCGATCGAGCGCGAGAACGCATCGAGCGCCGCCTTCGAGGCCAGGTAGGCGGCGAACCTCGGCGTGTTCGTCTGCAGCCCCATCGTCGAGACGTTGATGATGTGCCCAGTGCCGCGCTCGCGCATCACGGGCAGCAGATCGAGGATCAGCTTCACCGGCCCGAAGTAGTTGACCTGCATCGTGCGCTGGTAGTCGTGGAAGCGGTCATAGGAGCGGCCGACCGAGCGCCGGATCGAGCGGCCCGCGTTGTTGACCAGGATGTCCACGGCGCCGTGCCGCTCGAGCACCTCCGCCGCCATCCGGTCGATGTCGTCGGGGTCGGTCAGGTCGCACGGGTGCACGTAGGCGACGCCGCCCAGCTGTTCGATCTCCGCCCTCGTCGCCTCGAGCTTCTCCTGCGTGCGGGCGACCAGGATCGCCGTCCCGCCGTGCTCGCCGATCTTGACCGCCGCCGCCTGGCCGATCCCCGACGAGGCGCCGGTGATCATCACCGTCCGGCCCTTGACGGCGTCGTGCAGCGAGTGGGCGAGGACGCCGCCCGCGCCCGGGATCCGCTGGCCGAAGGCCCGCAGCGTCGAGATGGAGCTGCGCGTGCCCTTGGCGGCGATCTCCGGAAGGTTGGGTGCCATCGCGCGGCACCGTAGCACCGCGGCCCGGATTCGGCGGCGATCGGCGGGTTCGTGGAGGCTGCGGTGCCGGGAATCGGGTTGATCGGTCGTGACGGTCGAGCCACGCGCTCGGACCGGTGTCGATCACCGGCATTTCGTTACCTCTCGATGTTGCGGCGACGCGTGATGGAACGTTGTGCCGATACCACCGGCCAGACGTTCCGTGGCGACGCACCGAGGGCGGGAATGGAACGAAAGCCGGTTCTCGTCTCAGGCAGCGCCGCCGGGTCCCGCCACCACCGCAGCTCTCAACCGGGGCCGGGAACGCCGCAGAGATCGGCGAGCACCTGCCCGGCCGCGTGCACTGGCAGGGCCCACGTCTGCAAGCCGACGATGCCGTCGGCGGCGATCGCGCCCGACTGCTGCGCCCCCTTCACGGCAGTGGTGGTGTGGGCGCCGTAGATGCCGTCGGTGGCGAGCACCGGGTTGGAGCTCGGCGCGAACGAGCCGCGTCCCTCATTGAGGGCCGTCTGGAGCTTTTCGACGACCGGGCCCTGGGATCCGTCGCTGAGCGTCGGCGGCTCCGGGCCGTCGCCGCCGAGGGCTCCCCAGGTGATCGGTCCGACGATCCCATCGACGGTGAGGTGATCCTCGCTCTGGAACTGCTCCACGGCAGTCTTGGTGACGGGACCGAAGCTGCCGTCGATCTGGTTGTAGCTCAGCGTCCGTCGAACGAGCAGATACTGAAGCCAGCTGACGGTGGGTCCGGTCGCGCCCTGCGAGATCGTGGCGGGAGTGGGCATGGACAACTCCTCTTGATGGCTGCGGGTCCAGGCACCGTACCGCAATGACGGTCAAGGCCAAACCCGCGGCTCGGGCCGCCGTCCTGACCCGGCGAGTCGCCACCATCGTCCGGACGCCATGCGAACATGTGTTCGGTCGATGGCCCTGATCGTCTGCATCCTGCTCCCTCGTTTCCAACTCTCCGTCGCCGCGGGCGACCGGGCCGAGTTGTTGCGGGTACCGGCGGCGCTGGCGCCGGAGCCGGGGGCCGCGCAGAAGGTGGGGGAGGTCTCGCTTGCGGCGGAGGCGTTCGGTGTCCATCCGGGGATGCGGATGGGGGAGGCGCTGGCGCGCTGTCCGCGGCTGACTCTCGTCCCGCCCGACCCGGCCGGCGTCGCCGATCGCTGGGAGCGGTTGCTGGTGCATCTGGAGTCGATCGGGGCGGCGGTGGAGCCGGAGCGACCGGGACTCGTCTGCTTCGACGCGCGCGGATTGCTGCGGCTGCACGGCGGCCGGATGCTGGGGGAGAGCGATCAACTCGGCCGGGTGCTGGCGGCGGCCCGGCGGGCGATCGGAATCCCCGCGCGACTGGGGGTCGCGCCGTCGCGCTTCGCGGCGGTGGCGGCCGCGACGCGGGCAACGGTGCGTCGGCCGGAGATCATCTCGGGTGGACGCACACAGGCACGGGAGTTCCTGGCACCGCTGCCGGTGGCCCTGCTGCGAGGCCGGCCGGAGCTGGCCGAGCTGCCCGAGGCACTGGAGCGTCTGGGGGTGGACACGCTGGGTGAGCTGGTGGCGCTCGAGCCGGCCGCGCTGGCCGATCGTTTCGGGGGTGCGGGATGGCTCGCACACGAGCTGGCCGGTGGGGGGGACGGGGCGTTGCGGCCGCGGACGGCAACCGAGTATCTGCGTGAGTCGCTCGACCTGCCCGAGGCGGCATCGGGGGCGCAGCTCGAGCGGGGACTCGGGCTGCTGATCGACCGGCTCCTGGCCCGGCGGGAGCGCCGGGGCAGGACACTGCGGGCGGTCGTGCTCTCCGCGGTGCTGGTGGAGAGCGGGACGTGGCGCGAGCGGGCGGTGTTCCGCGAGGCGCTCGCCGACCCGGTCCGGATGAGGCTGGTGCTGGCCCCGCGGCTGGCGTTGATGCCCGCTCCGGCGGAGGAGCTGCGCCTGGCGGTCGAGCACTTCGGGCCGCCGACGAGTGATCAGCGTGGGCTGCTGGACGATCCCGCCGCCGCCCGGGCGGGGCGGCTGCGCGAGGCGATCCGTCATACCCGCGCCGCGGCCGGCCCCGATTCGGCGCTGCGCGTCCTGGAGATCGATCCTGACTCGCGAGTGCCCGAGCGCCGGGCCGTGCTGGCGCCGTTCGAGGGATGACCGGGCCACGTCGTCTCGCGGTTCCGCGTCGCGCGGCTGTCCAGGCCGAGGAGGCCGAGGGACGTCCGCTCACCGTCGACGGCCTGGACATCGATGCTGTGCGCGAGTCGTGGCTGATCGAGGATCGATGGTGGACCGAGCGGCCCCTCCGGCGGCGCTACTGGGAGCTCGTGAGCACCGGGGGGAGAAATCTGATCGTGTTCCACGATCTCAGCAGCGGGAGGTGGTGGCGCCAGCGGTGAGCCGGTCGGCTGACGAACGCGCACGGCGGCGGCAGCCGGACGATTCAGAGCGCGGTCGCCTCTAAACTCAGACGCGCATGTCCTCTCCGTACATCACGGCCGATCCTGGTCCCACCGCCGTCGGAACGTGGAGCGGCGGCCGCTTCATGCGCTTCGGCGAGCCGCTCGACGACGAGCGCTTCGCCCGGCTGATCACCCCCGACGACGCGATCAGGACCGTGATCACCGCCGACGTGTACGGGACCGGCGACGCTGACAGCATGCTCGGGCAGGCCCTCGCGGGGCTGCCACGGGAGCAGCTGTGCGTGGTCGGCGCCGTGGGGCACGACTTCTACGAGGGCGAGCGCGATGGAGCCAAGGGATTCCCGCGCTTCACCGACCCGGCCCTGCGGGGGCCCGACGCCTATGCCCAGTACCTGCGGATGGCGACCGAGCGCAGCCTCGAGCGTTGCGGCATCGACGCCTTCGACCTGCTGCTGCTGCACAACCCCGACCGGATCGGCTACACCAGCGAGGTCGTCTGGGAGGGCATGGCGGCGCTGCGCGAGTCTGGGCTGACGCGCCTGATCGGCGTGGCTCCGGGCCCGGCCAACGGCTTCACCCTCGACCTGATCGACTGCCTCGAGCGCTTCGGCGGCCTGATCGACTGGGCGATGATCATCCTCAACCCGCTCGAGCCGTGGCCCGGGGAGCTCTGCCTCGGCGCCGCTGCCGAGGCCGACGTCGAGGTGATCACCCGCGTGGTCGACTACGGGGGCCTGTTCTTCGACGACGTGCGTCCCGGCCAGGAGCTCGTCCAGCACGATCACCGCAGCTTCCGGCCGCCGGGCTGGATCGAGGCGGGTCGCGCGCGGATGGAGGCGATGCGGCCGATCGCCGAGCGGAACGGGCTGACGATGCTGCAGCTGGCCTGCCAGTGGAATCTGGCCCACGATGCCGTCGGGTGTGTGGCGCCGACGCTGATCCAGGAGGCGGGCTCGAATGCGCGCCCGGTCGAGGAGAAGCGAGCCGAGCTCGCCGCGCTGCCGGCGGAGATCCGCCTCTCGAGCGCTGACCTCGACGCGATCCGCCGCGCCGGCGACAACACCGGCTGCATGGCGCTCAAGGGCGGCAGCCCGGAGCACGCGGGCGAGGACCGGCCCGATCGCTGGCAGCTGAACGAGCGCCTGTACGAGGTCGCTCGCCGCTGGCGGATCGAGCCCGACCGGGATCTGACCCAAGCAGCGGCATAGCACCGCCGGCGCGCACGGCAGCTCCGCCGGGCGCGTCTACCGCAGCGGCCGGCCCTTCATGAAGATGGCCACGAACGTGGTCATGATCGTGACCGCGTGGATCACGGCCATCAGCGCCACACCGGTGAACACCGAGCGCAGGAAGCCGCCGGTCGCCGCATCGCGCGTCGCGGACAGGTACAGGAAGATCGCCAGCTCGAGCGTCAGCACGACCATGACGATCCACACCGGTCCGTGCTGCTGGGCCGCACCGCGGTAGCGGGCGAGGCGGCCGGGGACGTGCTGGAGCTCGAGCACGAGGTCGCCGACTATGACGCCGATCGTGACCCCGAGCGGGTTGCCGAGGCCGTGATGATGCGAGGCCAGCTTGACGGCCAGCAGCGGCAGGAAGATGAGCAGGACGAACGCCAGCGCCATCAGCATGTCGACGGCGTCCCTGCCGCTGCGCTGCCGAATCGCCGCGAGGCCGTGGCGGACCACCCCGACCACGCAGTCGGCGGCGCGCGCCAGCGGCGGCTCGTGGTAGGTCGAGAAGCCCTCCGACACCTCGAGCCACTCATCGACGCGCAACCGGAGGATGACGATGACGAGGACGATGCCGAAGCCCAGCCCGACCCAGGCCGAGAAGATCGCCGCGACCAGCACCGCGGCGATGAGCAGGGGGATGGCGACCAGCGACCGGGTGCGCACGGCAGCGCAGCCTACGTGGCGCCGCGAAGCCGCGCGCGCACTGCGCGCGGTCCATCCTGACCGGATGCGAACATGTGTTCGCAATGGCCTACGCGGAGCTCCACTGCCATTCGGCCTTCTCGTTCCTGGACGGGGCGTCGCTGCCGGACGAGATCGTTCCGGCCGCCCTGGAGCTGGGCTATGGTGCGGTTGCCCTGACCGACCACAACTCCGTCTCGGGCTCGATGGAGTTCGCGGTCGCGGCGCGTTCACTGGGCCTGCGGGCGATCCACGGGGCCGAGGTGGACCTCGATGACGGCCGCCACCTGACGCTGCTGGTCGAGAACACGCGCGGCTGGGCCAGCCTCTGTCGCATCCTCGTGCGCGCGCACGAGCACACGCGTGAGGGCAGAGGTCCGCCCTCACAGGCCTGCGTCCCGATCGGCGAGGTGCTGGAGCGCGCCGAGGGGCTGATCTGCCTCAGCGGGTGCGCGCTGCGCGGCGTGCACGACGAGCCGACCCTGCGCCGCCTGCTGGCGGCGTTCGGGCCCGATCGGCTGCGGATCGAGCTCCAGCGTCCCTTCCTGAGCGACGATCGCGCCCGCAACCGCAGGCTCGTCGGGCTGGCTCGGCGGCTCGGCGTGCCGTACGTCGCGACCGGCAACGTGCACGCGCATGCACGCTCGCGCGCGCCCCTGCAGGACGCGCTCGTCGCGGTACGCATGCACACGACACTCGATGCCTCCGAGCCCCATCGGCGCGGCAACTTCAGTCACGTGCTCGCGGCGCCGGCGGCGATGGCGGCGCGGTTCCCCGAGTACCCGGATGCGGTGGCCGAGACCGAGCGGGTGTCCGACCGGCTGCGATTCGAGCTCGGCACGGATCTCGGCTACCGGTATCCCGGCTCTGAGGATGAGGAGGCGATGCGCAAGCTCGCAGAGCTCTGCCAGGCGCGGTTCGAGCTGCGCTATGGCGAGAGGTCGCCGAACGTCGCGGCCGGGATCCGTGAGCGCGCGGCCGGGCGCCTGGAGCAGGAGCTGCGGATCATCGAGTCGCTGGGGCTGCCCGGTTTCTTCCTGCTGCACCACGACATGCTCGAGCTGGCCCGGGAGGTCGCGCTCGAGGTGCGCGGGCCGGACACTGCCCGTTCGGTCCTGCCGCCGGGCCGGGGCCGGGGCTCGAGCGTCTCCTCGATCGTCTGCTACCTGACTGGGCTCTCGCATGTGGACCCAATCGCCAACGAGCTGTTGATCGGGCGCTTCCTGAACGAGGAGCTGACCTCGCTGCCCGACATCGACCTCGACTTCCCCCGTGACATCCGGGAGGTCCTGATCCCCCGGGTCCACGAGCGCTACGGCCAGGATCGCTCCGCTCTGGTGGCGGCCTTCCCCACCTATCGGGCCCGCGGCGCGATCCGCGAGCTGGGCAAGGCGCTCGGCCTGCCTCCGGGCGAGATCGAGCGGGTGGCGCGCGGCAGCGAGGGCTTCGATGCGCGCGAGGTGGGCACGGACATCGCGAACGCGTTCGGGCTCTCCGCCGACGCGGCGGCGTCGGGTCGCCGGGGCGCCACCGGCCGCTGGGCGTGGCTGGCCCGGCTCGCGGCCGAGGCCCACGGGCTCCCGCGCCATCTCTCCCAGCACTCGGGCGGGATGATCGTCTCCACACGGCCGCTGATCGACTGCTGCCCGATCGTGCCGGCGGCGATGGAGGGCCGCCAGATCGTTCAGTGGGACAAGGATTCGTGCGCGGACGCGGGTTTTCTCAAGATCGACCTGCTGGGCCTGGGCATGCTCTCGGCGGTCGAGCGCTCGGTCGAGCTGATCGCCAAGATGCGCGGCGAGCGGATCGACCTGTCCCAGATCCCCTACGACGATCCGGCGACGTACGAGTGCATCCAGAACGCGGACACGACCGGGGTGTTCCAGATCGAGAGCCGGGCGCAGATGCAGTCGCTGCGCCGCACCCGGCCCGAGAACCTCAGGGACATTACGATCCAGGTCGCGATCGTCAGGCCCGGGCCGATCCAGGGCGGGGCGGTGAACCCGTACATCGAGCGCCGCCAGCGCATGCGGGTCGACCCCGGCTACGAGGTTCCCTATGATCACCCGTCGCTGGAGCCGGTGCTCAGCGAGACGCTCGGGACGATCATCTTCCAGGATCAGGTGCTCGAGGTCGCGATCGCGTTCGCGGGCTTCACCCCCGGCGAGGCCGAGGGGCTGAGGCGGGCGATGAGCCGCAAGCGCTCCGATGCGGCGATCCAGGCCTACCACGACCGTTTCATCGCGGGAGCCCTGCGCAAGCACGGGGTGGACGAAGCACTGGCGGAGAAGGTCTTCGCGATGGTCCGTGGGTTCTCGGGCTTCGGCTTCCCCAAGGCCCACGGCGCCGCGTTCGGCCTGCTCGCCTACCAGTCGACCTGGCTGCGGGTCCACTACGCCCCCGAGTTCCTGTGCTCGCTGCTCAACGAGCAGCCGATGGGCTTCTACCCGCCCGATGCGCTCGTCCACGAGGCCCAGCGGCGCGGGATCGAGGTGCTGGCGCCCGACGTCAACGAGAGCGACGCCGAATGCGACATGGAGCTTGGGGACGGCGAGCACGGTCGCGTTCGCATCGGGCTGGGCTACGTGCGCGGCGTTCGCGCCTCCGAGGTGAGCGAGCTGGTCAGCTCGCGCCGGGCCGCCGGTCGCTTCCGCGACCTCTCCGACCTCGCCTCGAGAGGTGGCGCGAGCGCGGGCTCGCTCGAGCTGCTGGCCTGGTCGGGCGCGTGCGACTCGCTGGCGCCGCGGGCGGGGGAGGCGCCGCGGGCGGGGGAGGCGCCGCGGGCGGGGGAGGCTGCACCCAGGAACCGCTCGGCCCGGCGGATCGCCCTGTGGCAGCTGGGCGTCGCCACCCCGGGGCGAAGCGTACCCGGCGGCACTCAGCTCGCGCTCCCGCTCGATCTGCCGGCGCCGCCCGTTCTGCGCGAGCTCACGCCGTGGGACTCGCTGCTCGCCGACTACGGGACGACCGGGCTGACGGCGCACGAGCATCCCCTGGCGCTGCTGCGCGAGCGGCTGCCGGGGAGCGCGGTCTCGAGCCTGGACCTGGAGACGCTCGTCCACGGCACGCGGGTGCGGGTCGGCGGGCTCGTCGTGGCGCGGCAGCGACCGGGTACGGCCAACGGGATCGTGTTCGTCCTGCTCGAGGACGAGCACGGCACGATCAATCTGATCGTGCCCCCGGCCGTGTACGAGCGCCACCGGCTGGCGGTGAGAACGGAGCCCCTGATGCTGGTGGAGGGCAAGCTCGAGCGATTCGCCGCCGCCGGCGGGGCGATCAACGTGCTGGTCGACCGGATCTCGTCGATCGCCGCGCCGGATGAGCCGCTGGCCGAGGTCAAGGACTTCTCGATGCTCGACGAGCGCGAGCGGCGCCGGATCGCCGAGGAGGGCCGGCGAGCCGACGGGGCGGCCGGCGCCGGCGCTGGGAGCCCCGAGGCCAGCGAGGACTTCCGTGCCGTCGCCCCGGCGGTGATGAGCTTCGGATCCGGACGGCGGCGCTAGGGTCACGCCCCAGGCCCGCCCTGACCCGTCCTGACCCGCCTGACTACCCATTCCGTTGCGAGGCACGGTAAGGTGCCCGCGCACCGTGCTGGCAGTCATCCTCTTTCTCGGTTTCTGGGTGGTTCTCGCCCTCGGCCTGTTCTTCGTGGCCGCGCGCGGCGGTCTCGGCGGCGCCCGGAACACCTTGCAGGCCCAGTCGCGGGGCGGACGGCGCGCTGCTGCCGTCACGTTCGCCTTCATCTTCATTGCCTTCGGGGTCGTGATCCCTGCCGTCACCCTGGCCGGGAATCACCGCAACTCGAGCAAGCAGTACGCCGGCGTGAGCCTGAACGCATCCGATAAGCGCGGACGCGAGCTGTTCGGCGAGCACTGCGGTTTCTGCCACACCCTCGCCGCCGCCAACGCCGTCGGCAAGGTCGGTCCCAACCTCGATGTGCTCCAGCCGCCCCAGTCGCTCGTGCTCCACACGATCAACTACGGCTGCCTGCAGAACGCGCCGAGCAGCGATCCGCAGACCTGCCTCGGGTACGGCACGATGCCCGCGGCACTCGTCCAGGGCCAGGACGCGACCGACGTCGCGAACTTCGTCGCGCGCGTCGCCGGCAAGTAACGCGGACGCCGCCCACCATGGGCGGTCGGAGACCGCGGCCCGCCGGCGCGCGGGCTCGTGACGACGGCTGCTCTTCCGTCCTGAACCGCTGCTAGCATGCCGCTCCCGTACCGCTGAGTTCTCGCGGGAGAGGCCCAATCGGGCCAACTCGCGAGAAGCGGGGGACCCACGTTGTTGGGGCTAATCGTGTCTTTGCATGTAGCGCCGCTCTTTCGGCGCGAGCCCGTCAGCTAACCCCGCAAGCCCGAGAAAGAGGACGACGAGATGCCAGAAGCTCGCGTTGCCGCACGCCCGGATGGGGCGCCGCATAAACGGCCAGTCTGGGCTGCGTTGACCCCTGTCCGGGCTGCCGATCCCGTGCGGGCGCGCGCTACCGACCCCGTGCGGGCGCGCGCTACCGACCCCGTGCGGGCGCGCGCTGCCGATCCCGTGCGGGCGCGCGCTACCGACGCCGTGCGGGCGCGCGCTACCGACCCCGTGCGGGCTGTGCCGCCGCCGCGTGCGTACTCCGACGAGCGGGTCGTGGCCGAGCGTCGGACCGTCACGATCCGGGGTCAGGTCGCCGATCGACATCGTTCTCCGGTCGGGCAGGGACCGGCTCGCCGCCGTCCGCCGCGCAGCGTGCACGAGCGCGCCGGATCGAACCCCGACCGGATCGCCATGTGGGCCGTCCTGCTCGGCGTCATCCTCGTGCTCGCCGCTGCGACGAGCTCCCATGCCGCCGTGATCAAGCGGGTGACCGTCCCCGCCACCGCGCAGAGCAGCCAGCTCCGCCCGTCCACCGCGCACCGCACGCGCGGCTGACGCTCGCAGCGGTCGACCGCCACGCAACCGCGCCCGCCTGACGGCCCGGCGAGCGCAACCGGCGCAATTCCGCGCCGCTTGACCCTGCGAACCTTCGCGTCCATGGCCGCCACGAGGCGCCGGAGAAGCCCGGCGTGAGCGCCCGCGCGACCGAGCCCGACCGGCCCGGCTTACGCGTCTGATGGAGAGTTCTCATCCGGCGTTTATCGCCCCACGTATAAGGAAAGGGGACACCGGAACGCCGCGTAAGAAGAGTTGAAGACTGGTCCGCCCCCCTTGTCCGCCCCGCAGTCGCCAGCTACACTAACCAACAGTAAGCAAGTCTCGAAAGTAAAGGACAGTGCCTCCGATGCGCTGTCCATCCTTAAGACCCCGGTGGTCCACATGAAGACTCCGATGAGCAGATTCCAAATCCACGACGACCTCACGGCCCCGGAAGGATCCGTGCCGGTGCTGCGTGGCGCCCTGGCGTCCGGCGGGCAGCTGCCGAACTTCCTGGGCGTGATGGCGGGTTCTCCGGCGGCTCTGCGTGCCTACGCGCGGTTCCGCTCCGAGCTCCGCCACGGCAAGCTGACGCTGGCGACACTCGAGCGGATCGCGCTCGCGGTCGCCGAGCACTACCAGTCGGAGCCGGGGATCGCGATGCATTCGCGTGCGGCCCGCGGCGCCGGGCTGGCGTTGGACGAGGTGGCGCTGGCGCGCCAATTCTCGTCCAACGACGAGCGTGAGGCTGCTCTGCTCCGCTACCTCCAGGCCCTGCTCGAGCAGGGTAGTCGGCCGCCGATGCACCTCCACGAGGAGGCGCGAGAGGCCGGATGGGACGACGAACAGATCCTCGAGGCCATCGCTGCGGTCGCGCTCGAGGGCTTCACGGCGATGGTGAATGTCGCCGGGGAGATTCCGGTCGACGGCTCCACCGAAGCCACGCGGTCGCTGCAAGCGGCGTAAGCTGCGCAAATGGGCACCCGCGGCCACACGGCCAACGCTGAGCGTGAGGCTACGGTGGCGGGCTGCTGCCCGCTTTACCACGAGGCAGTCGAGCTCGTGGGGCGCCGCTGGACCGGCGCCATCCTGCGCGTTCTGATGGACGGGCCGCTGCGCTTCTCCGAGGTCGCCCAGGCGGTGCCCGAGCTCTCCGATCGCCTGCTCTCCGAGCGTCTGAAAGAGCTCGAGTCACGGGGTATGGTCGAGCGCACGGTGATCCCCGGTCCGCCCCTGCGGGTCGAGTACCAGCTCTCGCGCATGGGTCGCGAGCTCAAGCCGGCGCTGGCGGAGCTTCAGCGCTGGGCCAACCGCTGGCTATCCCGCGACTGCGAGCGCTCCGCCGCGCACTAGCCGCGCCGGACCGCCGCGCACGAGCCGCGCCGGACCTCCGTGCCGATCCGCGCACGATCCCGCGCCGCGCCGGCCGCGCCGGCCGCGCCGGCCGCGCCGCGCCGGCCGCGCCGGCCGCCGATCCTCCGGCCCCGACC
>Ga0208714_1000374_pt1 | contig 13058 bp, 7 predicted proteins | sample NGESurshal072012_3_FD_184461 | JGI IMG/M metagenome (GOLD analysis project Ga0208714, IMG submission 184461) | Arctic peat soil microbial communities from Barrow, Alaska - NGEE Surface sample 415-1 shallow-072012 (SPAdes) | ecosystem: Environmental > Terrestrial > Soil > Wetlands > Peat ... | reverse complement strand
AGATTCCGTCGAAGCCGTACGCGAAGAGACGGAAGAAGAGGAAGAGCACCTTCATCACGAGGCCGGGGCGGAAGAGTCCGAGCACGCGGACCACGAAAATTCCAATCGCGCAGAGACGAAACAGGAAACCGAACTGCGGCGCGACGAAGAACACGAAGCAGCGGAAGCCTATCGCGAAGAGGAAGAGAAGCACGAAGCGCTGCAAGCGGCGGAAGGCGGAGAACCGTCCGAAACCGGCGCCACCAGCGAACGGAGCGAACAGGAAAGTTTCGCTACATCCGCACAAGCTGCGGCGGGGGAAGCGATCGCTGAGGATGATGTGATTCTGCTCCCCGGCGAAACGCGCTCTCCGCGTAATCCCAGCGCTCCACGCGAAGAATTTCCGCGCCGCGATTCAGCTCGCATCGGCAGCAATCCCCGTTCCCGTTTTCAGCGCCCGCAGCGCAGCGGAAGCGGCGGCGGCCGTGATCGCGACCGGGGAGGACGCGGCGGAGATCGCGGTGGACGTCCGGATCGTGGACGCGGAGGCGACCGTGGAGGACGCGGACGCTTTGAGCCGCGCCGAAGCGGCAGCAGTAGCACCGGCGGAAGCGGAAGCGCACCGAGCCACGGCGGCCATCAACGCAGCCATCAGAGCGGTTCGCACGGACATGGACACGCGCCGTCACGCCGTCCGCAACTGATTTCAGAAATGCTCAAGGCCGGTCAGGAAGTGGTCATCCAGATTGCCAAGGAGCCACTCGGCAAGAAGGGCGCGCGCATTACCAGTCATGTGGCGCTACCGGGCCGGTTCCTGGTGTACATGCCGACTATCGACCATATCGGCGTCTCGCGCAAAATAGCCAGCGCGGATAACCGTTCGCGTTTGCGTCGCCTGGTTGGCGAAGCGCGCGGCAGCTATCCCGGCGGATTCATCGTGCGCACGGCCGCAGGTGAAGCGACCGACGAGGAAATTCAGACCGACATCGATTTTCTCGGAAAGACCTGGAACGAGATCAAGCAGAAGAGCGAGGAGCGGAAGTCTCCCGCGCTGCTGCATCGGGACCTTAACCTGGTGGAACGCATTCTTCGCGATTATGTGAGCGACGATTTCACCGCCATCTGGATCGACAACGAAGAGGAATACGGCAAGGTGGTGGAGTTCGTCAGCCGCTTCCAGCCGAAATTGGTAAATCGCGTCAAGCTATACACGAAGGAGCAGCCGATTTTCGAAGAGTTCGGGATTCAGCACGAACTCGACAAGGCGCTGCGCGCGAAGGTTTGGTTGAAGTCCGGCGGATACATCGTCATCAACCATACCGAAGCGCTGGTGGCGATTGACGTGAACACCGGCAAATTCGTGGGCAAAGGCTCGACGCGGCTGGAAGACACCATCGTGAAGACCAACCTGGAAGCGGTGAAGGAAATCGTGCGGCAGATACGCTTGCGCGACCTCGGCGGGATTATCGTCGTCGACTTCATCGACATGGAAGAACGCCGCAACCGCGAGAAAGTTCTGGCGGCGCTGCAATTTGCGCTCGATCAGGATAAGGCTCCGTCGAAGGCGCTGTCCTTCAACGAATTCGGACTGGTGTGCATCACCCGCAAACGTACCAAGCAGGCGCTGGAACGCGTGCTGTGCCAGCCATGCCCGTCTTGTTCAGGCAGCGGCATGGTCAAGTCCGTGCCAACGCTGTGCTACGAAATCCAGGCGGAAGCGCGCAAAATGGCCGCGGCCGATCACGAAGGGCCGAACCTGACGCTGCGCGTACACCCGGAAATCGCCAAGGCACTCAAGACCCGCGAGTCGCTGCTGGTCGATGAACTCGAGCAGAACTCGCACAAGCACATCATAATTCAATCCGATCCCACGCTGCATTGGGAGCAGTACGATATCTACTGACGCAGGGGCGCCTTTACGCTGCCCGCTTTTTGGTATTCAGTTTTAAGTAAAGCCAAACACCCGGGGCGCACACGCGACCCGGGCGTTTTTGTGTTTTGGACAACTACCCTCTGGGCTGCTACGGCAGGACTTCGAGTTTGCGCTGGACGCCGATGGTATCGTCGTTGTCGTTGTTTACGATCACGAGGTCGTTCTTGAATTTTTGGCCTTCGGCCCAGCTCTTGAACTGAGCGCCGGGAATCCACTGACCACCGACCAGCGGAGTTTTGGTGACGTTCTTCACCGGCTTGCCGGACCACTGAATGCGGCCAACGATGGAGGCATAGTTGGTGGCGAGGATGGCGTCGCGAATCGAAGCGGGGGAATCAAGATTCTTGGTGCGCTTCAGGACGTCGATAGCCACTTCGAACAGGGCATGGAGATAACCGAGCGGCTGAGTCCACTGCTTCTTGGTTTCATCTTCGTAGGCGGCGCACAATTCCGCGGAATTTTTACCCGTCAAGCCAGAGCTGAACGGGAAACTCGGCGACCACCACACTTCCGTGGTTAATCCCGCTCCGCGGTCGCCCAGCGCTTCGACGGCCGTGGGAAACAAGATGCTTTTGGCCACCGTAGCGATTTTCGGCTTGAAGCCCTGTTCACCTGCTTGCTTCCAGAACAGTGCGAACGCCGGCGGAGGCAACACCCCGGAGAGAATTTCCACCTTGGCGTTCTTGAACGCGGCGATCTGCGCGGAGTAATCCGCAGTGGTGGAATCAAATCGGCCTGGATCGACGAGCGTAAAACCCTTGGTCTGCAATGCTCCCGGAAAGCCGAACTTCGGGTCAGAATACGCAATGCCTTCTGGGTCGTTGGGCCAGAGCGCTCCCACCACTTTGTTGTTGGAGATGGAGCCCCACATGGCGGTGAACACGGAGATCAGATCTTCCAGCCCCCAGAAAAAATGGTAGGTCCAGTCAAAACCTTTTTCGGCGGTGCCGCCGCGTCCATAGTAATAGGATTGCCAAGGCGCATCGGTGGTGATGCAGGGCACGCCATTCTTCTCGCACTGATCGCTGACCGGATTGACGGTGGCGCCGGTGCTGGAGGCAACCATCAAGTCGACATGGTCGGAGTGAATCAATTCACCCGCGACTTCCGCTCCGTGTTTCTGATCCGACTGGCTGTCCTTCTCAATGATCCGCACGGGATACATCGCGCCGTTGACGATGAGGCCGTTCTCCACGATCTTGCGAATTCCCGCGAGCACAAAATCATTGCCTTCCGCAAAGCGCGCCAGTGCCCCCGTGCGCGGACTTACAAAGCCAATCTTGATTACACGCTCAATCGTGCGTGCGGGTTTCCCGAGCAGCAGGCTCGGAGCCGCCATGGCCACCAGCGCGGTGGCCGCCGAATCTCGAATAAATTGCCGGCGAGCGGAATTCGTTCCACTCTTCTTCCGTGCCACGGGCAAGTTCTTCCTCTGGTCGTTCATTTACATTCCCCCGTAAACAAAATCCCGCGTCTCCCCCGGAGCGCGTGGGTGCGGAAGCCGCCTTAAATGTGTGAGTGAGTAGGGAGTTTCCGTACCTGAGTATCCTGCCCGGGACAGCGGTGGGCAAAGAGAAACTATGCGAGCGTATACAACAAAGTTACTATGAGGACCAGGCGCTCAGTCGCGGTCACGCGCTTTGCGTTCTTTCTTCGGAGCATCGGGCGGCTTGGGGGGAAAGACGCTGAACTTTGGAGCAGGCATGGGCTCATCCCCTTTTCGGTCTTGCCACAGGAACTTATTCAACACCACATGGTCCGCGGCGTCGGCGTGGCTGAAATCGAGATCCTTCCCTTCCTTCCACTCCTTCGTGTTCATCTGGAAGAGCAGCCCATTGTCGCGATTGCGGTAGTCCGCAATGAACGGTGGTTGAGCAACCTGACCGCTGAATAGCGGCGCCATCACCGCGGCGCGCGAATCGTTGATATTCATTGGCGGAACGCCCAAGAGCGATTCGATCGTCCGCACCATGTTGATGGTGGTGTAGAAATGATGATCGACGAATGGAACTGTTTTCCCATCCGATGATCCCGTCAAAGGCGCGTATTTACTGATGACCAGGGCGATGCTGCGATGCGAGTCCACGTGGTCCGGGCCATCCTGCGCGTCATCTTCCAGAACGAAGATGGCGGTGTCATCCCAATAGAGGCTCTTCGAAACGGCTTCGACCACCCGGCCAACCGCCAGATCATTGTCCGCCACCGAAGCGGATGGAGTCGGCTTGTCCTTGGTGCCGCCTTCGGTGTGATCATTCGGCAAGCGCAACAAAATGAATTGCGGCATGGTGTTTTTTCCAGCTGTGCGCGCCGCCAGGAAGCCGTTGAACTCATTCAGAAATTCATCGGCGCGAAGCTGATCCGGGTAGGCCACTTCGAAATCAGGAAATAGCGGATCAAAGTGGCCGCGCAATTCCACCTGAGCAGCGATATTTTTCGCGAGCACGGGAATTTCCCAGGCGTACTGGCTGGGCCCACCTCGCGGATCGCCGACATTTTTCTCCAGCGGCTCGCCCTTCTTGATCACCCTGCGGGTGCAGGTTACTCCGGCCACTTTCGGCGGCCCGGTCTTGGGCAAGTTTGATCCCGCAGGCTCGTTGCACCACTTGGAAACGATGTACTCGCCATAGTGGCGATAGGTGACGCCGTGTTTTGCGAAATTCATCCACAGGTAGCCGCCGGTGGGCTCGCCGGCATCCGGCAAACCGTCTTCCACCGCGATGCCACCGAGGAATTGACCTTCGGAATCGTACGTATGTTCCTGACCGCGATAACCGATCGGCCAGGTTTTCTCCACATAATCGGAAATGGAAGCGGAGGTGGACCACACATGGCCATCGCCGGAGACGTCGCCGCTATCGTAGAAATTATCGAGCACGCCAAACTGGCGGGCCAATTTGTGCTGGTTCGGTGTGATGTCTTCGCCAAACAGGGTGAGCGACGGATCGCCGTTCCCTGTGCCAAGATCGCCTAATACCTGATCGAAAGTGCGATTCTCCTTGATGATGTAAATTACGTGGTGAATTTTATTTTCGCCGAAGGCGAAGCGGATTTTGTCGGTGTTGCCTTGGGAGGCGTTGCTGACGACAGATTGCTCGGTCCAGGAGGAGAGGTTCGCGGAAATTTCCGCCAGCGGAATGCGCGCGAGCGAGCCCTGCGTGAGCGCTGCGACATACGGATATTCCGGGAGGCCGTACTGATCTTTCTTCAATACTTTGCGATTGGGGCTGGAGCCGCGACCTTTGGCGGTGGCAATCAGAAGATCGTTGGCGGTTGCGCCCACGACGGTTGGATACCACTCCGTTGGGATGAACCCCTTAGCTTGAACCATCGTACCTGGCGCGGCTTGTCTGATATCGAAGACCGCGACCGAATCAGAAATCGCGTTTGCAGAAAAGAGCGTTTTCTCGTCCGGCGAGAGCGCGAGGTACTCCGGATCGCTGCCGCCATATTTTTGGCCAGGCAATTTCGTGGAAAGCGAATAGAGCAGCTTGCCGGTGGCAGTGTCCAGCACGGCAATCTGGTCGCGGTTGGTCAGCGCAACAAACAGCCGCGAACTATCCGCATTAAGTAACAGCGCCGTGGGATGTGATCCTCCTTGCAGTGGCGCACCAGGTTTCTGGAGCGGGATGATTCGCTGCACGCGCCCGTGCGAAAGGTCCAGTTCCGCCACCGACGAAGCATTCCAGAGAGAAACGAAGCCGCGCTTGCCATCTTTGCTGACCACCGTGGTGTACGGCAGAGAGCCCGGAACCTGGCGGAAGGTGGATAGATCAAATCGTTGAACGATGCGGCCATTGGAGGAATTGATCAAGATTGCTTCGTCGGAATTATTGCTGGCCACCAGAATGCGTTCTTCTCCGCCGATCAGGTTGACGCTCAGGCCCGCGGGGTAAGTGACATCCTTGAATTCATTGCGACGTATTTTTCCCGCGGGCAGCGTGGCGCGCGGAACCAGCGGCAAAAACCGCTCCGGCGTGACCTTGCCATTTTCGAAGCCATAGACGGCGATTCCGTTTCCGGTGCTTTCCTTCTGCTTGCCCAGCGGATCGGTATAGGAAGCCATGGAAGCGAACAAGCGGCGGCCATCAAGGCTGAATGCCAATCCCTGAAAATAAGTTTGCTTGGCTGAGGATCCGAGGCGGCCGTCAGGAAAATCGGTTAGCGTGTTGGTCTGCAGATTCAGCACGGACAACGATTGTTTTTCACCAGAAGTGTACGCGCCATAGCCGCAATGCAAGAGCACTGCAAATTTTCCGTCGGGAGACAGCGCGATGACGGTGGGAAAATTATTGATGCGCTGCGGATTGCCGGGAACTTCGCCCAGCAGTTTCGAGTTGGGCATTTGCGTTTGCGTGGAAGAGGTGGGAAGACTTTGGGCGTGTATCGCGCCTTGGGCGGCAACAAAGAATAGGAAAATGGCAAATTTCAGCAAGCGGATAAGTCGAGGCATCCGCGCATTATAGTTTAAGTTGTGTGTCGCGGCTGTGAATGCGTGGCAAGAAGGCGCGGCTAGCTCACGTTCCCGAGTAGCGCTGCTCTTTCCACGGATCGCCATAGGCGTGATAGCCGTTGCGCTCCCAGAATCCGAGTTGGTCGTGGTCCAGCAGGGTGAAGCCACGTACCCACTTCACGCTCTTCCAGGCATACAAGTGCGGCACCACCAGGCGCAGCGGCCCGCCATGCTCCGTCGTTAGCGGCTCGCGGTCGTGGTCAAACGCAAAGAGGACGTCCGGGCGTTGTAAATCCTTCAGTGGAATATTTGACGTATAGCCCTCTTCTGCCCGGACCAGCACATGCTCGGCGGTGGGTTTGGCCCGGGCGGGTTGCAGCACTTCGCGGAACAGCACGCCCTTCCAGAGATTGTTCAGCCGGCTCCAACGCGTCACGCAATGAAAATCGGAAGTGATTTCGGTTTGCGGCAACGCGCGAAATTCCTGCCAGGTAAGGCGTAAAGGCAATTCGACCAATCCATCGATCCGGAAATCCCAGCGCGCGACGTCGAAGCGCGGCATGCCTCCCGCATGCAGCACCGGCCACTTGATGGTTAGCGATTGACCCGGCGGCAGGCGGCCTTCCGCCCGCGCCTGCTTCTCCATTTCTCGCCGTCCGCCATCATCGCCAAAGAGTGGCATGTTCGGTTCCCTCGCTTATTAGAGCATTGTGCGGCACAAAGGTTTCCTCGGCCATCTCCCCAATATCTTCATCATCCTCCGGCTGGCTTTCCGCCCTATGATATTCTTTTCCTATGCCTGCAATAATTCTAGACGGCCTGAAAATACGCGACGAAATCTTCGCCGAACTGAAGACCGAAGTCGCTCGCCTCGCCGCGCAGGGCGTGCGGCCGGGTCTGGCGGCAGTGCTGGTGGGCGAAAATCCAGCCTCGCAAATTTATGTGAAGAGCAAGATCGCGGCTTGCGAACAGCTCGGCATGGCGCATTGGCTGCACACGCCTCCCGCTTCGATCTCCACCGAAGCTCTGCTGAACCTCATCCGCGACCTCAACAACGACAACAATGTGGACGGCATACTCGTGCAGCTTCCGCTTCCCAAACAGGTTGATTCCAAGCAAATTCTGGAAGCCGTGGATCCCGCCAAAGATGTGGACGGTTTCCACCCCATCAGCGTCGGCAATCTGGTCAGCAACCGTCCGGGCCTGGTGGCCTGCACTCCCGCGGGCTGCATGGAAATTTTGCGGCGCTACAAAATTCCCGTGGAGAGCGCGAATGTCGTGGTTCTCGGCCGCAGCGATATCGTCGGCAAACCCATGGCGCTGCTGCTGCTGCACGCCAACGCCACCGTGACGATTTGCCATTCGAAAACGCGCGACCTGCCGGAGGTAATTCGCCGCGCCGAAATTCTTGTCGCGGCCATCGGCAAAGCGGGCTACGTGCAGGCAGAATGGATACATCCCGGCGCCACGGTGATCGATGTGGGAACCAATAAAGTGAGCGATCCGGTCGAAGCCGCGCGCTTGCTGCAAAACTATCCCGAGCGCCTGGAAAAATTCCGCGCCAAAGGCAGCGTCCTGGTGGGCGACGTTCATCCCGATGCCATACAGGTTGCCGGAGCGCTTTCCCCGGTTCCCGGCGGTGTCGGGCCCATGACCATCACCATGCTGATGAGCAACACCGTCAAAGCGGCCCGGCAACGCCGTGCGGCCAAGGCCCAAGTGGGCGCCAGATTTTAAACCGGCTGGCGAGCCAGAATGAATTTTGTAGCTGCGGGGCTGTTGACCCGCCAAACGAAGGGATTCCCGAGCGTGCTTCGACTAGGCCTGACCGGCGGAATCGCCAGCGGCAAAAGCGCCGTGGCCGCGATGCTGCGCGACATGGGCTTCCCGGTGCTCTCCGCCGATCTTGCCTCGCACAAGCTCATGGAGCCTGGTCAACCCGCGCACGACGAAATCCTGCAGGCCTTCGGTCCAACAATCGTTGCTGCCGATGGACAAATCGACCGCGCGAAGTTGGCCGCGCTGGTATTCGCCGATGCCGCCAAACTTACTCTGCTCAATGCCATTCTGCATCCTCGCGTGGAAAAAATAATGTTGCAACAATTCGAGGACTGGCAACGCAGCGGCATACGCGACGCTGGGTTCGTGGAAGCCGCTCTGCTTGTCGAAGCGGGCTTTGATAAGCACCTGGACGGACTGGTGGTCGCCTGGTGCGAGCCGAATCAACAGCTCGAGCGGCTGCGCGCGCGTGGCATGAGTGAGATTGATGCCCGGCGCCGCCTGGCCGCGCAGATGCCTGTCGAGGAAAAGCGCAAACGCGCGACGTACCTCATCGATTGCTCGCGGACGATCGCTGAAACGCTTGCACAAGTGTGCGCGCTTGCGGCCAAGCTTCGTCGGCCTCATTAGCTTGAAATTCCCGATTTGAAGATAAAGCGGCAGCGGCTAACGCGGAAAAAGTCAGTGAGCAACCATGCTGCTGGAAATTTCCGCCGGTCTCGTCTAGTCTAGGCAGCACATTTTACGCGTATGGGAGGTTGTATGAAAATTGCGGCATTAATTGCGCGCATCCTGCTTGGCCTGGTCTTTGTGGTATTCGGTTTGAACGGTTTTCTGCATTTTATCCCGATGGGACCGCTGCCCGCCGGCCATGCTGGACAGTGGGTAACGGTGTTGATGGAAACGAGGTACTTCATTTTTGTAGCGGCTTTGCAGCTTATCGGCGGCGTATTGCTGCTGATTAATCGCTACGTGACGCTGGGGCTCGTGCTGCTCGGCCCGGTGATCGTGAATATTGTTTTGTTTCATGCGCTGATGGACCCAAAGGGACTGCCATTAGCGGTTATCGTGGCCGTGTTGTGGTTCGTGCTGGCGTATCACGCTCGCCGCAACCTTGCGGGCATTTTCGAGCCGCGCATCGAGTCCTGAACAATATTATTCCGAACCTTCGCTTGCGGCCGGGCAACCGGGTGAACGTCCATTTTGTGCATCGACCGGCTGCGGCGCGCGCACCACAAGTTGCAGGCGAGCGTTGTCCGAACGGATGCCCACAGGTCCCTCCAGGGCTGCGGCATCCACCCCGACCGATCCTTCCCAGACCACGGAGTTGTCAACAAAAACTCGCAGACCGTCACCGTTCATTTCCGCGCGGAGTACATGCGCGTCGCCGGAGCGCATCACGGGAGCGGGCATGCTGCGTTTCGCTTTGATGTTGCGGTAGCCGCGATTGCCGCACTCCGCGCTGCTGTGCTGGCCCGGGTTACTCTTCCCGGAGACCACCAGCTTCGATTCCGGCTCAATCCGCCACATGGCATAGACCAGATTGCAGGCATCCGCCGCGCGCAACTTCAGGCCAAATTGCCGCCGCAGTTCGCCAGAGCCGAGCCGCGCCTCGTTCCCCGTTGAGCCAAGATAAGTGAATCGGACTTCGATGGATTGCGGCGTCTGGGCGTTGAGATAGGCGCGCATCTTTGGAACGCTGACCGCCAGCCGCTGGTCAGGCAGTTCCTCGATGGCGCCCTCCGTAACGCAGAGATTCGCTCGCGAAACACTCACAAGCTTGTCGCCAGATCCTGGCGAACCCGCCCGCAAGCTGAGCGCACAGGCCAAAAGCAGAGCCCAGGGATAGAGGGCCATTCTCATGCGCATCTGTATACTCCACGGCATTGTCACGCGTCCGCCGTCTTCCTTATTTAGTTCATCCGCGCCGCTTCCTCGGAAAGCAGGGTGAATCCTCTGGCCTTCGCCTCTCGCGATAGTTCCGCCAGAAGCATTTTGCCCTGGGACGCTTTCCCAGCCTGGATTTCTGTCTGCCCGCGCGTGAGCTTCGCTTCCAAACCAAGCGCCAGCCAGCCGGAACCGCGCGCTTCCATTTCTATATTCAGAAGTCCGTCGACCGCTTCCTGGTTCTGACCCGCTTCCCTGGCAATTCGCGCTTCGGCGATTTGTACGCGGAGCTTCGTTTTCTTGTCGGTGCTCGTCGCCGTGAGTTTCCTTGCCATAGCCAACTCCGCTTGCGCGCCCGCTACATCCTTCCGGGCGGCTTTCACTTCGCCCAACAAGGCGCGGGCCTCCGCCTCGCCGTTCGCATCCTTCTCAGTAGCAAGCTCGGCAGCCGCATCGCCGGCCAATTTTTGCGCATCGTCAAATCGTTTTTCGGCGAGGGCCAGTCGGCTCAAGGCAATGCGCGTAAACGCCGCGTCACTCTTCAGTCCAAGCGACTCCTGCATCTGCAGACCATCCTCATAACTCTTGCGCGCGGCGGCCAGGTCCGCTTCCGCCATTTCGATCGATCCGCGGCTGACCAGAGATTTCGCCACGTCCGGCTTGCTGTCGATTTCGTTACGCAAACGCAGTGAATTCTGGCAATGCTCGCGCGCTTTTCTGGGTTCGCCAGCTTCCAGAGAGAGCATGCACAGATTGTTGAGTATGGTTGCTTCCGTGGACTTGTCACCCACTTCGCGGGCAATCAAAATCGCGCGTTGCAACATTTCGCCGCCGGACCTTGCGTTGCCGATTTCAAAATAGACTACGCCCAGGTTTTGTTGCGCCAGGCCCAGGCCCGGTTTATCGCCGCGATCCTGTGCAACCTTGATGCTCTTTTCGTAGGTTCGGACGGCGCCTTCGTGGTCGCCCTGGTCGTCCAGGATATTGGCCAGATTATTCAGCGCTCCGGATTCGTCCACTTTGTCGCCGATCATCTGGGAAATACTAAGGGCCTGCTCATAGAGTTTTTTCGCTTCCGCGAGGTCGCCCTGCTGATACGCCGCATTCGCAACGACATTGATGGCGCGCGCAGCCCCCGCCTGGTCACCCGCATCGGTGTTCAGTTTGCGGGCTTCCTCACAGAGCGGCCGCGCCTTCGGGGCATCGCCCAGATTGAGCAGCGCCGAGCATTCTTGAATCCTGGTGCGCGCCAAGAGCAGATTGCTCTGCAACAATTTCGCTTTTTCCGTTGCCGCCGAAGCCGCGCTGAGTTGTCGGTGAAAATCGCCCAGCGACTCCTGCGCTTCCGAACGCGCCAACTCCAGTTGCGCGTCCAACCCTTTTGGCAATTTTTTCTGCTGGGTCTGGTCGAGGGTGGCCAGCGCCGCCTGCCCTTTTCCCGCGCTGGTCTGGCTGCGCGCCAGGAGTAGGCCGTACTCCGGATCGTCCACAAACAGCGTGCGCAGTGAAGCGTAGTTCTCGATCGCCTTGGGCCAGTCGTGAATCATTTCGTTGTAACGTCCGGTGATCAAACCGCGGGTTTCCGCCGATAGCTTCGATGAAAGATCGAAGGCCTTCTTCGCTTCTTCGGCGGCTTTTGCTTCGTAGCCCAGATCGGACCACGACTCTGCCAACGCGCTATGCGCTTGCGCGAAATCGGGATCCGCGGCCACGGCCTTCTGCAGCGCCTTGATCGCACCGGCAACGTCGAAACTCCGGCGTTTTTCGCGCGCTTCGGAAAAATAGCGCAAGGCTTCAGTGTTCGTGGAAAGTGAATTGTCCAGCCGCGACTCTTCCGCGACGCTTAGTTCGACGCCCAGCTTCGCGCGAATCAGCTTCCCTGCCCGGGCTACCATTGCGTTCAAATCAGATTCCGTGCCCGTGGTTTGTACCGCTCCGCCGGCCGCTGCAGCGCCCTTGCCGAGCAGATGAATATTCCACTCGATCTTGCGGGCCCCGGCCGCATCCGGGCTCGCTCGATACGAACCGGTGATCACCGTATCGCAGCCCAAATACTCTTGAACGCGCGCAAGTTCTCTACCGTCCAGCGAAGAAGCCGCGCCGGTAATTCCCAGGTTGCGTTTCATTTCATCCACCTGGCTCGGCGGAATAAAACGGATTTCGTCGGTGTCCAACTGCGACCACAAGCCATCCGTCAACATGTCTCCCAGCAATCCGGAGCTGGCCGTTTCCGTCATATTCTGAAAACCCAGCACGGCCACTGACGGGCGCGTTTTTGCCTCCACGGTCACCGGTGCGGAGTTCGAAAGCACGTTCTGTGTGTTGCCCCTTCGATACGCGTACCACACGCCACACGCCAAAATCGCGGCAACCAAGGCTGCTGCAACCCACCGCTGCAAGGTGCTTCTGGGTCTTGCCGCGTACCGTCGGGGTGGCGCCGTCATTTCCCCGCGGATCGTCCGCAAAATTTCTTCAGTATTGGCATAGCGATCCTCGGGTCGGCGCTCCAGGCAGTGCAGCACTGTGGCTTCCCATTGCGGATCCAGTCCGGGAACACTCGTGCTCGGAGAAGGGGCCGGCTCCGAGAGCCGCCGCAAAGCCATGGCAATCGCCGTGTCTCCGCTGTAAGGCACGTTTCCCGTCAGCATCTCGTACATTACGATGCCCAGCGCATAAATGTCCGTCGCGGGAGTAATTTCTCCGCCGTTCAATTGCTCCGGAGCCATGTATGCCGGCGTGCCAATCACATCGAGCGTGCCCGTCAGCCTCGCCGCTCCCGCGGCCGTCTCGCGCGCCAGTCCAAAATCGCTGACCACCACGCGCATTCCGTCCGGACTTCGCTCCGACGGAATCAGAAGCACGTTGGCGCTTTTGAAGTCCCGGTGGACGATGCCCGCTTGGTGTGCTGCTCCGAGCCCGGCCACCATCTGCAAAATGATAGGCAGGGATTGCTCCGCGGTCAGTTTGCCCTTTTCGGAGATCTCCTGACTAAGAGTCTTGCCGCCAAGCAATTCCATGCTGACGATTAGA
>Ga0208714_1000370_pt1 | contig 13075 bp, 13 predicted proteins | sample NGESurshal072012_3_FD_184461 | JGI IMG/M metagenome (GOLD analysis project Ga0208714, IMG submission 184461) | Arctic peat soil microbial communities from Barrow, Alaska - NGEE Surface sample 415-1 shallow-072012 (SPAdes) | ecosystem: Environmental > Terrestrial > Soil > Wetlands > Peat ... | reverse complement strand
TCGCTGCCCCGGGACGCCCGCCACCCGACGCTCGAAGCACTCAGCGCCAACGCGCGCAGGGCCTTGACTTTTTGCTCCATGTCAGATGATTGATTCCAAGGTCGTGTGCTCTGCTCTGGGGGTGCAAGGAGTCGAGCGGGCGCAGGACCGTGGAATCAATCATCTAGGGTCGAAGTGGTGCGGTTGCCGCGTGCTGACGAGCGGCCGTAATGGCGTTTTCAGCACCGGCGCGACGGGTGTAGCCCTCGGTCCACCAGATCAGCTCCTGGTTGTAGTAGAAGCGAGCGCGGTAGCCGTCGTTGTCTGCTGTGATCCTGAAGAAATACATCGTGTTCGTGTCTCCTGACTAGCTCCCTCCAAGCCGCCCGCTGTCACGGGCTCCAGGCTTGCGACGATCGTCACGAATCATGCGCCTCGATCCAGACGGAACGACCGGGGCAGGTGCAAGGATCGGGCTCGCTTCGTGTTCGAGGCGGCTTCCTGTCTAACTACGTAGTGCGGCGGCTCGGGCTGTCACCCGGGTCGCCGCTTTGCTCAGCCGCGCTGCCTTGCGAGTTGGCAGGTTGGCTGAGGCTGTACGACTGAGACGATCCGGTAGTGACGGGTCATTCGGAGCCGCACCTTTCCGGAGCAGAGCTTCAGCTGGCCGGGTTGCATGGTGAGGAAGACCACTTCGTAGCCACAGTCGACGGAGGTAGAGCCGTTCCAATGGCAATCGGTTCGCGGACTGTTGACCTTGCCCACGCCCCAGGCTCCCTGTTTGTGAAAGCGTTGCGCGACCGCCGTCTTGGCAGCGAGCCATGCTTCTGTGAGCGTCAGATACGGCGTCGCTAGGGCCGAGGTGGGCGCAGCAAGCCCAATGAGAGCTGCCACCGTCGCCACCTGCCTTCGCATGGACAACAGCGTACGGCCCTGTGCCAGCTAGCGCTTATACAGCGAATGCCCAACTGTGAGCAAGCTCACACAGGTCCCCATATGGGGCGAGCATCATGGTGAGCGTACCCGCAGTACTGCATCATCCCTCCTCCCCTGAGACGGCCCGCTTCCCCGGCGGGTCGTTTCATTTAACGCTCGACCGCGACGCTGGCGCCAGCCACAAGACCGGCCGTATAGACCATTGCTATCGGACTCGGCAGGAGCGGGCGCGGGTACCGCGGGGCACGACTCCCGCGCCCGCACGACTCCCGCGCCCGCACAACTCCCGCGCAACAGTGGGCGCCGAACGCCACGAACGGCGCGACTGGGCGGCGGGACCCCGTCGCCGTCCACCCGGCCAACGATGACGGCTGAGCTCTAGGCCTCGACGATCGCCGAGGCGCGGTCGGAGATCGCCGCCAAGACCCGCTCGGCGATGCGCTCGGGCGTGAAGCCGACCTCCTCGTAGAGGAGCGCTGGCTTGCCGTGCGTGACGTAGCGGTCGGGCAGGCCGACGCGCAGGATGCGGGGCGTCGCTCCGGTCTCGTTGAGCGTCTCCCAGACGGCGGAGCCGAAGCCGCCGGCGAGGACGCCCTCCTCGACGGTCACGAGCAGATCGTGCTCGGCGGCGAGCTGGGCCATCAGCCCGGCGTCGATCGGCTTGGCAAAGCGCGCGTCGACGACGGTGACGGAGATGTCGCGCCGGGCGAGCTCCTGCGCGGCCGCGAGCGCCTTGCCGACGCCGCTGCCGTAGCCGATCAACGCCACGCGCCGGCCGGCCGTTTCGCCGGCGCCGCCCTCGCGCAGGATCTCGCCCGTGCCGATCGCGATCGGTCGCGGCTCGCTCGGCAGGGGGACGCCCATTCCTTCGCCGCGCGGGTAGCGCATGGCGATCGGGCCGTCGAAGACGAGCGCCGTGCGCAGCATGTGCACGAGCATCGCCTCGTCGCGCGGCGCCATCAGCACGATGTTCGGCAGGCAGCGCAGGTAGGCGATGTCGAACGCCCCGTGGTGGGTCGGACCGTCGTCGCCGACGAGGCCGGCACGGTCCATGGCGAACACGACGTTGAGCTTCTGCAGGCACACGTCGTGCACGATCTGGTCGTAGGCGCGCTGCAGGAAGGTCGAGTAGATCGCGGCGACCGGCTTGACCCCCTCCAGCGCCAGGCCGGAGGCGAACAGGATCGCCTGCTGCTCGGCGATGCCCACGTCGAAGTAGCGCTCGGGCATCGCCTTCTGCAGGATGCTCAGCCCGGTGCCGGAGTTCATCGCCGCGGTGATGCCGACGACGCGCGCGTCGCGTTCGCACTCGCGCACCAACGCCTCGCCGAAGACCTGGGTGTACTGCGGCGCCGGCACCTTCGCGGGCTTGGTCGTCACGCGGTCCTTGCGCGAGGCGGCGCTCGCGGGCAGCCCGTTGACGATCGACTTGGGCTTTGCGGCGTGCCACTCCTCCATGCCCTCCAAGCCGCCGTCCTCGGCCGGCGCGAAACCCTTGCCCTTGACGGTGGCGATGTGCACGACGACCGGTCGTTCGGCCGCCAGTGCCTCGCGCAGTGCCTCGCGCAGCGTGCGAACGTCGTGGCCGTCGACGACGCCCATGTAGGCCCAGTCGAGCTCCTCCCACCACAGGCCGGGCGCCCAGAAGGCCTTGATCGACTCCTTCAGCTGTGGTCCGAGCCGCTCGAACGCCGAGCCGATCCCGCCGGGCAGGCGCGTCAGCCCGCCCTCGACCTCGGCGCGCGCATGCCACAGCTTCGGGTTCAGGCGCACGCGGTTGAAGTAGCGCGACAGCGCGCCGACGTTCGGCGCGATCGACATGCCGTTGTCGTTGAGGACGACCACCATCGGCGTGCCCAGGCCGCCGGCCTGGCCGATCGCCTCGAAGGCGACGCCGCCGGTCATCGCGCCGTCGCCGATCACCGCGACGACCTTGCCGTCGGCCTCGCCGCCGAGGTGACGCATGCCCTCCTTCAGTCCGACCGCGTAGCCGATCGACGTCGAGGCGTGGCCGGCGCCCATGATGTCGTGCTCGGACTCCTCGCGCGAGCAGAACGGCGCGATGCCGCCGTACTGGCGGATCGTGGCAAGGCTGTCGCGCCGGCCGGTGAGGATCTTGTGCGGGTAGGCTTGGTGGCCGACGTCCCAGAGGATCTTGTCTTTCGGCGACTCGAGCACCGAATGCAGCGCGACGGCCAGCTCGCACGTGCCGAGGTTGGCGCCGAAGTGCCCGCCGATCTCACCGACTGTGTCGATGATGTGCTTGCGCACCTCCTGGGCGACGGTCGCGAGCTCCTGCTCGGACAGGCCGTGCAGGTCCTGCGGCCCGTCGATCGAGTCGAGCAGGCGCACAGGCTGACGCGCAGCCGGCTGGCCCTCGCCGGCGTGGTCGTTGGACTTTGGCTTGCGGCTCATGTTCGCCTCATGATGTTCGCGTGTAGATGAAGTCGGTGATCTGCTGCAGCTCGTCGGTGTCAGAGCGCTGCGGGGGGCCCGCTGCCGCGCCGCCTGCGACGGGCGATCGCTGCGCCGCCTCGGCTAGCGCCTGCAAGGCCGTCTCGTGCGATTGCGCGGCCAGCTCGCGGGCGCGCTCGATCCCGAACTCACTGACGTATGTCCGCTTGCCATGACGCTCATCGCTTCCTCGCGGCTTTCCCAGGGCATCGTCTGTGCCGGTTACGTCGAGTATGTCGTCGACGATCTGAAACAACACGCCCAACTCAGTGGCAAAACGACCAAAGGGATCCATCGCGGGTCCATCCGCGACCCCTCCCAACAGTAGTACGCACAGCACCGACGCCCCGATCAGACGTCCGGTCTTCAGCTCGTGCAGCCGGCGCAGGGCGGCCGGGCCGGCCGTCGTGTCCGAGCTGACGTCGGCGTACTGGCCGCCAACCATGCCGTTGACGCCGGTCGCCGCGGCCAGCTCGGCCGCCGCCAGCAGCACGCGCTCGGGCTCTGAGCGCTGGTGGGTTAGCAGATGGCGAAAGGCCTCGGCGTAGAGGCCGTCGCCCGCGAGGATCGCGACGTCCTCGCCGAACTTCACGTGGCAGGTCGGCTGTCCGCGGCGCAGCTCGTCGTCGTCCATCGCCGGCAGGTCGTCGTGGATCAGCGAGTAGGTGTGGATCAGCTCGAGCGCCGCCGCCAGCGGCATCACCTCGCTCGGCTGCAACCCCACGGCGCGCGCCGTCGCAAGCGCGAGCACGGGACGAATGCGCTTGCCGCCGGCGAGCAAGGAGTAGCGCATCGCCTCCTCCAGCCCCGCCGTCAGCGCCTCCTCGGAGAAGCGCAGATCCTGCAGGTAGCTTTCGACGTCCTGGCGCAGGTTCTCCGGGTAGGTGGCGCTCATGAGCAGTCGGAAGCCCTAGAGCAGGCTGTCCTGGCCGGGCGGCGGCGCCGACGCCTCGGCGCGACTGAGCTGCTCGAGCTCGGCGGCGGCCTGCGTGGCGAGCATCGCGCAGTCCTCGACCATCGTCGCCGCCGCGTCGGGCGACAGCTCGCCCGAGCGAAGCTGCTCGGCGGCGCGCTCCAGGCGCGCGATCACGTCGTCGAGGTGCTCCGTGCCGGTCATCGGATGCGCGCATTCTCGCGCACGTCGCGCAGGACTGCGCCCAGCACCCCGTTGACGAACCCCGGAGCCTCCGAGCCGCAGAACGTCTTGGCGCTCTCCACGGCCTCCTCGATCGCGCCCTCCGCCGGGATCGGCTCGTCGCCGGGTACCGCGTCCGGATGCAGCATCTCGATCAGCGCGACGCGCATGATGCTGCGCTCCAGCGGCTGGATCCTGCCCACCGACCAGCCGTGCGCGTGGCGGTCGATCACCTCGTCGAGCTCGTCGGCGCGGTCGGCCGCCGCGTGCGCCAGCGCGCGCACGAACAGCGAGTCGCGCGCAGCAAGCGTCTCGGCCAGCGGCCGGCCGGTGAGATCGTGCTGGTAGAGCGCAACCACGGCCGCCCTGCGCTGCTCGGAGCGACGCATGCTAGGCGCGTGCCATGTACTCGCCAGAGCGCGTGTCCACGCGGATGCGCTGGCCCTGCTCGACGAACAGCGGAACCTGGATCACTGCGCCGGTCTCCAGCGTCGCCGGCTTGGTACCTCCGCCGGAGACCGAGTCGCCGCGCAACCCGGGGTCGGTCTGCGTGACCTCGAGATCCACGGCGCTCGGCAGCTGCACGTCGCCCGGCTGATCGTCGATGAACAGCACGTCGACCTCGCTGCTGGGCGGGCACCAGCGCAGGGTGTCGGCAACCGCCGCCTCGGGTATGGCGATCTGCTCGAAGGACTCCGTGTCCATGAAGTGCGCGTCGCTGCCGTCCGCGTAGAGGAACTGCATCTTGCGCGACTCCGTGCGCACCGAGCGAAACTTCTCGCCGGCGCGAAACGTGCGGTCGATCACGTTGCCGTCGGCGGCGCGGCGCAGCTTCGTGCGCACGAATGCGCCGCCCTTGCCCGGCTTGACGTGCTGGAAGTCGACGATCTTGAAGATCGTGCCGTCGACCTCGATGTGATTGCCGTTCTTGAACTGGTTGGTGCTCAGGGCCACGCAGCCAGGGTACCGGGCGCGAAGGTTCACCCCAGCCGGGCGGCCGACTAGCCTGCTGGCCGCAGCCCATGGCCGACCGCGACGACATCGACTTCACCTACTCGCTGACCGACCGCGTCTTTCGCCTGAGCATGGGCGAGCTCGCGGACTTCAGCGGCGCCAAGTACGACGGCGACTTCTCGCTGAGCCTCGAGCAGGCGCAGGCGCGCAAGCACGAGTACGTCGCCGAGCAGATCGGGATCGGTCCCGATCGGCGGGTGCTCGACCTCGGATGCGGCTGGGGGCCGCTGCTGAACTTCATCCGCGCCCGCGGCGCCAGCGGCCTCGGCGTCACCCTGTCGCGGGCGCAGTACGCCGCTTGCCGGCGCCACGACCTCGACGTGCACCTCTACGACGCGCGGCGGCTGGACCGCGAGAGCTTCGGCGCCTTCGACGCCGTCGCCAGCCTCGGCGCCTTCGAGCACTTCTGCTCGCCCGACGAGTACCGCGCCGGGCGCCAGGAGGAGATCTACCGCGCCATCTTCGAGCGCGTCGCCACCGTGCTGCCGGCGGGCGGTCGCTTCTACCTGCAGACGATGGTCTTCGGGCGCAACATGATCCCGCTCGAGCAGGTCGATATCAACGCCTCGCGCGACTCCGACGCGTTCGTGCTCGCGCTGATGGAGCGCCAGTTCCCCGGCTCGTGGCTGCCGTTCGGCTCCGAGCAGGTGGTCAGCAGCGCCGAGCCCAGCTTCGAGTTGGTGTCGTCGTCAAACGGGCGTCTGGACTACATCGAGACGATCAGCCAGTGGAACGCGCGCGTCGGCGCGCGCAGCCTGCGCAAGTCGTTGCTGAAGCTGCGCCTGGTGCCGCGCTGGCTGACCAGCGCCGACTTCCGCCTGGCCTTCACCTCCGGCGTGAGCGCCAACAAGGTCTGCTTCGAACGCGAGCTGCTCGACCACTACCGGCTCGTCTTTCAGAAGCGCGGCTGAGCCGGCGCGCGCCCGGCTCAGCGAGCTTTGCAAGCGACCCGAGCGGTTGGCCCGGCAGCCGTCAGGCCGCCGCGGCCGAGAGCATCGCCGTGTCGATGCCGATCACCTTCAGCCGGCGCTGCAGCGCGTTGAAGGCAAACGCGTTCGTTTCCGCCATCGTGTAGTCGAGGATCGCGTAGTCGCCGGGGTCTGCGCCGGGCGGCACGAGCACCGCGCTGGCGAGCGGGATCAACTCCGCCAAGCGCTCGGCGATGCGTTGCTTGAGGCCCTCGTCGCGCGCCTTCTCGCGCAGGAACCAGGTGCCGTAGGCGACGTGGCGGTGCTCGTCCTGGGAGATCAGCCTGAAGCCCTCGGTCCAGCCGGGGAGGATCCCGTTGCGCTCCATGTAGTCGGTCAAGAACCACTGCCCGGTCAGCGCGAGCGTTCCCTCGATGATCATGTGGTAGAGGGTCACGAAGTCGACCTTCGCCTCGATGTCGCTCGGGTTGGCGATCAGGCGCTTGCCCCAGTCGACGAGCACGCCGTCGAACATCTCGATGAACGCCGGGTTGAGGTCTTCGCGTGCTCGCGCCAGACGATCCTCGAAGCTTCCGTCGAGTCCGAGCACCTGCTCGTAGAAGCGGTTGAAGTGCTGCGCGTGGCGCGCCTCGTCGACCTGCTGCGTCGTCAGAAAGGCCTCTTCGGCCTGGCTCTCATAGGACATCACCAGCCCGGAGAACTGCGTAGTCACGCGCTCCTCGCCGACGAAGAACGAGGACAGGTTCCAGGCTATGTTCTCGCGCAGGTCGCCGTCCAGGTCGCTCCAGTCGGCGCGGTCCTGCTCGAAGTCGATCGTGTGCGACTGCCAGCTCTGGCGCTCCCACAGCTCATACAGCTCCTGCGGGGTCATCAGCTTCACCGAGGACAGCTTGGACTCGTCGGAGATGGTGCCGACGTCACCCTGACTGGTCAGATCAAGCAGCGAGGGCATGACGGATGAAACCTCCCGATAGATGGTCGTGCGCGCTTGCAGACGTGCTGTGGGCGACCATACCCGCTGGCGCACCGGCCGTGGCCAGGGGCGAAGCCCGGCGCTTGGAGCGCGGCCGGGCCCCGCGCCTCAAGCAACGGACGCCGAGCGCCGATGCCGAGATATGCGGCGAATCGCACGCGAGAACGCTCCATGCGCGCTCATCGCGCTGGCCGGCTGTGCCGTGCTCGCCTGGCTGGGGCTGTACGGCTTTGCCTGGAACGACTACGACAACGAGGCGCGCGCGGCCTTCGACGCACTCGTGCACGGCAACGTCGAGCAGTTCCTGCGCCTCGCCCCGGCCTACGGCGGCTCGCTCGTGGAGCGCGCGCCGTTCGCGCTGATCCCGGGCCTGTGGGGAGGCGGCGAGCTGGCCGTCTACCGCATGGTCGCCCTGCCCTGCCTGCTCGCCTCGGCGCTGCTCGGCGTGTGGCTCGTCGCGCGCATGCGCAGCGAAGGTCGCCCGGCGCTGCACCGCGCGCTCGCGCTGGCCGTGTGCGTCGCCAACCCGATCACGCTGCGCGCGCTGGAAGTCGGACACCCCGAGGAGCTGCTCGGCGCGTGCCTGTGCGTCGCGGCCGTGCTGCTCGCCGGCGAAGACCGCGGGCTCTGGGCGGGCGCAGCGCTGGGACTGGCGATCGCCAACAAGGAGTGGGCTCTGCTGGCCGCCGCACCCGTTCTGCTCGCGCTGCCGGCGCGCCGGCGCGTGCCCTGCCTGGCGATGGCGATTGCCATCGCGGGCGCCGTGCTCGCGCCGCTGACGCTCGTGGGTTCCGGCGGCTTCGTGTCGGCCACGCGCGCCACCGCAACGGCCCCCTCGGCGATCTTCCAACCGTGGCAGATCTGGTGGTTCTTCGGCGAGCACGGTGCGCTCGTGCACGGCGCCTTCGGCGCGGCCAAGCCCGGCTATCGCATCGCCCCCGGCTGGACCGCGACGATCAGCCATCCGCTCGTCGTCGTCGCCGGGCTGGCGCCGGGCATCGCGCTGTGGCTGCGCCGGCGCGGCGGCCGGGCCGGCCTCCGCGGCGCCCTGCTCGCGCTCGCGCTGGCGATGCTCCTGCGCTGCGTGCTCGACACGTGGGACACCGAGTACTACCTGCTGCCGTTCGTCTTCGCCGTGCTTGCTTGGGAGCTCTGCGCCCCGGGACCGGCGCGACCCCCGGTGCTCGCGCTGTCCAGCAGCGCGCTCGCGTGGCTGAGCTTTCAATGGCTGCCGGCGCACGTCTCGCCCGACCTGCAGGCGGCCGTGTTCCTCGCCTGGTCGCTGCCGCTGGCGGCGGTGCTCGCCCGCCGACTGCTGCTACCGCGCCGCGCGGCCCGCACCGGTCACGACGGGCGCGGTGAGCCTCGCGGCGCTCACGAGATGACCGTCAGCGCCTTGTCCAGGCCGTTGAGAACCTCCTGACCGTCCTCGTGGACGACCAGTAGATCCTCGATCCGCACGCCGAGGAGTCCGGGCAGGTAGACGCCCGGCTCGACCGTCACCACGTTGCCCGCCAGCAGCCGGCGCTCCCCTTCGGTGCGCGACAGGCGAGGGCCCTCGTGGATCTCCATGCCCACGCCGTGGCCGAGGCCGTGGCCGAAGTGCTCTCCGTGCCCTGCGCGCTCGATCGCCTCGCGGGCGACCGCGTCGACCTCGCGCCCGGTCGGGCCGGCGCGCACGGCGGCGACGCCCAGTTCCTGGGCGTCGCGCACCAGCGCGTAGATCTCGCGCGCCTGCTCTGACAGTCCCTCTCCGGTCGCGTACGTGCGCGTGCAGTCCGAGCAGTAGCCCTCGTGCAGTGCTCCCCAGTCGATCGTCACGAGCACGTCGCGGGCGATCGGCTCGGCGCGCGGCTCGGCGTGCGGGAGCGCCCCGTGCGAGCCCGCGGCGACGATCGATGGAAAGCTCGGCGACTCGGCGCCCAGCCGGCGCATGCGCAGCTCCAGGTCGATCGCCACGTCACGCTCGCTGCGCCCGACCAGGCCGCCTTCGAGCAGGCCTCGCAGGGCCTCGTCGGCGAGCAGTGCGGCCGCGCGCATGCGCTCGATCTCCTGTGCGTCCTTGACCGCGCGCAGACGCTCGACGGCCCCCGCACAAGGCGCCAGCTCCCAACCCTGCGCCAGCGCCGTGCGCAGGCGCTCGTGATCGGCGACCGTGACGCTTGCGTCGTCGAAGCCCAGCGTCCCACCCGAGCCTGGCAGCGTCCGCGCCGCCGCCTCCAGCAGGTTGCCGGTGACGATCTCGCGCGCCAGCGCCGGCGCGACCTGTTCGGCCGACTGGGTGTTGTAGCGAAAGTCCGTCAGGAAGCGGTGCCCGTCGGCCTGCTCGCCGGCGGCGAGCAGCACCAGGCCGTTGCTGCCGATGAAGCCGGTCAGGTAGCGCACGTTCACCGGCGTGCTGACGAGCAGCGCGTCGACCCCCCGCTCGGTCAGCTCGCCGGCCAGCCGCTCGACGCGCTGCTCCTCGCGGGTCTGCGCGGCGGCGCTCGTCACGAGCCGCCCCGGTCGAGCTCTTCGCGCAGCAGCTTCAGCGCGTCGGTGTAGCCGTCGGGGCCGCGACCGGAGATCGTCGCGAAGCACAGATCGCCGATCACCGACGTCCGCCGCCAGGCCTCGCGGCCCTGCACGTCTGAGAGGTGGATCTCCAGCGCCGGCAGCGCGGCGATCTCCAGCGCGTCGCGGATCGCCCACGCGTAGTGCGTCCACGCGCCCGGGTTCAGCAGGATCGCGTCGGCCTCGTCGCGCAGCTCGTGCAGGCGCTCGACGAACGCACCCTCGTAGTTGCTCTGAAAGAAGCTCGTCTGCAGGCCGAGCTCGCCGGCCTCCGCCGCGATGCGCTGTTGCAGCTCGGCGAGCGTCAGCGTCCCGTACAGCGCCGGATCGCGCCGGCCGAGCTGGTCGAGGTTGACCCCGTGCATGACCGCGATGCGGTTTCGCGACTCAGTCATCGTGTTCAGCGATCATCGCCTGCCAGCTCAAGGACGGCCGACCGCAGCTCGCCCGGCGCGATCTCGCAGCCGATCCGCGCGTCGCCCGGCTCGCCGACGAGCACGAACGGCAGCGACTCGCCGACGCGCTTCTTGTCGCGTGCGACGGCGCGCAGGACGTCCTCCAGCTCGGCGCCGTCGAGCGTGACCGGCAGGTCGCGCGCCAGCAGCATCTCGCGGACCTGCTCGCGCAGCGCGTCGGCGCCGGAGAGGCGCAGCGTCGCCAGCAGGCCGAGCCCGACGGCCTCGCCGTGGCGATAGCGCGCGTAGCCCGTCGCCGTCTCGATCGCGTGACCGACCGTGTGCCCGAGGTTCAGCACCTGCCGGCGCCCGGCGTCGCGTTCGTCGGCGGCGACCACCGCGAGCTTGGTGCGCGCGCAGTCGAGGATCGTCTGCTCGTCGAGGTCGGCGCCCGCCGAGACGCGCTCCCACAGCGCCCCGCCGGCGATCAGCGCAGTCTTGAGCACCTCGACCCAGCCGGCGGCGAGCTCCCGCTCGGGCAGGCTCTGCAGCGTGTCGGGATCGACGAGCACGCCCGCCGGCTGGTGGTAGACGCCGACGTAGTTCTTCGCCTCGGGCAGATCCACGCCGGTCTTGCCGCCGTAGGCCGAGTCGACTTGGGCCAGCAGCGTCGTCGGGATGTGCACGATCGGCACGCCGCGCTGATAGGTCGCCGCGCAGAAACCCGCGAGATCGCCGACGACGCCGCCGCCGAGCGCCACCACGTGGTCGCCGCGGTCGGCCTGTCGCGCCAGCAGCGCGCGCCAGACCGACTCCGCGACGGCGAGCGTCTTGTGCTGCTCGCCGGGCGGGATCGCGATCGTGCCCGCCAGCCCCTCCAGCTGGTCGCCGTACAACCGCCCGACGGTCTCGTCGGTCACGCAGAACGGCCGCGACTCGCTGCGGTCCAGCGGCCACAGCTGGGCCGGCTCGCGCGCCCCCGCCGCGCGCAGCAGGCCGCGCCCGATCAGCACCGGGTACTCGCCCGCGGCGCTCTGCGCCCAGACCATGCGCATGCCCGGCGGGGCGGCGGCCAGCGCGCGCAGCGCGTCGAGCACATGCGTGGCGCCGCCGCGCGCCAGCGGCGGCAGGAAGGCGTGGGCGTGACGCTCGTAGAGCTGGCGCCGCTCGGCGTGCAGCGCCAGGAAGGCCTCGCGGTCGCGCGCCAGCGGGCGCCCGAGCGCTCCCGGCGACGCCTCGGCAGGGCGCCCCACGCGCTCCCACGCCTGCTCGGCCTCGATGTCCAGCAGCACCACCACGTGCGGCTCGAGCGCCACGCGAACGCGCTCGGAGAGGATGCTGCCGCCTCCCAGTGCGATCACCGCGCCGGGCTGTGCGGCGTCGAGCAGCTCGCAGACGACCTGCTCCTCGGCGGCGCGAAAGGACGCCTCGCCGTGCAGCTCGAACTCCGTCGCGGGCGAATGCCCGAAGCGCTGCGCCAGCAGCTCGTCGCTGTCTAGCGCCGTGACGCCGAGCGCCTGCGCGAGCTCGGCGGCGACGGTCGACTTGCCCGCGCCCATGAACCCGATCAGCACGAGCGCGCGTCGCGGCGCGCCCGCTACGTCGGCCATCCGATCCGCTCGCCGTAGGCGCCGACCGCCTGCAGCACGTCATCGATGTGGTCGCCGCCGAACTTGCGCCGGTAGGCATCGGCGAGCACGAATGCGACCATCGCCTCGCCGACGACGCCCGCCGCGGGAACCGTGCAGGAGTCGGTGCGCTCGCGCAGCGCCTGCGCGGGCTCGTGGGTCTCGGTGTCGACCGAGCGCAGCGGCTTGGTCAGCGTCGGCAGCGGCTTCATCGCCCCGCGCACGATCAGCGGCAGCCCGTTGGTCATCCCGCCCTCCAGCCCTCCGGCGCGGTTGGTCTCGCGGTAGTAGCCGCGCTCTGTGGAGTAGTAGATCTCGTCGTGCGCTTGGGAACCGGGCAGACCGGCGACCGTGAAGGCATCGCCCAGCGATGCGCCCTTGACGGCCTGGATCGAGCAGATCGCCATCGCCAGGCGGCCGTCCATCCGCTCCTCCCAGGAGACGTGCGAGCCCAATCCCGGCACCAGACCGAACGCCTGCACCTCGAACACGCCGCCGAGCGACTCGTTGGCCTTGCGCAGGTCGTCGATCTCGCGCACCATCGCGCGCGTGGCATCGGCGTCCAGGCAGCGCACGGGCGAGCTGTCGACCTCGGCGAAGTCCGCGAGCGTGAGCGCGCGCCCGGGCTCGGGGGCGTGCACGGAGGCGATCTGCACGACATGCGAGCGGACCTCCACGCCGAGCGCGCGCAGGAACGTCTTGCACAGCGCCCCCCCGGCGACGCGCGCGGCCGTCTCGCGCGCCGAGGCGCGCTCGAGGATGTTGCGCACGTCGCTGTGCTTGTACTTCTGCGTGCCCACGAGGTCGGCGTGGCCGGGGCGCGGAAGGTGGACCTCGGCCACCTCCTGGTCGACCGGCCACGGGCTCATGCGCTCCTCCCAGTTGGCGTAGTCGCGGTTGGCGACCTGCAGGGCGATCGGGCCGCCCAGCGTGCGGCCGTGGCGGATGCCCGCGGTGACCTCGGCGGCGTCGCGCTCGATCTTCATCCGCCCGCCGCGACCGTGGCCGAGCTGGCGGCGGGCCATGTCGCCGTTGAGATCCTCGGGTGTGATCGCCAGCCCAGCCGGCAATCCCTCGAC
>Ga0208714_1000369_pt1 | contig 13083 bp, 10 predicted proteins | sample NGESurshal072012_3_FD_184461 | JGI IMG/M metagenome (GOLD analysis project Ga0208714, IMG submission 184461) | Arctic peat soil microbial communities from Barrow, Alaska - NGEE Surface sample 415-1 shallow-072012 (SPAdes) | ecosystem: Environmental > Terrestrial > Soil > Wetlands > Peat ... | reverse complement strand
TCTGCGGGCCTACGAACAGTGCGACCACGCCGCCGAGCGCGAGGAAGGGGCCGAACGGGACCGCCGTCTTGCGTCCCTTCGCCACGCCGACGCGAGCCATGACGACCCCGCCCGCGAGCACGCCCGCGAGCACACCGACGAGTAGCGCGACCGCGACCGACGCTCCGAGGTACAGACCGAGCACCCCGGCGAGCTTCACGTCGCCCATGCCCATCCCGCGCGGATACGCCAGCGCGAAGAGGAGCAGGAAGCTGCCGGCGGCGGTTCCGGCGATCAGCTGCTCGGGTACGGCGGAGGGTCGGAGGAGCAACCCAACCACCACTGCCGCCACCGCCGCCGGAAGGGTGATCTTGTTTGGGATCATCTTGTGGTCGAAGTCGATCAGCGCGACAGGTACCAACACAGCGACGAGCATCAGACCGAGCGTGATCTCGTAGGCGGAGTGCTTCGTGAGCACTACGAGCACAGCCAGCACGGCGGTCACGGCCTCGACGAGCGGGTAGCGAGCCGAAATGTGCGTGCGACAGTTGCGGCAGCGGCCCCGCAGCAGCAGCCAGCCAAGCACTGGAATGTTGTCGTAGGGCTTGATCGGCACACCGCAGCCCGGGCAATGTGAGCCTGGGGTGACCAGGGATTCCCGCCGTGGGAGCCGGTAGGCCACGACGTTGAGGAAGGATCCAACGATCAGTCCGGTGATCGCCGCCAGCGCAATCGGGGGAGCAACGGGCATCTAAGTCATCTCACTCGTCGATGGTGGCATCGCGAAGCCAAGCTTCGACAGGCTCATTCCCCCTCGGGGCTCGAACGCGTGGTAGGCCAGGTAACAGCCGAGCACCACGGTCCAGGCGATCGAGAGGCCGCTGAGCAGCGCTGGCGACGCGGACAGCCCGGTCCCGTCAAACCGTACGAGCGAGCCGCTGGCCAGGAACGCGACGCACGCGGTTGCCGTCGCCGTCACCAGCGGGGGTCGCCTCAGCTCAACTGCCTCCCATGCGGCCAGCGGGATCACCAGGGCCACGAAGTTGTATTGCAGCGGATCGGGATCGGTGATGCATCGGGCCAGTTCGAGCAGCGCCAGCAGGGCAACTGCGTCCATGCCCCTCGGCCGTCTCCTGAGTCCATAGAGCCACAGCGCCGCGAGCACGCCAATCAGTCCCAGAGCCGCTGCCGTCGACCGCGTAAGGCCGAGAGGGATCAGGTGCGCCGTGCCCGCCGACGTCGCGTGGGCGGCGGGACTGAATGGCCACCAAAGGCTGAACGGATCGGCGGACGTGATGCCGCCGACCACCGAATCGGCGCGGGCAAAGGCCGCCGGGTCGATCAGTGGCATGGTGGCCGTCAGCGCCAGGGCAATCGCCCCCGCCTTCACCGCCACGCCGACCCTCCGGCCGGGAAGCGCGAGCATGACGCACGGAAAGGCGAGAAGCGCCCATTGCTTCGTGCCCGCGGCCAGACCCAGTAGCACCCAGCTCCAATTAGGGTGATCGCGTCCCGCCGCAAGCACCGCACCGGTGGCCAGAACTGCGGCGAGGACCTCCTCGGGATGGCCGATCTCGACCGCCGAGAGCGTGGCCGGACCGGCGATCACCAACACCGCCGCGACCACAGCGGGCCAGAGCCGCCGTGGATGTGCGGGAGATCGCGCGACCATCCATCCGCCCAGGGCCAGCGCCGGCGTCAGACACATCAGGGCGCCGAGCGCGTAGGTCTGCTGGGCATTGAGACCCAGCAGCAGGGCGACGACCAGGGAGGGAAGCCGCAACACGAGCGAGGTGAGCCCCATCAACGGCTGATGGGACACCGCGACGGCCAGATTGGCGTGAGCCAGGGCGGTCAGCATCGGGCCGGCGTTGTCACCGGCGACCGGGGCATGGATGGCGTAGTCCCCGGAGCTTGGATAGCCGAGGACGAAGTTGACCAGGAACGCACCGCCGAGCAGCACGGTGGCGGCTCGCACGAGTGCTCGTACGTCGACCGAGCGGGGATTGGGGATGAACCAACTCATGGTCCCTTATCGGCAGTTGGCGGCGAGATTGTAGGTCCCGTCACGCCAAAAAGGCGGAGCGGCCCACCGAAGACCGCTCCGCCCTCACACTTCAAACTGTCGGTGGGGTCAGGACCCCTGCTGATGCGATGCGACTACCAGCTGCCGCCCACACATCCGCCCCCGGTGCCCGTGCAGGTGCGGGTGACAACCCCGGCAAGGTTGGTGATGGTAAACGTATTGTTCGTCGGCACTGATGTCGCGGTGACGACATAGCCGGTGGCAGAGCCGGAAGCGGAGCTCAGCCAAGCGTTTTTGCCTGAAACGATCGGGATCGAGGCCTCAGCGGCATTGAGCGTCGTGGGGGTCACCGTTGCGTAGCTGCCGTTGTTGTCGGTGGCGATCGTCTCGGCCGTCGTCTGCGCGGTACGTACCAGCTCCTTGGCCGATGCGTCATTCGCCTTGGACTTCTGGTTCAGGAACGATGGGATCGCGATGGCGGCGAGGATGCCAATGATCAGGATCACGACGAGCAGCTCGATCAGCGTGAAACCCTTCTCATTCTCGGCGCGTCGGCGAAGTCTATAAAGCATCTTGGGCCTCCCGGGATGGGGTGATTGGGACTGGTTCGCCAGATCCCTCGGTTTCAGCCATCACGGCTACGACAGCGGTGAGCCTTGGTGGCAGCCCGGCTCCCTCATCCTGAGGTCCGTGGCTTTGCGTCCCACCCTCTCGGGTGGGTTGCCCTGGGCACCTAACGGCTCTGGCACTCGCAAACATCGGCACGCGAAGCGAGCGTGCTGAGTTCGGTGGACGTTTGTGTGAGAGTGCTAGGCGGCCGAGTCGTCGGACCCGGCGCTCTGCGCATCGCGGCCGGGCTGAAAGCTTCCGCTTCCGCCGCACCACGGACAGGTGACCTCGTGCGGCGTGCCCCCGAGCCCCGAGACCACCTTGCCGGTCCCGCGGCACGGGGAGCAGCGCGCGCGAGGATCCTGTTCGGTGACGGTCATGCCCGGACCTTACCCGGGCATGACCGCCGAGGGCCGGCCGGGGTCAGGCCTCCACTTCCCACCGAGTGACCCGCGTACGATCCCCTTATGAGACAGTGGCTGGCAGCGCCGGGACGCGCTCAGGCGCGGTTTGCCGATGTTCTGCCGGCCTGATCGAGGAGGTTCGTAGCCCATGTCCGCAGGACCCATGTCGCGCGAGCAACTGCAGGAGATCTCCCGTTTGTCGTGGCTTCCGCTGTCCCTCGGTGTGCTCAGCATCGTCGCCGGAGTGATCGTGCTGGCCAAGCCCGACAACAGCCTCGCGACGCTCGCCGTGGTGGCCGGGATCTTCGTTCTCGTCAACGGGATCTTCGAGGTCGGTGCCTCCCTCTCGAGCCGCACCGAGTACCGCGGGCTCGTCGCCGTGATCGGGATACTCGACCTGGTCATCGGCGTGATGCTGATCCGCCACCCGATCAAGGGCGTCACCGTGATCGCGATCCTGCTCGGGATCTGGCTGCTCGCGTTGGGGGCGGTGCGGTTCGTGCAGGCGTTCGAGTACGAGGGCCACCGCACGTGGCGCCTCCTCGTCGCCGGCGTCGAGCTGATCGCCGGCATCGTGATCATCGCGAGTCCCGGCATCGGACTCGCGACGCTCGCGCTGTTGGTCGGCTTCGCCTTCATCCTCAACGGCATCAGCATGTCGGTGCTCGGCCTGGCGATGCGCACGACCAAGGACAGCGACGGCGGCGGGCCGCCGATCAGCCCCGCCGTCACCTGACGCCACCGGGTTGGCGCTGCGAGGGCGGTATCGTGACGGGCCATGGGTGAGGCAGAGTCCGAGCGCGAAGCCGGGACCGCGGCGTGGCACCGCCGGCTCCATCACACCGGCCGTGACCAGCTGAGCGAGGAGACGGCCCAGACGCCCGGGATGCGCCGCTATGAGGCGATCTCCGGAACCCGCAACGGCTCCCGCAAGATCTGGATGGGCGAGAGCCACGTCGCCCCGGGCATGGTGTCGGGCGATCACCATCACGGCGAGGCCGAGACCGGCATCTACGTCGTGCGCGGGCATCCGGTGTTCGTGTTCCTCGAGGACGGCGCTGAGCGGCGCGTCGAGACGGCGCCCGGGGACTACGTGTATGTACCGCCCTACGTGCCCCATCGCGAGGAAAACCCCTCCCCCGACGAGGAGGTCGTCGTCGTGCTCGCGCGCAGCACCCAGGGGGGCATCGTGGTCAACCTGCCCAGCCTCCGCGCCGAGGTGCCCGAGCTCGACCGGCTGATCGCAGAGCTCACGGCCGGCGGGTAGCGCGGGTGCCCGACCGGAACGACAGGCGGGAGCGCATCGAACGGGCCCTGGGGCAGGGCCGTTCGTGGCTCGAGCGGGGCGCCAAGGACGTCAGCGATGCCGTCACCCGCGGTGTGCAGGACATGACCGAGCGGACGCGTCGCGGCGCCGGAGACGGCCGTGCCTACCCGCAATCGACCGGGCCGCCGAGCGCGGAGGACGTCGCAGCCGACCCGGCCGCCTTCTTCAGCGCCGAGCGACAGCGCCAAGCGGACCGCCTCGGACACGCGAACATTCTCATCAGCGGGCAGACCGGGGTGGGCAAGAGCACCCTCATCAACGCCGTGTTTCGGGTCCGCCTGGCCGCCGAGGGCACCGGAAAGCCGGTCACCGCCCACGTGCAGCGACACGACGTCCCCGGCATCCCGGTGACCATCTTCGACACGCCGGGCATCGAGCTCGGACACGCGAAGAACGACGTGATCCGCGAGTACAGGAAGACGATCGTCGCTTCGCGCAAGGGCTCTCCGGACGACGTCATCCATGTCGCCTGGTACTGCATCGACGCCGGCCAGACCCGGGTCCAGGACTACGACATCGAGATCGTGCGGGCACTTGCGGACGAGGTGCCGGTCATCCTCGTCCTCACGCAATGCATCGACGATGAGCGCGCCGCTGCGCTCGAGGCGGTCGTCGCGCAGGAGCGCCTGCCGATCGCGGGGACCCCGATTCGCACGCTCGCCCGGGAGCGCCTGCTGGCGGGGCAGACGATTAGGCCCCGGGGACTGGAGGAGCTCGTGGAGCGGACCAACGACATCCTCCCGGAGGCGGTGAGACGGGCGTTCGTGAACGCCCAGGGTGTAGTGATCCGGCTGAAGGCCAACCAGGCTCGCGCCATCGCCGGCGCGTCCAGTCTCGCCGCCGCCGGCGTCGGCGCGGCACCGATTCCCGTCCCCGACGCCGCGGTGCTGATGCCCGTCCAGCTGGGGATGCTCGCCGGCATCACCGCCGTGTTCGGCATCGACATGACCAACGAGGGGGCCGTCAACCTGATCCGCGGCCTCGTCGGCAGCGGCGGCATGGCGGTCGCCGGCCGACAGATCGCGGCGACCCTCCTCAGGGTCGTCCCCGGCGTCAACCTCATCAACGCCTCCGTGGCCGCCGCTCTCACCGCCGCCCTCGGTGAGGCCTACATCCAGCTCTGCAGCGAGATGCTGCGCCGTCAGGCCGCCGGCAAGCCGATGCCCGACGCGGAGATGCTGCCGTTCCTGCTCGACGCCTATCACAAGGCGTTCAAGAAGCCGGGGAGCGGGCGGGGGGCGAAGAAGGCGCGGTCGTGACCGGCGGAGCGCGACGTTGGCGCCGCCGCACGGCGGTCAGAACGGCGAGCTGGCGGCCAGTCCGAGCGCGCGACTGAGTTCGAACGGATCGGAGCCATAATCGAGCCACGGGCGGCCCGCCCACACGTAGGCATCGGCGTACCGGGCGGCGAGGGACCGGTCGGCGTCCGACAGATGCCAGCGGCGGCTGGCGGTCTGCGTCGTCGGCGGGATGCCCAACGTGGTGCACAGCGTGTCGTGGGCGCCGCGGCACACGCGCGGGTTGCCGACGTCGCCGGGGTACTGGCCGTTGAGGAACGGGGCCCCGTTCTCGGCCGTCGAGATGACCATGTGCTTGTTGCCGTATCCGTCGGCGCTCAAGGCCTGCGCCAGACGCGCCCCGTACTCGAGCTCGGCACCTGTCGAGTCGTACTCGGTCGTATTCAGGGAGAACCCGCGCGCGTACCGGATGCCGGCCTGCTCGAGCATCCGGACGGCGGAGCTGAACGGCATCGGGAAGTAGCGAGCGCCCGCGTCGACGTACACGGTCGTGTGCGGCAGCGCCGAGAACACGCGGGCCGACCAGCTGATGAGCTCGAGCGGGACATGCGAGGAGGCGCACATCGCGAACGGCATGTCGGGCTGCAGGATGAGCGCGACGCGGGAGGAGCCGATGCCGGCGGCGAACCCCTGAACCCAGGTGCGGTAGGAGGCCTTCTCGGTCGCGCTCCACGTGTGCTGGCAGGCCTCCCCTTCCCACGGGTCCATGCGGAAGACGGCGATCTGTGCGAGCACGTTCGGGTTGCCGCCGGTGACGTTCGCGATGTACTCCCGCGCGGCACTCGCTGCGTCCGCGTCGTGAAACCACGCGCCGAACCAGAGCGCCTGCGGCCGCAGCGCAATCTTCCCCAGCAGCTGCCTGTCACGGCCGGTTGCCGCCTGGTAGGCCGGGTAGACGCCGTTGTTGTTCGACCCGGTGTACACACCCCACGGGAGGCCCGCCAGCGGATTCATGGGCGACGCACCGGGCAGGCCGGCGTTCGCGACTCCGGCCCGGGGCACGCCGGCGCGGTGGCTTCTCGCCTGGGCACAGCCTGCGGCCAGAAGGCTCGTGGCGAGCACGGCGAGAAGGATGATGAGCGGTCGGGTTCTGAGCATGCGAGGGCTCCTGGGAGAGCGCGGCCATCCTGCCCGCCCCGGGACGTCCGGTAGTCGGATACGCGAGGCGACGGCTATGAGGAGTATCGACGAGGGACGCGCTCACAGTGAGCGCGCCTCCCGCTCGCGGACGCACGTGCCGGCCGGCGTTCGGCGCGCCGGCCGGCACGATAGATCAGTGGAAGACATGCTCGACCGTCTCCGCCACCTGGTGCGGCTACTTGATCTGGTCGTAGACCTTGAACAGCGGCAGGTACATCGAAATCACGATCACGCCGACGATGCCGCCGACGAGGATGATCATCGCCGGCTCCATGATCGAGGTGAGGGCCTTGACGGCGGCGGCGACCTCGTCCTCGTAGAACTCGGCGATCTTGGTGAGCATCGAGTCCAGAGCGCCGGTCTCCTCGCCGACGCCGACCATTTGGGAGACCATGGGCGGGAACACGGAGGACTCGCGCAGCGGCTCGGCGATCGTGCCGCCGGACTTGACCGAGGCGATCACCGAGTCCATCGCGTTCTCCATCACGGCGTTGCCCGAGGTCTTGCCGGTGATCTCAAGCGCCTGGATGATGGGGACGCCGGCGGAGACGAGTGAGGACAGCGTCCGCGACCAGCGGGCCAGCGCCACCTTCTGGACGACGTCCCCGATCTTCATCGGCACACGCAGCTTGAACGCGTCCCAGTGCGGACGGCCCCACTTGGAGCGCTTGAAGTAGAGCACGCTGCCGACGCTCGCGATGACGAAGAAGATCAGCACGTACCACTGCCGCGTGAGCAGGTGCGAGAAGCCGACCATGAACTTGGTCAGCGTCGGCAGGTTGCCGCCGAACTGCTTGAACACGTTCTCGAACACGGGGATCAGGAACGCAACGAGCGCGAGCATCACGATCACAGCGAAGCTGATGACCAGCGTCGGGTAGATCATGGCCGAGCGCACCTGGCGGCGCAGCGATGCGTCCTTCTCGAGCTGGTCGGCGATGCGCAGCAGGGATTCCTCGAGCACGCCGCCGGTCTCGCCCGCGCGCACCATCGACACGTACAGCGTCCCGAACACCTTCGGGTGGCGCTCGAGCGCGTCGGACAGGAGCAAGCCCGCCTCGACGTCGTGGCGGACGGCGGCGATCGACCCCTTCAGGAGCTTGGAGTTGGCCTGGTTCTCGAGCACGAACAGCGCCTTGAGCAGCGTCATGCCCGAGGAGACCATCGTGGCCAGCTGGCGCGTGCTGATCGCCAGGTCGTTGGCCTTGACCCGCGCGAACAGCTGCAGGTTCAGCTCCATGGAGCGGTACTTGTGGGCGATGTCGATGACGATCAGGCCGCGTTCCTTGAGCTGATCGGCAACGTCCTGCTTGGAGACCGCCTCCACCTCGCCCCCGGCCGTCACGCCGGCCAGGTCCATGGCCTTGAAGGTGAAGGTGGCCATCAGGCGGCCATCCCCTGGGCCACGATCCGCCCGATCAGGCGGCGCATCTCCTCCGGCGAGTGGGCGCGGGACTCGGCCAGCTGACGGGTGATCTTGCCCGCCCGCACGAGCTGAGCCAGGGACGCGTCCATCGTCTGCATCCCGTGCGCGCCGCCGGTCTGGAGCACGGAGTAGATCTGATGGCTCTTGGACTCGCGGATCAGGTTGCGGACCGCGGGCGTGGGCACGAGCACCTCGGTGGCGACACAGCGGCCCGATCCGTCGGCGGTGGGCAGCAGCATCTGGGTCATGATCCCCTGCAGGGCCACCGCCAGCTGGGCCCGGATCTGTCCCTGCTGGGCCGACGGGAACACGTCGATGATGCGGTCGACCGTCTGTGGCGTGTCCTGCGTGTGCAGGGTCGCGAATACGAGGTGGCCGGTCTCAGCCGCGGTGATCGCGGTGCCGATCGTCTCGAGATCGCGCATCTCGCCGACCAGGATCACATCGGGGTCCTGGCGCAACGCGGCCTTGAGCGCGTCGCCGAAGCTGGTGGCATCGGAGCCGAGCTCGCGCTGGTTGACGATGCACTTCTTGTGCTGGTGCAGGAACTCGATCGGATCCTCGATCGTCATGATGTGCTCTTCGCGTGATTGGTTGATCACGTCGACGAGCGAGGCCAGCGTGGTCGACTTGCCCGACCCGGTCGGGCCGGTGACGAGTACCAACCCTCGGGGCCGGTTGGCGAAGTCGGCCACCGCCGGCGGCAGCCCGAGCGACTCGAGCGGCGCCACCTCGAACGGGATCAGTCGGAAGGCCGCACCGACCGCGGAACGCTGGAAGTAGGCGTTGACACGGAACCGCGCTTGACCCGGAATGGAGTAGGCGAAGTCGATCTGCCAGTTGTTCTCGAGCCTCTGGCGCTGGGCGTTGGACAGGATCGAGTAGATGATCTCCCGCGTGTCGGTCGGCGTCAGCGCCGGATAGCCCTCCAAGGGCGTGAGTCGCCCGCGCAGCCTCACCATCGGCGGGGCACCAGCCGTCACGTGCAGGTCGGAAGCACGACGACTGATCACCTCGAGCAGTACCTCGGCGAAATCAAGCTCCATGCGTGGCCTTTCGATCCCAGCGCGTGACAGAACCCATCACCCGGGTAATCGGCAGATCAGCCCGATCCCGTTACGCGGGCAACCTCGGCCATGGACGTAAGTCCAGACTTGACCTTGTCGAGGCCGTCGTCGCGCAGACGGCGCATCCCCTCCCGCACGGCCACGGCGGCGACCTGATCGGCGGAGGCACGCTCGAGCGTCAGCGAGCGCAGCTGCTCGGACATGACCATCACCTCGAAGAGCCCGAGCCGGCCCTTGTAGCCCATCCCGCCGCAGCGCACGCAGCCGATCGGCTCGTAGGCCTCGATGTCGAACTGGGCCGAGAAGCCGTGGTCGCGGAGCACGTCGGCGCCGATGATCGTGCGCTGCTTGCAGTGCGAGCAGAGTGTGCGCGCGAGCCGTTGAGCGACCACGCAGTCGATCGCCGAGGCGACCAGGAACGGCTCGACGCCCATCTCGACCAGGCGCGTGATCGCCGACGGGGCGTCGTTGGTGTGCAGCGTCGAGAGGACCATGTGGCCCGTGAGCGCGCCTTCGATCGCGATCTGGGCCGTTTCGCGGTCGCGGATCTCGCCCACCATCAGGATGTCGGGGTCGGCGCGCATCATCGAGCGCAGTCCGGTCGCAAACGTGAGGCCGGCCTTGGGGTTGATCTGCACCTGGGTGATCCCCGCGATCTGGTACTCAACCGGATCCTCGATCGTGATGATGTTCTTCTCCGGGGTGTTGAGCTCGCCGAGCGCGCCGTACAGGGAGGTCGACTTGCCCGAGCCGGTGGGCCCGGTGGCCAGCACGGCGCCGTAGGAGCGGTTGAAGGAGCGCCGGAACCGCGCGAGCTCGTGCTCCTGCATGCCGAGCTTCTCGAGCTCGAGCTGGATCGCCCCCTTGTCCAGGATCCGCAGCACCACCGACTCGCCGATCACGCTCGGCAGCGTCACCACGCGCACATCGACGTGGCGCCCCTCGACCGTCAGTCCCACGCGGCCGTCCTGGGGCAGCCGGCGCTCGGAGATGTCGAGATCGCTCATGATCTTGATCCGCGAGACGACGCCTGAGACCATGCGCTTGGGCACCGTGGCGGCATCGGTCATCACCCCGTCGATCCGCATCCGCACCCGCAGCTCGTGCCCCGAGCGCGAGGACGGATCGGGCTGGGGCTCGAAGTGGATGTCCGATGCCCCCTGCTCGGCCGCCTGGGCGATGATCGAGTGCACCAGCTTGATCACCGGAGCGTCGTCGGCGGACTCGCGCAGGTCGACGATCTCGACCGGGTTGGCGTCATCCTCGCCCTCGGTGACGGCCTCCTGGACCGCGTCCTCGAAGCGGTTCAGCCGCGTGACCAGGGACGCGATGTCCTCGACCGAGGCGACGGCAGGCTTCACGTCCAGCCGGGTCAGCAGCGCGATGTCGTCGACGGCGAGCACGTTGGCCGGGTCCGACATCGCCAGCAGGAGCGTGCTCTCGTCGATGTAGGCGACCGGGACGGCGCCGTAGCGGCGAGCGGCCGAGGCGCTCAGCAGATTGGCGGCCCCCATGTCGACGCTGTAGAGGTCGAGGTCGATGTGGTCGAGCCCGTAGCGCTCGGCGATCCCGCGCGCGAGCTGGTCAGAGGTGATCGCCTTGCTCTCGAGCAGAACCTTCTCGGCCGGCACGCCCGCGGAGCGCGACTCCTCGATCGCCCGCGCGACCCGCTCTTCGTCCACGAACCCCAGCTCGATCAGGACATCGGTGAGGAAGCGGCCCGAGCCTCCCCTGCGCCGTGGTGGCGTGACACCGTCCATCCGCTGCGCTGCCGACTCGGAGTCAGGGGGCGTGACTGCCCTGAGATGTGGTTGGTGGTCGGTCATTCGTGGCGGACGGCCGCGCGCATCGCCCCGATCGGGGCACGTGTACCCGTGAAGCGTTCAAAGCTGAGCGCGCCCTGGGCGATGAGCACCTCCAGCCCGTCAACGGTATGTACCGCGTGCGCACGCGCCGCCGAGACGAGCGGTGTGTCCCATTGCCTGTAAACGAGATCAACCACGCAGCTGTACGTGACGACGTCATCGGCATCCACGGGCAGGGAGTTGAACATGCGTCCGGATTCGTCCAGACCACTGGACGTGCAGTGGACGAGCAGATCCGCGGGCTCGGCCGCTTGCACCGGGACGCCGCCCAGCTCGGCGCACAACCGACGCGCCCGCTCCGGGGTCCGGTTCCAGACCCGGACTTCGGCGGCGCCGGCATCGAGCAGCGCCCACACGACCGCCCGGGCGCTGCCGCCGGCGCCGAGCACCAGCGCGCTGCGGCCGGCCGGCTCGAACGGGAGCGTGGCGATCAACCCCGGCGCGTCGGTGTTATCGGCGTAGATGGCCCCATCGGGGCCGAAGATGAGCGTGTTGGCGGCGCCGATCACGCGCGCGCTCGGGCTCGCGTCGGCGGCCAGCGCCAGCGCCGCCTCCTTGTGCGGGATCGTCACGTTCGCGCCCCGGAAGCCGGACCGCGGCAGCGCGCGGACGGTCTCGGCGAACAGGGCGGGCGGCACCGGCAGCAGCTGGTAGCGCCAGTCGCCGAGCCCGACGGCCTGAAGGGCCGCGTTCTGGATCGCCGGCGAGCGGCTGTGGGCTACCGGCCAGCCGAGCACGCCGAGGCGTGGGGCCATCAGCAGTTGGCCGGCGATCGCCCGCTGCGGCGGGCCCGTGCGGCCTGGTACCGAGCCTGGTCGCGCTGGAACTGCGCGTAGTTCGAGCTGAACACCTGTTCGCCGTTGCCGCACGGCTTGACCACGAAGTACAGGTAGTTCGTGCGCGCGGGATGCGCGGCGGCCTGGATCGCGGCCATCCCCGGGTTGTTGATCGGGGTGGGCGGCAGACCCTTGTTGATGCGCGTGTTGTAGGGCGAGCTCGAGCTCAGCTGCGAGGCAGTGAGCGGGCTCGTGTAGTTGCCGCTCGCGTACCGAGTGGTCGAGTCCATCTGCAGCGGCATCCGGTCGTGCAGCCGGTTGTAGATCACCGAGGCCACGAGCGGTCGATCGCGGGACGTGGAGGCCTCGCCCTCGATGATCGAGGCGATGATCAGCACGTCGTACGCGGTCAGGTGCTTGCTGTTCGCGTAGCCGAGGTTGACCGAGCGGATCCGGGCCTTGAACGTGCGCAGCTGCGCATCGGCCAGCGCCCCGGTCGTGACCGGGTCCCGGAGCTGGTAGGTCGAGGGGAACAGGAATCCCTCGAGCGTCGGCGTCGAGCGCGGCGCTCCGTAGTGGGTCGGATCGAGCAGGGGCGAGTGCCGCGTTGCCGCGAGGTAGCTGCCGGCGATGCCCTGTGCGCGCAGCAGCGCGTTGATCTGGCTGCGGCTCTTGCCCTCGGTGATCGTGATATTCGAGGTCTTCACCGGCGGCGGCACCGCGGTGAGCGCCCCGAGCGCCGCGCCGTAGCTCATGTCGTGCTTCATCCGGAAGGTGCCGGAGCGCAGGCTCCCCCGCTCCCCGGCGAGCGTCGCTCGCAACTCGAAGAAGAAGCTCGACGACACGACGCCATCCTGGGACAGCAGGTCGCCGACCTGGCTCGAGCTCGTGTGCGGCCCGATCGTGACCACGACCACGCCTCCTCCGTCGCCGTGGAAGGGCTGGAACAGCTCCCACAGAAACCAGATCAAGCCGACCGCGAGCACGATCGAGAGCACGGCCACCGTCCGGCCGCGCCACGAATGGCCGCCGAGCCGATGCGAGCGGGGCTCGCGCGGCCCCGCTCCGGCCGGGCGCCGCGAGCGGCGGGTCCCGGCCGTGGCGGCGCCGGCGGCGGCCCTCAGCGGCACATGACGGATGCCCGATGGTGCCTCCTCGGGGCCCTC